>Ga0335072_10014113_pt1 | contig 11350 bp, 14 predicted proteins | sample Lox_Sample_21_FD_206725 | JGI IMG/M metagenome (GOLD analysis project Ga0335072, IMG submission 206725) | Soil microbial communities from Loxahatchee National Wildlife Refuge, Florida, United States - Lox_Sample_2.1 | ecosystem: Environmental > Terrestrial > Soil > Wetlands | place: USA...
CTTCGATACGGTGCGAGATTCCCGGGGGCAAGCCCGTCACGCTGCACTGGAGCCGGGCCCGGCGCGCGGACTTCGCCCGGGTCGAATTGGCGCTGGCGCGCTCAGGTGCGTTCGCGACGCTCGATCCTCCATATCCGCTCGAGGGTTCGGCCAACGTGGCAGCCCGATAAATCTGGCAAGCGGGCCGGACCGGTTTGTGACTGGTCAACGGCGGACCCGGTATCGCAGGTGCAGCACCCGGTTGCCCTGGATCACTGTGTGCGGGTCTTCGAGCAGGTGCTGGGCATCGACCGACCCGAAGTACCGCTTGCCGGAACCGAAGACCACGGGCGCGACGTCCATCGCCACCTCGTCTACCAGGCCGAGGGCGAGAGCCTGCCCGCCGACGTCGCCCGCCGCCACGGCGACGGTGCGGTCCCCGGCGAGTTCCTTGGCCTTCGCGATCGCCCGGGCCACATCGCCGATGAAGTAGTACGACGCCTGACGCTCCCGGGGGTGAACGTGGTGAAACCCCTCGGGGCGCCAGTCGCCGGGCTTGGGCCGGTGCGACACCACGACCACGTGATCCCCGGCTGGCGGCACGCCCTGCCAGCCGTTGGTGATGTCGAACAGGCGGCGCCCGATCACCATCGATCCGATGCTCGCCCACATCGTCTTGACGTAGTCGGCCGATGCCTGCGCGACCTTGATCTGGCCACCGTCGATGATCTCGACGTCGCCGTTGACATACCAGTCGAACAGCGGGCCGACCTGATCGTTCGCGTCGGCGATGAAACCGTCCACCGACACGACGTTGTGCATAATCACGGTGCTCATCGGATCTCCCAGATCGCATCAGGCAAATTGTCGGCAGCCACTGGCAGGATGTCGGCACCTGCCTGCCCGGCCCGAGGAGGAAACCGGTGCCTGTCCGCTTTCAGCTGGTCATCGACTGCGCCGACCCGGACCGGCTGGCCCGGTTCTGGGCCGCCGCGCTGAGTTATGAGCTCGCGCCGCCCCCGGCTGGATTCGCCACCTGGAACGACTACTACCACGACCTCGGGCTGCCGGACGAGTACCTGATCGACGGCGCGGACCGGATCAGCGACCCGGACGGCCGGGGGCCGGTCATCTGGTTCCGGGTCGAGCCGGACGCCAAGGTGGTCAAGAACCGGCTGCACTTCGACATCCGTGCCAGCGGCGAGCGGACGGACCCGCTCGAGACGCGCCGCAAACGGGTCGACGCGGAGGCCAGTCGTCTGGCCGGCCTGGGCGCCACTATCACGGGCGCACTTTCCGGCGAAGAGAGCGACTTCTACGCGGTCGGGATGAAGGACCCGGAAGGCAACGAGTTCGATATCAACTGACCGCGATGGAAGCCCTGGGCCTGCCGCGCTGAAGCGCACTTCCTGTATACCGGTTCGGCGCAGCGGTACGCTGGCAGCAGTACATGCCGGGAGGCCTGATGGTTTGGCTCGGTGGTCCGCACAGACGCGGGATTCGGGGTCGGGGAATCTATCTGCAGGATCCTCCCCCCGGTTACCACCCGCCCCACAGGCCCAAGCTGCCGCTGAAGGAGCGGCAGCGAGAAGCGCGCGAGGAATACATCCTCATGCGCGTCACCAGCATCGTTTTGATACTTGCGGCCGCTGCGTTCATGGTGATCATCGCTGTGATCATCGCGATGCATTTGTAGCCCGGGCTTGAAATCGGCTGGCGGCCACTAACGGATCTGGCTAGATTCGCCGGGTGTTTCCCGATCCAATGATCGTCGGCGTTGACGGCCGGGACATCGCGGTCGAAGACGCCGGCCCTGGCTCCGGCTTCCCCGTTCTCATGATGAACGGGGCGGGCTCGCGGCACCTGTTCGGGCGGGCCGTGCGCCAAGGGCGCGACCTGGGTTTCCGGCTCATCGGCTACGACCGTCCTGGCTGCGGCCTGTCGACCAGCCGGCCCGGCCGGGTCGTCGCCGACTGCGGCGACGATCTGCGGGCCATCATGACGGAGCTGGGCATCTCCCGCGCCGCGGCGTGGGGATCATCGGGTGGCGGGCCGTACGCGCTGGCCGCTGCGGCCACGTTGCCGGACGTCATCGCGGCCGTGTGTGTCTTCGTCTCGGTCGGGCCTTACGGGGAGCCCGGGCTCGACTTCGCCGAAGGCCTCGGCGAGGGGATGCGCGAAAAGATCCGGACGTTCTTTGAAGAGCCCGAGCGGGCACGAGCCGAATTCCGGGCGCAGTCCGCGATCACCCTCGCGGAGCGTGGCTCGCCGCAATGGTGGCTGCACCACTGGGGCGACCGGGCCGAACGGGACGCCGCTCACAGCCGCGAGTGGGCTGAGTACCTTGCCGCCTGCCACCGGGACGTCCTGCGCGCGGATGACCACGCGGCCTGTGGCACGGGCTGAAGGACTTCGTCCCGGTCGCCCATGCCCGCTGGCTGGCAGCGCGCATACCGGACGTCACCACGTACCTTCCCGCCGACGAGGATCACACCAACATCGAGGAGAACAACCGCGCCGCAGCGTACGCCTGGCTCAAAGACAATTTGTAGGGGCAGGGACGCCAGACCGCGCGGCTTCTGCCTAATCCCGGCGAGCGAGCGAGCGTGCGGGAGAGGATCGCGTCGACCACCTGGTCGAGCGGCTGGGTGGCGTCGATCGGGATTGCCCCGGCCGCCAGCAGGCGCTCCTGCAACAGGGGTCGCCTGCGGCGCAGGTCTTCGCGCGTGTCTCCGATGCGGCCCCATTCGTTGTCACGGCTCGGCGCGTCGAGTCGCTCGAGCATGGTGCGCTCGTCGATCTCCAGCAGGAAGACGTGGCTGAAGCGATCGGCGAGCTCCAGCTCGTTGGCGGCACCGCCGCAGACGTAAAGCGTCGCCGGGGCCGCGGCCCGGATCAGTTCGTCCAGGCGGGCCGGATTCCAAGCCCAGCTATGCCGGGCGAGCCAGGCGAGGTCCGGAGCCGCCGGTTCTTCCGCGGCCACGACGCCGGCGGCGTCGACCATCCCGGCGAGGAAAGGGTCGTTGTCGGCGTCGATGGCCGTCAGGCCACGGCGGGCGAGGGCGGCGGCGATCGTGCTCTTTCCCGCGGCGGAGATGCCGGTGATCTGCACGGCGCTCATCGCTGACCATCGTCGGTCTGCCGGCCAGGCCGCGCAAACGGGTTTCTGGTGCCACGCGGACGCGGGCGGATGTCACGTTGCGGCCGATACACTCCGGGCCATGACGATCGCTGACCGGCTGGAGTCGCTGGGGATTGCGCTTCCCCCGCCGTTTCCGCCTGCCGGTAATTACCTCGCCTGCGTCATTGACGAGGGACTGGTGCACGTGGGCGGGCATGGCCCGGTCGCGGGCGACCAGATGATGCGCGGCAAGGTCGGCGGCGACCTCACCCTGGACCAGGGGCGCGAGGCCGCCCGGATGACGGCCCTGTCGATCCTCGCCACCCTGCAGGCTGAGCTCGGGGATCTCGACCGGATCGAGCGGTTCATCAAGGTCTTCGGCATGGTGAACGTGGCCCCGGGCTTCGACCGGACCCCTGCGGTCATCGACGGCTGCTCGGACCTGCTCGTCGAGGTGTTCGGTGATGCCGGGCGCCATACCCGGTCGGCGGTCGGCCTCGCGGAGCTGCCGTTCGGCATCGCGGTCGAGATCGAGCTCGTCGCCCGGCTCCGTGCCTGACGGCGTAGGCGGCCAGGAATGTCCGTGGCGGGACCAGCCGGGGGGAGACGGGGCGTAAAAGAAACCGATCTTGACTTTCGGTATCTCGCTACCAGACGAGCGGGACGAGGCGCTTGGTGTGCGCGGCGTAGCCGCTGTACCTGTCGCCGAGCGTCGCCAGCAGAGCCTTCTCCTCGGTGCGGATGCGAAGCAGGAAGACCGTCAGCGGGATCAGCGTCATGGCGGCCAGGGCCACCCAGTTCGCCGATGCCAGGCCCACCCCGGCGCAGGCCAGCAGGAACCCGGCGTAGCTGGGGTGGCGCAGCAGGCGGTAGGGGCCGGCGCTGATCACCGGCTGATCGGCGCTGACCATGACGGTCCCGGTGAAGTAGTCGCCCAGAACCTTGACCGACCAGCCGCGCAGGATGAGGCCGGCCACCGCGATCACGAATCCGGGGACGAACGCAGCGATGCCGGGCCGGATCGTGGCCGACGGGACGATGTGCGGGATCAGGTAGAGCAGGGCCACCCCGGCGGCCAGGCACGGGACGGCGATGAACCACCGGCCGAAGCCGCCGACCCTGGTGGCACCTTCCCGTTCGTTGCCCGCGTGAGCGAGCTCCATGGCGCCCCAGGCAAGGGACACGATGGTCAGCAGTAAACCGGCGACGTGGTGGGTCTGGAAGTACGGGCTCATTTCTTGCTCCTAAGGGATGGCGTCCGGGGCGGGCCGGGTGGCTCGCTCGAACAAGGCCACCAGTTCGGCGGCGTAGGCTTCCAGGTCAAGGCCGGGATGGCTGGCGTACTGGGTCAGCACGTCGTCGAGGGCGGCCTTCATGACCGCGGCCATGGTCCGGGCGTCGAACTCCCCGAGGCCACCCCGGGCCTGCCCGTGCTCGAGGATCCGCGAGATCGTGACGATCTCGTCGGCCCGCACGTCGAAGGCCGCGCTCGGGCGGCCGGTCTCGTCGCGGAAGGCGTTGTAGATCCGGACAAGCGCGAGAACCTCCCGGCCGTGGGTCCGGTAGTACTCGACCCACGTGGTGATGTACGGCGCGATGAACCTCTCGGGGAACACCAGGGGTTCGGCCGCTTCCAGGCGCGGCTCGATGTATTCCGTCATCGAGGCGAGGACGTCGGCAATCACCGCTTGGATCAGGTCATTCTTGGCGGCGAAGTGGTAGGTGACCACGCCCTTGCTCACCCCGGCCCGGCGCGCCACTTCGGCCACGGATGCGCGGGGGAAGCCGACGTCGACGATCGCGTCGATCGCGGCCTGGATCAGCTGATCGCGGCGCTTGAGCTGGGTAAAGGTGCTGGCGCCTGCCTGCTCACCGGCACCGCTAGTACGCATAACTTGAGGTTAGTACGATCGTACTAATCTCGTCAACGGGTCACGGGCGGGGTTTCCCGGCGGGTCAGGATCTCGTAGCTGCGGCCGTTCGAGGTCGCCTCGAAGCTGCCGGTGCGGCGGAAGCCGAGCGCCCCGACGACGCGGAGGGCGCGCAGGTTGAAGCTGGCGACCGTCACCCGGAACGCTGCCGGGGCGAACCGCTCCCGGCCGAACGCCAGGCCGGTCCCGATCGCCTCCCGGCCCAGCCCGCGGCCGGTGAGATCGGGCCGCAGGCCGCCGCCGGTATCGAGCGCCGAGGAATCGTAGGAGCCGCCGGGCACCCGGCCGTCGGGCCCGAACGAGCGGAAGCCGATGAGCTCGCGCGCGTCGGTGAGCGCGAAGAACCCAGCCTCCGGGCTGGTCAGAAAGACGGCGTCGGAACCGGACATGTCGTAGACGTCGTAGGGCGGCGGGTATCGCCAGGAGACGATGTCGGCCGCGTACGCCGCCGTCATGGGCTCGATCCGCACCGGGCCATTCAACCGCGCGGACCGAAAGCCGGAAACCGCAATAACGCCGGCCCGCGAAGGTGCACGATTGTGGCAGATCGCCTCATAGCGTGATCCCTTCCGCGCCGGGGGGTGCCGAAGTGAGCCATGTCAACGTGACCGCGTTCACGATTGTCATCGTGTCGTTCCTGGCCGTGACCTTAATCGGGTTCGCGGCGGCCCGGTGGCGGCCGGCGGAAGACCCGATGCACCTCAACGAATGGGGCCTCGGCGGGCGCGGCTTCGGGACGTTCATCAGCTGGTTCATGCTGGGCGGCGACCTCTACACCGCCTACACGTTCATCGCCGTGCCCGCGCTCGTCTACGCCACCGGCGCCGCCGGGTTCTACGCGCTCTCGTACACCGTGCTGGTCTTTCCGATCGTGTTCATCTTCGCGCCGCGGCTGTGGTCGATCGCCAAGGCGCACGGCTACGTGACCCCGGCCGAATTCGCCCGGGGACGGCACGGCTCGCAGGGCCTCGGGCTCGCGGTGACCGTGACCGGGATCCTCGCGACCATGCCGTACATCGCGCTGCAACTGGTCGGCATCGAGGCGGTGCTGACCGTGCTCGGCGTCGGCGGCAGCTCGGGCAACCTCTTGATGCGGGATCTGCCGCTGGCCATCGCGTTCCTTGTGGTCGCCCTGTACACCTACCTCGCCGGGCTGCGCGCGCCGGCGCTGATCGCGTTCGTGAAGGACGCGCTGATCTACGTGACGGTCATCGTCGCGATCGTGTACATCCCCGGCCGGCTGGGCGGGTGGGGGCACATCTTCGGCGCCGCGTCGGCGCACCTGTCGACCATCAATCCGGCGACCGGCAAGCCGTACGGCGGCCTGGTCGTGATGCCAGCCGGGGAATGGTCCTACGCCACGCTCGCCCTCGGCTCGGCGCTGGCGCTGTTCATGTACCCGCACGCGATCACCGGGGTGCTCGCCACGCGGCGGCGCGACGTGATCCGGCGCAACGCGGCCATGCTGCCCGCGTACACGCTGGTGCTCGGCCTGATCGCGCTGTTCGGGTACCTGGCGCGGGCGACGCCCGCTGTGAACGCGGGGGTCAAGGCGGGCGGCGGGAACACGCAGCTGTCGGTGCCGCTGCTGTTCCAGCACATGTTCCCGCCGTGGTTCGCCGGAGTCGGCTACGCCGCGATCATCATCGGCGCGCTCGTCCCCGCGGCCATCATGTCGATCGCCGCGGCCAACCTGTTCACGCGGAACATCTACAAGGAGTTCTTCCGGCCCCTGGCCAGCCCGGCCGAGGAGACCCGGGTCGCGCGGCTGGCCTCGCTGGTCATGAAGATCGGCGCGCTCGGGTTCGCGCTCGAGCTGGACAAGGCGTTCTCGATCAACCTGCAGCTGCTCGGCGGGATCTGGATCCTGCAGACGTTCCCGGCGATCGTGATCAGCCTCTACACGCGGTGGTTCCATCGCTTCGCGCTGATCATCGGCTGGGCGGCGGCGATGGCGTACGGCACGATCGAGGCGTACCGGGCGCCGGGCGGCGGCCAGGCGCACTTCGGCAGCTCGGCGGCACCGGTCTTCGGGCACGTCACCTACATCGCGCTCACCGCGCTCGCGCTGAACCTGATCGTCGCGACCGTGCTCACGCTGGTGTTCCGCGCGACCCGGGTCCCGGACGGGTACGACGAGACGCGGCCGGCCCAGTACAACGTGGACCCCGTCGAGCTGACCGCCCGGACGCCGAGCCGCGTGTCGTGACCCAGCCGGCCGCTACTTGCCCGCTACCTGCCCCGCCCGCGCCTCGGTCGTGCCGCGCGTGCCGCGCGTGGTGCGCGTGATCCCGAGCCGGCTCGCGAGCGCGTTCAGGCCGGCGCTGGCGGGGTCCTGCATGGTGAGCAGGTCGGCCACCAGCCGGCGTACCAGGCCGTGCCCGCGGACCTGCTCCGGGGTGAGCTCGTCGGCGCGGCACAGGGCGGCCACGGCCTGGTCCGGCTGGCGGCGCTGGGTGTGCGCCCGGGCCACGTCGATGAGCATCCGGGCCCGCCGTTCCGCCGACAGCACCGAGGGATCGACGGCGGCCGCCGCCCGCAGCGCCCGCCCCGCGTCGCCGAGGTCGACCGCGACCGCGATCTCGTGCAGCGTGACGTTGGCGGGGCCGAACTCGGTGTTGTAGTGGTTGCGCCACTCGCCCGCCCGGGCCGCCACCTCGCGGGCCGAGTCCAGGTGGGCGTACGCGGCGTCGGGCCGGTTCACCCGCGCGGCCGTGATGGCCCGCTGCAGCGTGAGCGCGCCCCACAGCGCCATGGCCTCCGGCTGGCCCTCGTCGGCCAGCCGCCGCAGCGCGTCGGCGGCGGTGCGGGCGGTCTCCTCGGCCTGCCCGTAGTGGCGGGCGGCCAGGAACACGAACACCAGCCGGAACGCGCCCGCGGCGACCAGCAGCGGCTGGCCGGCCCGCTCGGCCGCTGACATGGCGCGGTCGGCCGCGATCCAGGCCGCCTCCGGCTCGCCCAGCTTGGCCAGGGCCGCCGAGCAGGCCTGATAGGCGGCGGCCAGCAGCTCGAACGCCGCGGGCCTGCCCGGCTCGGGCAGCGACCTGGCGGCCTCCTCGAGATCCGGTATCAGCCGCCGCAGCAGACCCGCCAGCTCGGCGTAACGGCCGCCGTGGGTCAGTTCCCAGGCCTCCTCCACCCCGGCGCGCAGGACGTCCGGATCGGTGGCGGGCCGGCCGTCGAGCATCGCGCGCAGCGCGTGAGCGCCAGACAGGACCAGCCGCAGATCGACGGCGGCCGGGGACTGGACGGCCACGGCGGCCACGACCGGGGCCTCGGCGGCCAGCTCGGCCAGCGGCACGTCCAGCGCCCTGGCCACGGCCTCGAGCACGGTCATCCGGTCGACCCGGCGTACCCCGCGCTCGACCTGGGAGACCCACGCGACGGACCGGCCGACGATCGCGGCCAGCTCGGCCTGGGACAGGCCGCGCCGGTGCCGCTCGGCCGCGATCTTCCGGCCGAGTGCCTGCTGGTAGTCCGCGGTGCTCAACCAGTGCCCTTACCGGTCTGCAGCGTCAGCCAGTCCACCTCGGTCGCGGCCAGGTACTGCTCCCGCTCGGTGAGGTAGCGGCGGACGTGCGCGGCCTTCTCGTGCGCCTCGAACGCGGCTCTGTCCCGGTAGAGCTCGTAAAACACGCGGCGCAGCGGCTCGCCCTCCACCCGGTGGCAGGCGTAGACCAGCGTCGCCGGCTCGCGGGCCTTGATGCACTCGACGGTCTCGGCCACCAGGCGGTCGTATGCCTCGGCGCATGCCTCGTCCTTGCACGTGAACCGCACGCACAGACCGAACATCCCGTCCTCCAGTCCACCGCCATGGACCCGCTGGGTCGTACTCGTTGCCGCGCTGGTATGTCAAGGTAACACGTATCTATTGTGCGATACTAGTATCCAAAGTACGCTTCAGGTTGATCGAGTCTGCGACGGCCTACCCCCGCGAGGACCCATGACAAAGCCAGGCTCCAGGGCTCTTGCGCTCTGCGCGACCGCGGCCACCTACCCGGGACGCGCCGAGAACGTGGCCGTTGTCCGGGCGGACTTACGGTTATTGCTGGCCGGCTGCCCGATCGCGGACGACGTGATCCACTGTGCCGCGGAGCTGGCGGCCAACGCCGTCCGGCACAGCCAGTCCCGCCTGGCCGGCGGGACGTTCGTCGTGCGTACCGAGATCTATCCGGGCGACTACATCTGGATCGAGGTCGAGGATGAGGGCGGCACCTGGCTCGAGGCCGCCCGCGACCTCGAGCGAGGGCACGGGCTCGAGATCGTGCGGGCGCTCGCCTCGGAATGGGGCGTCGAGGGCGACGAGGCCAGCCGCGTCGTCTGGGCCCGCCTCGACTGGCCGCTGCGTTAGCCCCGGCTGGCTGCTGCGTTAGGGCCGGCCCGCCGCCGATACGGGGGGATGGCCGGAGCCGGGGACGGGGGCTAGCCTCATTCCGCGCGGCGTCGCGGCGACTTACGTTGTGGCCATGGACCAGCGAACCCTTGACGACATCGCCGCCACGGCGGCGGTACGGCGCGACCTCGGCCGCGATTACGACGACGTGCTGGCTGAGGGCCTCGTCGATCGGATCGGCGCCGAGATCGACCGGAGGGTCGAGGACCGGCTCTCGTCCGGCGGCGGCCGGCCCAAGAAGCGGCCCCGGGCCGGCGGGCCCGGCCTGGCCTCCCGGGCTTCCTGGGACGTGATCCTCCTCGCCCTGGGATCGATGATCATCGGCGGGATCACGGCCAACGCCATCCTGACCAACCCCCACGGCAATGGCGCGACGGCCGCCTTCATCTGGCTGGTCATCCTGGCGATCAACATCGGCTACGCCAGGCGCCGCTGACGCGGCTGGCGGCCGGGAACTATGTGCAGGTGCCATGCCATAACGCCGCCGACGACGAACGCGGGCCGGCCGAAGGTGCCGGTCAGGAACACGCCGAGCCGCGTGCTCCGGCCGGTGACCGCGACCACCGCGGCGGGCCGCCAGTAGGCGAGGTCGGACCGCAGCAGCCCGTGCGGCAGCGAAGCGGCCGGCTCCGGCCCGTTCCACAGCGCGTCGAGGTACTGCGCCGCGGTCGAGGCCGGTCCCGGAATGTAGATCGCCTCCTGCCCGGACTTGTCGGGGCCGACGAAGTAGCCGCCGATCATCGACGCGGGGTCGCCGGTATCGGCTGCCCAGCGCAGCACCTCGGGGCGCCGCTGTGACCCGACCGGGACGACGAGCACCCGGGCACCGGGCGCGAGACGCAGCCGGGTGAAGGCCGCCTGCCAGCCCGCCGGGGCCGGAGTGACCGGCGTCACCTGGTACGGCAGCGGGATCAGCGGCATGACCGCCAGCACGGCGACAGCCGCCGGGGCCGTCCGGCGCCAGGTCCAGCCCCGGGGCGCCGCAAGGCGCGCGCGGTCCAGGGAGAAGGCGAGCACCGCCCCGGCCGCTCCGTCGGCCAGGATCGACAGCCGGTCCGGCAGCACCGCGCTGAGCACGGGCGCGTCCTGCAGCCAGTGGAACGGCAGCACCGCACCGGGGAAGCTGAATGCCCCGTTGTGCATGGTGCCGCCGCCCAGGGAGAGCACCGTAAGCACCAGCCAGACCACGGCGGCCAGACGGACCCGCTGGTCGCGCCAGTACCGGATCATGGCAACGGCCAGCACGGCCAGCAGCGGCCAGCCGAGATACCCGAGGTACTCCGGCAGGCCGGGGCTGTATGCGGCGGCCGCGGCCGCGCTGCCCGATGTGTGCAGCAGCATGTTGCCCGCCGGGTCGACGAAGAACGACGGCCGGTTGGTGATCCGGTCCGTTCCGGCCAGGGCATTGTGCTGCGTGAGCGGCCCGGAGAACTGCGTCCAGAGGGCTTTTCCGCAGATCACGAGCGCGACCCCGATTGAAATACCTATTCCGAACGCCCCGTCCCGGGCTCGATCGCGCACCTCATGGCGGTGACTGGCCGCGAGGATCCCGGCGACGGCCAGGCAGGTCAGGGCCGTGTCCGCGAGGATTTCCTCGCTGACGAACAGCTGGGCCGAGACCAGCAGGCCAAGCCAGATCCCGTCGCGGGCCGCGCGGCCGCGGCCGGTGACGATCCGCAGCACCCGGTCGATGATCAGTGGCGGCAGCACGGCGAACTCGAGGTGATAGTGCCCGATGCCGGAGTTCAGCAGGGCGGGGGAGAACCCGTAGACCGCACCGCCCAGGGCGGACGCGCCGACGCTGGCGCCCCACCGGCGCAGCACCCAGAACAGGGCGGCCGCGGAGCCCGTGAAGCCCAGGGTCAGCATGACCGTGAGGCTGACCTGCGGCCCGGCCAGTAGCGTCACCGGAGCCAGCGCGATCCC
>Ga0335072_10014115_pt1 | contig 11348 bp, 14 predicted proteins | sample Lox_Sample_21_FD_206725 | JGI IMG/M metagenome (GOLD analysis project Ga0335072, IMG submission 206725) | Soil microbial communities from Loxahatchee National Wildlife Refuge, Florida, United States - Lox_Sample_2.1 | ecosystem: Environmental > Terrestrial > Soil > Wetlands | place: USA...
ACCAATTGGAGTAAAATGGAAAGTGTGGGCGATCAGAGTTCTTATGTGGCCGAGCTGCTAAGCCATGTCAATACAAAGGCAACGGAGATACTAGCTCTGGTACAGAAGCAACAATACGCAAGGGCATTCTGCGACAACCTCGTGGAACATCTTGCTAACACCTATATTTCCAACATCGTCCAATGCAGGCCTGTTTCGGAGGTTGGAGCTGAGCAGGTAAGCTGTTCAACTCCATGATTGATAACACTCGATGCTAACAACCATTAGATGCTCCTAGACAAATATGTCCTAACCCAAGGCTTCTCAAACCTCCTCTCGCTCTCCCCGGCTGCCAGCTCGCACGGGCCATCCACATCCTTCATCAAACGTGTAAATCAAAGCATGACTAGACTCGATCCTCTGCTTAAAACGCTACAAGTCGGGCCTGCCCCTGCGGAAGGACTTGTCCAAGCTTACCTTATTCATATCGGCGACAAGTCTGAGACCAACTTTAAAAAGGTTCTCGAGCTCAAAGGCGTCCGAAAGCAAGACCAGGCGCATCTCGTTGAGCTATTTCAAGTTCATAGGGACAGTCCACGCGCTAGCAGTGGAGAATTAGTGCAAAGCTCGCCGTTGCTAACGCCCTTAGTGATTGGATCAGGCGAGTCGAAAGGTATTGCGGCGTTGGGACCGGCGATAGCAAGCGGTGTATATCCGCCAGGCCTCAGTGCTCGAAATGCCAGCGCATTTGGCGAGAAGTTATTCAGTGCTGCGAGAGATGGCGTAGAAAGAATTGGATCTGGGACCGGGACTCCTACCGGAGGTGCGAGCTCGGCGCCTGCAAGAGAAGGGAGTACGGAGAGGGCGCCGGATGGTGAGACGAAGACAAGCATGAATGAGAATCTGAAGAATATTGGAAAGTTCTTTAGAAGAGATATCAGTGGATTTGGCGGTAGATTCGGTGCAAAAAGAGAAGGGAGTGTTGATGATACTGTTAGGTAGTGAGGATGGACTGCCAAACTAGAGACATCACATGCCATGATATCTATATCATGAGAGTCGTATACTTATACTCGATATTTGATACCTGCGATTAGTATTTTGTGGCTGAGATTAGTAAGATCGTTATTTAAAATGTTCACGGAAGCCAATCACGTGATTATGGTCTAGACGCGAGCCGAACGCGGTAGATTTGGAAGCAAATGGAGACGTAAGGTACACAGTGCCTCGGTCTGCCACTTAGAAATCATACAATTCCAGATTTCCCTTGCAACATACCTCAATCATCCACCATCTTCCGGCAGCTTCCCTTGCCCAAAACAAACATAAGATTATGAAATCGTGCAATCCAGTGTGCATATAAGCAATTGACTCTCCCCCATCACCGCACGAAAGGAATCAACAAGCGCCTGCAGATAAATATTCACAAACGCGGTCAAGCTGTTTTCTTCAGCCTTTCGTCGCAGTTTCTTCTCATTGCGATCTTCAACAGCTGGGATTTCTATTGCCGCAGGAGCAGGCTTACAGAAGCAGAGTAGGAGCCCAGTGACAGGGAACGGAAGTCTCCTGGCTAGGAGCACTGCCAGAGGGATGCATAGCAAGGTGGTCATTATTGGGAGCGGTCCTGCAGCACATACGGCAGCAGTGTATCTGGCGAGAGCAGAACTAAAGCGTAAGTCACATTCAAATGGTGTTGTTGCCCTGAGAGGGAATCGTTCCTCGTGGTGGGGTTTTGGAGAGGCATGTTTTGGAATCATGCTGACAGTGTCACAGCGGTACTTTACGAAGGCTTTCTGGCAAATGGTATAGCTGCTGGTGGGCAGCTCACTACTACGACCGATGTGGAGAATTATCCTGGGTTTCCTAATGGCATTGGGGGCCCAGAACTTATGGTCAGTCAATTTTCAGCCTCGATAGGAATTTTGAATGCGACAGTCAATTGACATTTTGCACATTAGGAAGCCATGAGAGCACAATCAGTCCGCTTTGGCACCGAGATTATCACCGAAACAGTCGCCAAACTCGACCTCTCATCCCGACCCTTCAAATACTGGCGCGAATACTACGAAGACGCAGCCCCCGACACCGCCGACGCAATCATAATAGCCACTGGTGCGTCTGCGCGCCGTCTCAACCTACCAGGAGAAGAGAAGTATTGGCAGAACGGCATTTCCGCCTGCGCAGTATGCGATGGCGCAGTCCCAATATTCCGCAACAAGCCATTAGTAGTGATTGGAGGTGGCGACTCCGCCGCTGAAGAAGCCATGTTCCTGACGAAATACGGCAGCCACGTCACTGTGCTGGTGCGAAAAGACAAGCTGCGCGCCAGCAAAACGATGGCGAAGCGGCTATTGGCCAACAAGAAAGTCACAGTACGGTTCAACACCGTTGGGGCGGAAGTGAAAGGGGATGATCGGGGCCTCATGAGCCATATGGTGATCAAGAACGTTGTGACCGGAAAAGAGGAGACACTCGAGGCGAACGGACTGTTTTATGCCGTGGGACATGATCCTGCGACGGCATTGGTGAAGGGCCAGGTAGATACTGATGCTGACGGCTATATGATCACTAAGCCTGGGACGAGCTACACGAATATTGAGGGAGTTTTTGCGGCAGGCGACGTGCAAGATAAGCGGTATAGGCAAGCTATTACCAGTGCAGGTATGTGTTTCTAATATTCCCAATTAAAAAACGTCAATCGCAATGCTAACTTGGCGGCAGGATCTGGTTGTATAGCAGCGCTCGAAGCCGAGAAATACCTCGCTGAGCAAGAAGATGTCGAAAATGAGCTCAAGATAGAGAAGGAGGTTAAGAAGAGTAGCAATGTTACGGTGCCGGAGTATAATTCAAATCCCTTACTGTGAGTGAGCGTTTTGCCTAGAGTCTAGTTGATCGGTTGGGACAGGAACGGAACGGGATTAGAGGTCAGACAGAGTTAGACTACTTAGATATCTTGCGAGAAAACGAGAGTCCCTCATAGCTTCGTAGCTGAATTTAAGATCAGCTCGGTATAAATGCACGTCTTGATGTCACCGTGCAGGCTTTACGAGTTTGAATACAAGAGCTTTAGCAAATCACTGATGTGATGGTCTCACATCATCTATTAATATGTCTCATAATCAGCGCCCCGTGTATAGACTTTCCTAACCTTCTGGTACCACCTCCGCATTCTACGCTCATCTCAAGATTCAACCCCACTCGCTGCACCGCCAGAAACCATCTTGAACTCCTCCAAAACATCACGATCGACATTAACCGCCCAATCCCGCTGGAAGGCCTCCTCGCCACCACAAAGCGCTACGACCTGCCGTAACCGTTCCTTCACAAACTGCAGCGTATGGATCTTATGCACAGGATCACTTGCACTCTGTAACCTTTTACGCACATCTTCCGGCGTTTCGTAGCTATGATCCTCCGTATCCTGCCAGATGAGATTATCGCCGCCGTCGTCACGGCCTTCTTGCATCTCCGCGATGACGCTCGTCCACATGGCGAAATAGTCTTGCAGTTTCTGCAGCACGAGAGTCGCCATTGGTGGAGGCAGCTCTAGCAGGCGTGTGAGGGCGAGGCAGGAGAGTTTTTGGCGGTCGGTATTGGCCATACTGTCGAAGTGGAGGAACCACTCTGTTGAGAGCCAGGACCAGGTGCTGTCGATGCTGCCAGCGGAGGAGAGGAGATTCATGAATGTTGATGGATCAGCTAGGGCTACGCGGGCCAGGATGGTGAAGTAGTCTGTCTCGACGACATCGTCTAGCTTTGGGTAGCGTCTGTCGGGGCCGACTGTTTGATGGCACTCCCATGCTTCTCGAAGGCCTTCCATGATTTTCTCGGTATAGCCGCTTTCAAGGAGATCTTTTGTGACGAAGGCAACCCCTTGCTGTCCACCCAGAGACTCTGCTGTCCTAATCATTCTCTCTGCAATAGTCGTGACTAGTCCCGCAAGCTCCCGTTTAGTGGTACCGAGAAGCGTTGCCATATATGAGAGTGTGCGTAGGCGCATGGTATCACCAAGCATCGCTTCTGGTGCAAGAAGAGTGTATGATTCAACAATTGTCAGGATCGCTCGTAGGCTCTCTGACCCAAAATCGAGCAATGGGAAGACGGACTCTGCCAGCGAAACAACATCTGGCGGAGCTGGAGCAGATGTGTGCATTAAAATCGCTGACCAAAGGTCTAGAGACTCTTCCATCAAGTAGACATTTATATCTGTGTTTGGTACAACAGCTTGTTGAATTAGCGGTAAGATAAGTGAGTTGTAGCGCTGGGATTGGTCTTTCATCGCCGCTACAAGCGTTGACAGAAGTACCAGTATAGCTTGCTTCATTAGATGTTCCTCACCAGAAACTTCCCATAGCTGGGGGAGAATAGATACTATCTGGTCGGCGAAAGGTGATATATGATGTTCTAGCCTCACAGAGATCACTCTAATTGTTTCCAAAATAGCCATTTTCGTTTCAGTAGGACTGACATCTTGGATGAGCTGCATGAGTTGGTTAAGGATTTCCGCGGCGAATGGCAGGAATGGTTCAACTTTAAAACCAAAGTCGTCTACCACCATGTAGAATTGTCGAGCCGCTGTCACACGCACGACTTGATCATTAACCTCGTCCGATGAATTTAGAAGATGCTGAAATATTTGATAGACCAAAGGTCTGTTGGATTCGGCGATCTGAATGGTGACCCATCTTCCAATAAGAATAGCTATGCTCCGTCGTAAAACTTTGTAGCCCGGTCCTGTTTGCTGTACATCATTGACGAGTGTTGAAGTCAAGAACCCATTAAAATCAAATTCTTGATGGATGGCTGCAGCACAGAGTCCCATAGCTGTGTAGACTGAATCTTTGGTCAAGATGTTGCTTTGCGATGTGGTGGTCACTGACTGAAAGAAAGCAAGCAGGGGGTCCTTCAGTAAGTCTTTGAAGTTCAGCACAAGATCCATGAAAAGCTTTTCTGAGCATGGCCGGACTTCGAATTCCCATGTGTCTGCGCCGGCATCCTCTCGGACCTCCCACTCATCCGGCTCCTATTCTCCAATTAGATCCTGATAGCTACACATATTTAACTAGGACTTGATTAAATACCTCTTCCCAAGCATTGAGGTCTGCTTGGCGGAACACAAAGAATTTAGTGACGATCACATCTGCCAGCTGGCAAACCAGATCATTGGTAAAAAGCTGCGTCTTGATAAGATTGGCGGCTTGAGCCTGCTCCTCCTTTATTTCGGGAGTGCGATATTTGAAAGATTGGCTGGGACTAAAGACCATCTTCACACAATACCTAAGGATTAGCAGGCCTTTGAGGCTCAATTTCTCCAACACAGTAACATCATCTCGCATGTTGTCTTGTGATAATGCCTTGGCACTAAAATCTGGCTTTGCAGACCCATACGTTTCCCCAAATTTTCCAACAAGACCCCAATACGCCCGAGTGAGTTCAAGGGAATTAGGCAAAAGTGCAAATGCAGCAGGGTGATCTCTTGCCATTTGAAAATGAAGCTTGGCAAGCTGTAGCATGTGCTTCTCCACCAATTCCTTCGCAGGAGCTACGATGATCGCTGGCTCACGTGTTACCATATCCAGAAATTGGCCAAATTGATTTTGCGATGAGGTCCATAGCTCTTGAACTTCCTTGTCATGATTTGGATACTCGTAACCAACTAATAGCAATCGTCGAATTATCTTTAGTGCCACGAGACTGTTCTCCATAGCATCATTTGCTCCTCCCTCATCATCACCATTTCCATTTAGAAATTCCAGCCAAAAACTGACCTTTTGTATGTAGATGTGCCCAAGAAGGAAGACGAGTTCGGGTGTAACAGATTGTAAGCTTGTCTGCGACTTTCGTAATCGAGCAGTTGCAAGCTCTTTTGTGGTCCGTAATAAAATCAAAAGTCCTCTACGAAGATGAACTGGATTTGATTCGCTGGCTGTCCTCAGAATTGTAATAAGACTTGTGAGGGCTTCAGGCCATTCAGTCGGATAGTCAATCCGGACAACCTTGGCTATAGCAAGGGCATTCTGAAGAGCTAATTGAGGATCTGCTTCGCTAATGCCGCTTTCGAATAGGTGTGATCGTATCTCGGACTTCTCCTCAGCCTTAAGGGCATTCGTAGCAGTCTTTCGCCAATACTTATCAATCCCATTCTTCAGTTGGATGATGGCCAGGTAGCGAATCTCAGTTGGTAGCTCTTTGTCCAAGTAGGCCGCCTGTACGTCGACAAGTCAGTCAGCCAAATTACAGGACTGGACCCAGAATGATGATAAGTACTAATGACGCACCTGAAGGAGGGTATAATAGCCATGTCGACCTTCCCAGGTCTGTAGCTGCTGGGTACCAGTCTGGATAAAGTTCTGTTGGTGCGAGCTTGCAGACTGCAACGCCAGATACACTTGTTGCGGGGTTAGTGGGGCAGCTTCCCCTGGCACTTCAATAGCAATTGTCATGATAAATGACAGGGTTTTGAGGTCCAGCACGCCGTTTCCGAAGTGGAAGAGGAGTGGAAGAGTTCCGCAGGCGGGACAAACTTTCCATTTATCAAGGCTCGATGAGGCTTCAGAAATTATGCGGAGCCTCGCCGCCGCCAACGCGCTAAAGTTGGCCCGTGCATTTTGAGTTTTCTCAGCCTTAGATCCCTTGGACCTCGGCTGCATGATAGCTTGATGAAGGAATCTCTGCCTCTTCCACCTGTGCAAACTCTCCATCCAGGTGTCGACTCCGAATGGAATGCTCCTTCGATGGCATCCACAGACTTTGCTCTTGCTCAAGAGAGAATCGCTGCAAGGCGAAGGGCGCGGGAAGCGGAACAAGCCGCGCAGCTTGCAGCGCAGCAGGAGAATTCGGAAGTCAGACAAAGGCTTGCTCGACTTCCGTACCCCTTAGCAGGTCTTGGTAGAGCTGGCATCACAACATGGGAGAGTATTCAAGGTCGAGAAGGTACGAGGCCGGCTTTCAGGGTTGGTCAAGTTGATGCCGAACTTCTCGACGAGGAGCTGCTCGAATTACTCAAGGGTCAGGTGGGAGAGGGACTTAAGTACTTTGGGAGTCATATACAAGATGAGTGGTCAGCGGAGATTATGCTGGCCCTTCGGGCAGTGCTGTTCAAACTCTCAGTATGGGACCATGGTATTTCCATCGACAGCCTTTTCTCGACCATAAAGGTACTAATGAAAGTCTAGATGCAACCTATGGAGCAGCTCTTCAAAATCTGAAATTCACAGATGCGAGGAAGGAAGGCCCAATATTAGTCTCTCCGTCAAAATGGCAGAAGACTTTGTACGGGATTTTCACGGTCGGCGGACAGTATGCATGGAAACGGTGGGAGGACTGGTTGGTCGACAATGACAATGGATATGACGAACCAAGTCCTACAGTACGGAAGCTGGCAAGGCTTTCCTCTATTATCTCGAATATCCATTCGACGGCAGCATTGGTATCTTTCTTAGTCTTTCTGGTAAATGGGCGATATCGAACCTTACTCGATAGGATATTGAGATTACGGCTTGCCCCTCCAACTAGCCAGGTGAGCCGTGAGGTATCTTTCGAGTACCTAAACCGACAGCTGGTATGGCATGCATTTACGGAGTTTCTGCTCTTTGTCCTACCCCTTGTTGGAATAAGCAGATGGCGAAGGTGGCTGTCTCGAGCTTGGAGGAAGACCAAATCAATCATGCAGAGCGGCAGTGCAGATGAAGAGGATACCAAGTCTGGAGAATTTTCTTTTCTCCCTGAAAGAACCTGCGCCATTTGTTACCAAGACCAGAACTCTACATTGACGTCTGAAGCAGAAATTGTGGCTGCTTCAGGGGCTTCCGGTGGGGTCATTGGATCTGCACAGACAGATATCACCAATCCATATGAGACGATCCCGTGCGGTTGCATATACTGCTTTGTATGCCTTGCTGGCCGTCTCGAGGCGGAAGAAGGTGAAGGGTGGGTCTGTCTCCGATGCGGTGAGATTGTGAAGGAGTGTAAACCATGGAGTGGCGATGTGCTCGAAGAAATCAGCAGACCTACTACTAGCTCAAAAACTGTCGGCTTCTCAGATGAAAGCAAGAAGGACCACAAAGAAGCAATAATCCAACATGACCATGACGCAAACCACAAGCGCGGATTGCATGCAGAGGATGCGGGTTCACCGGAAAAGGGGGTATCGGATGCTGGATCAGATGCGCAATCAGAGGCGTACGAAGAAGATGAAGCAGGGGATTTTGACGATAATTGACTCCGTAAGAGTGTCGCTCGTGGCCTTCTTGCAGTGGTTATATTTTGAGTTGCTTTACAGGGCGTTCCGGGAATCATATTGGACCAAGGACGTGGCTTGATTGTCATTACTGACCTATCGGCAATCTTGGAATATGGAAATCCCCAAACTCTTGTATTATCACAAAAATGAGGGGTAGTTTGGGAAACATAAAGAGCAACTTTAGTATTTACGGCTAGCTATGGTGACTCATCTCCACTGATACTGGGCTCGCTATCTCCCACGTCACTATCATAGTCCATTCCATGAAGAGCCTCGGTCTCAGCACCTATCAATAGAGCTCTTTCACCACCTTTCTGCTATAATGTCCACCAATACTAATCACCGCGACACTCAAGCCATGAACCACCGTACTATCAAAGACTACGAAACATATCACCGGCCAACTCAACTCTACAGCCCTAGCATTCTCCGAATACGGCGGCTTGTGTTGTGGCCGTGCTGGAAGCGGAAGAGATGTCCCTGTCTCCAGCTGTGCTCGCGCTTCCATAGCTAAGAACAGCGCCCCATGGGCCCGAAATGGCCGCAGAATAGGACCTCGCAGTATGTCCTTATATATAGGACGATCTGCTTGACAGCTATCATGACTAGTATCCGGCGGAAGAGTAGTACAAGCACGAGTAACAGAACGAGTTACTATATCCCTAGGTGCGGCGTAATATCTAGTGGAATGAAGTGGCTCTAGGGAATGTTGGCCCCAAAATAGACGAACATGCTACTGTTGAGTGAGAGGTCTATTATCGCAGGAAATCGTGCCGTCTTAGTCTTTGCGGCAAACCATCCATCGTTTGCGAAGCAGATGCCAGCACCAAATGCAACGAGAAAGTCGTCTAATCCCAGAATGCTACCAATACTAATGGAAAAAATGGCTAGAAGTAGGTAGAAGACTATGAAAGAAGCGATTCCTACATAATCACGATCTTCGCAGAAGCGGAGAATGCGGTTTGCGATCTGGCCAATGAAGAATCCTAAGAAAGGCCAAAAGTGCATTGCCATAGGATGGTGATTAGGAACCATCCTTTGATGGACTCTCCAGCGGTGGACTGAGTATAGATGATGAGGCCAACATACAAGAATGGACGCGACAGACCATCATTGCAACCTGACTCAGCAGCCAGAAGCTAGGATACATTACTATGCCATCCAAATCGGGGCATGAAAAGTACTTGCATTCTTAATCCGACTCGGAACCCGATCACTAAACCTTGACTTGGTAAGAACACTCTCAGCAAGCACCGGATCTGTCGGAGAAAGATAGGCCCTGATAATCATCGCTGTAGGAACCGTAGGCCTAAGACCATAACCGCCACGCTCTTCCAATGCCGATGAAAATAAAGCTTCTGGAGCTCAATGCTGACAGCGAATCATTGGACGCCGATGAGAATACGCGTGACCTCTTGCAAAATGTTGTCGTCGAGGTCCCATACGCCAGGCGTAGTGATATTTAGTACTGCGGGCCCGAAGAGGATGCCGATTAGTACGGCGAGCGGTGGCTCTGAGAGGTGTAGGCTAGAGTTTCTTTGACCAGCCGAGTACATTTGGATAATTTGGATAATCTATTGAATCTATCGATAATGATGGATTTGAACATCTTGGACATCCATGAGTATGGAATACTTTGGTAACAGCCTCTATCCAACCTATCACGGATCCATATCGAACCCTGCACGGAATGGGTGATTGCAAGCAGTACAGTACTGCCTTTCGAAATAACACTAAATTGTTATATTATCCTGCCATATCGCCCAAAGGTATCCTTCCCTGTTACATATTCCCCTTTAAAGAAAAAATTCCTCTACTTCGTCTTCCTGGCCAAGGCTCGAAGCCTCACATACCCAATAACATGCACCCCACCCTCACTCCTACACTCCCTCTCCAGTCTCCCTACCACCTCCCTAATGCACTCCTCCCTCGCCTCCGAACCCTCCTTCCCAACAACATCAAAGAACTTACTTCCCATAAGCCTCACCCACCCCTCAATGCCACCTCCCTCCCCCTCCTGAAACCTCGTCGGCCTCTCCTCCAACTCCATCCTCTCAACCGCAAAACCATGTCTCTCCAGCGCAGCTTGCATCCACTCCTCATCAGGGAAGAACCAAGGATCCGCTTCCTGCGCCGTCTTCACACCCACGCGCTTCGAGACCGCCTCCAGGAGAGCAGCTCTTATCTTCATCACGTTGCCCTTCCCGCCCATCTCAAACACAAAGGTGCCTCCGTCCTTCAACACGTTGTGAACCCCCCTGAAGACATCATCTCGGTAGAGCGGATTGCCAAGGATCCAATGAAGAGCCGCGTTGGAAAAGACTTTGTCGAAGGGAGGGAGGTTGAGCGTTTTGTGCTTTGCATATAGCTCGCGGGCGTCGAGGGGGTAGAAGTTGCAGTGGTCCGAATGGGAGGGACCGAGGTCTTTCTTTAGTTTGAGAGCGGAGTCGATCATGCTTTTGGAGCTGTCGAGACCGACGATGAGGCCGGTTGTGAGGGATTGGACAATGTGACAGGTGAGAATGCCATCTGCGTCATGTCAGAGTCATATTGAAACGGGAGTGTGCTAAGTTATATTTGTTTTGAGCAGGGTGCGTTTCTACTGAAGGCAACTTCTGCTAAGCAAGGATAGTATTTCCACTCTATTCGCAATGTGGTAATGCTGTTATTTTTTTTTTTTTTCTCACGAGTGGCGCCCTTATCCACTAGATTTATCGTCGCCCAAGAGACAAATACTCGTCGCCTTTCTTTTAAAGAATAGAGAAACCCGGTTGGAAAGAAAGAAGACGTGAAGCGTTCAAGAATGTACAAGTTTTTCAATAATGGTTCTAGGGCAAAAAACCCCCCCACGATGGTTCAAAGAAAATCATGACATGAGAGAAAGATGATTACCTCCACAGCCAATATCAAGAATATTATCACCTGGTTGAACATCAAGCCACTCGACTACCTTCGTCGCCAACTTAGGGACGAAGGCTGCCGCCTTTTGGTAGGCCTGCCGTTGTCAATCTGAGAATCAACATGCCATTGTTCTTTAGAGGCTTACGTCTGACGACCAATGATCTTTCTCTTCATTATTCGTCATTTTGAACTCTATTAAGAATGTTTTTACTTATTCATATAAATT
>Ga0335072_10014117_pt1 | contig 11348 bp, 9 predicted proteins | sample Lox_Sample_21_FD_206725 | JGI IMG/M metagenome (GOLD analysis project Ga0335072, IMG submission 206725) | Soil microbial communities from Loxahatchee National Wildlife Refuge, Florida, United States - Lox_Sample_2.1 | ecosystem: Environmental > Terrestrial > Soil > Wetlands | place: USA: Florida...
CCAGTGTGACGGTCTCGAACTTCTTGCCGTAGTCGTTCTGGATCTTGCTGACGAAACCGTCGAATGCCTTCGCATCGCTCAGTTCCATGCGCAACACCGGCGACAGGCCCAGGCCATAGAGCGCCATGTAACCCTTGGGATTGACGCCGGTCTCCTGGATCACTTGCTCTGCCGTCTTGCCGTCGAATTCGGTGGCTACCGTACGCAGGTACTTGGCCATGTCCGGATCTTTGTCGGCGAGCTGGTCGGCCTGCGTCTTCAGCTGCTGGACCTGCGCAGGCATTTCCGCATCGACCTGGGCCAGGATCGCCTGGCGCGTCGCGTCGTCCAGCACATCCAGATTGGCCATTACGTAAGGGGTATCCGCCGGCACGAAGGCCAGGGGGGCATCCTTGTCTTTGTGCGAGCAGGCGGCCAGCAGCAAGCCGGAAAACGCCAGCGCCAGCACGCGCTTGGTTCTACGCATAAATCATCCCCGGGGGTGTCGTATTTAACCGCGGCATTATGCCTGCTTTGGCGTGCGGCCGCTGTGGTGGCATGAAGCCAGTGGCGGAACGTGTAGGTTGGCGGTGAGCCCCGGACTTGATCCGGGGCGAACCCCGACATCGCCATCTGCATGGCAACGCTGGGGTTCGCATGCGCTCACCGCCAAGCTACGCGGGCTCGGCCCGCGGGGTAAAGCGTCAACGCGCCAGCATCTCGCCCAGCACGGCCATGCGCACGAACACGCCGTTGCCCACTTGTTCGAGGATGCGCGACTGCGGGCCATCGGCCACTTCCGGGGCGATCTCGATGCCGCGGTTGATCGGGCCCGGGTGCATCACCAGGCAGCCGCGTGCGGCCAGTGCCAGGCGGCGGCTGTCCAGGCCGTATTCGCGAAAATAAGCCGCTTCGTTCGGCAATTCGATGGTTGCCATGCGTTCCTTCTGCAAGCGCAGCGTGATTGCCACGTCGGCGCCTTCGATCGCCTGGTCGAAGTTGTCGTAGAACTTGCAGGTCGAAAACTCTTGCTGGTCGGGCATGAGGGAGGCCGGGCCGCACAGGCGGATTTCCTTCGCGCCCAGCTTGCTGAAGGCGTGCACGTCGGAGCGCGCCACGCGCGAATGTTTGACATCCCCGCAGATCACCACGGTGAGCTGGCTGAAATCCGGCCGATGCTGGCGGATGGTCAATGCATCGAGCAATCCTTGCGTGGGATGCGCGCGGTTGCCGTCGCCGGCGTTGACCACCGACACGCCGCTCATCGCATGGCGCACCAGTTCATCCGGCGTGCCGGACACTTTGTGGCGTACGATGATGGCGTCGAGGTGCATCGCTTCCAGCGTATGCAAGGTATCGAACAGCTCTTCACCCTTGGCGGTGGAAGAGAAGCCGATGTCGAAGTTGATCACGTCCGCACCCAGCCGGCGCGCCGCCAGCTCGAACGACGTACGGGTACGCGTGGACGGTTCGAAAAACAGGTTGAGGATGGTACGCCCGTTGAGCAGGTCCAGCTTGCGCGTGCCGTGTGCGCAGGCGTCGCGCATGGTGATGGCACGGTCCAGCAGCCGCTCGATGCAATCGCGCGGCAGGTTTTCGAGCGTGGTGAGGTGGCGCAGGCGTGAGAACATGGCGAGTGTCTTTAGGTGTTGTTGTTATGCGGCTTCATGCAACCAGCGTTCGAGGATGACCGCCGCGGCTTCGGCGTCGAGCTGTACGGCGTCGCGGCGGCGTTTCAAACCTGCGGCGCGTGCTTGCGCGAAACGCTCCGCAGCTTCGAGGGAGCTGTGGCGTTCGTCCACCATCGCCACCGGCATGCGATAACGTTCGCGCAGGCGCTCGGCGAAGCGGCGCGCACGTTTGCTGGCTGCCTGTTCTTCGCCATCCAGTGTAAGTGGCAGACCTACCACGAAGCTGTCGGGCAGCCATTCGCTGCGCAATGCATCGAGCGCTGCCCAGTCGGGCGCGTCCTCGCGCATGGCGATGGTGGCCACGGCGCGTGCGCTGGCCGTGACACGGTTGCCGACTGCGACGCCGATAAGCTTGCTGCCGACGTCGAAGCCGAGCACGCAACTCATGCGTGGCCTGCGTAGCCGGGGAGTTGCAGCGGGTCGATGCCGACCAGGCCGGCGGCGGCGCTCCAGCGCTCTTCCAGAGGCGTATGAAAAACCACGCGTTCATTGCCTTCGGCGGTGAGCCAGGTGTTGTCCTTCAGCTCTTGCTCCAGCTGGCCGGCGCCCCAGCCCGAGTAGCCCAGCGTCATCAAGGCCAGGCGCGGACCTTCGCCGGCAGCCATCGCCACCAGGATGTCGCGCGAGGTGGTCACGGACCAATCGTCGTTGATGCGATAGCTCGACTCCCAGTGGCCGTGCTCGCGATGCAGCACGAAGCCGCGTTCCTGTTGCACCGGGCCGCCGATCAGCACCGGTGCGTCGGCCAGGTCTTGATCGCTGCAAGGAAGTTTCATCTGGGCCAGTACGTCGCCGAAACGATATTCGGAGAGCTGGTTGATCAGCAGGCCTACCGCGCCGTCCTCGTCGTGCTGGCAGATGAAGGCCACGCCGCGCGAAAACGGCGGCTCGGTCAAGCTGGGCATGGCGATCAGGAACTGGCCCGCGAGGGACTGGGGAGACTGGGTCTGCATGGTGGCCATTGTATGCGCTGTGCGGGGTGGCGTCTGCGGCAAACAAGTGGAGCAGGACCTTGGCAGTATCGCGCCTGATGGTGTTAGCGCGGCGTTATTGAATGCGTGTTTCGCCTCTCCCAAAAAGGAGAGGGCTGCAAAATCACCGTGTCTTCAGCACGTCGCCGGGCTGAAATTGCCAAGTGCGGGTGATGTAGAGAATGTCCACCTTTTCCTTGTTGTCCGGCGGCAGTGGCGGGAACGGGGCACACAGCTTCACGATGGCGATGGCTGCCTTGTCGATGACGCTGTAGCCGGAGCTTTGCGTCACGTCGATGCTGTAAAGGCTGCCGTCCCGGTTCAGGCCGACGGTAAGAATAACGTCGCCGTGCAGGTGCTGCTCGCGCGCCTGCTGCGGGTAGTTCAGATTGCCAATGCGCTCGATGCGGTCCACCCAGCCGCGCATGTAGGCGGCGTAGGCGTATTCCTTGGTGTTGGCCGAGATGAACTTCTTGTGCGGTCGCTTGGCATAGGCCTGGGATTGCCGCCGGACTTCGGCGGCCAGCTGCGCGGCCTCCTGGGCCAGGCGCGCTTCATCGGCGGTGTCCTGGGTGTCGCGGGCGTCCTTGGCGCTGTCGCTGGTGACGCTGAAATTGGCCGGTCCGGTCGTGGTCAGCATGCGCTGCTCGGTGGCCTGTTGCGGCGCGGGCGTTGCGGCGGTGACCGGCTGCAGTGCGGTGCCCTGACTGGGGATGGGTAGCAAGCCGGAATAGGGTTGGGACGGTCGCTGCGCCTTATCGCTTTCGCCGCCGCCCTTGTTGTTGGCCTGGGCCAGGAAGTCGGCCTTGTCGGGGGCTTCGTTGTTGGCAACGTTCACCAGCGTCACGTCCAGCGTCGGCAGCGCCGGGCGCGTCGCCACATAGCTCACGCCGATGCCGAACAGCAGCAGGCCATGCACCAGCAGCGAGAAAACGAAGGTGGCCCCGATCTTGTTGTCGCCGGGACGGCGGGCTACAGCAGCATTCACGCGAGGGTCGGCCTGGCTTCTAAGGCGTCGAACAACATTCCCGCGATATTAAGCCCGAATTGTTTGTCCAGTTCGCGCGCGCAGGTCGGCGATGTGACGTTGATCTCGGTCAGATAATCGCCGATCACATCCAGCCCGACGAAGCGCAAGCCGCGGCGGCGCAACTCGGGGCCGACTTCCGCCGCGATCCAGCGGTCGCGGTCGGAAAGGGGGACACCTTCGCCACGTCCGCCGGCCGCCAGGTTGCCGCGGAATTCGTCGCCCTGCGGAATGCGCGCAAGGGCATAAGGCACCGGTTCGCCATCGATCATCAGGATGCGCTTGTCGCCCGCGCTGATCTGCGGGATGAACTTTTGCGCCACCGTGAACTGGCGGCCCTGGCCGTGCGAATCCCCTTGCACCAGCGTTTCCAGCATGGAGTTGAGGTTCTTGTCACCCGCCTGAACGCGGAAGATGCCGCGTCCACCCATGCCGTCCAGCGGCTTGAGCACCGCATCGCCGTGTTCGGCCACGAAACGGCGCAGCTCGATCGGGTCGCGCGCCACCAGGGTCGGCGCCATGCACTGCGGAAAGTGCAGGGCGAACACCTTCTCGTTGCAATCGCGCAGCGCGCGCGGGTCGTTCACCACCTGCACGCCAGCGTGCTGGGCCACGTCCATCACCAAAGTGTCATAAACGAACTGGGGATCGACCGGCGGGTCCTTGCGCAGCAGTACCGTGTCCAGCTCACGCAGATCGGTCCATTGCGCGTCACCCAGGCTGTACCAGCCGGCCGGATCTTCCTGCACGCGCAAGGGGCGCAGCCTGGCCCAGGGGGTGCCGTCGCGCAGCGCCAGGTCGCCCTGTTCCATGTAGTAGAGCCGATGGCTGCGGCGCTGGGCTTCCAGCAGCAGGGCGAAGGTGGTGTCCTTGGCGATCTTGATGCTGCCGATGGGATCCATCAGCACGGCGACCGAGCGGGGCATGGCGGTTCCGTTGGCGAGTGGGGCGTGCATGTTCGCCGAGGTGGTCGGAGGCCACAAGGGTCCGCAGGCGCAATTGGGCAGCGCAGGGACACTGGTTTGTCAGAAGGTGCCGCGGTGGGTCTTCTTTCACATTTGTGTTCGCGGTTTTGGTGATAAGCCCCCCCGCCACAACGTTTTTTCCTTGACGGAAGACCGCTCAGGCAGTAAACAGCAACGACGGAGTGCCCGACGTAGATCGGACACCGAAGAGAAAGGTTGAGCAGGAATTTTTCATCCGCGTCCGGTGCGTGGCCCATTTGCTGCTTATCGGATGACGTACCTGAGCCTGGGGCAGGCAGCAGGGGGGGTTAAGTGAACTTGAATGTAGCTACGAACGGCCTGGCTGGTCTGAAGGTCATGGTGATCGATGACTCCAAGACCATCCGCCGCACGGCGGAAACCTTGCTGAAGAAAGAAGGATGCGAGGTGCTTACCGCCGTCGACGGCTTCGAGGCGCTGGCCAAGATCTCGGACCAGAAACCGGCCATCATCTTCGTGGACATCATGATGCCGCGACTGGATGGCTATCAGACGTGCGCGCTCATCAAGAACAATCCGCAATTCCGTGCGACGCCGGTGATCATGCTGAGCTCGAAGGACGGTTTGTTCGACAAGGCGCGTGGCCGCATTGTCGGTGCTGAGCAGTACCTCACCAAGCCGTTCACCCGCGATGAACTGCTGGGTGCCATCCACCGACATGTCGCCAGTACGGTTTAAGGCCAGTGAACATACGCTCTGAAGGGGGAGCCGTGGCCAACATTCTCATCATTGACGATTCGCCTACCGACGTGCGTGTGTTTTCCACCATGCTCGAACGGGCGGGTCATCGCGTCGACTCCTGCAACAACGCCGAGGACGGCATCGAACGCGTGCGCACCACGCGGCCGGACCTCGTCATCATGGACGTCATCATGCCGGGCATGAACGGCTTTCAGGCCACGCGCACGCTTACGCGCGACCCGGCCACTGCCGATGTGCCGATCGTGATCATCACCACCAAGTCGATGGAAACCGATCGCGTGTGGGGCATGCGCCAGGGCGCCAAGGCCTTCATCACCAAGCCGGTGAATGAAAAGGATCTGCTGGCATGCATCAACGAGTTGCTGCCGAAAGCGGCATGAGGTGGGCATGAACGCAACCGCCGCCGCGCAGACGCCCTTCGAGATCCTGGCCCGCTACGAGCGGCTGTCGCTGGCGCATGCGTCCGGCACGCAGGAGCGCTTCGAGGCGCCGGGCCTGTGGCGCGGCATCGGTTATCGCGCCGGCAACACCCTATTGGTGAGCGCCATCGACGAGATCAACGAATTGCTGGCCGTGCCGCCGCTCACCCCGGTGCCCGGCACCAAGCCGTGGTTGCTGGGCGTGGCCAACGTACGCGGCAACCTGATGCCGGTGGTCGACATGGCGCGCTTCCTGTTCAGCGAGCGCACGCAGCACTCCGAACGCGCGCGCCTGCTGGTGGTGCGCCAGGGCGGCGGCAGCGTGGCGCTGCTGGTGGACGAAGTCTTCGGTCAGCGCACGGTGGACGCGGAACAGCGCCGCGACGCCGAGCGCGAGGACGATCCGCGCCTGTCCCGCTTCGTCGAGGATCGGGTGGAAGTGGATGGGCAGCGCCTGGCGCTGTTCAGCATGGGCCGGCTGGTTCGCGCGCCCGATTTTCGCCAAGCGGCCGCCTGATGATGCGCGGCTGGCCGGCGCGAGTGACGCCCGGAGCAGGGCTAAGGGCTTCGGAAATTCTTGACCGGCGCGCCAACGTGCCGGGTGCAGTAGACGGATGAGGTGAAGAGCATGAGCACTACAGGGGGCGTCGGCAAGGAACGGGGATATACCATCCTGATCGTCTTGCTGGTGGTTTCGATCGGCTTCGCGGCCGTCGACTTCGTATTACTCAACCTCAAGAACGGCGAAGACCGCCAGGCGATTGCGTTGACCACGCAGATCCAGGTGCTCTCGCAGCAGACGGCCAAGTACGCGCTGGAAGCTTCCGGCGGTAACGCCGATTCGTTTGCCGAGCTTGAGAACGCACGTGACACCATCGATTCGGCCGTACAGCGCCTGGTCAATGGCGACACCAAGACCGGCATGAAGCCGTATGCCGACAAGAACGCCACGCCTACCGGCCGTGCCGTCAGCAAGCTGGCCGACTCCTGGAAGCAGCTGGACGGCGACATCGGCAGGATCCTGTCCAACAAGGCGGTGGTGCTGGATTCCTCGCAGCGTGCGGACGATTTGTCCAAGCAGTTGCCGCTGCTCAATTCCGACATGGAGCAGGTGGTCAACATCCTGCAGCAGCGCAAGGGCAGCAGCGCGGACGAAATGCTCGGCGCCTCCCGCCAGATGTTGCTGGCCGACCGTATCATCCGCCGCGTGCAGGAAGTGCTGCAGGGCGGCGAATCGGCGCAGGCGTCTGCCGACGGCCTGTCGCGTGACGCGCAGAGCTACGGCGAAGTGCTGCAGGGCCTGCTGCAAGGCAACCAGAGCATGGGCGTGCAGGAGCTCAGCGACGCCAACGGCCGCAAGATTCTTTCGCAGATGCAGGGTGACTGGGGCAAGTTGAACGACCCGATCGCCAAGCTGGTGGCCGCTGCCAACAACCTGGCCGAAGTGAAGAACGCCGGCAACCAGGCCTCGCTGGATTCGCAGAACGTGCTGCTGCGCGCGAACGACCTGTCCGAACAGATCGGCCAGCTGCCGGTGCGCCGCCTGTTTCCCAACGTGGGCTGGGGCGTGGTCGGTGCGCTGGGTGCGGTGGCCTTCGCCGTATTGCTGGTGTTCCAGCTGGTGACCGACCAGCGTCGCCGCTTCCGCGAAAGTACCGAACTCAACCAGCGTAACCAGGAGGCCATCATGCGCCTGCTGGACGAAATGGGCTCGCTCGCCGAAGGTGACCTCACCGTCAAGACCACCGTGTCCGAAGACATCACGGGTGCCATTGCCGACTCGGTGAACTACGCCATCGACGAGTTGCGCACCCTGGTGACGACGATCAACGAGACCTCCGAGCAGGTGTCGTCCTCGGCGCAGGAAACGCAGACCACCGCGCGCCATCTGGCCGACGCGGCGAAAGCGCAGGCGCACCGCATCAGCACGGCGACCACCGCGATCAACCAGATCGCCAGCTCCATGGACGACGTGTCGAAGAACTCCGCCGAATCGGCCGACGTGGCCGAACGCTCGGTGCAAATCGCCTCGCGCGGCGCCGAAGTGGTGCGCGAAACGATCTCCGGCATGGACTCGATCCGCGACCAGATCCAGGAAACCTCCAAGCGCATCAAGCGCCTGGGCGAATCCTCACAGGAAATCGGCTCCATCGTGGAACTGATCAACGACATTGCCGAGCAGACCAATATCCTCGCCTTGAACGCCGCCATCCAGGCGGCCTCGGCGGGTGAAGCAGGCCGCGGCTTCGCGGTGGTCGCGGACGAAGTGCAGCGCCTCGCGGAACGCTCCGCGAGCGCCACGAAGCGAATCGAAACGCTGGTGCAGACGATTCAGTCCGACACCAACGAAGCGGTGAGCTCGATGGAACAGACCACCTCCGAAGTGGTGGCCGGTGCCCGCAAGGCCGAGGACGCCGGCAGCGCACTGGGCGACATCGAGCGCGTCTCGCACGACTTGTCCGCACTGATTCAGAACATCTCCGCCGCGGCGCGTCAGCAGTCGATCGCCGCGACGGATATTTCGCAATCCATGAACGCGATTCAGGAAATCACCTCGCAGACGTCGCAAGGCGCAAGCCAGACGGCCGACTCGATTGGTTACCTGGCGCAACTGGCTAGCGATCTGCGCCGTTCGGTGGCGCACTTCAAGTTGCCGGGTTGAGAGTGATACCGCATATCTACAAGAGGGCAACCTCGACGGTTGTGTGTGGCGCCATGAGCGCAGCCGCTGAGGGGGGCGTATGAGACTTCAAGACCACATCGATTTCACCACGCTCCAATGGGTCAAGCCCGAGCTTGACGAAACGCTTGCGCTCGCGCGACAGGCGCTCGAGTCCTACGTGGACAATCCCGGCGAGCGCGAGGTCATGCGCCAGTGCGCCGACAACCTGCACCAGGTGCAGGGCACCTTGCGCATGGTCGAGCTCTACGGCGCCGCGATGGTCGCCGAAGAGATGGAAACACTGTCCATTTCGCTGCTCGAAGACCACATCCGCAATCGCGAAGACGCCTACGCCGCACTGATGCGCGGGCTGATGCAGCTGCCCGATTACCTGGAACGCCTTTCCAGCGGCCACCGCGATGTACCGGTGGTATTGCTGCCGCTGCTCAACGAACTGCGCGCCAGCCGCGAGCAGGAAGCGCTGAGCGAAGCGGCGTTGTTCACGCCCAATCTCGAAGCCGCCCTTCCGCCGCCGGTGCCGGCCGCCGCCGGCCCGATCGACGTCCAGCGCCGCAAGAGCGACATCAATGAACTGCGCCTGCGCTTCCAGCAGCAGTTGCTGGCCTGGTTCCGCGGGCAGGGCGGTTCGCAGCAGCTTGCCGGCATGCGCAACACGCTTCTGGCGATTGCCGCCCGCTGCAGCACCGTGCCCGGCCGCCGCTTGTGGTGGATCACCGCCGGTGTGCTGGAAGGCCTCGACCAGGGCATGCTCAAGAGCCATGCCGCCGACGTACGCCAGCTGATCGGCAAGGTCGATCGCTGCATCCGCCAGCTGATCGAGCAAGGCGAAGAAGGTTTGCAAGGTGGCGATGCCGACGACCTGGCGCGCAAGCTGCTCTACATCGTGGCGCAGGCCAAGCAACGCAGTCCGCAAATGGAGCAGCTGGCGCAGACGTATAGCCTCGACAGCTTGATGCCCGATGCGACCGAGGTCGAGCATGCGCGCGGCTCGATGGCCGGCCACAACCGTGCGCTGCTCGATTCCGTGGCGCGCGCGCTGAAGGACGACCTGCTGCGCGTGAAGGAAGCGCTGGACCTGTTCCTGCGCCAGAGCGATGGCGATCCGGCGCAGCTCGGCGCGCAAGTCGAAGTGCTGGAGCGCGTCGGCGACACGCTAGGCATGCTTGCGCTCAATGTGCCGCGTCGCGTGGTGAACGAACAGCGCCGCGTGCTGGAAGAAGTCGCCGGCCGGCTGCGCAGCCCAGACGAAGAATCGCTACTCGACGTGGCCGGCGCGCTGCTCTATGTGGAAGCCTCGCTGGACGACCACATCGAAAGCCTCGGCGCGGAAACCCCGCCGGAGGAAGAACACAAGGTCGCCATGCTGCCGCGCAGCGAGGCGCGGCACATTCTTGCCACGCTGATGAGCGAAGCCGTCGGCAACACCGGCAAGGTGAAGAACGGCATCGTCGCCTTCGTCGAATCCGGCTGGCAGCACCAGCAACTCGACGGCATGCCGGCGTTGATGGACGAAGTGGCCGGCGCGATGCGCATGCTGTCGTCGCCGCGCTCGGCGCAGATTGCCGAAGGCGTGGGCCGCTTCATCGGCAACGAACTGTGCATCGACAAGCGCATTCCCAGCAGCGCGCAGATGGACCAGCTCGCCGATGCGCTGGCCGCGTTGGAGTACTACCTGGAAGCCGCGCGCGAACATCGCGGCGGCCTCGATCACGTACTGGATGTGGCCGAGCACAGCCTGGGTGGCCTGGGGTACTGGCCGCCGCCGCTGCCCAAGGCGGCGCCGGAAACCGTGCGCGAAGCGGCTGCCCCGGCGCCCGCGCCGGTAGAAGCGTTCGCAGCTGCGTCCGAACCGGCCGTCGGCGAACCGGCGCTGAGCGAATCGGTCACCGTCGCGCACGGCGAAGACGCCAGCGCGCTCTTCGTCGGCAGCAGCGAAACGCCTGCACCGATCGCGCACGACATCACCGGCCTGCATCTGGTCGAAACCGAAGCGCTTACGCATGCGCCGATCGTCAACGAAGGCGAAGACTGGGTCGAGATCGAAGAGGAAGTCGAAGAGCAGGTGTCCGGCGTCGATCCGCTGGCCGCCAATGCCGGCTTCCAGGCCAGCACCGAAGGCATTGACGACGACATCCGCGACATCTTCCTGGAAGAAATGCAGGAAGAGATCAACAACCTGCGCCAGGCACAGCAAGCGTGGATGATCGATCCCACGCAGATTGCCGCACTGACGCCGATCCGCCGTTCCTTCCACACACTCAAGGGTTCCGGCCGCCTGGTCGGCGCCAGCGTGCTGGGCGAATTCGCCTGGCGCGTGGAGAACATGCTCAACCGCGTGCTGGATGGCACCATCCAGCCGCACGCTGGCGTGCAGACGGTGGTCGGCCATGCCATCGAAGCCTTGCCGTCGCTGTGTTCGATGCTGAAGGACGGCACCGTACCCATGGCGCCGCTTACCGGCATCATGCAAGCGGCCGATCATCTTGCCGCTGGCGAACAAGCCACCGTCGAGCAGTTCGCCACCAGCGGCACCCAGACCGTGCGCCGCGTGGTGCGCCGACGTGTGCCGCGTGTGTCGGCCGACGCGATCCCGACCGCCGCGCACACCGATCATTCGGTCGCCGCCGCACAGCCGGTCCATACACCGGCGCCCACCGTCGAAGCGTTCGAAGCACCGGTGCTGCCGCCGGTCGATCCGGTACTGCTGGAGATCCTGCGCAGCGAAGTGGCGCAATACCTGCAGACCATCCGCAACGCGGTGACCTTTGCGCAGGGCGAGCTGCCGGTCGAGGACAGCCTGTTGCGTGCCGTGCACACGCTGCACGGCGCGATCGCAATGGTCGATATCCCGCTGCTCATCCAACTGCTGTCG
>Ga0335072_10014119_pt1 | contig 11347 bp, 9 predicted proteins | sample Lox_Sample_21_FD_206725 | JGI IMG/M metagenome (GOLD analysis project Ga0335072, IMG submission 206725) | Soil microbial communities from Loxahatchee National Wildlife Refuge, Florida, United States - Lox_Sample_2.1 | ecosystem: Environmental > Terrestrial > Soil > Wetlands | place: USA: Florida...
TGACCCAGGCTGATCTGGTAGTAGCCCGCGCCCGCCGAGGCAAGCTGCTGCGCCATCCGCTCCACGTCGAATCCATCCACAAGCTGGTTCCACCGCTCGACGGACATATCGAGATGATGCACCTGCGCCTGCCAGTCGGCCAGGTAGTGGGTCATCACGCCCCAGGCGAAGCGCGGATCCTGCATCCACGCCGCGCGCCCCGAGCCAATATTCGGCTGCTGGCTATCGTTGGCGCCGTTCGCTTGCCCAGGTTGCGCCAGGCCGCGCACTGGCAGCGCAGCCGCAATCGCGCCTTGCGCGGCTGCCACCATCAGATTTCGCCGTGAGATTCTTCTTGTGTCCATACAGTCACCATTTCACGCCACGCGATTCATTTCGCTGCGCGACACTTCAACTTTACTCGCCGGCCGAAAGCCGGGACAGTGTCTGCGAGGTGGCCTCTACGAGCACGAATCTGGCGTACGCCGCCTGAGATTAATTTGATGTCGCGGTGGCCGCAGTCTGCGTCGCCGCAGGCGCCTGCTGCGCAGGCTGCGGCTGTGGCGCACTTTGCGGCGCGGGCGCAAACGGCAGCGTGAAGTGGAACGATGCTCCATTGCCGAGCTCGCTTTCGGCCCAGATCCGTCCGCCGTGGGCCTGCACAATGTGCTTCACGATGGCCAGGCCCAATCCCGTGCCCCCTGACTCGCGCGAACGCGCCTTGTCTACCCGGTAGAAGCGTTCGAAGATCCGCTCCAGATGCTCTGATGCGATGCCGGGCCCGAAGTCCTGAATAGTGAACTGCACTTCAGAAGCAAGCTGCCGCGCCCCGGCGCGAATGCGCTTCCCGGTTTGCGCGTACTTCATCGCGTTCTCCATCAGGTTGCCGAAAACCTGGTGCATGGCATCCGGGTCCGCCATTACCAGAATGTCAGGCGCGCCGGCCGACTGCAGTTTGACACCGGAGTCCACAACCATGCCGCCCAAGGAGTCGACGGCGTCCTGCAGCAGCACGCTGGCGCGCACAGGTTGCAGTGAGAGCTTGTAATCCGGGCTTTCTACGCTGGCCAGCGCCAGCAGATCCTCGGTGAGCCTGTTCATGCGGCTCGCGTTCTTCAGGATCACGCCGAGAAACTCCAGGGTGGTTTCCGGACTCGGGTTGGGATCTTCAATCAGCGTTTCCACGTAGCCCTGGATCGAGGTGAGTGGCGTGCGCAGCTCGTGGCTGACGTTGGCCACAAATTCGCGCCGTGATTTCTGCGCAGCCTCGATGCTTGTCACGTCGTGAAGGACGACCAGTGCGCCGCCGGAAGGCAAAGGCGCGGCATTAATCTCAAACACTCGCCCGGGCGCAAGCAGGCTGGCGCGGCCAACACAAAGTTCCCGGCGTTCCAGCACGGCTCGTACGCAGGCGAGCAGCTCAGGATCGCGAATCGAGTGAATCAGTGGGCGGCCTGCCATCAGGCGCGACTCGGCGATCCGCTGCATCACCGCATTTGACCAACGGATGTAGCCCGTGGGAGTAATGGCAACCACGGCCTCCTGCATCGAGTCCAGCATCACAGCCAGCTCATCGCGCCCGCTTTCCAGTTCTGCAAAGTCGCTCTGCAGACGTTCCACAGCTTGATTCAGGTCCGCCTCCAACAGCGAAATCTCATCCTTGCCCTTGGCCGGCAGGCGTTCCGAGAGCTGCCCACCTGCAATTCGGCGTGCGAAGTCCATCACGCGCCACAGCCGGCGCGACAACCGCCCCGCCGCCCAGGACGCCAGCGGAATGGCAATCGCCAGCGCGATGCCTCCTGCCCACAAAGCTTCGCTTCCAATGCCGCGCAGCGTCGCCGTCGCCGCATGCTCCCGAAAGCGGTGAAAAAGGATCTCCATCACCGCCGTTTGCGCAACGAGGAGGAGGAGAAAGAGCCCGAGCAGCTTGGTGAACACTTTGGAAGTCATTGAAGGGCAGCTCTTAGCTTCCAGTTATCAGCTTTCAGCTAGTTTTTCGGGGCCGAAGCCTTCCAGCCTTTCTTCAGGTTTGTTGATTCGCTTGAATCCTGCAGGAAGAAGCTGATCGCTGAAAGCTGCTTCACTCGCCTTTTGGCAGTTCGAAGCGGTAGCCGGCCCCGCGCACCGTCTTCAGATAGCGCGGATCTTCCGGGTCGATCTCGATTTTCTCACGGATGCGCCGCACATAGACGTCCACCGACCGCGGAGTCACGAACCGCGCATCGCCCCACACCGCGTCGAGCAGATGGTCGCGGCTGAAGACGCGTCCGGGATGCCGTGCCAGATAATCCAGCAGGCGAAACTCCGTGGCCGTTGTCGTCGTCAGCTCGCCGCGAACCTTCAGTTGCATGGCGCCCGCATCGATGATGATCTCTTCAAAACTGATGATCGAGGGTGTAGTCGGCCGCTCAAATCGCCGCAGGACAGCTTTGACCCGGGCCACCAGCTCGCGCGTCGAAAAAGGCTTGGTAATGTAGTCGTCGGCGCCCAGCTCAAGGCCCAGAACACGGTCGTTTTCTCCCGCGCGCGCCGTCAGAAAAATAATGGGAATCGTGGAAAGGCCAGCGTGATTCCGCAACCGCCGGCACACATCCAGCCCGTCCCCGCCAGGAACCATGATGTCAAGAAGAAATAGCGCGGGCGGCTTGCGTTCTGCGTCCGGAATTAGGTTGGTCGGGGCGTGATAGAGATGGGCTTCAAACCCCGCTGCTTCCAGATGATGTTGCACCAGCCGTGCGATGTCGGCGTCGTCTTCCAGAACAAATACGGATTGGCTCAAACCGTCAGTCCTCGTCCCGCGGCCGTTTGGATGCTCGGGATGAATTAAACCGCGGGAACCAAGAATAGAGTAATGCAGCGAGACAAACGGATTGCAAACGTTTGATGAATTTGGCCCGGCTGCCCGATCGCCCGGTTCCCATTGCGCAGACGCGAGCGGCCCTTCTGGCAGGCGCGGTATTACGACTTCAACGTGTGGTCTGCGGAGAAGGAAATGGAAAAGCTGAAATACATTCACCGCAACCCGGCAACGAGGGGACTCGCTGCGGAGCCCCAGGATTGGCCCTGGTCGAGTTTTCGGCATTACGCGACGGGCGTGAGAGGAACCGTGGAGATCGAGTCGCAGTGGACGGCGTTCAAGCGCGGGAATCGGTTGCCGGAAGAATTCAGAGATCAGAGGGTTGCGGGTTGAGGACAGTGCTTCCTGGGTCCCAAAGACGGGACCCGGGCTTATCACCGAGAAGTGGATCCGTAAGATGAAGTGAACGACAGGCGGGTGGTGGGATGAAGTCGCTGAAATGCGTAGGCAGATGAGTGAGCGTCATACACACGAGAAACAGCCCACGCAATGCGTCGAGTTCCGGGCGGCGTTCAAGACGAGTCGGTTGCATCCAGCAATTCGCCGGCCACGCGGCGCTTCTGGATTAGACGCCGCGCCAATCGCCGCGTTGCCCTCGATATAGATCCCCCCGAAAGCGAGTCCTCCAGCAGGACGGCGGGATTACCGATTGATTGGGCTGTGTTTGCGTCAGCGCTTCTTGGATATTTTTCCGGCCGGCTTGGAAGGTTTCTTCGCCGGTTTCGCGGGCTTGTGCTTGGCCGCGGGTGGCTTGGCGGGCTTTTTGGCATTCGCCTTAGGCGCAGGCTTGGGCTTGGCAGTGGGCTTGCTCGCCTTCGCCGTTTTTGACACAGGTGTCGCAGCCTTCCTGGCGGGCGCAGGTTCAGGCTTTGCAGGTGAGGGCTTTGCCTTCGCGGGGCTCACTGCGGGTTTAGCGGCGCCAGCCTTTGGCGCTGCTGAGGGTGCGGCCTTCGTCCTCGCGTCGGGCACGGCACGCGGGGCCTCTGTCTGTCCAGGTTTCAGCCTTACGGCCTTGCCCGCTTCTCCTTTTTGGGCCTTCTTCTCAACCGCTGCGGGTGCGGCCTGCTTCTTGCCTGCCCGCACCTCTTCCTTGTCTTCACCCTCAAGATCCTCTTCTTCCTCTGATTCTTCGTCCTCCATCTCCGCAGCCAACGAGCCCTTGGGTAGCACCAAGTCAAGTTCCTCGTCGTCGGCGCCCATCGGCCCAAGGTCTTCTTCTGCGGCGATGCCCTCTTCCGCCTCCGCTTCTTCCTCGAATGCCGGCTCTTTCACCCGCGCTTCTGACCGCCGCGCCCGCGGCCGCTTGATGGTTACTTGCGGAGGCGGCGCGGGTGGAGAAAGTGGCTCCAGGTAAGCGCGCATTTCCTCCGGAGTGGCCAAATGCCCGTCGATGAGTTGAAGAAAGATATTCTGGACAATCACCGTATAGTTGGGCAGCTCCGGCGTGATGCGCATCTCCTGCATCAGTACATGCGGAATCCGCTGCCGAAATTCAGGCCACACCTTGAGGAACAGGTTGAAGCGCTCTTGAACCGCCTTGTCCTTACTCGTAAAGCCCAGCCATAGAATCGCTTCTGGATCGTAGCTCATGAAGAGCTTGTAACTCGCGGAAGGCTTCGCGTTCTGTTTGGCAAGCAAGGCCTTTGCGAAGCCCGCGGCCTGGCGATCCAGGTCATTCCATTCCGTCACGAACCCGGGACGCAACAGCGCCCTCTTCAGCGCAGAAAGATCCTTGGCCTGCATCTTGGCGGTGAGCAACTGCATCTGCGCCGCTGACATGTCGGGGTGAATTCCCTGTAGAAGCAGTTCCACCGCAAGTTCGTGGAGTGCAGTAAGCTTCCCTTCATCTGCTTTAGCCGTGGTCCAGGCCGGGAAGAGCACCTTCATCCAGCCCTCGGCTTCCAGCGCACGCAATACCTTGAGACCATCCTCCTCGTGTCCAATCTGTTCCAGTTCCTGGCTGCGCGCCTGTGCTGACAGGAATTCGATCGCGCCCTCGTTCTTGGCATTGTCGTAGCGAGCCTGCGTCCGCGAATCCATCTCCCAACCCAGCCGGGCCCGGTACCGAACCGCCCGGATCATCAGCGATGGGGTCTCAATGAATCCGTAACTCGATACCAGACGCAGTATGCGCGCCTCAACATCCGCCGCACCATTCAGCGGGTCCATCAGGAGGCCGAACGATCCTTCGTTCAGCGAGATAGCCATCGAATTTACGGTAAAATCGCGGCGGCGCAGATCTTCCTGGATCGATGCCCACCGATACTCCGGCCTGCCCGGTTTGGCATACTCCACCGAATGCGTACTGACGACATCGACACGAACCGTGCCCGGAAAGCAGAGATACAGGCTCCGCGAGGTTTCGTCTTCTCCCCAGACCTTTCCGCCAAGTTTCTCTAAAGGTTTCCTGAGCTTAAGCGCGTTTCCATGAACCGCAACTTCAAGTTCTCTGACTGCGTGACCGCTTGTGAGATCTCGGACCGCGTCACCGGTCAGGAAAAGAATGATTTCGGCTTCGCGAGCGGCTGTGCGCAACTGATTCAATGCGTTGCGCTGGTCGGCAGACAGCCGGTTTTCCAGCAAATAAACAAAATCAGGCATGCGCTATCCTGTGAACCGTCGTTTCGGCTCTCCGCCAAGTCTCTGATGCCGTTGAAGTTACGGCGTGCTTTTCAACTATGGCAAAGCAGTACATTATCACAAGTCGCGGTGGAAGACTAGGCATATTGCACCGAAACTGCACCTTTTCTGCCTCGGGGCACCGTGAAATGTGCAGGTTACCTCGCGGCGCGGTGCCAGACAAAGCAACAGCAATTCAGAGCGCTCGCCCGCGCCGCATGCGACAATCCAGAGCGATGGCCTCGGCACGCAAACCCGTCATCGTGCGCAAGTTTTCCCGTGACTGGTTCGCCGCATACGCCTCCGCCGACTTCGGCCAGCAAGAGCCCGAGCTTGAGGTTCTGGACCTCACTGGAAAGGTTGTGCGCGTGGGCTGGGAGCGGGTGAAATGGGTCTGCTATGTGCGCGACCTGCCCAGTGCTTCGTCCGATCAGGTGAACCCGGAGCGGCTGCTCCGCAAGCGATTCTCGATTCGTCCGCGCACCGCTGGGCTCTGGCTACGGCTCATTTTGAACGATGGCGACGAGTTGGAAGGCTTGGCCGCCAACGACCGGACGCTGGTCAACGGGGTTGGACTGCTTCTCACCCCCCCCGATACCCGCTCCAATACCCAGAGAATTTATGTGCCGCGGTTCGCGATTCAGAGCCTGGAGGTAGTCAGTTTAATCGGAGCCGCGAGCCGCAAGCGCACGAAAGCGCCAAAACCGAACTTGGACCAGCCCGACCTGTTTGGTACGGATGGGGAGACAAGCTGAGTCAAGTCAGCGGGAGCAAGGTTGCGGCGCGTTCGGCGTTGCCGGTTAAGCCTGCTGGAACTCAACCAATCCAGGCGTTTCAATCAACTCGCGATAATAATCCGCCGCCACGGTCACGACCCGCTCTTCGGGGTAGTGCTCAAGCACCCACGTCCGTGCAGCCTGCCCCATGCATCGCCCGCGCTGCGGACCGCCAAGGATTTTCAGCACCGCTTCGCGGATGGCTTCCGGCTCTCCGGGCGGGATCAGCAGGCCGGTGACTTCAGGAACAACGGAATCGCGAGCGCCGGTACAGACCGTGGTCACAACCGGGATCGCCGTCGCGGCAGCCTCGAGAACCACATTCGGAAACCCCTCGCGCCAGGTTGGCAGAACCAGTACATCCATCGCGCGGTAGTAGGGCGCCGTGTCTCGGACCAATCCCGTGCAGTGCATGCGCGGATGGTTTTGGATGAGGAGACGAAGGTGGCTGTCGACCGCATCCTCTGACGCGTCGAACCACCCCACAAGCAGCAGGTGCGCGGCGGGTTCACTCCGCAAAATCTGACGAAACGCATCAACAAGCTCAGGCAGACCTTTGTCCCGGGTCAATCTCCCCACAAAGCCGACGACCGGCGCCTCCCGCGGGATCCTCAACTGTGCGCGTATCTGGCTCGATCCGGGCGAAAACCGCTGGCTATCCACCCCATGGGTGCTTCCCTCGCCCAGAAGCCGCAGTTTGCTCGCCGGCGCCAACCGCAGAGCGATTGCCTCAGCCCTCAGGCTTGCGCTGTTGCACAAAACCACATCCGCGCAGGCCGCCGTCAGGCGCTCAGCCCAAAGCAAGACCTGGCGCTTGAGCCCCGTTGAGGTTTCCAGCTTCAGGCCACGCAACATGTAGACGCGTCGAGGCACGCCTCGCAGTTTGGCCGCCACACTTCCCAGCAGCCCGGCCTTCGGCGTGCTGAACTCAACCAGGTCGGGTCTTCGAAAGCCCAGAAGCCGCCACAGCCGAAACAGGCTTACCAGGTCTGCCAATGGCGCTATCGCCCGGCGCATGGGAATAGCAATCGGTTCCACATGCTCGCGCGCCGCCGTCTTCCAAAGCAGGTCCCCGGGGCTCGACACCAGCAACACGCGAAATCCCGCTTCGCGCAGCGTGCGAAGGCGTGCGCTTAGAACGAGACACGTTTGCGGGTGCGTCACACCCACCAGAATTGTGGGAGGTTCGTTTGCGCGCGGTGGCAAAGCAGCAAGGGAGCGGGGCCCGTTTTTCCACATATAACGTCAGCGCTGGCTTCAGTTCTTCCTGTCACGATAAGGAAGTTTGCCGTCACATTACCATCGTGTGAGCCCTCGCGAATGTGACGAAAGACACTATTCAGTGACTGCGAGCACAACCGAAACACGGGCGCCGGAGAAACAATCAATGAAATCGGCCGGGGTTCCATTTACCCGCCCACCCGGGGAAACCTTTGACGCAACGCGCTCGACTCTTACTGCTCATCCCACGCCTCGGTGGCGGCGGCGCCCAGCATGTAATGACTCTCCTGGCCGAGAGCCTTCCGCACGAAAAATATGAGATTCATCTGGGTCTGGTGGTCACGGATGAAGGCGGCCCGATTCCCTTGCCGCCGTGGCTTAAGGTGCATGCGCTCGGGGCCGGCCGGGTTCGCAAGGCAGCCCTCCCGCTCTTGCGCCTGGTATGGCAGCTTCGCCCTCAAGTGATCTTGTCAGGAACTGCCGAAGTCAATTTTCTGGTGCTGCTGCTCCGGCCGCTTCTTCCCGCAGGGACCTCGGTTCTGGTCCGGCAGAACGGCACGGTTTCATCCGCGTTGGCCTATGGCGGAGCGCCAGGCTACACACGCTGGGGCTACCGCTTCCTTTACCCGCGCGCCGATCGCATCGTCTGCCAGTCACGTGCCATGGCGGCCGACATGGTCAAAACGCTCAATGTTGACCCGAAGAAGATCGTAGTCTTGCCGAATCCCGTCGATCTGGAAAGAATTCGCGTCGCGATGCGGGCCCCTTCGACGCGCATGGGGCCGGGCCCGCACCTCCTGGCTGTGGGCAGATTGTCGCGCGAAAAGGGATTCGATTTGCTTCTCCATGCGTTTGTGGCCTTGCGCAAGCGGTTCCCTGGGGCCGACCTCATCATCGCCGGAAAGGGCCGCGAAGAATTCGAGCTTAAGGCGCTCTGCCGGACGCTTTACCTTGAAACCGCTGTCAGTTTCGTCGGCCACGTCGATCCTGTGTATGCATTTTTTCCCGGCGCCACCTTGTTCGTGCTGTCTTCGCGCTACGAGGGAATGCCCAATTCGCTTCTCGAAGCGGCCGCGGCTGGTTTGCCGCTTGTGGCCATGCCGGCTTCGGAGGGAATTACCGACCTGCTGCGCGGACAGCCGGGCGCATGGCTCGTTCCCGAAATGACCGCCGAGTCTCTTGCCGCGACATTGCTCAGCGCTATAGAAGCCCTTCAACCCGGAGAGCGTTTCCTCCGTTCGTTCTTTCCCTCCGTGGACGATGCGATCGCGCGGCAGGGCGTTTGCGCTCCCGGCCCCACGCCTTATCTGCAAACAAATTACCGATAGTTGTCACCTTTCTCTCGAGCCCCGCCTCCTTCGCAACTTGACATTCAATCGACATCGGTGTTTCATTAGTGGACAGATTTCCAACTCCAGCAAAGGCCGCTTCCAGAGGGCCCCTCTTGCGTTGTCCAGGGAATGAGCGCTTCAACGAAGAAAATCGGGTGTTGCCGGGCCATTGTTTATCGAAAGGCTTCTACTTCATAGAGCATTTCACCCGCTTCGCCGCATAAGCCTCTTCCCGAAAGCTGTTTCAGATTGTCTGTTCCGTTCGCTCGTTGCGGCAATGCCGTCACGGTCTTGGTTCCACTCGTTCCTGTTGCAAAAATTCGGAGCATGGCACTCTTGAAACGCCTTGACGCTTCTTCCGCCGCCGGTTTTCGCCTGCGGCAGGATCGGTGTCACTGGAGGGCCCTGTGTTCCGTTCGTTGCATTTCGGCTTGGCCGGCATGGCTGCCGCTTTTTCTCTTCCACTTATCGCTGTTTCATTCCTGGCTGCCTGCTTGGGCGTAGCCGTCGCTGCGTTCTTGCCCCGCTTTGTGGCGCGCCGGGGAACTGGCGGCCTCGATTTTCAGCGGAAATGGTCCGAAGACGAGTTTCGGTTCGAGGATTCCGCCCGTTCCTACGAAGAACTGATCGATGCGCACGCGCAGAGGCGCCGTTGAGACACGCTGCCATCGCGATCCCCGGGCTCGACCGCATCGGCGGTGCAGAGCGGCAGGCCATGCTGCTCGCCGGGGGGCTGCGCAACCGCGGCTGGCGTGTCACGGTCATAGCTCTTTCGGGAACGGGTGGCGCGTCGGCAGCGGAATTGCAAAATGCGGGCGTCAGCTTTTTCAGTCTCAACATGCGCAAGGGCCTCGCGGATCCACGCGGGTGGGTTCGCTTGAACCGCTGGCTCTGGCGTACGCGGCCCGACTTGATTCACGCCCACCTTCCGCACGCCTCGTGGCTCGCTCGATGGTCGCGCCTCGCTGCTCCTGTACCCGTGGTTGTCGATACGCTGCACAGTTCCTCTACAGGCCGCCTTGGCCGGAAGATCGGCTACCTTTGCAGCCGCTGGCTGCCCGATCATGTCACTGCCGTCAGCCAGGCTACGGCCGCCTCGCACCTTGCCGCCCGCATGGTCGGCCAGGATGAGCTCACCGTACTCGAGAACGGAATCGACTTGCAGGAGTGGCGCCCCGACAGCGGCGCCAGAGCAAGACTGCGGCACGGGCTCGCAGTTGCGGACGAGTTTCTCTGGCTCGCCGTCGCCCGTCTCGATGCCGTGAAGGACTTTCCGACTCTGCTGGCCGCGATGAAACGCCTGCCTCAAAATGCGAGGCTCGCGATTCTGGGCGACGGACCGCTTCGTGGCGAGCTTGTTGCCATGGCCGGGCAGTTCGGTATTGAGCACCGCGTCCGGTTCGTGGGATTCGAGACGGATGTGAAGCGCTGGATGCAGGCAGCGGACGGGTTTGTGCTCGCCTCGCGCCTTGAAGGATTGCCCATGGTCCTTCTCGAAGCGGGCGCCTGCGCGCTTCCCGCCGTCGCCACCGACGTTCCGGGAACGCGCGAAGTGATTGTGAATGGAAAGACCGGCTTCTTAGCGCGCGCGGGCGACCCCGCAGCATTGGCCGCAGGAATGACCAGGCTGATGACCGCACCGCTTTCCGCGCGCCACGCGATCGGCGCGCAGGCGCGCAGGCATCTGCTCGAGCACTTCAGTATCGAATGCGTACTCGACCGCTGGGATCAGCTCTATGTTGAGCTGCTCAATCGCGAGCCCGTTAGCCGCTGGGCGCGCCTTGCTGCGCGAAAGAATTTGAGTCGGCAGAGCGCTGCTTCTGCTTGAATGCGCTCCGCTGGGGTCAAGGTGGTGGGTGGAAGCTCGCCGGAAAGGCGATCGACGGAGGTGAATTCACCGGCGTGAACGCGCAGGAAGGCGCGTAACTCGCCGATCGCGGCATCGCTCGCAGTATTCGGATGCAAGCAAATCGTCCACACGCCACTGGTCTTCTCCAGCGGAGCCCAAAGCTGCTGCGGAATCCACGCGACCCCACCGCAAAGGAATGGCCGGCGCGCAAAGCCGTCAGAAAGCAGAGGAATGCCTTCTGAGCGCAGTGCCGAAAGCGTGCCTGCATCGAAGCCATGGCGCGGTGCCACAAAAATCCGGGGATCGAGCCCGAACCCGCGCAAGATCTTCAGCCCCTCGCGGATCCACGCGCGCTGCGTCTCCAGCGGAACCCCGGCAAACTCCGACGCGCGATCGAGGCCCAGGCGGCTCCGTCCGCGGCTGCGGCACAGGTGCCGGTACCCGTGTAACCCGATCGCGCTCCCGGCTTCTTCCAGAGCGCGCATCTCACCCCAGAACGACCGGTCCGGCGCCGAAACTTGGAGAGCGGGATCGCGGTTGTCGGGAACCACGGCCAGAATAACCTTTAGCCGGAACTCTTCGATGAGCACCCGGAAACGCTGCCATCCCTCGCGCGACATCGTCGGACACAGATCATCGATCCGTAGCAAATACTGCGCCGGCGTAAGGATCACGCGGCTGCCTCCGTGACGCACACTCGTGCGAGTAACCTCTT
>Ga0335072_10014120_pt1 | contig 11346 bp, 12 predicted proteins | sample Lox_Sample_21_FD_206725 | JGI IMG/M metagenome (GOLD analysis project Ga0335072, IMG submission 206725) | Soil microbial communities from Loxahatchee National Wildlife Refuge, Florida, United States - Lox_Sample_2.1 | ecosystem: Environmental > Terrestrial > Soil > Wetlands | place: USA...
TGTACACGAAAGCTGCCTCCTGACCTACCAGCGCCACCCCCTTACCTATGTGGGACGCAGGTGGTTCTGGTATGGTCCCCTAACCAAATATGGTAGCTGATTTCCGTGACAGAGAGCGTGGATTAGGAAGCGTCCTGGTGTGCTGTATTGGTAGTATCTCAGGGTTATGCCATATTGACGTCTTTATTGCCACGTGTTCTGGCTTTGTGCTCTGTCTTTTTCAACCGACGGAAGAGTCAAAGTAGGTGAGGTCAGCATGCATCAAGCCCGGTATGTTCACCGGAGAAAGGTTGAAGCGAGCGGCACAGCCGAGCGCTGTAGCGTCTGAAGAGGCTAGGGGCTTGGACAACTGAAAATCCAGGCTGAAAATGGGTTTGTAGGGGATAGCTGTCGGCAGTTGGCAACACGTGGAAGCCATCGAAAATCAGGTCGCCCTTCTACAGGAGTGAATTGGTGGATTGCGAGAAGTAGAGCATGACACACGAGCTGAGTGAGAGGGAAATGACGGGAGCTTTATAGGCATCCCGATCGTGGTCTTCTCCTGGACTTAACACCCCCGAACAGCGGCCAGGACAGCGACCCTCAAGGCTCAATGTTGGGTCTCCCGTGTGTCACGTTCACTCCCTACCGTGATACGAGTTGCTAGCCCATCTAGCGTTGTCCATTCCTTAAACCGTTGTACTAAAACAGGCATGCTAGAATATTTAGTGGTTGGTAGCGGTGAGGACCGGCCAGCCGATCGACCTAACCGTTCTCCCCATTTGATCGCCCATCACGGGAGTTTTGGTTACGACGATCGACGTCATCGAGCTAAGGACAGTCTACGCGCAATTGTCCAGAAAAACCGGAATTCAGCACAGCTACTAAAAGCGATAAACCATCATGTGCAACCTCTATTTCCAGACTTTCCATATCAGTCAGGTTTTCAGTATCACATTTTCCCTCACAGATTGTACTTCGGACTCATCGCCTTCGCAACCCAGCAAAAAGAACTAGACCATGCCACTATTCGGCCGAAACTCCAACACCTCGCCAGCGGTCCACGAGACGACGCACGTCGACGAGCCCCGCCGCAGCGGCTTATTCGGACGCCATCGCTCACCAGATCATGCAGACGCCACAACGACAACTACGAACGGCTCGAACTCGCATCGCGCCAGGCTCTTCCACCGCAACGCTGATGACCCTTCGATTTTAGCGGCTCGTGAGCGAGTCTTCAGCGCCGAGGCAGCAGAGCGAGAGGCTGATAAGGCGCTCATCAACGCCAGGGCTGCGGTGAAGGAGGCCCGGGAGCACGTCAAGCGCCTTGAACGTGAGGCTGCGGAAGAGTGAGTCACCTGTGACTGCTGCTGCGTCGGGTCAGCTGCTGTGAGTGATGATAGCATGGACTGACCATGGTTTCGCAGGGCCCGCCTCGCAAAAATCAAGCAGAATCAGGCCAAGTCCATTTCGAAGAGGGCGAGCCATATGGGTCGTAAGCATCACCTGTCCAAGCACAGGGCCGGTCCCCAGGTTCTTTACTGAAGTTTTCCTTTTTGCAGGTCACGATCATAACCGCATCTAAGAGATGCTCTATGCATTGCCCATTGAAATCAACGGATACCCCAAACCTCTTCACTATTCAGGCAGCCTCACATCTTCTCACTTGTATTCTTTATTTTGACGCTTGGTGTTGTGAAGGAATCTGGGAAGAAGGACGAGGAGACATGGCAGCGAAGGCGAAGGGAAGAACGGTCTTGGAACGGGCCATTCTGCGCTCTATACTTGCAGCCTGTAAAGCAAAGGCCTTGGATTCCTGGGCGCAGTTGACAGGGATAGCGGAATGACGCAGCAGGATGCGGATGGAGAGCCACTTAGAGACCGGAATCGGACCTGAACTCAGTCAAGTTGAGCGTGTTGAAGCAGCAGCAGACATTTCTGGAGCTGGAGATCATTGTACACAGTTGTAGAGTTTCTCATAAATTCAGCATGTTGGAAAGTTGGTAGCTGCAAAGCCCTTCGGCAATTGACCGCCAAGAACGGGTCTCCAAAGAAGGCTTAGCTGTTACGGAAACGAAGTCGGCCTCCGCGACGCGTTTCGCATACGTATAACTAATGTTGCAGAGTTTACGATGCGTTTCTCTGCAAGCTAACTTGATACATTCCTTAAATCAGTAGAAATCGTTGCGTTACTGTCACACCTACACGGATCATGCGAGCGAGCAAGCAGCTATAACGGTGTCAGCAGAGCCGAAGGACTAGACTGGCAATAAACTCCTCTACGGGTTGTGCATGCGTCTCGCATGAGTCTGACGGGCTAGGCGCGTGCGTAATGATAACTTCAGTTCTACACTCGTACAGAGAACGCTGTGGAGAGGCACATACCTTTTCTGGCTAGCTTACTTGGTCTGATGTAGTGTGGGATCCTGAAAAACACCAGCCTAGTCGAGAGCAACTCGTGGCTCGTTCGAACACTAGCTCTGCAACAGAAGTATCAACTTTGCGCTGTCCGTGCGAGGCTGCGGCAGACATCCGCTAATTTTCCGGTGGATGGACAGCTTCCCGATATGTATCATGTATTCTGATCCTGCTCTGAAAAGCCCCCTGTTAGCCTCCCGAATATGCAGCCAAACAGAAGGAATGATGCAGCCCGCTAGTGCATGGTTCACTAGACTCACTTGGCCCGCTATCGCCATCACAGCGTTATACACATTAGTATTCACACGGGAGTCCAAGAACCCTTGCCCAAAGCCTGCGACGCCTCGCGCACAGCACCATCCCGATCTCGATCCCACCTAAGCTCCAACGGCATCAAAAACAAAAATCAAAATTCGCCGCTGACTTCACAGCGATCTCCTCGCAAAAAGGGCGACAGCGACTCGCGAGCACCACGGTCTCTCAATTGCACGATTTGACCGTAGAAGATGTACGATCTACCCAATACCGCACGCTCCGCCTGATATACTGGACTGACAACCGGCATACCTCGTTGTCAAACTTCAAATTCAAAAGTTCCGGCATCCAGTCGTGCATGCACTCGTGGAGGCTATAGTTTCCTCTTCTCACCTCTAGTGGTGAATAAGTCGCGCAGCTTGGACATCTCAAAATCGTAAACCTCTTCAGCATCAACGAAAGCTAGAAAGAAGCTAGCCTTCGATCTCAGGGCTGGGGGTCGATTTGGTGGCTGACCACCCTACTGGGCTCCCCGGAGACATCGGAGAGTCATCTTTCTACATCTAACGGCAACGGTTTAGGAGAGATACTTGTACCAAGTATGCCATTTCCCGGGCGATTCCTTCGTGTTGCACATTATGCTTGCTCAACCAAAACAAAGCTGGGGTGGTCATCGTCGAGACCGAGCTGCTCATTCTGCCCGAGCCGGACACGCTGGAGAGCGTGGACGACGTGGCGTTAGTGCTGAATTACCAGGGCAACTACGACGAAGCCGAGGGGATGCACTGATGGGCGCTGGAAGGGAGGGAGGACGTGCTCGGGAAGGAGCATCCGGACACGCTGTCGAGCATAAACAATAAGGCGTTGGTGCTAGATTACTAGGGCAAGCACGACGAGGCCGAGAGGATGCATCGACAAGTGTTAGACATCCGCTAGAAGGGGCAGGTCCCTGAGCATCCTGACAGGCTGACGAGCATGGGTAACCTGGCGTTAGTGCTAGATAACCAGGGCAAGTACGACGAGGCCGATGGGATACACCGGCGAGTTAGACTATCTTATCACTGTGGTGCGATTGAAGCACTAAGTATACATTAATGCTTGAGGATATATAGCAACGGCTCCCAGACGTGCAGAAAAACGGGTCAGGTTCGGATTCACACTGGCGTAGCATATTCAGATTGCGTATCTGCACGCGCTTCTTCATTGCCGCTTCTCTCTAGGCTTGATGCCAGAGCTCAGAGACGGAAGAAGCCGCAGCGTGGCTGTCGGAAAGCATCCATGGTGAGCCCTGTTAAGCCAGGGGGAGTCGGGCGACTACCCCGATCCAGAGTATCACACCACAGAGTGTCGTATATCGTTGGGTCTAAAATTGTTGTATCGAGGTTATTCTGGTATCGTGATTTTCTTCTTCGTGAACTTCCGTCTCTCTGATTTTTCTTTGTGGCTACAGAGTAAACTTCGGTAATTGACCGCCAAGAACAGGGTCAGAAGTCTGATCCTGCTGATCCTACTATATTCAGAAAAGGGCGGCCGGGAGCGGGGTGGCTGGCCGAAAGCGGGAGGCCAGTTATCCCGTATGCAACTCTTTCCCCACATTTTGCTACTGAGGGAACCCGTTCCTGACATTGCTTGCTGTTGGGGCTTCACTGATCGATGGCAACATGCATGGCACTAGGAAAGCAAATGTACCACGGTCTTTGTGCCGAGGCAAATGAAGCCCGGGTCTGTTTTGATCAAGAACATTCAAGTAAGACGTACTTTTCGACTTTCTCAGCTTCACTAGACACTGCTTCACTTGTACTTCCCACTCACATCACCATGTTTCTCAAGTCGCTCGTAGCTCTCCTCCCAGTGGTGGGCCAGTCTCTGGCGGTGAATCTCTACGTATCCTCCTACGCCGGCAATCTCACTACGCTCTCATTGCAGCAAAACCCAGACAGCAGTTATCATTTGACTCAGACTGCGACCTTCAACACGTCAACCAATACGCCTTCCTGGCTTCTGCTGAATCGGCAGAATAATGTCTTGTATATGATTGACGAAGCAAATGCAGTCAATGGCACCAATGGCACCATCGTGTCGTACAAGACGAGCTTCACCGGGCATTTGACCGAGATTCAAAGGGTGAAGACCATGGCAGGAGGCCTGCACGCCGCCTTTTATGGCTCCGGCTCAGCTCTCGCTGTTCCGCACTAGTAAGGAGTCTCCAGCATCTTGTGTTGTGTTCCTCATTCTTTCATCTAACCCCTCTCTTTCCATCACAGCGCCGGAAGCGCCCTCCTAACGTACGACATAACTTCTGCTGGTCACATTACCCCCTCCCAGACATTCACCTACACCATGCCCGGGCCCGGGCCAGTTCCCAACCGTCAGGACGCCCCACATCTACATGAAGCAATCGTCGACCCCACCCAGCAGTACATCCTCGTCCCGGACCTCGGAGCGGATCTCGTCCGCATCTATACCATCAATCAGAAAACCAACATCCTCACAGCGAAGACGCCGCTGAAAGCCAAGGCCGGCTCCGGACCACGCCATGGCGCATTCACGCTTGATCCAATCGCAGGCCACTACGTTTTCTATCTCGTCGCCGAGATCGCCAGCTCCGTCACTGCGTATCGAGTGACGTATGGGAATGCGCTTGGTGACTTGACTTTTGACGAGATTGGTGTGTATAGCTCGCTGGCGCCAGCTGAGCCGATTCCGGCAACCACCACAGGCGAAAATCCCGGCGTAGTCGCCGAGGTAGCTGTCAGTGTAAGTGTTACAGCAATCTTATTACCGTCTTCTTCGGCCCTGGTTGTTGCCTGAGGCCTAGCGTGCTTGCGTGGGATCTTTCCCCTATTTTGCTCTCTTCTCAACCCGCAATTATTGAATGTCTCTAACCGTCGTTAGCCCGATGGCTCGAACCTCCTAGTCTCGAATCGCCGCGACTTGACTTTCAACAACACAACTCCACCTTCGGACGCCATGTCCGTATATTCCATTTCGCCCACGGACGGGAGACTCTCTTTCCTTGAGGTTTTCCCAGCAGGCGGGTCCTGGGCCCGTCAATTTGCGATGAATCGAGGTGGCAACCTGGTCGCGGTAGGACTACAGGAGACTGGATCGGTTTCGATCTTAGAGCGAGATACAACGAGTGGAATCTTGAAGAAAGAAGTTGCAAGCATTCCAATCGGCGATGGACAGGTCACATGTGTGGTCTGGGACGAGTGATCCATTCCGATGGATGATGTAAGGAAAAGTCAATTGTAGCCTTAGTTTCGCACTACAAAATCCACAACACTTCGCAGCTAGTAACCGTTGTGCCATTGCTGTTGCTGTTGCTGTTGCTGTTGCTGCTGCTGTTGTACATGGAAATTATGCTGCTGTTGCTGCTGGTATTCATGATCTCTTTGTTGTTGCTCCCACATCTGATGTTGCTGAAACCAGAGGTGATGCGTATTCATGCCCCCAGCATATCCATCACGACTTCCGCCATTCACTCGCCATGTATCGGCCACAGCTCGGGCGCGAGCAACTTTCAGCGACGAGGCCAAGGCGCCTATGCCAATAATGCCAATTATGGCCATGGCGAGGCCTGAGAGGTGGGTTGGGGACTCGCCATAGACGACAATGCCGAAGCCGAGGAGTGACACAAAGACAATGAAGAGAAGCCAGGGGATGATGAGTCTCGTTCGCTGGATTTTCGAGGAAGCAGGCTTGGCTGCAGAATCCATGGCGCTAACTTCCGGCGGAGACAGGATAGCAGAGGATGAGGATGGAGATTGGCGCGTAGGTAACGGCGAGGGACGTTACGGGGGAAACGAGGAAAGGCGCAGTGGGGATCTCGACAAATCCATGGAGCAAAAATCACGAAGGTCGCGCATGCTGGGGGGAAGACGATGCAAGTTCAGGGGAGAAGACGGCACCCTACCATAATCATCTAGGTTTAAACAGGGCGTTCCGCGGTATAAATGGAGCAGGATCGCCCCTAAGTTAAGTGGTCAAGGCTTGAATTAGAGGCAAAGCCTTTTGACGAGGATGGCTCGAGCATCGACGCCGCACAACGCGGCTCCCGCCCAGATCTGGGGTCTGTCGAATGGGCTGGACAGAGTGATGCCCCCTGAAACACGAGTGAGAGAAATTAGTGGCGTGATGAGGAACGCGCCATCCGCAGATCATACGGCTTCTAACAATGCCAAGAGATTTACCAGTAGTATCTACTCCATACGTATCCGGCAGAAACCGGCGCTTTTGGGGCTGTTTTCTGCGTCCTTCCCATACCCCCGTTCAGGGCGTCTCTCCCGCCGCCCTTAACGAACCAGGCAGCCAAGTCTATGGGTACCTGGCTTTAGCGCCGCATCACTCTCTATTTTGTAGAGCCTCTCCACCCGTTCCAAAAATGGCCCACTGGCTCTCATTTTGTTCACTGAAAGCCCAAACGGGCTCTCTTCGCCGCGTACATCTCTGTCAAAGATGACTCTCCGCAGCATCTCTCATCTCCGGGCGAAAGCATTTTACCGTGTCCGCAGTGTAACGTCTGTTCAGCGACAGCCGTCGTCGCCCAGGTCATTATATGTCGAGGTGTGGAGAAACGGGACTGTGGTCCACGAGAGAGGATGGTAAGTAGAGAAAGAGGGCAACGCGCAGCAGCAATGATGGTTGGAGAGGTGGTGCCGGCGTCGAGATCAAGCCGTTGTCACAAGAAGCGGCCCTTCAGAGTCACTGGTCGACAAGGGCTTGGCCAAAGGTGTCTTGTCTTGCTGATAGTGAGCGCTTCGCCGGTGGGGCAAACAATCGAGGATGTTGCGACATATCGACTTCGTCTTGGTACTCCGTTTGCTGTTCCAGCTGCCGGAGCATGTGGCTCCAGAGCACAGCATCTTCCTGATCGTCGAAAGCGTGGGCCATGCTTTCCTGACTCTGACAGATTTCTATCAAGATCGACGCGGATAATCGATTGCCACTGCCAACATGTTTGAGTGCAGTGTTGAAGCTCCGACGCGCATCTGTGTAGCGCCCTTTAGAATGTTGCTGTCGACCCAGTCGCCGGTACGCTAGCCCGACGCGCCAGGAGTCTATGCTTCCTTCTTTCATAGCTGCCAGCCTTGTGGGGACTTGCGAGCAGACTTGGTCGGCTTCAGGATATGACTCTTGGGCGACAAGTCTGTAGGCTTGAAGTAGAAGAAAGTAGACCGAATAGGGATTGTTTGGTCCACAAGCTTGGTCGACCTCTTCAATGGGAGGGAGCCATTCTGTCAAGTCTGAGTCTGGGTCATACCACAACATATCCAGAGCCCTATTGAGTCGCACTTCGTACCGTAGCGGGTTGTGCTTATCTATACGAGAATCAAGACCGTTGTAAAGGCAGTGGGCTGCACGAACATACAGGTCTCTAAGCTGGGCCACATCGAGCTCGCCGAAGACGCTGAAAAGCGCATGCCGAGAATCATCCTCTTTCAGGAAGGTATGTGCCCAATTTTTGATAGACTGTAGTAATATAACCGCAAGCTGGCTATGACCGCTGTGTGCCACCCGACCCACTTCGAAAAGAAGGTGTATTGGGGTTTCGTGGTACCAGGTCTTGAAAAGATCGGGACTGTAGAAATTTGCAATAGCACGGTTCCAGTAAATCCAGGCAAGCTGCTGTTTCCCTTTTTCGTAAAGATTTGTACCTGCCGTGAGATTTGAAGAGAGCAAACGGGATGCCTGGCGTCCGCTGCGATGCTGTGCGGATAGTTTCGTATCCAAGTGGCCGAAAACGAAAGCATCGTGGGTCCAAGCGCGAAGATTGAAGAGGAACTGTTCGGCGACTCCGTTGACTCGAAAACCTTGCGGCGCCGCCACGACGTCCCGCGGGGGTGTGCAGGGAAGCATCGCGTCGGAAGTTTGAGAGGGAAAAGATTTTGAAACGGATGACTCTAAGGCTGTCGGTGAAGGCTGATTTTGAGCTCGTTCACGGGCTCGCTTCCGTTTCAGAGCTCGTGCAGCACGTTTCACCGCCTCCTCTGGCTCCCTGGCAACGGCTGGTACGGGAGCCGTCTCGCTTGCTGGGATCTCGCCATCAATTATTTGTTGAGCCTCATACTCCTTGAGATACTTGCGCAAATTCCAAGCCTTGATTTTGGTCTTGTACATTTTTTCACTGTAAATTTGTTAGGACTGATTAGCTGCTGAAAAAAGTTACACTCACGTTGCTCTAAATCGGTGCTGGTCCTCCATGATCTCCTTGACTTGAGGTAGAGGACGAGATTCTTCGATGTACAAACGGGTGAACACCGGACGCCATTTCTCCCAGTCGGCTTCAGACCGAGGGCGGAAGTAAGTGATTGTAGGATCCATGGTCACGGGCTGTGAATGCGCAGAGGAGTCAGAGACTAGAAGAAGTGGCGAAGTTGACACTATATCAATGGAGAAGGGCCGCTGGAGGCTCTCGATGCTTCTACTCCGCCCGACAGCGATCGGTCAGCTTTTCCTGTAGAGAAGCGGTAGATGACCAAAGGTCCGTTGCCAAGTTGCTAAGTAGTCTAGCCAGAAAAGGTTAGGCTGCTGTATGCACACCAAAGGGCCCTGCATGAAAGTCCCAGCCCCGCCCAATCACCGGCAGGCGTCCTGGGGCGAAGCTGCATGTTCACAGAGCTGTGAAAGTGGCACTTTGGTCAGAAGTGATACAGAGGGGCAATCGAACAGGCGGAATCCTAAGCCTTTGAACATCGCCCCCCAGGCAGACCCGTCTTCTCCTTTTACTCGTCGCATACTAAACCCCCTCGCTATGCACTTTTGGGGACATACAGATCCGAAGACTTTTCTAAATTTACCATCTTTATATCACCGGATTTTATGCTGGTCCGACGCGCGGTCATGGTGCAAGATGCCGGCGATACCTTGATTTGCAACTATCTCGCGGCTCGTCTCCAGCGCGAGGTGGAAGGAGTCAAGCGAGCACACAGCAATGCATCTCGGAATGTCTGCACAGTATTGCGACGACAGGTCCTCAATGCCGTCAACCCTACCTCCAATCATCCACTATGCAGGTTCCTCGGCGAAGAACGACTCGTGACAGCTCTAGGCACATTGCCTCTAGATCTAGCCCTTCTCACGCTTGCCCGAATCTACGACGAAGCCCACGTGGCCCTTTGTAAGGCTAATACAGCTGCACGAAGGGGCAAGCCTCACAATGAAGCCTTTAGGCGCAATCCGTGTATTAATCTTCAAGTACTAACAGATCAACTCCGTCAGGACAAAGACGTTGTTCAAGGCGAAATACTACTCGAAGCAGACCTCCACAACACCGGTACACTCAGAGCCATATGGAATCCTCTTCCGCCCATGACCTTTGACAATCTTCCAGTATTACATTCCCTCTCTGATCTCCTGCCAGGAGAGCGATCACTCAGCCATGAATATGCTGGGGTTGGAGGTGGAGGAGGATCTGACATCATCAGTGCAAGCCTACTAGGTCATCTGCTGCGACGGCATGGCAAAGAGATGGACCTCTTGGTATCCACCCGCACCTGGGCAACAGGCTCACAAGGCAAAAAGGATTCCAAGCTGGGGATCAAGCGTGAAGTCTATAACCATGGTGGAATAGTTGAGGCAAATGGGCGACCTGTCACCGGAACCTTTCGAGTCAAAGATGATACTTACACCGAAGGCCGCGACCTCGAGGCCATTCCATTCCCACATCATTCACAGATATTCATGGTGCTCGACCAAGGCGAGTCCACATCTGAGATTCCTGAAAACAATAAAGCAAGTCTAAGAGATCAATTCCATGCCGTGCTCGCTCAGGCTAAACGTCCCATCGACACTGTCCTCATTATCGATACAGGCGGGGATGTATTTGGTGCTAACACGAGCGGTACCACAACACCAGACCAAGATCTCCGGGTTCAGCGAGCCATGAGCATATTATCCTCCAACCATAATCTCGTCACAGCTGTGGTGACCCCGGGGGTCGATGCTCCAAACGACGCGCCACAAAAGGCCTTCAAAGCTGGCGGCATGGTCTACAAGCCGACGAAAGACGAGAAAAGTATGCTTCTTGATCTCTTAGCCAATGAGTACAAGATGGATGGCTCAGACCCAAGTCGGTTTGGCAAGACAACATTGGCGCTGCAGGCGCGATTGAGGGGAGTTGCTGGTTGGACGTCATTGGATCTTCCAGAGTACGTTGTTGATACATGGGAGAATCCTTGGAACAGCTTTGTGTACATCCGAGAGTGTATGAGCGATATCATCTTGATGCCGACGACGAAGTTGCTGCCTTTGATTGAGCCCAAGAGCGGTTGAGAGTTGGGCTGCGTGACGGCGACGAACACTACACCACAACGATCATTTCCGGGACAATAGCTGCCGTTTTGGGCACCCTTTGGCGCCGTTTTTGACGCCTCTTTACATACGTAGACTACGTGACCACGAGCCGCGTTTTCTTGGCTTGTGGTAGTCGAATGCTAAGAGAACACTTTTCTGCAGCGAGCTCCCCCACTCAGCTGCCTGGTGCTCAGGCAGCTGCCCCCAGTCAGCGCTTCAGCCACGTACCGGGTGCGCCGCCTTTCCTCCATCACCGCTAGGTAGCCGTCATAAAGGTCGTCAGCCTTGTTATGAAAGGGATGGCCAGACTGATGATTTCTCATTGTTACTATTGCATTGTGCGCTCTGCAGGCGCGAGGTATTCCTAGCAGTCGAGAGAGGACGCAGGCTTCAGGGTTT
>Ga0335072_10014123_pt1 | contig 11346 bp, 6 predicted proteins | sample Lox_Sample_21_FD_206725 | JGI IMG/M metagenome (GOLD analysis project Ga0335072, IMG submission 206725) | Soil microbial communities from Loxahatchee National Wildlife Refuge, Florida, United States - Lox_Sample_2.1 | ecosystem: Environmental > Terrestrial > Soil > Wetlands | place: USA: Florida...
GGCCGAAGTTCCACATCCACGAGGCATAGATGAGGATCCCCCAGTTACACGGCCCTGGCGGACAGGTCCCGCCGATCGAGAACATCGTGGTCTCTGTCTGCGGGTTAAGGGTGATCTGGATGCCCGCGCTGTTCGCCGCGGTCTGGTAGGCCTGCACCTCTGACAGCAGCGAAGGCGCGCCGGTTTCGAACATCATCGACAAGCTCAGCGTCCGGCCGGCCGCGATGCCCGCGCCGCAGTCAGTCGGGCCGGTTCCCGGGCGCTTGCACACCAGGTGACCGCCTGCTCCAGGGGCCCAGCCATGCGCGGTCAGCAACGCCCGGGCCGCCGATACCGAGTACGGGTCCGGATCGGTCTTCTCCTGCGGGCTGACGTACGGCGAGCCGGGCAGGTTCGGCACCGGCCCGTAGGTGTACTGGCCGAGCCCGTGGAAGAGCTGCGTCATGTATAGCTTCTGGTCAACCAGATGCTGCAGAGCCTGGCGGATGTACAGCTGGCTGACTAGTGGCCCGTAGGTCTTGCTGGTGTACCCGAGTTCTGACCACTGCGTGTACTCGGGCGCCCAGGGCGCGATCGTGAAACCCTGACGCTGCAACGCGCCCGCGAGACTGTAGTCAGTGAATGGCAGGTAGCCGTAGGTGACTGTTCCGGCCCGCAGGGCATCGACCTCGGCGGTCTCGCTCGGGAAGCTCTCGATCACGAACTTGGCCAGGTGGGGCTTGACCGGCCCGGAGTAATGCGTGTTGGGTTCCAGCGTGGTCTGGAACGTCGTTGGATCGTAGCCAGTGAGCCGCCACGGACCATCCGCCACCTTCCACAACGGGTTGGTGGCGTACGTGGAGACCTGCTCGGACTGGCCGAACAGATAGGTGAAGACCGCCTTGGCGCCCGCGGTCGTCAGGTCATAGTCGCCTACCTTGCCCGTCGCGCTGGTCTTGTCCCAGGCCTGCTGGGGTAGCGGGTAGATCCAGGTGAGCTGATTGTCGTCGAACCACTGCTGGCTGTATGAGCGTGTCAGGTGCAGCACAATCTCGGATGAGCTGGGATAGCTGACGCTCTTGATGTCGTCGGGCATCCCACCTGGCGAGTACCAGGCGTCCTTCGCCTTGTTAGCCCGCTCCAGATTCAGGAAGAACTCGACATCGCGAGATGTGACTGGCGTGCCGTCAGACCACAGGTAGTGCTTGAGGCGGATCGTTACGGTCTGGCTATTGTCAGACCAGACAGGCGGGTAGGCGAGGCTGAGCGCCGGGTCGATCACTGGCTTGGATCCGTCACCCGCGAAATACAGCGGCCGCCAGATCGCCTCTTCCACGTTGAGGTCCCACGGCTCGTTGTTCGCTTCGTTCTCGATCGGGAAGATCCAGCTGAAGTCCTGGCCTACCTGCAGCGCGAACGTCGCCGTGCCTCCCGCGACCGGCGGACCGGCGGGGCCCGCCGCGTGACTGCCGGCGGCAGTCTGGTTCACGCAGCCTGCGACGGCGAGCAGACAGGTCACTCCTGCCACAGCGCATGCGCGCCGCCCCCAGCCCGCAGCTGACACTCCTCTTACCGATGCAAGGTTCATTACCTGCCTCCGGTCAGCGCGAGCTCAGCCGACGAGGATTCACACGCTGGCGAACGCGCTTGCCAAATCGCTGCCCAAAGCCGCTTCTTCCACGGTTTTCGTTGCCAAAACGATTTCAATTGTGGTGACATTATTCCGAAAGCATCCTCCTGTCAACGGATTGCGCAAGGCTGATCGCTTTGCCCGATACGGCGACCAGGCAGTGCTTACCGGCACGGCACCGCGCCGCCCAACTGAGGAGCATCCCTGGATGGCACCGGTCCTTGAGATCGAGAACCTTGTGACGCACATTGAGCTCGGTAGCTCTGTCGTGCAAGCAGTCGGTGGTGTCAGCATGCACATCGAGGCGGGCGAGACACTCGGCCTAGTCGGCGAGTCCGGATGCGGGAAGTCGATGACCGGGCTGTCGATCATGGGCCTGCTGCCATCCGGCGGGCGGGTCGTCAGCGGCTCCATTAAGCTGAACGGCCGGGAATTGGTGGACCTGCCGAAGCCTGAACTGCGCAAGATCCGCGGCGATGACATTACGATGATCTTCCAGGATCCGCTCACCTCGCTGGATCCCACCAAGACCATCGGATCTCAGGTCGCAGAGCCCGTGCTCCTGCACCGCGGAGCCACGAAGCGAGCCGCGCTGGACCGCGCCGCCGAGGTGCTGGCGCTCGTCGGGTTGCCGCGGCCGGCGGAACGGCTCGGAGACTACCCGCACCAGCTCTCCGGCGGGATGCGGCAGCGGGTAATGATAGCGATGGCGCTGACATGCGAGCCCAAGCTGCTCATCGCCGATGAGCCGACGACCGCCCTGGACGTGACCATCCAGGCGCAGATCCTGGATTTGCTGGACAGCCTGCAGTCCCGGCTCGGCATGGCCATGCTGCTGATCACGCATGACATGGGGGTCATCGCGGGGCACGCCGACCGCGTCAATGTCATGTATGCGGGCCGGGTCGCGGAGACATCGGGCACTGCGACTGTCTTCAGCCGCATGCGGCATCCCTACACCAAGGCACTGCTCGGCTCGATACCGCGCATAGAACAGGACGCCCCTACAAGGCTGGCGAGCATTGCCGGCCTGCCGCCCGACCTGTCGGAGCCACCGCCAGGCTGCCGGTTCGCACCGCGGTGCAGCAGGGCGACTGAGCAGTGCCGCACGGACGAACCGCCACTTGCCGGCGAGGCCGGGCACGTGTTCGCCTGCTGGCATCCGGTTGATGGACCGCTCGATCCGGGCGCCGAGAGCGGTAAGCAGGCAGCGCTCACTGTGACCGAGCCGGCGCCGCAGAACGGACGGGGCACCGACCAAACCAGTCCCGGCGAGGCATTGCTGGAATTGCTCGACGTGGTAAAGGAGTACCCGGCCACTTCCGGGACCGTGCTGCACCGGAAGGTGGGCACGGTACATGCCGTGTCGGGGGTGTCTTTGACCGTCAGCGCGGGCGAGACGTTCGGCCTCGTCGGCGAGTCGGGATGCGGGAAGACGACCATCGGGAAGGTAATCGTCGGCTTGGAGCGGCCTGACTCTGGGACGGTAACCCTGGCAGGAAAAAGCCTGGCCGCGCTGCGCGGCGCCGCGCAGCGCAGGCAGCGCCGTGACCTTCAGCTCATGTTCCAGGACGCCTACTCATCGCTCGACCCCAGGATGCGGGTGGCGGCCATCATGCGCGAGCCCATGGCAGTGCAGCACCTGGGTGACCGCGCCGAGCAGCAGAAGCGAGCCCTCGAACTCCTCGACGAAGTAGGGCTCGCGCGCAATGCCGTCGAGCGTTACCCCCATGAGTTCTCCGGGGGGCAGCGTCAGCGCATCGGCCTTGCCAGGGCGCTCACGCTCAACCCACGGCTGATCGTTGCCGATGAGCCGGTGAGCGCGCTGGACGTCTCCATCAGGGCCCAAGTCCTCAACCTGATGAAACGGCTGCAGGCCGACCACAACCTGACGTACATCGTGATCTCGCACGACCTCGCCGTCGTGAACTACATGGCACGGCGGATCGGCGTCATGTATCTAGGCAAGCTGGTGGAGCTTGGCTCCAGCGACGATATCTACCGCCGGCCCGCGCATCCTTATACCTCAGGTCTCATCGCCACCATCCCTGTGCCCGACCCGGCTTCCGCGCGGGCACGCAAAGCAGCCATCACCGGAGAGCTGCCAAGCGCTATCAACCCGCCTTCGGGCTGCCGGTTCCGCACTCGCTGCCCGTACGCGCAGGAGCGCTGCGCCTCAGAAGAACCGCAGCTGCGTTCATTCGGGCCTGGCCACGTGGCGGCCTGCCACTTCCCGTTGCAGCGCCCGGCACCCGATCCTGGCGCGGACACGGGCGCGGGCGCACCGGTGGTCGCTGCTGACGGCGCTCGGAGTTAGGCGCCGGTCGGGTGATCACGCGCTTCGCTCCGAACGGAGCGGTCACTGCGGCGAGCCACCTAGCCGCGACCGCCGGGACTGCAATGCTGGACCAGGGCGGCAACGCGGCTGATGCTGCGACCGCCGCAGCAGCTGTGATGGCGGTAGTGGCGCCGCACATGTGCGGGCTGGGTGGTGACCTTTTCGCGCTGGTCGGCCAGGACGGCCAGCGACCAGCCGCGCTCAATGCTTCAGGCCGCGCCGGCTCGGGCGCCAACTCCGAGCGGCTACGGGCCGCCGGGGCCGGGGTGATGCCGTTTCGTCACGACATCCGAAGTGTCACGGTTCCAGGTTGCGTTGACGGCCTGGTGGCGTTGCACGAGCGGTTCGCCACGCTGCCCCTGGCAGACTTGCTGCGACCGGCTCAGCGGCTGGCAGATGGCGGCTTCCCGGTATCTCTGACGCTCGCTCAGGCGTCCGCGGAACTCGCGCCAGACGAGCGCAGCCTCGCATTCGGGTCTTCCCGCCCGCTCGCGCACGGCGACCGGCTCGTGCTCAAGGGGGTCGGCGCGGTGCTACGCGAGGTTGCCGCATACGGCCGGAAAGCTTTCTATGAGGGACCGGTCGCGGCAGAACTAATCAAGGCTGGCGGCGGCGAGTTCACCGAGGATGACCTCCAGGCCCAGCAAGCCGACTGGGTCAGGCCCCTGGACATGGCGCTCTTCGGGCGACGCATATGGACTATTCCGCCCAATTCCCAGGGCTACCTTGCGCTGGCCGGTGCATGGATCGCAGAGGAGACCGGGATCCCTGCGGATCCGCTAGCTGAACGGTGGGCGTTCCTGCTCGTCGAGGCCGCCAGGCAAGCAGCTTACGACCGGCCAGCCGTGCTGCACGAAGACGCCGACGCAGCGGCACTGGTCGCCGCATCGCGTTTGCGGCCACGCGCCGCGGCTGTGAGAGAGCGGGCCAGCCGCGGGCTGGCAGACGTTTACTCCGACGGCGGGACGACGCACATCTGCGCGGTGGACGGCAGGCGCACGGGCGTCTCGCTCATCATGTCCAACGCCGCGGATTTCGGCTCTCGTCTCATCTTGCCGAGCCATGGGATCTTCCTGCACAACCGCGGCATCGGATTTTCCCTCCAGCAGGATCACCCGGCCGAGTACCGTCCTGGCCGCCGGCCGCCGCACACCCTGGCGCCCTTGATCGTCACCGGTCCCGGGTGCGAACTTGACACCGTGCTCGGGACGATGGGCGCCGATGCCCAGCCGCAGATATTGCTGCAGTTGCTGGTGAGAATTTTCGCCCACGGTCAGCAGCCGGGAGCAGCGATAGCTGCGCCGAGATGGGTGCTGAGCCGCGAGCCAACCACCGAGTTTGACATCTGGCGCCTGGACGCGCCGCCGCTCGTCCGGGTCGAGCACGGCGCTCCCCCGGCCTGGTCTCAGGGTCTCAGGAAGCGCGGTTACGAGGTGGTCGAGTGCGATCCGGGCGAGCAAGCATTCGGCCACGCTCAGATGATCCGGGTAACCCGCGATGGAATGCTGGCCGGCGCCGCCGATCCGCGTTCCGGAGACGGGTCATTCGCTGGACGGTGAAAGGCCAGAGTCCGGCTGGCCGCGGATATCGGTGGCTGAGGTGATCAAGTGACTGGGAGCGGGCCCGATCGGTACGTTTCATTCTGGTACTCGCAGGTGGAGCCGCCTCCCGCTCGCCGCGATCCTCTCGACGGCAGACGCGAAGCCGACGTATGCATCGTCGGCGGCGGCTTCACCGGGCTGTGGACGGCCTACCAGTTGCTTCGGTCGGATCCTTCACTCAGTGTCGTCGTGCTTGAAGCAGAGGCAGTGGGATTTGGCGCTTCGGGGCGCAACGGCGGCTGGGTGGAGGGCCGACTGGCCGGGAGCCGGGAGCATTGGGCCGAGGTCGGAGGGCGAGCGGGAGCGCTCGCCCTGGAGCGTGCCATCCAGGCAACAGTCGACGAAGTGGGCGATGTCGCCGCAGCGGAAGGGATTGACTGCGCGTTCCACAAGGGCGGCACGCTGACCGTCGCTCAGACGCCGTTGCAGCTCGAGAAGGTGCGAGCCGAGGTCGAATACGACCGGATGTGGGGACTCACGCCCGAGGACAGCGTCCTGCTGGACGGGCCGTCAGCGGCCGATCGCGTGCCAGTCGATGGGGTGATCGCTGCCCGGTACAGCCCTCACTGCGCCCGGGTTCAACCCGCCAAGCTGGCGGTCGGTCTCGGGAAGGCCATAGAGCAAGCCGGTGCGACGATCTACGAGGGGTCGCGTGTCAGGCGCATCCGGCCGAGGATCACGCAGACCGCCGACGGCTCGGTGAGATCGAAGTTCGTTGTGCGGGCAACCGAGGGCTACACGGCCAGCCTGGCGGGTCAGCGCCGTGTCATGCTGCCGCTGAGGAGCTCCATGATCGCCACAGAGGTGCTGAGCTCAGCCACCTGGGCATCTCTACGCTGGCAGCAGGCAGAGACCATGCTTGATGGTGCCAGGCGGTATGTGTACATCCAGCGGACCGGCGACGGGCGGATCGCCATTGGCGGCCGGGGCACGCCGTACCGGTACGGTTCGGGGACCGAGTCGGAAGGCCCGCCGCCGAGCGAGGCTGTCCGCTCGCTCCGCCAGCGGCTCATCGAACTGTTTCCCGTGCTGACCGATGTCGGCATCGATGGCGCATGGCAGGGGGTGCTTGGTGCGACCCGTCAATGGGCGCCAGCTGTCGGACTCGATCGCGACACCGGTCTCGCCTGGGGCGGCGGCTATGTCGGCGAGGGCGTGGCCGCAGCGAACCTGGCCGGCCGGACACTTGCCGATCTCATCCTAAGCCGGGACAGCGAGCTGGTCCGGCTCCCGTGGGTCGGGCCGCTCGGCAGGTCATGGCCGCCCGAACCGCTCAGGTATGTTGCCGTCCGCGGTGTCAACGCCATGATGCAACTGGCGGACAAGCGGGAGTGGCGCACCGACCAGACCTCCCTCGTGGGCCGCACTGCCCACCTGATTTCGGGGCGCTGATCGCCAACAGCCGCGGTCACCGCCACCCGTAGTCGCTGCGCAGGGGGCTCTCGACGGGCTCGCCGGTGTGCTCACCAGTCCAAGCGATGCGCTGGAAGCGCTCGCTGCCTACCTGCCCGGCCGCGTGTGGGCGGGACAGTGCGACGCCCGCCGCCTTGCTTGGCCTGCCACACCGCTGCGGCTGCGGAAGGAACGCCAGACACCAAAGGCAACGCCAAACACGGACATTCGAGCAACGCGTAACCGTAGATTCTTGCGTTTTGCGTCGTATCTAATTGGAATAGGGGGACTTGTAGCCTGGCGTAGTCGCCGGCGGCCAGGCCGTGGCGACCGCATCGGGCGCTAGCCCCAGCACCTATACCTGTTCGGGCACCATAACAGCGCCGGGCACGCTTGCCGGGGATCATTCCTCGGTGGCGGTGCACGGAATTTGCGAGGTCAATGCCGGCCCTGCGCGCGTAAGCCACAACCTCGTCATCGAGCGCGGCGGCGCCCTGCTAGCGATCTTCGGGCTCAACGACCATACAGGCCACGGGCACTCCAGCCTGACTGTCGGCGGCAACCTAATAGTCGAGCGTGGCGCCAGCCTGGCCATGGGCTGCGATCGTGAGTATGACCATGCCTTCGGCCATCGAAGCGCGAACTTCGCATGCGTGGATGACCCGCACCCGAACCGGCCAACCTTGTCGAGCCATGACACGGTAGGTGGCAGCCTGATCGCGCACCGCCCGCTCGGCGTTGTAGTGCACAACTCCACCATTCACGGCAGCGTCACCGAAACCGGCGGTGGAGGCGGCGTCAACTGCACGCCAACTGGCGTGTTCACGTTGTTTAAGACCCCTGTCTACAGCGACTACGAGCACCTCAAGATTGGCGGCAGCCTGCGAGTCACCGGCATGAGCTCGTGCTGGTTCGGCGCGATCTACCTCTCTGTTCATGGCAGCATGACCGTTTCCAGGAACACAATGGCGGACCCCGACGCCATGGAGGTCGTGACCAACACTGTCCGCGGCAATCTCACTTGCCGTGGCAACCAACCGGCCATTCAGTTCGGAGACAGCGACGGCCACCCGAACCGGGTCGGCGGCCGGGCGACGGGTCAGTGCGGATTCAACGTCATTCTCCGGTCTCCGGCCCCGGAGGCGCACCTTCATGTGCACGTGAAGCACCTGCACATCTCCATCCGGCTACATCGTCGGTAGCCGTCGATTCACAGCGTGATCTAGAAGAGGCCACCTGCACGTTCGCAGGTGGCCTCTGATCACGCGTGGTGGGTCAAGGCGGCGTCAGATGGGGGCCAGGGTTTCGAGCAAGGCTCGTTCGTCGTCATCGGTTAGTCCGGCCTTGCGTGCGTCACTGTGGTCTCTGGTTAGTTCCCAGGCGAGAGTGTCTGAGAGGGTCTGCTCCAGAGGGCGTGCGCGGAGTCCGGCGGCTCGTGCCTTGCCGCTGTCGCGGGTGCCGAAGCCCTGCCACTCGGGGTCGGCCACCCACAGCGGCAGTGAACGCGCACCCGCCCATTCCTGCACGCCCTGATCCAGCAGCCACTGGGAGTCAGCGCGGACGACCGGTCCGGTGTGGCCGGACACAGTGCGCGCGGCGTCGATGTGCTGGGACAACGGCACCGTAGCGCCGGTCGTGTTAAAGACACCGGCGACGCCGCGGGTGCTGGCGGCGAGAAGCCACTCGGCCAGGTCGCGCACATCGATCACCTGGGTGCCGTTCTGCGGCGCGTCGGGGACCAGCACGGCGCCGTTCTTGCCGACGGGTCGCGCGAACCGCAATGGCCAGTAGCCGGTGCGGTCGGAGGTGTCACCGGGACCGCCGATCAGCCCGGCCCGCGCAATCAAGGCGCGTTCGGGGCCGAAAGCCCGCTGGACGTGCTGTTCGCAGGCGACCTTGGCCTGACCGTACGTCTGCACGGACTCCATGACGTCACCGTCCAGCGACGGCAGCAGCGCGCCGCTCTCGTCCTGGCCCAGGGTTGCATTGTCCGCGTAGACGCTGCAGGTGGAGACGTAGACATAGAAACCGGCGCGGCCGGCCAGGGCCGCGAGGGCGCTCTTGACCTGTCCAGGCTGGCTCGATACGTCCATCACGACGTCCCAGTCCTGGTTGCTGACCTGGTCGTACGCGCTGGGTTGAGTGCGGTCCGCGGTCACCCACCTCGCACCGTCCGGGACAGCACCCGACTGGCCGCGGGCCAGGCATGTGACCTGATGACCCGATACCACCGCCGTGCTGGTGATGCATCCGCCGAGCCACGCCGTTCCGCCCAGCACCAGTAGCCGCATGAGTAGAGCAGACACGATCTGCGCCGCAGGCGCAACGTGCTCTGCCAAGGGCAGAGCGCCCTGGCTTAGCTCTTACCGACCCAGATCGCTGGCCGCTCACCCGAGCCCAAGCGTGAAGATGCGGTTGAAGTAGGACGTTGTGGCGACCAGGGCATCCCGTCGTCGGATGCGCACCCTAGCAGAGCACCGTGCTCAGGAACCGCGCGCGAGCCTGTACGGCCGCGCCCGCGCACGCTGACCAGTCGCCGAGAGTGGCCAGCCGCAACTCGGCCGGGATGTGAAAGGAACGAGCGCGCGCACGCATGCTGCGATCCAGCGGTCCGACTAGATGTTCGCCCGCGTTGCTGAGGCCACCGCCGAGGACCATTGCTCCTGGGTCTATCAGGCTCACGAAGGTCAGCAGGCCATCGGCGAGCGCATCGATGGCCTCCGACCAGAGCTTCGCGGCCGCCGGGTCACCGGAGATGACGCGATCGACGATCTCTCGTGCAGAGAGCGACGCACCATAAGTCTCCGACCAGCGGGCCTCGATCGCCGCGGCGGACATGATGGTCTCCAGACAGCCATATGCTCCGCAAGCGCAGGCCCGGCCGGGTCGCTCCACCTCGATATGGCCAAGTTCCCCGGCGTGACCGTGGGCACCCTCGACCACGTGTCCGTCAAGGACGATTGCCGCGCCAATCCCCGTCCCTAGCGCGACATACAGGTAGTCGCGCAGGCTTCCCGCCGCGCCGAAGCTGCCTTCGCCGATAGCCCCCGCGTGTGCGTCATTGATGATCGTGACCGGAAAACCCAGCCGACCACTGAGGGCGCTGCCGAGATCCATCCGGTGCCACCCAAGGTTGGCTGACTCGACTAGGCCCGCCTGGTCAACGGTGCCGCAGACAGCTGCACCGGCGGCACGGACAGCATCGGGGACAAGTCCTCGGTTCGGCCCGGCCGCACCGCCTGCGTCAGCGATCAGCTCGGCGGCCACGTCGCCCACTCTTCGAAGCACAGCTGACGGGCCGTCTGCCCGCCGCGTGTCGCTTATGCGCACAGCCTGGCGCTGGCCGTCGGCGCTGATCAATGCTGCCTTAATTCGCGTGGCTCCGATATCGAGCGCTAGGACCAAGTCGTCCTCGTTGCCGGGCCTGACCGGCCGCGCCGCGGGCACAGGCTTCGTCATGCGGACGCCGACTGGGCCAGCCGGTCGAGGATCAGCCAGGCCGCGCCGATCAGACCTGTGTCCGGGCCTGCCGACGTGGTGGTGATCTTGACGGCCTCGCTAGCCATGGGCAAGCACCGCTCGTAGATCGCTGACCGCAGCGAGGCGATCAGCGGATCGGCGCTGGCCAGCAGGCCGCCCAGCACCAGGACCTGCGGGTTGTAGAAGTTGACAACAACGCCAAGCACCTCGCCCAGATGCCAGCCGGCGGTGCGCACCGCCAGGTTCGCAGCCGGGTCACCCCGATGGACCTGCTCCACGAGGTCTGCGGTGGAACCCAGATTCATCCCCTTCGCCGCAAGCTCCTCAAGCAGCGCCGCACCGCTGGCGAGTGTTTCCAGGCAGCCCAGTCGGCCGCATCCGCATAGCCGTGCCTTATCCGGGTCAAGCGAGGCGGCACGCACATGACTGATGTCGCCCGCGGCACCATTGGCGCCGCGGTAAACGCTGCCGGAGGTAACAATGCCGCAGCCGATGCCCCGGCCGATCTTCACCGCGACGAGATGGCGCACGCCCTCTGCCGCCCATCGCGTCCGGTACTCGCCGAGGGCGAGCAGATTCGCGTCGTTGTCCACGGCGATTGGCGCATTGAACCGGGCCGCTAGCAGCGAGCTGGCCTGAATCCCGTGCCACCCCGGCATCAGGGACGGGCTGGTGACACGTCCGGATACGGGCTCGACCGGGCCTGGCAGCCCGATCCCGACGCCCCGGATCTCCGGCGAGCCGTGCTCGCGGACGAGCTCTTCCATGCGGTCGGCGATACAGTTGAGCACGATGTCCGGGCCGTCGCTGAAGGTCACCGGTACCTCGTCGCCGGCAACTTGCTGGCCGCTGAGGTCGAAGATCGCCAGCCGGGCATGGTGCGAGCCCAGGTCTGCGGCGAGCACGACCCCGCCGCCGGACCGCAC
>Ga0335072_10014126_pt1 | contig 11345 bp, 10 predicted proteins | sample Lox_Sample_21_FD_206725 | JGI IMG/M metagenome (GOLD analysis project Ga0335072, IMG submission 206725) | Soil microbial communities from Loxahatchee National Wildlife Refuge, Florida, United States - Lox_Sample_2.1 | ecosystem: Environmental > Terrestrial > Soil > Wetlands | place: USA...
GAAGAACCCGTTCTGACCCGCAAGTTCGGGGGCGAGTACCGGGCTTATCAGCGCGCGGTGCCCGCGTGGCTACCCCGGCGGCACGCCTGGATGCCGCAAGAGCAGGTCTGAGGCGCCACTGCGGGGCTGTCGTGCGTGATTCGCCCGTTTTGCGCCGCTGTGGAAACGACTTAGCATCCGAAGATGTTGTCACAGACTGGGCATAACACCACATAAGGTTACGTGGCAACGCTCGAACTAGTGCTAAGTCGCTCGCCAGCGGCTCTGGCAATCAAGTTGACGGCGCATCTGAAAGTGATTACGGTTTTCATTAACACTAAGCGGGTCGTCGTCGGTGGGTGGCGTGCGGCGCGCCTGGTTCAGGTAACCCGAATCACTTAGCCGAAGAACGCGCCGGAGCGCCACTATGCAAGTTCGCCATGCCTTCGTAGCAGTTGGTCTCGTGTCCACGGTCGGCCTGCTGGCCACCGCTTGCTCGTCTAGTTCTGCCGGGACGACTTCTGGGGTCGTCGTAGCCGTCGGTGCCGAGAACGAGTACGCGAACGTGATCTCGCAGATCGGCGGCAAGTACGTCAAGGTCAGCGCGATCGAGAGCAACCCGAACACCGACCCGCACACCTTCGAGGCGAGTCCTGCGGTGGCCAGTGAGGTCGCTGCCGCAAAGCTGATCGTGCAGAATGGCGTCGGTTACGACACCTACATGAACAAGATCGAAAGCAGTTCGCCCAGCTCCGGCCGCAAGGTGATCGACGTCCAGGCCTTGCTGGGCTTGCCGGACAGCACCCCGAACCCGCACCTCTGGTACAAGCCGGGGACCATGTCGAAGGTCGCTGGAGCCGTTGCCAGTGACCTGTCGGCGCTGAGCCCTGGGCACAGCGCGTACTTCCATGCCAACGTGGTCAAGTTCGACAAGTCGCTGCAGCCGTGGTACACCGCGATCGCGCAGTTCAAGGCCGCATACAAAGGCACGCCGGTGGCAGTTACCGAGCCGGTAGGAGACTACATGCTGCAGGCCGCCGGCGCCGACATCATGACCCCGTTCGGGCTGCAGGCCGACATCATGAACGGAGTCGATCCGTCGCCGCAATACGTGTCGCTGGAAGACAACCTGTTCGCGCACCACAAGGTGAAGGTCTTCGTCTACAACCAGCAGGTCACCGACTCGCTCACCGCGTCATTCCTGGCTGCGGCACACCGATACGGAATCCCGGTCGTGGGCGTCTACGAGACCATGCCGGTACCGGGCTACCGGTACCAGTCGTGGATGCTGGCCGAAGTTAACGCCCTGAAGAAGGCAGTTACCAGCAAAGCCTCCACGGAGAAGCTCTGATGGCGGTGGCCATGACGCATGACGGCACCGGGCAGCCTGACGAAACAGGCGGCCCGGTGCTGGCAGTCGACGGCGTCGGCGTCCGGCTGGCGGGCCGCCAGATTCTCGATGATGTCTCGTTCACAGTGCGGCCAGGGGAGTTCGTCGGGCTGATCGGTGCCAACGGTGCGGGCAAGACGACGCTTCTGCGGGTGATACTCGGCCTGCAGGCAGTCACTGCAGGGCGCGTCAGCATCTGCGGCCGGTCAACCGGCCGGGGGCTAGTCGGCTACGTTCCCCAGAAGATCCAACTCGACCCTGACATGCCGGTACGGGCGCGGGACCTGGTCGGTCTCGGCCTGGACGGGAACCGGCTCGGCATCCCGTTCCCGTCGCGGCAGCGGCGCCTGCGGGTCGACGAGATGCTGGCAGCAGTCGACGCGACCAGCTTCGCCAACCAGCGGGTTGGCAGCCTGTCCGGTGGCGAGCAGCAGCGAGTGATGATCGCGCATGCGCTGATCAGCCAGCCCAGGCTGCTGCTGCTCGACGAGCCCCTGGCTAACCTGGACATCAGCAGCGCGCAGGAGATCATCTCGCTGCTCGCGGATATCACCAAGCGGCAGCAGGTATCCGTGCTGATCTCGGCGCACGAGATGAACGCGCTGCTGCCGGTCATGGACCGGGTCGTCTACCTGGCCGCGGGCCGCGCTGCCAGCGGCACCACAGACGAGGTCATCCGCGAGGATGTGCTGAGCGGACTGTACGGCCACCACGTCGACGTGCTGCACATGCACGGCCGGGTGCTGGTGGTCGCGCATGCAGGCGACCGGTTCGAGATCCTGGCCGGGGACGAGGCCGCGGCAGCCCCTGGTCATCCAGACCACTCGGCGGCCGAAGCCCTGAACGGCATTGAGATACAGCAGTGAACTTCCTGTTCGCGCCCGGCTTCTTTGCCAGCTCACCGGTGCACGTAGCGCTGGTCGTTGGCGGGATGGCGGCCCTGGTGTCGGGCGTGGTCGGCACGTTCACGGTGCTGCGCGGCCAGTCGTACTCCGGCCATGCGCTCGCTGACCTAGCGGTCACGGGCGGATCGGCCTCATTCCTGGCGAGCGTCAACCCGCTATGGGGATTCGCCGGAACCGGCGTGATCGCGGCCGGGGTTATGGACATGATCGGGATCCGCCGGCCGCGCGGCCGCGACCTGGCGACCGGGATTGTCCGCGGGGCCGGACTCGGGCTAGCCGCGTTGTTCCTGTACTGGGACACGACCAATACGAGCACGACCGGGGCCACCATAACGATCTTGTTCGGCTCGATGTTCACGATCGGCAGCAACGCCGTGCCGCTGGTCGCGGGCTTTGGCGTCCCGGCCCTGGTTATCGTCGCCGTCTTGTACCGGCCGCTGTTGCTGAGCTCGGTCAGCGCTGATGTGGCGGCCGCACGCGGCGTGCGGGTCCGGCTTACCGGCCTGGCGTGCCTGATGGCTATCGCGCTGGCGGTGTCGCTATCGGCCGTCACGGTCGGTGCGATCTTGTCCACGGCCCTGCTCGTCGGGCCAGCGGCAATCGCCCTGCGGCTGACCAGCTCGCCCGGCCGGGCCACCGTGGCGGCGGCCGTCATCGCTGTCGTGATGACGTGGCTCGGCGTGGTGCTGGCCTACGACAGCTTTACCTGGCCGCCGAGCCACGATGGCTGGCCGGTGAGCTTCTTCATCGTCACGCTGATCTTTCTCGGGTTCGCCGCTGCCCAGCTGGCCGGGCGCGGCCGCCGGGTGAAGGGCTAAGCGGCCGTGTTCGCACCGTTCATGGTCAATGCGTGGGTGACCGCCTCGATCGTCGCGGTCATCGCCGGCGTGGTCGGTTTCTTCGTGGTGCTGCGGGGCGCCGCGTTTGTCGCGGACGCGGTGCCGCAGGGCGCGTTCGCCGGCGCGGCCGGGGCCAGCCTGCTGGGCATCAACACACTGATCGGGCTGGGCGTGTTCGCGCTGGTCGGATCGCTTGGCATCGGCTGGCTGAGCAGACGCGCCCGGCGCGATGTGTCCACGGCGCTGATCCTCGTTCTGATGCTCGGCCTCGGCGCGCTGTTCCTCAGCTTCACCGTCGAGTACTCGTCAGAGATCTTCTCGCTGCTGTTCGGTGAGGTGCTCGGAGTCAGTACGACTGAGATCCTGCCGGTTGCCCTACTCGGCGCAGTGTGCGTGCTCGCCGTCCTGCTGCTATTCAGGCCGATGCTGATGTCGTCGCTGGCTCCGGAGTCAAGCGCGGCTGCGGGCATCAGTAACACCCGGATGGAACTGATCTTCCTGATAATCGTCGCGGCCGCGACCAGCTTGACGCTCCCGGTGGTTGGCGCGCTGCTGATTTTCAGCCTGATGATCGGGCCGCCGGCCGCGGCTCGGTCACTGATTGCTAGCCCGCTGGCCGCGATGGGACTGTCGGTGGTCCTGGCGCTCCTGACTGTGTGGGTCGCCATAGCGGCGTCATACGAGACCAACTGGCCGATCGGCTTTTTCGTCGGCGCTGGCGGCGCGGTGTGTTATGCGGTAGGGCGAGTGCTTGGGTGGTGGCGCACATCACGCGCATCCCGTGGGCGGCTGGTATCGGGTAGCTAATTTCCGGATCAGCGTGCAGTCACGTGCTGGTTTACCGCGGTGAAGAGGTATCTGGTCAAGAGTTACTGTGGCACGTGCGCATTCTTCTGAAAGCATCACGGCGGACATCGCCATTCCTGGCGGCCATCCCGTGATTACGCCCGATGCCGGCCCGCGCCCCGCGGACGTCACAACCGCTGGCCTGAGCCGTCGCAGCCGGCTGTCATCCGCCACCATGCTGCTGATCGCAGGCGTGGTCGTTTTCGCGGTCATGATGGCGTGCTACTGCGCGTTCATCCTCACGCATCCGATGGATCGCTGGCTGGTCCCTGTTGACCTGCACGTCTACCGGCTCGGCGGAAAGGTCGTCGCGCAGCTCGCGCCAACCTACGATCCGAAGCTCGCCGCGCCGCTGTATAACTGGCCGGGCGATGGGCTGCAGTTCACTTATCCTCCGTTCGCCGCGGCGGTCTTTACCGTCCTCCTGCTGCCGTCCTGGGCGCTATTGCTGAAGCTGTCCATTGCGGTAAACATCGCTGCGCTAGCAGTAGCGATCTGGGCGACGCTAGGCGCCCTCGGCTATCGCACCGGATCTGCCCGCCTGGGCGGCACGCTGCTGCTGGCCGGGGCGCTGTTCTGGATTGAGCCGGTACAGCGCACGCTCTATCTGGGCCAGATCGAGCTGGTGCTCATGGCGCTGATTATGTGGGACCTCGGCCAGCCGGATCGTCGGTGGTGGAAGGGCGCAGGAGTCGGCATCGCCGCCGGGATCAAGCTAGTGCCGCTGGTATTCATCCCGTACCTGCTGCTGACCCGCCGGTTCAGGCAGGCGGCAGTCGCTGCCGGCACCTTCGCGGCCACTGCGCTGATCGGCGCCGTCGTTCTGCCGGCTGATTCGCGGGCCTGGTGGCTGGATGGCCTGTTCCTGAAAAGCAGCCGCACGGGTTTCGTCGGCTGGGAGGGCAATCAGTCGCTGCAGGCGCTGATCACCAGGCTGTCCGGCAGCATCGCGGCTGGAGAGCGGCTCTGGCTCGTCGCCGCATGCATCACCTTGATTGTCGGCATCGCCTCGGCGGTTGCGCTCGACCGCGCCGGGCACCGGACCGTGGGCGTACTGACCTGCGCGCTGACCGGCTTGCTTGTGTCGCCGATTAGCTGGGATCACCACTGGGTCTGGGTCGCGCCGGGCGTCACCGTACTGGTGGTCTACGGGATCCGGGCGCGCCGGTCGCTGCGGTGGACTTACCTCGGCGCAGCAGGCTTGCTGGCGGCGATCTTCGGCGCCTGGCCCGGCTTCCTCTGGGGTCAGCCGCTGGACCTGGGCGGCTTCTCCGAGGGCCTGATCTGGATACCGCCGAATACAGACCCCGGCACTTTCGCGCAGCTGGGGGACCGGCCCTGGTACGCCGAGTACCACTGGCATGGTTTCCAGCTGATCACCGGCAACCTTTTCGTGCTGGCGGGGCTGGTCGTGTTCGTTCAGCTAGCGGTGCTGGCAGTGACCAGCGAAGCCGCGCGCCGCCGCGTTGCAGGGGGCCCCGCCGGAGCGCCGGATCCCGCCGACCTCGCGCCCAATGCGGTGGCCAGCAGCTGAGCGGTAGCCCGCAGCTGAGCGGCTCCGTTCCGTGGCAAGCGGCCGTCAGGCGGGCGCGATTGTTTGCGGCCCCTGCCGCTGCCGCCGCTGAAGCAGGCATCCCACGACTAGCGCGGCGACGACGGCGAGCAGCACGATCGGAACGAACAGCGTGATGTTGTCGTAGGCGATCTTGGGCATCAGATGCCCTTGCAGGGGTGTCGGGTTGCCGGGCATCAGCGCGATGGTGCCTGCGGTCAGGCGCACGATGACCAGCCAGTCAAGCCAGCCAACGGGCATGAGGATGAGCAGGCAGATCACCATTGAGTCGTACGAGGGCAGCTGGTACTGCCACAGGAAGAGCCACGCGACGCTCAGCGCTAGCGCGGCGCGGATGGCTGGCTGCGCCGCGGACCGGCCGGGCAGCCGGGACAGGGTGACGACCGCCAGGCCGATCACGAGAATAGTGGCGACGAGCCCGATGTGATTCATGAGGAAGCCGTGCTTCGCGCCGGTGAACAACTGGTAGAAATTGTCAGCGGTTGTTCGTTCGTCGCGGTTCTGCACTGACACAATCGCGGGCGGTCCGAACCATGCGTAGCTCGGCAGCAGCACGGCGACCATGCCGCAGGCTGCGGCAACGCAGGACGCGAGGCTGCGGCGCAATGTCCAGAGCAGGCCGAGCCCGAAGAGAATGAAATCGATCTTTATGTCGGCGGCCAGGCCGATCAGCGCACCGCCGGCCAGCACACGGCCCAGCCGCGGATGTCCGGCGACCGGCGCGGCGGGCCAGCCCCCGGCGATAACGAGGCCTAGCATTCCTGCGGCTGCGGCCAGCACGTCTAGGTGAGCAGCACCGATGAGCTGCCAGATCAGCAGGGGGTTAAGGGTCCACAGCAGGTGCGCGCGCAGGCGCGAGGCTGGATCCGAGCGCAGCAGCCGGTCCGCGGTGTAGCCGACAAGCCCGAAGGCTATCGCGTTCGCCAGCTTGAGCCAGAACACGATGCGCGCTGCCGAAGTCCCGCCGAGCAGCGCCGCCACGAACTCCTCGACCGTGGCCGCTGGGCCGTACGGCGTGGTATTGCGGCCCCACTCCCAGGGGATGGACTTGCCTACCGGGTCATGCATGTGGATCAGGTCCCAAGGCACCATGACGTACGGGCTGTGGCCAAGTACCATCATCCGGCCGAACGCCATGTAGTCGAGGGAGTCCGTAGAGCCGACCGGCGGCAGCACGGTCAGCACGGCGACCACGGTTGCCGCTGTGATGAGAAGAAGCCGCACCGACGGCCGTGCTCCCTGCCGGACAGCGATGAGGCCGGCCGCCACGCCGAGGCCACCCGCGATCGCTGATAGCCACAAGGCGACCGCCACGCTGTTCAGCGACAGGTGCCAGCTTGACAGCTGAAAGGGCGGGCCGACCCGCGGCATCGGCAGGGGCGGCCCCATCCAGGAGTTTCGCGCCAGTGACACGACAACGATGGTGGCGAGCGACACGCCGATGCCGGCCATGGCGATCCATAGCCAGATCCGCGCCGAACGTGGCGGCAGCGCCGCAGACGTGAGCAGCGCCCGTGCCGACCCCGCCTGTGTCGGCCTCGCTGGTGCTGATTCCAATTGGGCGTGCCCGTGCACGTCAAAGCTCATGCAAGCTCAATTCGCCTGACTTAAGAGTTAGCTCAGCCTTGAACTCAAGGAAGGAGAGGTACCCCCGTAGCCCCCGTTCGCCAGTCCTCCGGAACCCGGTGAGTGACGATTGTGGAGCCCAACTTAGCATTCGCCTGCCGGGTTTCCGCGGGGGGATACCGAAGCGTAAGCGACTAAAGAGTGCGCCTTTCGGTGGCGCCGTTGCCACATTAGGAGGCTGCCAAGAACAGCGCCGGTAAGCAGCGCAGTGAGGTGTCCTACTGCAGATAGCTGTAGTTCGCTGAGGCCGGCGAAGATCTGTCCGACAAAGATCAGCAGCAGCAGGTCAACCGCGGCTGCGGCTCTGGCCAGCCACCCGCCGTAGAGCAGTGCGACGGCGATGGCGGACATCACTACATACGACATCCCGACGTCAATCAGGTACCGGTCCGCTGTCGGAAGGCTGCCGTGTGACACCCGGTAAGCAACGATGCCCTCGCTGACCAATGTGCCTACCACCTGGGCAACTGCGCAGGTCAGAGCGGTCCGCCAGTTGCCGAGAGCGTGGTTGGCCCCGAACACTGCGAGCGCCACAACGACCGGCCATGCGAGCAGGTGGCTGCTGGTGAAGAAGGCCGAGGCGATCAGGCTCCCGACTGGATCGTGCCGCAGGTTGTGGACGCTGGTGCTCGCCCATCGCAGGACGGCGGCCCGGTCGGCCTGGGGGAGCAGCGCGTATGTGATCTCCGCAGCGCAGACTGCAGCCAGATATATCCACGAGAAGGCATACCTCGAAAGGACTGGCTGCTTTACGCTGGCCGGCATGCCGCACAGGCTAAGGCAGCGGCGCTGAATTCAGTGACACGGGCCACAGATAGGGCCGAGAATATTCAGGCGCAGGTATTGGCGGCTTCATGTCGTTCCCGGCTATTGGCAAAGGCAAGGCAATGGACATTAAGCGTTCGTAATATATAGGTTAACCGACGCGGTACTGGCAGTCAGGCGGCGACCAGCTCAGCCGGCTCCGCGATGACATCTACGAGCGCGCCGTTCCGCATGACGGTGATGGCCAGCGGGCGCCCGATGGCCTCGCTGAACATCAGCTTCTGCAGGTCCTGGGCTCTGGCCACCGGCCGCCCGCCCGCGGTTAGCAGCAAGTCGCCAGGCCGTAGCCCGGCCCTGGCGGCGGGTCCGTTCGGCACGACCTCCGCGACGCGCAGACCACCGGCCCGCCCGAACCGCTCGCGCATCTTCTCCGGCAGCGGAACCGGAACGCTGACGATACCGAGATAGGCGCGCCTGACCTTGCCGTCGCGCATGAGCGCCGCGATGATCTTCCTGGTCGTGGAGTTGATGGGCACGGCCAGGCCGAGCCCTACTCCGGCGACGGCCGTGTTGATGCCAACGATCCGGGCGTGCGAGTCAGCCAGGGCGCCGCCGGAGTTGCCGGGATTCAGTGCGGCATCCGTCTGGATCACGTCCTCGATAAGGCTGGCCCTGGCGCCAGCGCTCGTGGGCAGGGACCGGCCAAGCGCGCTGACGACGCCGGCTGTCACGGAGCCGGTGAGGCCGAGCGGACTGCCCACGGCCACGACCAACTGCCCGACGACAAGCTCATCTGCCTCGCCGAGGACGGCGGTGTTCGCCGTCGGGCTGTCGGCGCGGACTACCGCCAGGTCAGACAGCGGGTCTGCGCCGACCACGCGGAAATCCGCGCTGGTGCCGTCAGAGAACAGCGCCGTGCCGTGCTCGGCCCTGCCGACGACATGCGCATTGGTGAGCAGGAACCCGTCAGGGGTATAAATCACCGCCGAGCCGAGGCCCTCGCCGCGGGTCCGGCTGCCGGGACTCGGCACGCGCAGACTCGCGACTCGGGGAGTCAGCTCGGCCGCGACTCCAGCCACAGTCAGGGAGTAGGCGTCGAGGGGTGAATCAGATGGCATGCTGCTCTCCATATTGGAATTACAACATTACATCTGAGGCCAACACACTGCCAGCCGCCGCTATGCCGGGGACGCGATGCTGCGGCTTTGGTCAGTGCCCCTGCTGGAAGTCCGGCGCCAGCCAGATTTTCTCGCGCATGTACTCCTTAACCTGGGCGATGTAGCCGAGGGCAGGCGGGTTCAGCCACTGCCCAGAGAACCAGCGTCCGACGCAGCCCCAGACGTTGCCCTTGTGGTACTGACCGCCTCTGGGCATCGTGTTGAGCCACGTCGAGTAGCCGTCATAGCATGACCGCCAGACCGCGTAGGCCGCGTCGGCATTCATCGCGGTGGACTGGGCCATGGCCGGCCAGTTGCCGCCGGGCTCGTAGGTGTTCTGCAGGATGCCGTAGGTCACCGGGCACTGGCCGGGCTTGCCTTTCTGCCCGAGCGTGCGAGCGGGCGGGCAGTCGGCTCGGTTGGTGACCCAGCCACCGAGCGTGTCCTGCTGCCACCAGCTTTCCACGGCGGCCTGGGCGAAGACGATGTCCTGGTTGATGCCCCATTTGCAGGCCGCCCACCGGAGTATGTCGATCGTGGTGCCGGTGAAGTCGCCGTTAATACGCTTGGCCAGCTTCTGTGCTTGCGGAGCGTCCGTGGCGAGGAACTTCGCGCCGACGTGCTGCCCCTTTCGCTGGTTGTACGGCGCGTTGGCAGCCTTGTCCTCAGCTTGCGGTGCCGCGTTGACGAGCCGGGCGCAAGTAGCGCCACTCGGCAGCTTCGCGCCGGGCGGCAGGGTGTGGAAATAGACAGCTTTGGTTGCCGTTCCGGCTGGTTCGGATGGCGTCGCGGCCGGCCCGGATGGCGTCGCGGCCGGCCCGGATGGCGTTGCGGCCGGCCCGGATGGCGACCCGGCTGGCGCCAGGGCGGCCACTGGCGACGCAATGCTGCGGGTGACAGCCGCGGGTTTGGCCTGGAGCAGGGCAATCGGCCCGGCAATGACGACCACAAGAGCCACGATGATCCACGGGAGACGCCGGTTGGCCCGTCTTCTCCTTCCGTGGCTCATATAAGAGGTTTACTACGAACAGCAGTTACAGGCACGGCGTTCCGTAATGTTCGCTAGTGAGGGGTTTCACACTGATTGAGATAGTCAAGCCTTAGCCGGGGAAGCTACTTGACTAGCTCGAATACCTGTTCGATAGTGGTGGCATGGAAACGGGGATCGCTCAGGTCATCTCACTATCCCCGGTGCGCCACCGGGACGATGTGCTGACCGGTGCGGGCCTGCTGCCAGTCCTTCCGGCCTTGCGAGAGTTGCTTCCGGGCGGCGGGCTGCAGCGCGGTTCGGTGGTGACAACGGGGGACTGGGGACTGCTGTCGCTGGCACTGGCTGCGGACGCGGTGGCTGACGGCGCGTGGTGCGCGATAGTAGGGGTACCGGCTGTCGGCGTGCGGGCGGCGGCTCAGGCCGGGCTGGACCCGGAGCGGGTGCTGCTGGTCGCCGAGCCCGGACCGGGCTGGACGCAGGTGGTGGCATCGCTGCTTGACGGTTTCGACATCGTGCTGCTGCGGCCGCCGGAGCAGCCATCTGCCCAGTTGCGGCGCAAGCTGGAGGCGGCAGCCCGCCGGTACGGGAGCGTGCTCGTGATTGCCGGGGACTGGCCTGGCGCGCAATCCAGGCTGCTGGTGACAGACAGGGAGTGGACCGGAATCGGCGCGGGGCACGGGCGACTGCGCGCACGCAAGGCGCAGGTGATCGCGTCCGGGCGCGGGGCGGGGGAGCGGGCACGTTCGGCTTGGTTGTGGCTGCCGGGTCCGGATGGTGCCGTCACGGCTGCTGCTGAGCCTGCTGACGTCGCCGGGACAAGTTCGCGCAGCAGCTACTCCGGCACTGCTGAGTCTCTGGTGAGCAGCGGATGACGGGCCGGGCCGCCGCTGCGCGCCGGGTGCTCGTGCTGCGCTGTCCGGACTGGCTCGATAGTGCCCGTGTTAACAACGACAGTGCTGGCAACGACAGTGCTGGCAAGGACAGTGCTGGCAAGGACAGTGCTGGCAAGGACAGTGCTGGCAACGACAGTGCTGGCAACGACAGTGCAGCCGCGCGCGCCTTCGAGTCAGTAGTCGCCATAGTCGAGGACTTCTGCCCGCAGGTTGAGGTGCTGCGGCCTGGCGTCTGCGCGATCGCGACCCGGGGGCCGGCGCGCTACTTCGGCGGCGAAGCTGAGCTGGCCAGGAAGCTGACTGAGGCCGTCGGCCGGGGCGGGTTTACCTGTCAGGCAGGGATCGCCGATGGCTTGTTCGCCGCCGGGCTGGCGGCGCGCG
>Ga0335072_10014127_pt1 | contig 11344 bp, 10 predicted proteins | sample Lox_Sample_21_FD_206725 | JGI IMG/M metagenome (GOLD analysis project Ga0335072, IMG submission 206725) | Soil microbial communities from Loxahatchee National Wildlife Refuge, Florida, United States - Lox_Sample_2.1 | ecosystem: Environmental > Terrestrial > Soil > Wetlands | place: USA...
CATATCCGGAACGCCAGGCGTGCTGAGCCACCCGATGGAGGTTGCCGCCTCAGCGCGTGGAACGTTTTTGGGCGCGCCGGCGCCAGGGTGCCCATGGCCGGTGACGCCTCCGCGGAAACGGCCACCGTGCCCGGCCGACCGGACGCATTTGCAGCCGCGCAATCCGCAAGCTGCCGCCGATCAACACCACGGCAAGCGGCAGCTCTCCTGTTGCGGCGATCAGAATCGACACAGCTAAGTCGCCGCGCTTGGCGGTGAGCACGTCGAACCAGGCGTCGCACAGGAGCAGAACGCCGGTCGAGAATGCGAACAGCGTGAGCAAGTGGTGTCGGGCGAAGCCGAGCACCGCCGTCGCGGTCATGAAGCCCAGCAACAAGAGATCAAAGCCGACCCAAGTCGCCTGCCAATGCTGAGCGGCGTAGCTCTGCGGAAGGGTAAAGCCTAGATAGATAGTCCACGGGATCAATGCGACCGCCGCGGTGAGCGCCAGCCACTCGCGGATCCGGCGAATCTGGATCAAACGCCGCGAGCGCATCACACCACGGACCGCCGTAGCAGCCGCACCATGGCGATGATCCTAGTGATGGGAATCGGTGTTGGCCCCGAGCGGGACTTTGGGGATGCGGTCCCAATCGCCGGAGGCGGCCAGCCGATCTGCGTTCGTCGTGCGACAAGCCCTGCGGCCGAGTACGCTGCCATCCGCCAGCACACCCATCACCCCCGGTGACCTGCGAGAACCCGATCGGGGCCTGCGGGTGGGCAAGTCTGCCAAGGAGGGCGACCCGATGAGTGTGCGTAACGAGTTGCGGCCCAAGCGATTCGGATCCGGACGGGCGTACCTTCGCCGCGTGGTGGCCGCGTCCATGGCCGGCACCGTCGTCGAATGGTACGAATTCTTCCTCTACGGCACAGCGGCCACGCTGGTGTTCGGCAAGGTGTTCTTCCCCAAGGGCGGTAACGAGCTCGACGCCATCCTTGCCGCCTTCGTGACCTACGCCGTCGGCTTCGCCGCCCGCCCGCTCGGCGGCATCGTATTCGGCCAACTCGGGGATCGGTACGGCCGCAAGAAGCTGCTGCAGTTCAGCCTGCTGCTAGTGGGCGCGGCCACCTTTCTGATGGGCTGCCTCCCGACGTTCTCCCAAATCGGATACTGGGCCCCGGCGCTGCTCGTGGCGCTCCGGTTCATTCAGGGCTTCGCCGTCGGCGGCGAGTGGGGCGGCGCCGTTCTGCTTGTCGCCGAGCACAGCCCCAACGCCAGCCGTGGCTTTTGGGCGAGCTGGCCGCAGGCCGGTGTCCCCGGCGGCAACATGCTGGCCACGGTCGTGCTGCTCGTCCTCACGTCGACACTGTCGGACGCGCCGTTCCTCAGCTGGGGTTGGCGCGTCGCGTTCTGGTTGTCTGCGGTCGTCGTCCTGATCGGCTACTACATCCGCACCAAGGTGACCGACGCCCCGATCTTCCTCGAAGCGCAGCGACAAGCCGAGCACTCCAAGTCAACCCGCGTCGGTGTCATTGAGGTGTTAAAGCGTTACCCGCGTGGAGTTTTCACCGCCATGGGATTACGTGTCGGCGAAAACACCATGTACTACCTGGTGGTCACCTTCTCCATTACTTATCTCAAAGTGCACGTACACGCCAACACCAAGACCATCTTGTGGTGGCTGCTGGCCGCGCACGCCGTACACTTCGCGGTCATCCCCCTGTTCGGACATCTCAGCGACCGATTCGGCAGGCGCCCAATCTATTTCATCGGCGCGGTCACCGCTTCCACCTGGGGGTTCTTCGCGTTCCCGATGATGAACAGCGGCCACAACGCGATCATCATGTCGGCAATCATCATCGGACTGGTGTTCCACGGCCTCATGTACGCGGTCCAGCCGGCCACCATGGCGGAGATGTTCCCCACCCGGATGCGGTACTCGGGGGTCTCGCTGGGCTATCAGGTCACCGCGATTTTTGCCGGGTCGCTCGCACCGATCATTGCCGTTCGCTTGCTCGCGACCTACAAGTCCGCGGTGCCCATCGCGTGGTATCTCGCGGGCGCCGCGGCGGTGAGCGCCATCGCCGCCATAGTCACCCGCGAGACCAAGGGAATCGACCTGGCGGACATCGACCTCGCCGACATCCACGGCCACGCCCAACACCAAGTTCTCGCGACACGCCCGCCCGAGGGTCCCGGACCTACACCTCTTGTCGAAGGCGCTGTTTAGGCTCCAGCACGTCGCTGACCAGTGTAAAGCCCGCATTCGGGCAGGTCGGTACGGCTTCGTCAACCCAGGGCCCAGGTGAGTCGCGATGTTTGCCGCTCGCCAGCGATGGTAATGCAGCACAACGGGTGCGCGCGTCGGCCGGCCTACGCGCACACCTAGGTCCCGTCGGTTCAGCCCGAGAGCCGACGGGTCCGCCTTTTTCAGGCTCCTGAACGCGTGTCGAATATGGCTGAACGGGCGCGTCATTCAGGAGTAGCGTGCGGCGTATGGATGGCTCGACAGGTGTGTGGATACTCGGCGGCTACCAGAGCGATTTCGCCCGCAACCTCTCCAGAGAGCACCGCGACTTCGCCGCTTTGACCGCTGAGGTCGTCGAAGGCACACTCGCCTCGGCCAAGGTGGACGCCGCCGATATCGGAGTGGTGCACGTCGGAAATGCCTTCGGCGAGATGTTCGCCAGTCAGGGTCACCTCGGCGCCATGCCGGCCACGGTGTGCGACCACCTCTGGGACACCCCGGCCACTCGGCACGAAGCCGCATGCGCGTCCGGCAGCGTGGCGGCATTGGCGGCGATGGCTGATCTGCGGTCGGGCTCCTACGACACCGCGCTCGTGGTCGGGATCGAACTGGAGAAAACCGTGCCCGGGGACACCGCCGCGCAGCATCTGGGCGCAGCGGCGTGGACCGGACATGAGGGAGCCGGCGCGCGCTACCTGTGGCCGTCGATGTTCGCGCAGATCGCCGACGAATACGACCGGCGCTACGGCCTGGACGACACGCATCTGCGGGGCATCGCCCAGCTCAACTTCGCCAACGCTCGCCGCAACCCCAACGCCCAGACGCGTGGTTGGACGGTCCCCGACCCCATCACGGATGACGACGCGACCAATCCGATTACCGAGGGCCGACTGCGGCGGTTCGACTGCAGCCAAATGACCGACGGCGGAGCAGGATTGGTCCTGGTGAACGATGCCTACTTGCGCGATCATCCGGATGCTCGCCCGATCGGCCGCATCGACGGCTGGGGACATCGCACCGTCGGACTGGGGCTGCGGCAGAAACTCGACCGCGCCGCTGACGATCCGTACGTCCTGCCGCATGTGCGGGCGGCGGTGCTCGACGCCTTGCGCCGGGCGCAGGCGACCCTGGATGACGTCGACGGTTTCGAGGTGCACGACTGCTTCACCCCCAGCGAATATCTGGCCATCGATCACATCGGACTGACCGGCCCGGGCGAATCGTGGAAGGCGATCGAAAACGGCGAGATCGAGATCGGCGCCCGGCTGCCGATCAACCCCAGCGGAGGCCTGATCGGCGGCGGACACCCGGTCGGGGCTTCCGGGGTGCGGATGTTGCTGGACGCGGCAAAGCAAGTGAGCGGGGCCGCCGGCGAGTATCAGGTCGAGGATGCGAAAACCTTTGGCACCCTGAACTTCGGCGGCAGCACCGCCACCACGGTCAGTTTCGTTGTCAGCACAACGAAAGGCTCATGACATGGATGTTGAGATCGTCGGCAAGTTCCTGTCCACGCTGCCCGAAGACGACGACCACCCTTACCGGACTGGACCGTGGCGGCCACAGACCACCGAGTGGGATGCCGACGACCTCGCCCCCGTGCAGGGCGAGATCCCTCGCGACCTGGACGGCATCTACCTCCGCAACACCGAGAACCCACTGCATCCCGCGTTGCAGACCTATCATCCGTTCGACGGCGACGGCATGCTGCACGTGGTCGGCTTCCGTGACGGAAAAGCCTTCTACCGCAACCGCTTTGTGCGCACCGACGGATTCCTCGCCGAGAACGAGGCGGGCGAGCCGCTGTGGCCTGGTCTGGCCGAGCCGGTGCAATTGACCAAGCGCGAGCAGGGCTGGGGTGCGCGCACCCGGATGAAGGACGCGTCGAGCACCGACGTCATCGTGCACCGCGGCACCGCGCTGACCAGCTTCTACCAGTGCGGCGACCTGTATCGGATCGACCCGTACTCGGCCACCACCCTCGGCAAGGAAACCTGGAACGAGCGCTTCCCGGTCGACTGGGGCGTGTCCGCGCACCCGAAGGTCGACCACAAGAGGGGCGAACTGTTGTTCTTCAGCTACAGCAAGCAACAGCCGTACCTTCGCTACGGCGTCGTCGACCAGAGCAATGAGCTGGCCCACTACGTCGATATCCCACTGCCGGGGCCGCGGCTGCCGCACGACATGGCGTTCACCGAAAACTACGCCATTCTCAACGATTTCCCGCTTTTCTGGGATCCGCGGCTGCTCGAACGCGATGTGCACCTGCCGCGCTTCTATCCCGACATTCCATCGCGCTTTGCGGTGATCCCGCGCCGCGGCGGCACCGACGACATCCGATGGTTCGAGGCGGACCCGACGTTTGTGCTGCACTTCACCAACGCCTACGAGGAGGGTGACGAGATCGTGCTCGACGGATTCTTCGAAGGTGATCCTCAGCCCGTGGAAAGCGGGGCCACCGGCGGAACCAAGTGGGAGAAGCTCTTTCGCTTCCTGGCACTGGATCGCCTGCAGGCTCGGCTGCACCGCTGGCGCTTCAACCTGGTCACCGGAGAGGTCAAAGAAGAGCAGCTGTCCGAGTCCATCACCGAATTCGGCACCATCAACCCCGGTTATGCGGCCGAAAGCTACCGCTACACCTACGCCGCCACCGGAAAGCCGGGCTGGTTCCTGTTCGACGGGCTGGTCAAACACGATCTGCTCACCGGAGGCCAGGAGGAAATCTCGTTCGGCGACGGTGTCTACGGCAGCGAGACCGCGATGGCGCCGCGGGTGGGCGCCACCGGCGAGGACGACGGCTATCTGGTTACCCTCACCACCGACATGAATGCCGATGCCTCATACTGCATGATCTTCGACGCGGGCCGGATCGCCGACGGCCCGGTGTGCAAACTTCAACTGCCCGAGCGTATTTCCAGCGGAACGCATTCGACATGGGCGCCCGGTGAGCAGCTGCGCCGCTGGGATACCGCGGACTCGGCGGCGAGCGCGATCGGACTGTAATCATGTGGCCTGGCTCGACACACCGGACAACGCACTGGCCAATGGAATTGGCATCGATGGGTGCCATCCGCTTCGCCCGCCGCTCGTCGAACTTCGAAGAGACAGTGCGGTTTTACCGCGAGCTGGTGGGGCTTCCGCTCTACGAGACGTTCGAGGCCAGCTACGGCAGCAACGGCGCGATCTTTGGCCTGCCCAGCTGGAACCTGACGCTGGAAATCGTGGAGGCGGACGGCGACATCGCCGTGGACCAGCATGAACAGCTGTGCCTGTACTTCCCGGATAAGCAAGCACAGCGAGCGGCTATCGCGCGCCTTCAGGCGGCGGCGCTACAACCCATCGAGCAGCATCCGTACTGGGAGGCGACCGGCGCGGTCACCTATCGCGACCCCGATGGCCGCGAAGTCGTGTTCGCGCCCTTCGTGTTCGGCGTGAATGAGCCCGACGACAGCGCCGCCTCAGGCAAGCACGAGTTCCCGCCCGCCTGAGGTTTCAGCGGTGCAACCGACCCGAAGCCAGTGCGGCGATCACTGCGGAAAGTGAGCAGACCACCGCGCAGCCCGCGCCGACTGCACCCACATAGAGCCCGTATTCGGCAGACACCGGCGGGTTGACGTTGAGCTTGTAGTACCACACGGTCAGTGCCACCAACAGCAGCGAAATAACCAGCGCGACAATCGAAGAAACCTTCACCGACAGCCCACGGCCGACCATTGCCCCGGCGACCAACAGTGTCGAGGACAGCAGCACGATGAGCTGGCCCGCCCCGAACCCCCGCGGAAGTTCCAGGTTGCCGTGGGTGCCCCCGACGGCGCTGGCCCAGCCGCCGCCATTGACCGCGGTCGTCAGCCAGGGCATCCAGGCGCTGGCCGAAACGACCAGGGCGAAAAACGCCACCAGCCAACCGGGGCGCAAGCGGCGAGTCATGGTTTCGACAGTAATAGGGCGTCGGACCGCTCGTCGCCCGCCACGCGGCGCGAGACGATCGCGGCTAGGTCTGCAGAGAGGACAGGTTGAAGATGACGCCCGTCGGGTCGGTCGCCGCGGCCAGCCGACCGTACGGGGTGTCCTCCGCCGCACGCACCACGGCGCCACCGTTGTCGGCGATCACCTGCAGCGTCTTGTCGACATCCTCGGCTCCGAAGAAGATCGTCCAATTCGATGGCACACCCTCGGGAAGGCAGCTGCTGCCGTCCATCACGCCGAGCAATTGCTGATCACCGAACCACGCTGTGGTGTAACGGAATTCGTCGGTGTCGGAAACCTGCTCGGTCCGCCACCCGAGGACCTCACGGTAGAAGTCGACCGCAGCGCGGTGATCGCGCGTGGTCAGTTGATGCCAGACCGGGGAGCCGGCCTCGTCGATCACCTCGAAGCCGCGGTGTTCCAACGGTTGCCACAAGCCGAAGAATGCGCCGGACGGGTCGGTCGCCACGCCCATGTGGCCCTTGGCCGGTACTTCATGTGGGCCCATGCACACCGAGCCGCCCGCCGCGGTCACCGCGGACATGGTCGCGTTGATGTCGGAGGTGTGAAAATAGGTGGCCCAGTTATCCGGTGACTGAAGCTCGCCCCGGTTGGCCATCAGACCGGCGACGCGGTGGCCGTCCTTGGCGACGTTGATGTATCCGCCGTACTCGGGACCGGCCGACTCGTACGTCCAGCCGAATACCGTGCCGTAGAAGTCCTGGGCGCGGTCGACGTCCGACGTCGTCAAATCGATCCAGCAGGGAGCGCCCAGCGGCGCGCCGTCACGGATGGGCATGATGGCCTCCTCGTAGTCTGTTGACCCCGCGATCGGGGTTCACCCATATCGACCGGCACCGAAGCAGAAACTCATCGGTCGGCCGGCTTGACTGCCAAGATCTGATCTACGCCCATCCGGCCTTCCTCGAAGGCGAGGCGGCCGCCGGCCAGGTACAACCGCCACACCCGGGCCACTTCTTCGCCCTGCAGCGCTACGAATTCGTCGAAGCGGCTTTCCAGCTTCGTCATCCAGTGTTCGGCGGTGCGCGCATAATGCTCGCGCATCGCCGCGACGGAACGGATCTCGAATCCCGCATCCTGCAGGTGGCGCAGTGTCTGCCAGAGCGGCCGCATGTGCATGTCGGGCGCGATGTAGGCCTCGATGAACGGTCCCCCACCCGGCGCCGCATCGGCCCGCCGCGACATCTGCTGTAACAACAGCCGGCCGCCGGACCTCAGCGCGCGATCAAGGATGGCGACGTAACTCGGATACTGCCGCTCCCCCACGTGCTCGCCCATCTCGACGGACGCAACCGCATCGAAGGCCCCGGGCGCATGGTCGGCGAAGTCGCGGTAGTCCTGCAGCCGGACCTCGACGCTGTCGCTCAGACCGCGCTCGGCGGCGCGAGCGACGGTGAAATCGCGCTGCTGGGCCGACAGCGTGATCCCGGTGGCACGCACCCCGTAGCGGTGTGCCGCGTGCAGGATCAGCGAGCCCCAACCACAACCGACATCCAGCAGCCGCATTCCCGGTTTGAGATCCAGCTTGCGGCAGATCATCTCCAACTTCGCCGTCTGAGCGTCGTGCAGCGACTGGCCTTGGCGGGTGAAATACGCCGACGAATACGCCATGTGCTCGTCGAGCAGCAGCCGGTAGAAATCGTTGGACAGGTCGTAGTGGTGAGCGATCACGGCGCGATCGCGGCGCGGGGTATGCAGCCGACCCGACAGCCGCGCCTCGCTGGCCGGCGACTTGGGCGGCAGACCAAGTGCCCCCAGCCGCACCGCGTGCAGCGCCGCCACCGCCCTGCGCTGCGAAATCGGGGTGCCGGCGGCCGGGCGCGATCGCGCCAGCTGCCAGGCCCGTCGCAGGCCGTCGGTCAGGTCCCCCTCGACATCGATGTCACCGGTCACGTAGGCCCGGGCCAAGCCGAGTTCGCCTGGGCGCCAGAGCAATCGGCGCAAGGCGCGCCGTGTTCGCACCACCAGGACCGGGCCGTCTTCTGGGCCGATCTCGCTTCCGTCCCAGGCGCGGATGCGAACGGGCGGGTCGACGCCGGCGGTGGTTTTGAGCAGGTCCGCCAGGCGATCAGCGACCGGAGCCACGATCCTCGTTCAGGCGCGGATCGGGCCCGGTGAACACGGTGACGAAGTTCTGTAGCGATTGGCGGATGTCGCCGCGCAGCGCGGCGGCGACGATCATGCCGATCGGCCCGAACAGCGCGGGACCACCGAGGTGCACGTCAAAGCCGACGACAGAGCCGTCGTCTTTGGGCGTGACTTTGGCCATCAGCTTGACTTTCACACCCCCGACGCCGTCGCCGTTGAGGGTCATGCCTTCCGGTGGTTTGTAGCGCACAATCGTCCACTTGATCCGGTTGTGCATGCCCTTGACCTCAACGATCGACTCGACGACCGTGCCCTTCTCGATCCGGTCGGGCAACTTGCTGCGCCAGACCCGGTGGATGGTCAGCCATTCCCTGTACCGGGAGAGATCGGAGGCGTGCTTCCAGGCCTCTTCGGGTGGCAGTACGTCGATCGATCCAGAGAGTTTCGCCATGCACTCAGTTCTGTTGGTCGCCCTTGGCGGCCGAGTCAGCGGCCTTCTTGGCCTCTTCCTGCACCTTGTGGATGGTGTCGGAGTACTTGCCCTGGGTCTTTTCGTCGACGAACTCGCCTGCTTTGTCGATCGTCTCCCCGACCTTGTCGGCGTTCTGCGACAACAGGTCCTTTGCCTTGTCCAGGAATCCCATGCGCCGTCCCTTCCCCGAACTCCTACTTACTCGCTAAGACCCTACCGGTGCGCCCGCAGCCGTCAGCGCCACAACTGCGGTTGCACGCCGAGCACCCTGGCCCTGATCCACCACGCGGCCTCGATCGCGGCCGCGCCCAGCACCCCGATGCCCAGGGCGACCGACGTCACCACCAGATTCGACGGGTCGAGCAGGAACTTCTTCTGGGCCAGCGGGAGGCTGAAGATCAGCACGTAAGCCAACCCGGAGGCAATCACCAGCGCCACCCGCCACCACTGGTAGGGGCGTGCCACCACCGCCAGCACCCACAGCGCGGTCACCAGCAACGTGATCAGCGCCGCGGTGGAGGCTTGGTCTTGTTGCTGGAAGCTGGCGTGCCGACCGTGGTAGGCCAGCAGATAGGAGACAAAGGTGGCGACGCCGACGATGAGTCCAGACGGCAGCGCAGACGTCAGCACCCGCCGTACGAAGCCGGGGTGGGCGCGCTCGTTGTTGGGTGCCAGCGACAGGATGAACGACGGGATTCCGATCGTGAACCACGCCGCGATGGTCACGTGGATCGGCTGAAACGGGTACAGCAGCGGGTCTGCCTTGAGCGGTTTGGACAGCAGGCATTCGATCCCCACCAACAGCGCCAGCAGCACCGAATACACCGTCTTGGTCAAAAACAGGTTGGCGACTCGCTCGATGTTGCCGATCACCCGCCGGCCTTCGCCCACGACATAGGGAAGCGTGGCAAACCGGTTGTCCAGCAATACAATCTGTGCCACTGCCCGCGACGCCGGGCTACCGACGCCCATTGCGACGCCGATATCGGCATCCTTGAGGGCCAGCACATCGTTGACACCATCGCCGGTCATCGCCACCGTGTGCCCGCGCGATTGCAGGGCGTGCACGATGGCCCGCTTCTGGTCGGGGCGCACCCGGCCGAAGGTGGTGCGGGACTCCAGTGTGTCAGCCAATTGGGCTGGCTCCGTTGGCAGTTGACGCGCGTCCATCGTTTCGCCGTGCAGCCCGAGCTTGGCAGCGACGGCGCCCACCGACACGGCATTGTCGCCGGAGATGACTTTGACCGAAACGGCTTCGGCGGCAAAATAATCCAGCGTCGCACGGGCGTCGGGCCGCACCTTCTGCTCGAGCACCACCAGCGCGACGGGGGTGACCTGGCCGGGCGCGTCCGGGTGGTCCACTGCCGCCTCGGCGGCCCCCAGCAGAAGCACCCGAAGCCCCTGGGCTCCGATACGTTCAGCCCGTTTCGCGGCCTCCGAAGCCGGATCCAGCAGCACATCGGGTGCGCCGATCACCCAGTTGCCGTGGTCGCGATAGGACACGCCACTCCACTTGGTGGCCGACTTGAAAGGCGCAGTGGCGGTGGCGATCCAGTCGGGTGGCCGGTCATAGGCCTCGGCGATCGCCTGCATGCTCGCATTGGGCCGCGCGTCGGCGGCGGCCAGCGCTGCCAGCACATCGGCCACAGATTGTTCTGTTGGGCCGACGTGTTCGACGTCCGAGACCCGCATACCGTTTTCGGTCAAGGTGCCGGTTTTGTCGGCGCAGACCACGTCGACGCGGGCCAATCCCTCGATGGAGGGCAGCTCCTGTACCAGGCATTGGCGCTGGCCGAGCCGGATGACACCGACCGCGAACGCGACCGACGTCAGCAGGACAAGGCCTTCGGGCACCATCGGCACCAGCGCACCCACCGTCCGCAGCAGGGACTGTCGCCAGCCGGCGTGGGTGGTGAAGAACTGAGTGTAGATGGTCAGCAAGCCGGTCGGAACCAACAGGTAGGTGATGAACTGCAGAATCCGGTTAATGCCGCTGCGCAGTTCGGATTTCACCAGAGTGAACTTGCTGGCCTCCTCGGATAGCTTGGCGGCGTAGGCGTCCGGGCCGACCTTGGTGGCGCGGTAGGCGCCGGTGCCGGCGACGACGAAGCTGCCCGACATCACCGCGTCACCGACGTCCTTGTCGATGGGGTCCGCCTCACCGGTCAGCAGCGATTCGTCGACCTCCAGGTTCTCTTCCTCGAGGATCTCGCCGTCGACGACGATCTGGTCCCCGGGACCGAGCTCGATGATGTCGTCGCGCACCACCTCGCCGGGCAGCAGAGCTCGTGTCCCAGATTGCCGGCGCACCAACGGTTTCGCCTGTCCGATGATCGCCAGCTTGTCCAGCGTCTGCTTGGCCCGGATTTCCTGCACCATGCCGATGACGCTGTTGGCGATGATGAGCAGGCCGAACAGCCCGTTGATCAGCGAGCCCGTCATCAGCACGATGATCAGCAACACGCCCAGGATCGCGTTGATCCGGGTGAAGACGTTGGCCCGAACGATGTCCGCGATGCTGCGTGTGGCGCGTTGCGGCGCGGCGTTGCTTTTGCCTTCGGCTACCCGCTGT
>Ga0335072_10014128_pt1 | contig 11344 bp, 10 predicted proteins | sample Lox_Sample_21_FD_206725 | JGI IMG/M metagenome (GOLD analysis project Ga0335072, IMG submission 206725) | Soil microbial communities from Loxahatchee National Wildlife Refuge, Florida, United States - Lox_Sample_2.1 | ecosystem: Environmental > Terrestrial > Soil > Wetlands | place: USA...
GCGGGCCGGACGGTGCGCAAGGTCTATGAGAGCTTCCGCGACGAGATCCTCGCCGATCTCCGGGCGGCGCTCCCGGTCGACGCGGTGCTGCTGTCGCTCCATGGCGCGATGGTGGCCGAGGGCTATGACGATGCCGAGGGCGATCTCCTGGCGCAGATCCGCCGCCTGGTCGGGCCGGCAATGCCGGTGGGCGTCGAGCTCGACCTCCACGCCAATCTCAGCGCGCAGAAGCTCGACAGCGCCACCGCCATCGTGCTGTTCAAGGAATATCCGCATATCGACGTGCCCGAGCGCGCCGCCGATCTCTTTCGCCTGATGGCGGATGCGATCGCCGGGCGCACGCGGCCGGTGATGGCCGCCTTCGACTGCCGCACCGTCGGCGTCTTCCACACCACGCGCGAGCCGATGCGCGGCTTCGTCGATCGCTGCAGCGCGCTCGAGGGGCGGGACGGCGTGCTCTCGGTCTCGATCGTGCACGGCTTTCCCTGGGCCGATGTCGCCGATATGGGCAGCAAGATCCTGGTCGTCGCCGATGGCGACCGGAGCAAGGCCGAGGCACTGGCACGCCGGCTCGGCCTCGATTTCTTCGCCTTGCGGCAGCAGACGCAGCCGGCCTATGTCGAGCTCGACCAGGCGATGGCCCGCGCCGCGCGGCACAATCAGCAGCAGCCCCTGGTGCTGGCCGATGTGTCGGACAATGCCGGCGGCGGTGCCGCGAGTGAATCCACCTTCATCCTGCGGGCGATGCAGGAGCGCGGCATCAAGGACGCCGCCATCGGCATGTTCTGGGACCCGATGGCGGTGCGGCTTGCCTTCGAGGTCGGCGAAGGCGCCGAGCTCGCGCTGCGCCTCGGCGGCAAGCTCGGTCCGGCCTCGGGCGCGCCGCTCGACCTCGCCGCGCGCGTGATCGGCCTCAAGCGCGATGCTTATGTCAGCTTCGGCGGGCGCGAGAAGAGCCTGGCGCCGGTGGGCGACATGGCGGCTTTCGAGGCGGGCGGCATCGCCGTCGTCTGCAACACGCTGCGCAGCCAATGCAAAAGCGTCGAGTGCTTCAGCCATGTCGGCATCGACGCCGCGAAGAAGCGCGTGGTGGTGGTGAAATCGATGCAGCATTTTCATGCCGCTTACGCGCCGATCGCCTCGGAGATCCTCTATGTCGCGGTGCCCGGCGCGGTGACGCCCGATCTCCTGGCGCTCGACTACCAAAAGGCATCGAAGCGGCAATGGCCGTTCGTCGAGGACCCCTTCCGCGAGCCGTGAGCGGTTGAGGCATTGTCAGGCTCGGGAGGCTGAGCGATGACCTGGTCGATCGTGGCGCGGGATGGCGAGAGCGGCGCGTTCGGCGTCGCCGTCGCCAGCAAATTCTTTGCCGTGGGTGCGCTCTGCCCTTGGGCGCGGAGCGGCGTCGGCGCGGTCGCAACCCAATCGCTGGTCAATCCGATGTTCGGGCCCAAAGGGCTGGCGCTGCTGGCGGAGGGGAAGCCCGCGCAGGCCGTGCTCGAGACCTTGCTGGCCGCCGATGCCGGCCGTGCGACGCGGCAGCTGCATCTGCGCGATGCCACCGGCGCCGCCGCGGCGCATACCGGCGCCGACTGCATCCCCTGGTGCGGCCATGTCATCGAGGACGGCTTTTCCGTTGCTGGCAACATGCTGACCGGGCCCGAGGTGATCGCCGACACCGCCGCGGCTTATCGCGCGGCGGCGGGGCGGCCTTTCGCCGAGCGGCTCATCGCCGCAATGGCGGCGGGCGAGGCGGCGGGCGGCGACAAGCGCGGCAAGCAGGCGGCGGCGCTGCTCATCTTCACCACCGAGGACTATCCCTTTCTTTCCCTCCGCGTCGATGATCACGCCGAGCCCCTGATCGAGCTGCGCCGGCTCTATGACGAGAGCCGCCGCCTCTATCAGCCCTTCCTCACCTTCCTGCCGCGCCGCGACAATCCCGCCGGCGTTTTCGATCGCGCCGAGATCGAAGCGGCGCTGCCCCGCATCCTGGAGACGCGCACGAGGTGACGGCCGCGCTGCTTCGGCGCCCGTGACGGAAATGCTATGGTGCGCCGCGAGATGGCCTGAAACGGGCCAGAGCAGGGAAGGCGGGGGCCAGCATGAACTTGCGCAATCTTCAACGGATAATGGTGGCGGCGATCGGCGCGGTGATGCTGCTCGCCTCCGGCGCCGCGATGGCGGAAACGACCTTGCGCATCGGCCTTGCCGAAGATCCTGACGCGCTCGATCCGACCTTGGCGCGCACCTTTGTCGGTCGCATCGTCTTCGCGTCGCTGTGCGACAAGCTCTTCGATATCGGCCCCGATCTGCAGATCGTGCCGCAGCTCGCGACCTCCTATAGCTGGTCGGCCGACAAGAAGGCGCTCACCATTCAGTTGCGCCAGGGCGTGCTGTTCCAGGACGGCGAGACGCTGGACGCGACCGCGGTCAAATACAGCATCGAGCGCCATTTGAAGATGCCGGGCTCGAACCGCAAGGGCGAGATCTCGGCGGTGACCAATGTCGAGATTCTCGATGATCACACCGTGCGGCTCGATCTTGCGACCCCCTTTGCGCCGCTGCTGGCGCAGCTCACCGACCGTGCCGGCATGATCCTCGCGCCCAAGGCCGCCGCGACCGAGGGCGACAAATTCGCCGCGCATCCCGTCTGCGCCGGGCCCTTCAAATTCACCGAGCGCGTGCCGCAGGACCGCATCGTGCTCGACCGCTTTCCGCAATATTGGGACAAGGACAAGATTCACGTCGACCGCATCGTCTTCCTGCCGATCCCCGACGCCTCGGTGCGGCTCGCCAATCTGCAATCGGGCGGCCTCGACATGATCGAGCGCGTCTCGCCCTCCGACGTCGCTCAGATCAAAGGCAATCCCAACCTCAAGCTCGCCTCGATCGTCGAGCTCGGCTATCAGGGCATCGACATCAACGTCGCCAAAGGGGCAGGGGCCAACAACCCGCTCGGCCGCGAGGCGAAGCTGCGCGAGGCGCTCGACCTCGCCATCGACCGCGACGCGCTCAATCAGGTGGTGTTCGAAGGGCAATTCGTGCCCGGCAACCAGTTCGTCCCGCCCAACAGCGCCTATTACGACAAGGCGCTGCCGGTGCCGAAGCGCGATCTCGCCAAGGCCAAGGCGCTGGTGCAGGAGGTCGCCAAGGGCGGCGTCACCGTCGACTTCATGGTGCCCAATGATTCGCTCGCGATGCAAATGGCGCAGGTGATCCAGGCCATGGCCAAAGAGGCGGGCATCACCCTCAAGATCCAGGCGACGGAGTTCGCCTCCTCGATCAACATCGCGCAGAAGGGCGATTACCAGACCTATCTCTTCGCCTGGAGCGGCCGCACCGATCCCGACGGCAATCTCTATGACTTCATCGACTGCAAAGGCCCGATCAATTTCAGCGGCTATTGCAACCCCGCGGTCGACCGCGAGATCGACGCGGCGCGCACTAGCGAGGATACGGAGCAGCGCGCCGCGCTCTACGCCAAGATCTCGGAGCAGGTCGCGACCGATCGGCCCATCATCTATCTCTATCACCGCCGCTGGATCTACGCCTACAACAAGAAGCTCACCGGCTTCGCCCCCTATCCCGACGGCCTGATCCGCCCGCAAGGGCTGCGGCTGCAGTAGGTGCGCCGGGGCGATGCGCAAATCGCGCAGCAACACCACGCCTCAACTTTCGCATTGCCTGCGAAAGCGGGCATCCAGGAGCTTCAGCCCCAATGAGCGGAGCGCATGGCTCTGGGTCCCCGCTTTCGCGGGGACGGCGGGAAAAACGTTGAAATTGCCGTCATTCCCGCGAAAGCGGGAATCCATTCGTCACGCGCCTGAAAGCGGGAGACCCTCGCGACGCAGCGCCCGCGAGCGGCGGCGCTAACGATGCTCGCCTATCTCCTCCGCCGCATCGCGATCATTCTGCCGACGCTGCTCTTCGTCTCGATGCTGATCTTCGGGCTGCAGCAGCTTCTGCCCGGCGATCCCGCGTTGGCGCTCGCCGGCGAGGAGCAGGACCCGTCGGTCATCGCCTATCTGCATCAGAAATACCATCTCGATCAGCCGCTGCCGGTGCGCTACGCGCTCTGGCTCAAGGACGTGTTGCACGGCGATCTCGGCCAATCCATCCGCCTCAACCGGCCGGTGCTCGACCTCGTGCTCGAGAAGTTGCCGGTCACCGCCGAGCTCGGCGGCCTTGCCATCCTCATCGCGCTCGTCATCGGCATTCCCGCCGGCGTGCTGTCGGCGGTGAAGAATGGCGGCTGGGTCGACTATGCCGCCAACCTCTTCGCGCTCTGGGGGCTGAGCATCCCCAATTTCTGGCTCGGCTTCCTGCTCATTCTGCTGTTCTCGGTGAAGCTCGGCCTGTTGCCGGCTTCGGGCTATGTCAGTCCGAGCGAGGATCTGGTGCAGAATCTCCGCGCCATGATCATGCCGGCTTTCGTGCTCGGCAACGCCATCGCCGCGGTGATGATGCGCCACACCCGCAGCGCCATGCTGCAGGTGCTGGGTCAGGATTATGTCCGGACCGCGCGTGCCAAGGGCCTCTCCGAGCGCACCGTCATCCTGAAGCATGCCTTGCGCAACGCGCTGGTGCCGGTGGTGACCTTGGGCGCGCTCGAATTCGGCCAGCTGCTCTCCGGCGCGGTGCTGACCGAGCAGGTCTTCACCATCCCCGGCTTCGGCAAGCTCATCGTCGATGCCGTCTTCAACCGCGACTATGCCGTGGTGCAGGGCGTCGTGCTGTGCACGGCGACGGCGTATATCCTTCTCAATCTCTGCGCCGATCTCGCCTATTTCGCGGTCAATCCGCGGCTGCGCACATGAGTGCCGTCGGCCTCGCTGCGGCGGCGGGCCTGCCGCAGGAGCAGCGGCCGTGGCAGCGCGCGCTCGGCCGCTTGCGGCGCCGGCGCGGCGCGTTGCTCGGCGCGGCGATCGTGGTGTTCTTCGTGCTGGTGGCGATCTTCGCGCCGCTGATCGCGCCTTACGACCCGCTGGCGACGAGCTGGTCGGCCGTGCGCAAGCCGCCGAGCTGGCTCCATCCCTTCGGCACCGACGAGATCGGCCGCGACGTGCTGTCGCGCGTCATCTACGGCACGCGCGCCTCGCTGCTCGCCGGCATCGTTTCGGTCGCGATCTCGATCGCCTTCGGCGTGCCGATCGGCCTCGTCGCCGGCTATGTCGGTGGTTGGGTCGACGGGCTGTTGATGCGCATCACCGACGCGCTGCTCGCTTGTCCCTTCCTCATCCTGGCGATCGCGCTCGCGGCTTTCCTCGGTCCCGATTTGCTCAACGCCATGATCGCCATCGGCATCTCCGCCATGCCGATCTTCATCCGCCTGACCCGGGCGCAGACCCTCGCCACCAAGGTCGAGGATTACATCGAGGCGGCCAAAGCCGTCGGCAATCCGCCCTGGCGCATCGTCTGGCGCCACATCCTGCCCAACATCCTGGCGCCGATCATCGTGCAGGCGACGCTCTCGATCGCGGCGGCGATCATCGCCGAGGCGAGCCTCTCGTTCCTCGGCCTCGGCCAGCAGCCGCCGCAGCCGAGCTGGGGCAGCATGCTCAACACGGCGAAGGCGTTTCTCGACCAGGCGCCGTGGATGGCGTGGTGGCCGGGCCTTGCCATCTTCGTCGTCGTGCTCTCTTTCAATCTGCTCGGCGACGGCCTCCGCGACGCCCTCGACCCCCGCCATTCCGGCGGGTGAGGGGGGCGGGCGCTCAGTTCCGCTTGTCCTGTACGGCCATCACGCTCAATTTCCTGCCGTCGCCGCGAAAGCGGGGACCCAGAGCACGCGCCCCGGTCATCGCACCTGAAGCCCTGGATGCCCGCTTTCGCGGGCAATGCGACGGTTGGTAGCGTTACCAAACGGTTCAGAGCAAAAAGAACGCCATCCCCAGCAGGATGATCACGATGAAGATGACGCTCCATCGCATCAGCTTGGCGAAGCTGAGCCACATATCTCTATGGCGTTGCAGCTCCTGGTCGATAGCCATCACCCTGCCCCCATTGAAACCGTCGATGGCGGCATTCCTATAACGCCGGCTCGCCGCTTGGCAAGCGCCACGGCGCCAGCGCCGCGGCCAGCAGCGCCGCCGCCAGCGGCAGCCACCAGAGCTGGTAATTGTGATGCGCTGCCGGCCCGGCCAGGATCGTGGCGAGGATCAGGGTGATCCCCAACCCAGTCCGTATCGCGAGGCTCGGCGCGCGGCGCCAGACGAAGACGGCGACCGCGATATAGAAGGCGCCGGCGAGGGCGCGGGCGAGGGTGCCGAGCAGCGCCGGCATCCCCATCAGCCAGCTGGTGCTGTCGGGCGCGCGCAGCAGGTTGAAGACGACGATGTTGTCGAGGAAGGCCGCCGGCGACCACAGCAGGAAGGGAAGCAGGGGCAGCATGCCGAGGCCGAGCCCCAGCGCATAGGCGGCGCGCGCCCGCGGCGTTTCCGGCAGGCAGCAGGGCAGCAGCAGCGCTGCCGGCAGCAGCTTCGCCGCCAGCGAGAGCCCGAGGCAAAAGCCCGCAAGCAGCGCGCGCCGCTCGTAGAGCAGCAGCGCGGCGATCATCGGCACGACCGCGACAGCATCGGTGTCGCCCTTGGCGAAGAGCTGGAACGGCACCAGCGGCAAGGCGAGATAGAGCAGGGCGGCGATCGCCCCGGCCGCCGGCGTTGCCGCCAGCGCCACGGCGAGGCGAAACACCAGCCAGACCGTGGCGAGATGCAGCAGCAGATTGGCGATCACGATGCCGCGCTCGCCCAGCGCCGCCCCCAGCGGCAGATAGGCGACGAGGGTGACCGGCAGATACTTGTACCCGGCAAAGCGCGCCCCGGTTTGCGCCGCCGCCACGGCATCGACCGGCGCGGCATAGGGATCGCTGCCGGCGCGCAGCAGAGCGCCCGAGGCCAGCGTCGTCGTCGCCGCATCGATCAGCGCGGGGTGACGCAGCTCTTTCAGCGCATATCCCACCTGCAGCACCAGCAGCGCCGCCATCGCAAAGGCGAGGAGCCGTGAGCGAGGGGCCCCCACCTCACCCCAACCCTCTCCGCCCCTGAGGGGCGGAGAGGGGGGGCCCGCGCAGCGGGGGGTGAGGTGGGGCGCCGACGAGCGTGCACGCTGCGTCCGCTCAACCGCCAGCACCACTAACGGCGTCGCCAACAGCAGCGCCAGCATCACCAGCGCTTTTTCACCGCCCATACCCCAGTTGAATTCCTGGATCAGCCCGACCGCGATCCAAAACAGCAGCGCCACCGCCAGCCTGCTGATCACGGATTGGGCCAGGCGTCCATATGGAAGAGTTCGGTGCCGGGGGCGTCGGCGGCGCGCGGCACGATGGCGCCGATGCGCCTGACGCGCTCGCCCGCGCCGGTGAGCGCCGCGGTGACGCGATCCTCCGCCGCGGGATCGACCACCGCCACCATGCCGATGCCGCAATTGAAGGTGCGGGCGAGCTCGGCCCGCGCAATCCGCCCGGTCTCGGCCAGCCAGCGGAGCACCGGCGGCAAGGTCCAGCGGCGCGCATCGAGCGCCGCCGCCATGCCGTCCGGCAGCACGCGCGGCACATTCTCGACGAGGCCGCCGCCGGTGATATGCGCGAAGGCCTTGATCCCGCCCGCGGCGAGCGCGGCGCGGCAGCCGCGGACATAGAGCCGCGTCGGCGCCAGCAGCGCCTCGCCCAGGCTCTGCCCGGGCGCAAACGGCGCCGGCGCGTCATAGCCGAGCCCCGCCACCTCGACGACGCGCCGCACCAGCGAGAAGCCGTTCGAGTGCAGCCCGTTCGAGTCGAGCCCGAGCACGATGTCGCCGAGCGCGACGCTGCTGCCGTCGAGCACTTGGCCACGCTCGACCGCGCCGACGGCGAAACCGGCGAGATCGTAGTGGCCGGCGCCGTACATGCCCGGCATCTCCGCCGTCTCGCCGCCGACCAGGGCGCAGCCGACCTCGCGGCAAGCGCCGGCGATGCCGGCGAGGATGCGCTGCGCCGTCGCCACCTCGAGCTTGCCGGTGGCGAAATAGTCGAGGAAGAGCAGCGGCTCCGCGCCTTGCACGACCAGGTCGTTGACGCACATGGCGACGAGGTCGATGCCGATGGTGTCGTGCCGGCCGGTGGCGATCGCGATCATGAGCTTGGTGCCGACGCCATCGGTGGTGGCGACGAGGATCGGATCGCGGTACCCCGCCGCTTTGAGGTCGAAGAGCGCACCGAAGCCGCCGAGCCCTGCCGCCGTTCCGGCGCGCGCCGTCGCCTTGGCGAGCGGCTTGATCGCTTCCACCAGGGCGTCGCCCGCATCGATGTCCACGCCGGCGTCGCGGTAGTTTTGGCTCTTGATGGCGCCCTCGGTCGTTATAGGCTATTACCGCTTCCGTGCGGCGCGGCACGAGGACAATAACGGCGATGCGGGACGGTTTCAAATGCTCCTGAGGCGTGGAGTGATGGCGGCGCTCGCCTTGGCGGTGCTGGCGCTGTCGGTCTCCCAAACCGCTACGGCTCAGAATGCGGCCCCGGCGAAGCCGCCGCGCTTCGACGTCTTCACCGTCGCGCCGGTTCCGGTCGATGTCACCGCCGCCAACGCCGCCGCGGCGCGCGACCAGGCGATCGTCGAGGGCCAGAGCCACGCCTTCGACATGCTGATGCAGCGCCTGACCCTGGCTGCCGACCGCAGCCGCCTGCCCAAGGTCGGCACCAACGACCTCAACAACGTCGTGCAAGGCTTCGAGGTCGCCAATGAGCACACCTCGCGCGTGCGCTATCTCGCCGACCTCACCGTGCATTTCCGCGCCGATGCGGTGCGACAATTTCTCCGCCAGGCGGGCATCCCCTTCGCCGAGACGGTAAGCAAGCCGCTCGTCGTGCTGCCGGTGCTGCATGACGGCGACCGCCTGGCGCTGTGGGAGGATCCCAATCCCTGGCGCGACGCCTGGATGAACGCCAACCCGGTGATCGGCCTGGTGCCGCTGGTCCGCCCACTGGCCGAGCTCGAGGATATTCAGGCGATCGACGCCGCTGATGCCGTGAAAGGCGACGACAGCCACCTGCAGGCCATCGCGCAGCGCTATGGCGATGACGACGTGCTGGTGACGCAAGCGACCTTGAAGACCGACGGGCCGCAGCATGTGGTCGACGTCAACAGCACGCGCTACACGCCGGGGCAGCCCGGCACCGAGCAGAGCTGGGTCGGCAGCACCGCCGCCAATCCCGGCGAGAGCGACACCGACCTCTTCGGCCGCGCCGTGCTCGCGACCGTGGCGCAGGTCGAGGACGCCTGGAAAGCGGCGAACATCCTCAATTTCAGCCAGAGCGGCACGCTCACGGCGCGCGTGCCGGCGACGTCGCTGGAGGATTGGATCACCGTGCGCGACCGGCTCGCCGCCATCCCGGCGGTGCGCAGCAGCCGCCTGGTCTCGCTCGACCGCGAGGCGGCGCGGGTCGAGATTCACTATGTCGGCGACGCCTCTCAGCTGCGCACCGCGCTCGCCCAGCGCGATCTCGAGCTCAGCGGCGACGATCCCGACTGGGTCTTGCAACGGCACTCGACAGCCGCCGCCGAACCCGCGCCGCACTGAGCCCGCATCCGGTGAGCCTGCCCAACCTCATCACCCTCGGGCGGTTGCTCTGTGTGCCGCTGGCGATCTGGCTGGTGCTGCTCGACCATCTCGCCGCGGCCTTCTGGGTGTTCATCGCCGCCGGCCTGTCCGATGCCGTCGACGGCTTCATCGCCAAGCATTTCGACCAGCGCTCCGAGCTCGGCGCCTTGCTCGATCCCATCGCCGACAAGGCGCTGCTGGTCAGCATGTATGTGACCTTGGGCCTCGCCAAATACCTGCCGGTCTGGCTCGTCATTCTGGTGGTGTTCCGCGACGCGCTGATCATCGGCGGCTTTCTGCTGGTGGCGGCGCTCGGCCATGCCATGCGCTGGGAGCCGTTGCTGGTGAGCAAGCTCAACACCGCGCTGCAGATCGGGCTCATCGGTGTCGTGCTCGCTTCGCTCGGCCTCGGCCTTGCGGTGCCGCGCCTCGCCACGGTGCTGATCTATGCCGTGGCGGCGACGACGACGATCTCCGGTGCCGGCTATATCATCCGCTGGACGCGCTCGCTCGCGGGGGTGAGCAGCACCCCATGATCACGCCAACCACGCGGCGCCAACAGGCGTTTTTCTGGCTCGGCGCGCTCATCGTCTTTTTCCTGCTGCTCTATCTGCTGAGCCCGATCCTGCTGCCCTTTGCCGCCGGCTCGGCCATCGCCTATTTCCTCGACCCCGCGGTGCGCCGCATGGAGCGCTATCGCGTGCCGCGCACCTTGGCGACGGTGCTGGCGCTGCTGCTTTTCGTCGTGGTGCTGCTCGCCGTCTTCGCGCTGCTGGTGCCGCTGGTGCAGCTGCAGGCGGCGGAGCTCGCCGGCCGCGTCCCCGGCCTGGTCGCGGATGCGCGCAACCGCTTCGAGCATCTGATGCAGCTGGCGCAGCAGCATCTTGCGCCCGAGGACGTCACCAAGCTGCGCGACGCGCTCGGCAGCGCCGTGGGCAGCATCGCCGGCTGGCTGGCGCGCTTCCTTCAGGGCGTGCTCAGCAGCGGCCTCGCCCTCGCCAATCTGCTCTCGCTCGTCTTCATCACCCCCGTCGTCGCGTTTTTCCTGTTGCGCGACTGGGACGGTCTCGTGCGCGGCATCGACGGCTGGCTGCCGCGCCAGCACCTCGATACCATCCGCGAGCAGGCGAAGATCGTCGACGCGACGCTCGCCGGCTATGTCCACGGCCAGCTCCTCGTCTGTCTCGGCGTCGGCATCTACTATGCGGCGGCGCTGTCGGTGATCCGGCTCGAATTCGGCCTCATCATCGGCGTCCTCGCCGGCATCCTCACCTTCATTCCCTATGTCGGCTTCGCCACCGGCTTTGTCCTGGCGATGAGCCTTGCCCTCATTCAGTTCGGCAGCTTCGCCGGGCTGTTGTCGGTGGTCATCGTCTTCGCCATCGGCCAGGTGCTGGAATCGAACGTGCTTGCGCCGAAGCTGGTCGGCGAGCGCGTCCACCTCCATCCCGTCTGGGTGATCTTCGCGCTGCTCGCCTTCGGCAGCGTCTTCGGCTTCCTCGGCGTGCTCCTCGCTTTGCCGGCGGCGTCGGTGATCGGCGTGCTCGTGCGCTTCATGCTGGCGCGCTATCTCGCCAGCCCGCTCTACGACCCCGCCAATCGTCACCCCGGTGATTGAAAGACGGATCGGAAATGCTGCAGACGCTGCGCAAGATCGTCGACACCCCACCTCACCCTCCCGCTACGCGGGTCCCTCCCTCTCCGCCCCGGGGGGCGGAGAGGGTTGGGGTGAGGTGGGGCGGCGCTCGAATCTGAGATCAGCGGCAATAGC
>Ga0335072_10014129_pt1 | contig 11344 bp, 8 predicted proteins | sample Lox_Sample_21_FD_206725 | JGI IMG/M metagenome (GOLD analysis project Ga0335072, IMG submission 206725) | Soil microbial communities from Loxahatchee National Wildlife Refuge, Florida, United States - Lox_Sample_2.1 | ecosystem: Environmental > Terrestrial > Soil > Wetlands | place: USA: Florida...
CTCGTGCTGAACACCTGGCTGGCCTTCCTGATGGAGGGAATCGCCGAGTCGGTGGCCCTCGCTGACACGCTCGATGTTGACCACGCAGTGCTCGCGGATGCCCTGCACGGCAGCCCGCTGGAAGCGCCCGCGGCGCAAGCGAAGCTCGCCAAGATCGAGGCCGGCGACGAGACGCCGGATTTTGCGCTGCGCTGGGCGGCCAAGGATATCGATCTGGCCCTTGCCGAGTCAGGGACCACAACGCTGCCAGTCGCGGCGGCGATCAGCCGCCGGTGGCATGAGCTGGTCAATGCGGGCCTCGGGGAGGCGGATGTGAGCGCAGCCCGGCACGGGCTGGGCCAGCCCCAGCACGCCTCGGTCGGCTAGCCGGGGCGCGGCGGCACGGGGAAGCGCAGCTCAGCGGCGGTCACCACGTCGTCCAGGCGAGTCGCCGCGCGGACGTGCCTGACAGAGCCGCTGTCGTCGACGACGGCCTGCACGAGCTCGTCGAGGACGTCCGGGGTCGACCGCGTGGCCTTGCCGCACAGCGGACAGGTATGCCCGGAGAGTGCGAGCCAGCCAGACTCGTCGCATACCACGCCCGGAGCCGACGCTCCGTCCTGTACCAGGAGAGTCTGGATGGCATGCGTAGTGCCAGCCCAGAGGCAGTCCGGGAGCCCGAGCGCCGCAAGACCACCGGTCGCTGCCCGCTCGAGCGCCTCGGCTACCAGCTGCTGGTCCCGGCCGAGCTCAAAGCCATCGACGATCGCCGTCGCGCTGCTGCGCAGCTCGGCTAGCGGCATCGCGCTCGGGTCGATGGCAAATGTCCCGGCGACGCGGCTCCGCAGATCGCGCGGCAGCTGGGCGATGAAATCCGGAACCTCGTACTCGTGGCCGCCGACGATCAGCAGGTCATAGCCACCCGCCGCCAGCAGGTCTGTTAGCTGCTCCCTCACGTGCCGGTAATGGCGCTTGCGCAGTTCTGCGGTCTTGTTGTGCACCCCGTGCTCGGTGAACCCTGCGGCATAGTTCGCCTTGCGCAGCTTGGGATCGGAGATCTCGCCCAGGTCGCGCATCTCGTCCTGATACAGCTCGAACAGCCGGGCTGATGCCTCATCGACCACGGCGACGCAGCAGCGGTCGTATTCCTCGAGCACGGCCAGCATGGGCCGCGAGAACGGAATGGCGTCCACGACGACCCGGTCGCGCACCGGCAGCGGGAGCGGGACCTCCTGGTACAGGCCGTGGCCACTGCAGGCGAAGATCGCCATCGCGCCGGGGCGCCACTGCTCTTCCCCGAGCGCCTCCCTGATATGGGCGATGTCGTCGCGAAGTGAGAGCCGGCCCTCGTGCTCGACGGTCTCATCCTTCGCGGCCGGACGGATCTCGTCTAGCAGGCTCGACACCCGGCTGTGCAGTTCCCGGTGACCCGCGCCTGGCTCGACGCGGGCGTACAGGGAAGTCACCGGGAGTCCGTCGCTTTCGAAGTGCAGGATGCTGCCGACTGTCTCTGCTGTGAGCATGAGTCCCCCTGCATCCCAGGGTGGCATGCGCCGCTACGCCGGCAGCGCTCACCCCACGGTCGCCGGACAGACCGTGGGGATTCGCGCTGCTTGCTGGGTTTGCGGTGGTTAGGCCACAAGCTTGGGGATCACCGCACGCGGCCGGAGCCGGCGACGGTCTCGGGATGCCAGGTGGCGGTGCCGTCGACGGCCCAGTAGAACTTCAGCGAGTTCTTCGCGCCGACCGCGGTGATGTTGAGGTCATTGTCGTCGACGGTCTGCGACGGGGCGGAGTAGGTCTTTCCCCGGCCGGCGACCGTCTCGGGATGCCAGCCGGCGACACCGTTGACGGCCCAGTAGAACTTCAGCGAGTTCTTCGCGCCGGCTGCGGTGATGTCGACATCGGTGCCGTCGAAGACCTGCGACGGAGCGGAGTAGGTGGAGCCCCGGCCGGCGATCGTCTCGGGATGCCAGGTGGTGGTTCCGATGGCGGCCCAGTAGAACTTCAGCTTGTGGCTCGGGCCCATCGCGGCGATGTTGACGTCGCTGCCAACGGGGATCATCGACGGCGCGGAGTAAGTGCTGCCGGTGCCGGCCACCGTCTCGGGATGCCAGGTGGCGCTGCCGTTGACGGCCCAGAAGAACCGCAGCTTGTGGCTCGCGCCCTGGACGGCGATGTTGACACCGTTGTCAACGGTCATCATCGAGGGCGCGGAGTAGGCGCTGCCGCCGCCGGCCACCGTCTCGGGATGCCAGGTGGTGGTTCCGTTGATGGCCCAGTAGAACTTCAGCTTGTGGTTCGGGCCCATCGCGGTGATGTTGACGGAGTTGCCGTTGGTGATCATCGACGGGGCGGAATAGGTGCTGCCGCCGCCGGCGACCGTCTCGGCGTGCCAGGTGGCACTGCCGTTGACGGCCCAGTAGAACTTCAGCTTGTGGTTCGGGCCCATTGCCGTGATGTTGACATCGTTGCCGTCGGTGGTCATCGAGGGCGCGGAGTAGGTGCTGCCGCCGCCGGCCACCGTCTCGGCGTGCCAGGTGGTAGTTCCGTTGACGGCCCAGTAGAACTTCAGGCTGTGGTTCGGGCCCTGGACGGAGATGTTGACCGAGTTGCCGTCGGTTATCATCGACGGCCCCGTGCCGGCCATCGCCGGAACTGATGCGGCAACTCCGAGCCCGATCACCGCGGCGGCGGCGAATGAGCGGTACGCGATTCGCTTCGTGGATGGCTTGCGGCGCAGTGCCATGGGTACTCCTGATCGTCGCCGAACGGTGCTGCAGTACGTGCACGCGCCACTCGTTGGCCAACTGGCTTACATGCATGCGGCGGTCCACCCCGTGCCGCCCCGTTCCATGCCGTGCCGTCGCTAGCCTGGCCAGTAGGAGCAGCGCACGCCGGTGTGCACCGCCTGGCGCAGGTGCTCGCCGATGACCGCGTCCGCGTCGCTGATGCGCACGAGAGCCCGGCGGATGGCCTTGCCGACGGCGACGCGCGCTCGCTCGGCCTCGTCCGGGAACGTTCGGGTGCGCCCGGCGAGCCCGGAGGCGGTGGCGAGCTGACCGACGAGCCATTCTCGCTCGGCGTGCGCGCGGGCCGCCTTGTCACTGCCGGCTACCGCCTGATCGATCTCGGCATCCAGTTGCTTCAGCCGGTTCCGGTACACGCTGATCGCCTCACGGTCCAGCACCGGGTGCGTGGCTGCGGTGCCGGCCGTCGCAGTTCCGAGCCCGGTCAGCCCGGCGACCAGGTCGGCAGCCGCGATCTCCTGCCGCGGATTGGCGATCAGCACGGCGAGGTGAATCATGCCGATGCTGTCCTCGACCAGGACGCTACGGCCTTGCACGGTGACGCGCCACTTGCGGCCGACGCGCTCGCACTCGGCAAAGGTGTCGCGGCGGCTTCTGATGGCGACGTGGTCCGGTGGTGCGTCGCCCGGTGTCGCGTCGCCCGGTGTCGCGGCCTCGGTCCGGGCGATCTCGAGTTCGCGCTCCGCGGCCTCCTCGTCGCCCCGGCGGCCGCGGAGCGTGAGCGCCTGTGCCAGCCGTTGCCTGCCGGACACTACGGCAGGCCAGTGGCCAAGAGCCTGGTTCAGCTGGACGGCCGCACGAAGGTGGTCGATGGCTCTGTCCAGCTGCCCGAGTGCGAGCGAGGCAACGCCGAGCGCCTGCTCGGTCGCCCCGAAGCAGGTCACGCCGAGGCCGCCCACCATCGGCAGGTGCGCATGGGGGCGCAGCAGGTCATAGGCCTGCGCGGCAAGGTCGGCGTCTCGCAGCAGGTACGCGGCCTCGACGACACCGTTAATCGTCACCAGCCAGCTGCTGGATCGGGGCAGGCTAGCCAGGTTGCTGCCGCGCAGCGCCGCCAGCGAACTCACCGCGGTGCGCCGGTCGCCGTGCAAGGCCGCGGCGACAGCGAGCGCAGCTACGGCGGAGTTGTCGACAGGGCTGAGCGCGGGGGAGTGGACTCGCTCGTGCAGCATCGGCAGCAGCTCGGCCAGACGGCCTTGGTACCAGCGGATCGTGACCAGCTGAGCGCCCGGCCACCACTCGTAGTCGACGTCGCCTGCCGCTGCACCGCTTCTCGCGCATTCCTCGGCCAGGGATTCGGCTTCGTCCAGGCGGCCGGCCCGGATCGCCAGCATCGCATCGATCGCGCTGACGACGAAGCTGATCGCGGCGTGATCGCGCTTACCGAGTTCAGTACGCAGCTCGCCGAGTTGACGGCCCGCATGCGGATCGCCCGCTGCGTACGCGTCGACGGTCTGCCACAACAGGCCCATCATCAGGTCGCTACGGCGCTTGGTGCGGAAGCTCACCTTGATCAGCTCGACCGCGAGTTCCCGGCGCCGGGCAATGTACTCGGGGCCGAGCAGGCAGTGATGGGCCAGGCTCAGCGCTTCGGCCAGCGGCACTGGATCGGCGCATGATCGGGTCTCGTCCAGCACGCCCACGATCGCGGCGTGCTCGCCGCGCCGGTAATCGGCTTCGGCGGCAAGCCTGGCCCGGACCCGCAGAGCCAGCGGCGACTGCTCATCGAGCGGGGAGAGCGCCTGCTGGAGCCGCGCCTCGAGCCTGACCCATCCCGTCAGGGTCCGGCGCTCGCCTACCCACAATCCGGCCAGCCCGAGGGCGGCCGCAGCGAGGGCGGGTGCGTTCCCTTCCTGTTCGGCTAGCTGGTACGCGCGCTCGAATCGTTGCCTGCTGGCCTGCAGGTCGCCATCCACGTTCAGTGCGCGGTTGCCGGCGCGAAGGGCAGCCCGAACATCGCCTGCCTGGGGGCTGACTAATTCCAGCCGGCGCGGCGCATTCGCGCCGGCTTCGCTCGTCATGCGTCAAATGTATTGGCAGGTTATTTGGGCCGTCGAGGTTCTTGGGGACCCGGTGTGTTCCTATGCCTTACGCGCGGAGCTGAACGCAACGGTGTACTCCTCGACCCCTCGGACGACGCAGCCTGCCGAGGCAACGGCCTCGGCCCTGGCGGCTGCCGCGGCGCTCCGGCTGCCGGCCATGGCCTCGGTGTCCTTCCAGATGGTCTCGCTGATCGTGTGCCCGGACTGGGGGTCGACAAGATACAGAAGGCAGCGGCAGCCCTCACTCTCGGCCAGCCACGGAACGGCTGTGTCCCCGAACACCTCGACGGCGTCGTCGACCGCTGTCGGCTCTACATCCATCCGGGTCAGCCGGACGCCTGCATCGGCCCGTACCGGTCCCTCCCGCTCGAACACCGGGACCGCGTAACGCTCGACGGTCAGCGTCCCGTCGGCTCGGCGCACCGCCTCGTCGCGGCTCGGCGCGACAGTCTGCTCCCCGGCCCGCATCGCGTCGGCAGAGACCCAGAAAGCCTCGAGCACGGCTACGCCTAGCTGCGGGTTCTTGTGCAGGGACAGGCCCAGGTTGCCGGGCTGGCTCTCGACCACCGGGCGAAGCCTGGTCTCGATGTAACTGACCGACTCACCCAGCCGGGATGGATCCATGGTGAACAGGTTGAGCTCGGCGTGCTCCACGACTACCCCCAAGCGCGGCTCCCGATCAGGGCGAACCACGCGCTCTCCCGTTTGCTCGGCCTGGCACCGGCGGCTGCTGTCTTACCTGGACCGCATTGTCTGAAATGCGAGCCGGATGGCCATGGCTCCCTCGCCGACGGCGGTTGCGACCCGCTTCGCCGAGCCGCTGCGGACGTCTCCGACGGCGAATACGCCGGGCTGGCTGGTCTCCAGCGCCGAGGTCTGCCATCCGGTCCCGGCCGGCCGGGCATCGGGCCCGGTCCGGACGAAGCCGTGATCATCCAGCTCGACCAGGTCGCCGAGCCAGCCCGTGGCCGGCGCCATGCCGATGAAGATGAAAAGGGCCCCGGCGTCCAAGATACGGCGCTGGCCGTTGGAGTCGCTCACCGCGACGGCCTCTAGCACGCAGTCGCCGATCAGCTGCTGCACCTGCGTGCCGAGCAGAATGGCGACGTTGCCGAGCCGGCTGATCTGGTCAATGAGGTACCCCGACATCGACAACGTGAGGTCCGGCTCCCGGACGACAAGCGTGACGCTGGATGCGTACCTGGACAGGAACACCGTGGCCTGGCCGGCCGAGTTACCGCCGCCGACGATCACGATCGGGTCGCCCCGGCACATCATCGCCTCTGCCTGCGACGCGGCGTAGTACACGCTGGCGTTCTCGAAGTGCTCAAGGCGCGGCACCTCGAGGCGGCGGTACCTGGCGCCGGTGGCGATCACCATCGATGTCCCGGTCATCGGGGTGCCGTCATCGAGCTGCACGGTGAACTGGCCGTCGTCGCGGACGACGCTCACGGCCTCGGCGGGCACTGCGAATCGTGCGCCGAACTTCCTGGCCTGGATCACCGCACGGGCGGCTAGCTCGGCGCCTGACAGGCCAGAGGGGAAGCCGAGGTAGTTCTCGATCCGAGAGGACAGCGCGGCCTGCCCGCCGGTCGCGACCCCGTCCAGTACGACGGTTTCCATGCCCTCGGACGCCCCGTACACCGCCGCCGAGAGCCCCGCGGGGCCTGATCCGACGACGAGCAGCTCACAGCTCCCCCGCGGGGGGCTCGGAGCGGGCAGGCCGATCGCGGCGGCCAGCTCGGCATTGCTCGGGTTGCGCAGCAGCCGCTGGCCGTACAAGATCGCAATCGGAGTGTCCTGAGGTGGCACGCCTAGCTGGGTCAGCAGTGCCTCGGCGCCCTTGTCCTCTTCAACGTCGAGCCATTGGGCCGGCAGCCGGTTGCGGGCGGCGAAGTCGCGCAGCCGCCTGGCATCCGCGGAGTACCGCGAGCCCACGATCCGCAGGCCAACGCCGAGGCCGATGAGGATCGAGCGGCGGATGAGGAACGCGCGCAGGATCAGGTCTCCGAAGTCGGGGTCGCTGGCCACTAGCGCTCTGAGCTGGTCAACCGGCACCACGAGGACTTCGCCGGGCTCAACTGCTACGGCGCTGTAGAAGGCGGCCTCACCAGTCAGCAGGCCCAGCTCACCCAGGAAGCGATGCTGGCCGTGCACGCTGACGAGGCGCTCGAACGGCGATCCGCGGCCTTCGACGACGGCGGCCTTCCCGGCCAGGATCACGTAGAAGTCGCAGTTCAGATCGCCGGCCTGGATCAAGGTCTCGTCTGCCTCAACCCGGCGGCGCTGGCCTAGCGAAGCCAGCGTGGCCACGTGGCCCTCGGACAGGCGCGGATACGCGCCGTACAGGTCCTCCGTCTCCGCCGGTGTACATGCCGCTGTGTCTGCCGGCGTCTGTCCGGCGTTCGCCGGTGTCTGTCTGGCGGCGTCCGGAGTCCGAAGGCGGCCAGTGTCAGACATATGCTTCGTCGACGTAGCACCAGCGCCAGTCCTCGCCCGGCTCGAACGACTGGACGATCGGGTGCCCGATGGCCAGCGCGTGGCCGCGGGCGTGGCGCATCGGGGACGAGTCACAGCATCCGACGTGGCCGCATGTCAGGCACAGCCGCAGATGCACCCAGCCGGTGCCGAGATCGTGGCATTCCTCGCAGCCCTCGGTGGTCCGCGGCGCAACCGGGCGAACCAGCGTCAGGTGGGGATCACGAACGGTTGTCACGGCCGCCTCCGGTAGTACCCGCTGACCTCAGGTTGCCGAGGTCCAGGCCGCTGCACATCAGCAGGGCGGCTAGTTTTGGCGCCCCCAGGGCGGGTGGAGCGCTACCCGCCCCGGGGATGCCAGGCCACTGCGCCGTCGGAAGCATGGCAGACGGAACCGAGCCCCGGGGGCCTCGCCCGTATGCAGAGCATGCGAGCTGACCAGGAAGGGGATGAGCTGCTGGCCAGGCCGGTGCTGACCGGGCGCCCGGCGCGGCAGCTCACAAGGGCAGCCCGCGCCGCTGCGTCGCGCGCCCCGGAGAGCCTGACGGTCGTCCGGTACCGCGCGAAGTCCGCAGTGGCGACGATTGCCAGGCTCGCCAGTACGGCCATCCTGGCCTACGTGATCGCCCTGCAACTGCCAGGCACCACGCACCCCGTCCTTGCCCCGCTCACCGCCCTGCTCGTCGTCCAGGTCAGCGTTTACCAGACGCTGCGCAGCGCGGCCCGCCGGATCACCGCCGTGCTCGTCGGCGTGCTGCTGGCAGTTGGCCTGTCAGTGTGGGTCGGGTTCACCTGGTGGAGTCTCGGGCTCACGATCGTCATCGCGCTCGCGATCGGCTTCGCCTTGCACCTCGGCGACACGATCCTCGAAGTTCCGATCAGCGCCATGCTGATCCTGTCTGTCGGAACCATCCGGAATGCGGCTGACACCCGGATCATCGAGACGCTGGTGGGAGCGGCGGCTGGACTTGCTTCGGGGCTGTTGTGGGGCCGGCCGCAGATCCAGTCGGCGGAAGAGGCCGTCGAGGACCAGGCCGACAAGATGGCCGGCCTGCTGGAGCGGATGGCGGCGGGCCTGCGGGCTGGTTCCGTGCGCGAGTCAGTGGCGGGCTGGCTGACCCAGGGCCGAGCGGTCAGCGCCGAGATCGGGCGGGTCGATGACGCGCTGCGGCACGCCGAGGAGAGCGTCCGGCTGAATCCGCGCGCCGCAGCGCTGCTTCCGGCCCGCTATAACCTGCACTCCCAGCTGGAACCACTCGAGCATGCGGCGATCACCGTCCGCGCGCTGGCGCGATCGCTGGCGGACAGTGCCTGGCTGACCGACGGCAGCACCCTGGTGCGCGATCGTGAGGTCCAGGTCAGGCTCGCCGGCACGCTGGAGGAGCTGGCAGACGGGGTGCGGACGTACGGGCGCCTTGCCCAGGTGCACATTCGGCTAGACCGCGATGGGCTGATCACCGAGTTGCACGAGCAGCTTGCCCTCGCTGCGCAGCGGCAGAACGAGCTCAGCGAGGTGCTCGGAATCGATCCGGGCCTGCATCCGGTCGGCTGGCCGCTGCGTGGCGAGATCGTCAGCCATCTCGACCGCCTGAGGAAGACGCTCGAGGCCGGAGTACCAGGCGGGCCGCGGCCGCACGAGCGCCCTCGCCACTGGCGGCTTCCCCGCCAACGGCGCGGGCGCCTCGCCCTCACCCGGCACCGGTAGTCGTGGCCGAGATGCACGGCTCGCCCTGCTCTGTCGGGGTCGGCCATATCTCCGCTATCGAGCGGTTCGCCACGACCTGGGTCGGCGCCCTGCTCAGCTACGACGCTGCCCACGGCCCGCGGCTTGTTGTTACGCTGGGCGAGTACCTGGATTGCGGCGGGGGCCATGACGCTACGGCGGCGGCGCTGTTCGTCCACCGCAGCACCCTGAAGTACCGGCTCCGGCTGATCCGCAGGGTGTCCGGACACTTTTCTTGGCATCCCGGACACACAGTTCAAACTTCACGTGGCGACCCGCGCCTGGCGGACAATCCAGGTCTTGCGGCGGTCGTGCCGGCTGCCAATGCTGAGGCACTAGGGCGAAGGTGAAGCTTGGGGGCAAGCCAATGAGCGCAGGTCTTGATGAGCGCACATACATACGCGAGCTTGAAGACAGCCTTCAACTGATCTTGTTCGGGAACGGCGGCGCCGCGACAGCTGTAGTACTGCTGGTCCGCAGTGCCCTTTCTGCCGGTGATCGGCCGAAAGCGGAGCATCTGGCGTGCGCGGCGCAGCGGCTCGCGGAGACCACGATGACGGACTCCGACATCGAGGCGGCCGCCTGCCACGTCCGCGGCCTCATCGACCGGGACGCTGGCCTTCTGCAAGAGGCGGCTGACCAGTACGGGGAACCGCTCGCTCGCGCCTCGGCCACCGAGGACGCCGGCGTCACCCGGGCCGCGCAGGGCAAGCAGCAAGATGCCGTCGCGCAGCTGCAGCACGCGTACGAGCAGTACGAACAGCTCGGCTGCCCCGAGGCCATGGCACGAGTCCGATCACGGCTGCGTGCCCTGGGCACCAGGCTGCATCACTGGACGCACGCCGACCGCCCTGCCTTTGGCTGGGACAGCCTCACCGATACCGAGCGGCGCATCGTGGAACTCGTCGCGCAGGGCCTGTCCAACCGGCAGGTCGCGAGCCAGGTCTTCCTCAGCGTTCATACGGTCGCCTTCCACTTGCGGCACGTGTTCTGGAAGCTGGACGTATCCTCGCGGGTTCAGCTGGCGCGGCTGGCCGCGGAGCACGCCAGCGGCACGTCAGGCGGTTAGTGCCGCCTGACGCGCCCACTAGCCGGATTGAGGATGTGCGGCTAAGCCTGCTCAGCCAGGGTGGGAGGTACTGTTCCCAGCCATGGCAGGCCGACCAGCTCAGGCCGATCTGCGTGGCGGCGTGCCTCAGCGGCTAATCGCACAGAGCGGGAGGTAACGATGGCCACCGCAGTTGGCATCGATCTCGGAACTACCAACTCTGTCATCGCCTCGACCGAGCAAGGTAGTCCCACGGTGATACCGAACGCCGAGGGATCCCGGACGACGCCGTCGGTGGTCGCCTTCACCCCTCAGGGTGAGCGCCTGGTCGGCCAGCTGGCCCGGCGGCAGGCCATCCTCAACCCGAAGGGCACAATCTACTCGGCGAAGCGGTTCATCGGGCGGCGCTCCGACGAGGTGGATAGTGAGGCGAAGGCCGTCTCGTTCGACGTGGTTCCCGGACCTGATGGTTCGGCCAGGTTCAATGTCGGCGGCAAGCTGTATGCGCCCGAAGAGATCTCCGCCCTGATTCTGCGGAAGCTCGCGGATGATGCGGCGAAGTTTCTCGGCGAGAAGGTTAACGAGGCCGTTATCACGGTGCCCGCCTATTTCAACGATGCACAGCGCCAGGCGACCAGGGACGCCGGCAAGATCGCCGGCCTGGAGGTCCTGCGGATCATCAACGAGCCGACCGCGGCGGCACTCGCCTACGGCCTGGACAAGAAGAGCAACGAGACCGTCCTCGTGTTTGATCTCGGCGGCGGGACGTTCGATGTCAGCATCCTGGATATCGGGGACGGCGTCGTCGAAGTACGCGCGACCTCCGGTGACACGCACCTCGGCGGCGACGACTTCGACCGGCGCATCGTCGATTACCTGGCCGATGAGTTCCAGCGTGACAACGGAATCGACCTTCGGGCGGACCCGCAGGCGCTGCAGCGGCTGTTCGAGGCAGCTGAGAAGGCAAAGGTCGAGCTGTCGTCAGTGACCCAGACTCTCGTCAGCCTGCCATTCATCACTGCCGACGCGTCCGGTCCCAAGCATCTCAACACCACTCTCATGCGGTCGACCTTCGAGCAGATCACCGCCGACCTTGTCGAGCGGACAGTCAGTCCGGTCGAGCAGGCCATGGCTGACGCGAAGCTCACCGCGAACGACATCGACGAGGTCATCCTCGTCGGCGGGTCCACCCGGATTCCGGCGGTGCAGAACCAGGTCCGGCGGCTGACTGGCGGCAAGGACCCGAACATGACCGTCAACCCTG
>Ga0335072_10014130_pt1 | contig 11344 bp, 7 predicted proteins | sample Lox_Sample_21_FD_206725 | JGI IMG/M metagenome (GOLD analysis project Ga0335072, IMG submission 206725) | Soil microbial communities from Loxahatchee National Wildlife Refuge, Florida, United States - Lox_Sample_2.1 | ecosystem: Environmental > Terrestrial > Soil > Wetlands | place: USA: Florida...
GTTTTATAGGTCCGTAACGCAGGGTTAATAAAGAGTTTGTGGGGAGAGGCGATGGTGCGCTTACGTGTCTTAGTATTAGGACCAGACTGTAATCCGGAAGAAGTCAGCATTCCTTACGTGACTTACTCTCATGCGGCGGCGCTTGCCCAGCTCCACGACGTCACCTTAGTGGCTCGAGAAAAAGTTGAATCCCCTCTGCGGCGCGCAAACGCACCCTTTCACGCCATCGAGGTCGTCCGGACACCGCGGCTCGACAGATTTTTCTCGTGGTGTTTCCGCAGAATCTTCCGGTCGAACTACGATAGTCAGGTGGTGACGGCATTCCGCTATCCTTTTTGCGTTGCTTTTGAATGGCAGGCTTGGCGGCAGTTGCGAAGACGAATCTTTGCAGGCCATTTCGACGTTGTCCTTCGTCTCGTACCTATGGCGCCAAGCATGCCGAGTCCCTTCGCCTTCTTCCTACGAAAGGGACCTATACCATTTGTGATCGGCCCCCTTAACGGTGGTTTGCCTTGGCCACAAGGGTTCACACAACTCCAAAAGCAAAGGGAATGGATTGCTGGATTGAGAAATGCGTATCGATTCCTGCCGTTTGCCCGATCCACCTACCAGCATGCCGCAGCAATCATAGCTGCTTCGTCTCAAACATACTCCGAGTTTGTCAGGTACTGCGACAAACTGTTTTTTATCCCGGAACCCGGCATCAGTGAATGCCTCTGCTGCAAGGACACGCGTGTACCGAGACCCGGCGCCAAGCTCGACTTGCTTTTCGTCGGCGGTTTAGTCCCCAGGAAAGCCTGTGATCTTGCGCTGCGCGCTGCTGGCCCCCTCTTGCGAGACGGTTCGGCTCACCTCACTGTAATCGGCGACGGCCGTGAGCGAAACCGTCTCGAGCAGCTCGTTAAATCGCTTCGTATCGAGAATGCCGTTGATTTCACCGGTTGGATAAGTCACGATAAAGTCTTAAACCGCATGCGATCGGCGGACGTATTTCTGTTTCCAACACTTCGAGACAACGGAGCAGGGGTTGTGTTCGAAGCCCTCGCGTCCGGAGCCGTTCCAGTGGTCGTGGACTTCGGTGGTCCGGGAGACATCGTTCGTTCTGACTTGGGATACAAGGTGCCGCTCACGAATGAGGGCGAAATCGTGTCAGAGATAGAAAAGATTTTGGCTGACCTCGCGATGAATCGTGAGCTTGTTAGCCGGTTACGACAGCAGGGTATGTCCTACGCTCGTGAGTGCCTGACTTGGGAAGCGAAGGCGCAGCGCACAACTCAGGTCCTGAGATGGGTGTTGAAACATGGACCGAAGCCAAACCTTGCGCCGCCTAAGATGTTGCGCTTGGAACCTGCGCATTGACCTTCAGAACGGCGATCGCCTGATCACGACGATATAGAGTCTCGCCAACCCAATCGCGAAACCGCTAACTCTAGAACCGGCCAAGTTTTCAAAAGATCTACAAGAGAACAGAATGATCCCATTTGACTCGAGCGGTGCCTTTCGGCCCTTGGCTGAAGCCGGCAAATTACGACGCCTTAGCGTGAGGGGCGCGGCAGCAACCGTATCGGCCGGGGCCCTGTCTCTCGTAGCCCAGGTGGTCAGCACAGTAATTTTGGCACGCTTACTGACACCATCTGACTTCGGCCTCGTGGCGATGGTCACGACATTCAGTCTGTTGCTGGTGAGCTTCGGGCCGAACGGTTTTAACGAGGTGGTTATCCAACGCGATGAAATGAACCGGTTTCAAGCCAGCAATCTCTTCTGGATCAACTGCGCGGTTGGAGTAATCCTGACAGTCTGCTTCGCTGCGGCGGGTTCTCTATTAGCCCTCTTCTACCGAAACCCCCTCGTTGCGCGCGTTGCCATCGGAATGTCACCCGTGATTTTCATTGGCTCACTCTCCGTTATACATCTAGCCCTGCTAAAGCGAGCCATGAGATTCGCTTCCGCTTCCGCCAACGACGTTGTTGGGCGCGTGGTAAATACCGTTGTTGCGATTCTTCTGGCACTCCGAGGATGGGGATATTGGGCGCTGGTTGGGGGAATCATCGCACAGGGAATCAGCACCGCCGTTGGTGCTTGGTGGCTATGCCGGTGGGTTCCCAGCTTACCGCGGCGCGGGATGGCAACCCGTTCGATGTTACGATTCGCCATAAACGTGTACGGCACGTACAGTGCCAACTATTTCACAAGAAACTTCGACAATCTTCTGGTTGGTTGGAGATTCAATGCCATAGCTCTTGGATACTATAAGAAAGCTTATGATTTGTTCGCACTTTCGGCCAGCCAACTAACGGGACCCCTGAATAATGTCGCACTCGCAGCGCTGAGTCGATTGAGCCACGATCGTGCTCTTTTCAAGCGATACTTAGCTAATTGCCTCGGAATTATCGCATTAATCGGCATGGCAGTAGGTGCGGATCTCACTTTGGTCGGAAAAGATGTAGTACGCCTGGTGCTTGGACCCAAATGGTCAGAATCTGGCAGGATTTTCGAACTATTTGGACCGGGAATTGGGGTGATGTTGTTGTACACAACGGTCTGCTGGGTTCACCTTTCCATCGGAAAGCCCGAGCGCTGGTTCCGCTGGACTGTCATAGAAACGGTTTTCACGGTGCTCTTATTTATTCTGGTATTGCCGTGGGGGCCGGCAGCTATTGCAATGGCCTGGAGCGTATCGTTCTGGATCCTTCTGATTCCTGCTTTTTGGTATGCCGGCCGGCCAATCGGATTTGGTGTGTCGTCTCTAATCGCGGCCGTGTGGAAGTATACTGCGGCAGCGCTGACAGCTGGGCTAGGAACTGCAGCCATCATTCGACATACGATATTTTCTGCGACTCCAATAGAGGCTAAGGCTGCTTTGGCCGAGACGATCGCCGTCTCAGCTCTATTCACTACCCTCTATCTCGCAGCCGTTGTCATACTCCATTGGGGCTTTGACCCGCTGTATCGTGTCAGTGGGCTCTTGCAGGAATTGCTTCCTATAACCGTTCCGAAAGAGCGGTCGCTAGTACAAGCAACGACCTGCGAAACGGACGCGAGCGGATAGGCCAGTTCGTGTGCTGGAGGGTGGACGATGTCGGAGAGGACGCCACTTGCACTCGAATACAGCCGCTGACTAGTGACTGCCCTAATGAGGCCGTTGTGAGGATAGTAAATTGGAGGTTAAGTCTTATGATAGATGTTGCGTGCTACAATTGCCGCTCAACTAACAACTCGCTGTACGCAATGGAGAACGGATGCAATCTTGTTAAGTGTGCGAGTTGTGGATTGCTGTACGTCAATCCCCGGCCAAGCGACGATGAGATCGACGATGGGGTCAAGATAGGTGCTCATCGAGGCGACGAGACCTTAAATTCGACCGGACATTACATGCCTATCAAGGTTGCCTTATACCATAAGATATTGCCCGATATATACGGGAATGAGCTGGCGAGCCAAAAGTCGACCTGGCTAGATGTAGGGTGTGGTCACGGAGAGCTGCTAGCAACATTGCGAAAATTATATGGAGACAATGTTCAGGCATCAGGGATAGAGCCGAATCGACATAAAATCGATGCAGCGCGTTTGCGGGGCCTCGACGTGGACTACTTCGACCTAGCATCCCATCGAAAGAAATACGACACCATTTCGCTGTTGAATGTCTACTCACACTTGCCGAACCCATGCGAGTTCTTACAGGTGGTTAAGCAACGGCTGGTGCCCGGTGGAGAGATCTTATTGGAGACGGGTGATACTGCCAATTTGCCTCCCGATGAGCACCCTCGTCCTTTTCTATTGCCCGATCACTTGAGCTTCACGTCAGCAGAAATACTTTCGAGAATATTAAGTGAGGTCGGATTTAAAGTTATCAGCATCACAAAATACCCTCATCTGAAGCTTAGGTTCGCTGCCGCAACACTCCCAAAGGAAGTAGTCAAGCTTTTTCTCCCCAACAAGCATTCTCACTTTAGGTCAATGTACACTTATCTTAAGGCTAACAAATACCGAACCGATATGTGGATCCGAGCTAAGGTAGTGAACTGAGAGACGGGCAAAGCATTGACAAAAGTGAAAGCCACTCCTTAGTGATCGGACGCTTAGTCGAACGAGCGAGACGATGATCGTATTGTCGCAAGATTAGACGGAGGCGTAGGTTGGATCGATCTTATAGTGTGCGACCAAAATCACTCTGCTGGAGAGAAGAAGAGATATGTGCGGTATAGCAGGCATTGTAGGGGCTGTCGGTGACTGCCGCGAGAACGTTGTTGAGATGCTCCACGCGCAGGCTCACCGGGGACCCGATGGCTCTCGGTTTGTTAGTTATGAGGGGGGAGCTGCTGGCGCAGTCAGGTTGGCGCTCGTTGACCTTAGCGAGCGCGGCCAGATGCCCATGTTCTCGCCCGACGGCAGAGTCGCTATCGTTTTCAATGGGGAGATGTACAACTATGCGGCGGAACGCCAACGGCTAAGATCACGTGGATATCACTTCCGGTCCACGACGGATACGGAAGTGATTCTGGCACTCTACGTAGAGCACGGCCTCGATTTTGTGAACTACATTCGCGGTATGTTCGCGTTAGCCATTCTGGACTGGCGTCAGAGTACTCCTGGCGGCTGCCCGACTGTGGTGCTGGCTCGGGACCACTTTGGGGTCAAACCCCTGTATCTAGCATGGCCTCAAGGGCCTTCCGGGCCGCTTGTCTTTGCCTCGGAAATTCGTTCCCTACTTGCGTCTGGGCTAATTCCAAGAATAATCGATAGGCAAGCGTTGCAGGACTATTTGGCGATCGGGTTCGTCTTGCAACCAAAGACCATCATCGCCGGGGTCGAGATGTTGCAACCGGGATCGCTGATTCGAATAATGCCGGCGTGCTCGATTGAGCGACGCTCCTTTTGGAGCATACCTCCGGCCCAGCCCATCCGTGAGTCCTTCGAACAATCGGCGGAACGCCTGCGGGCCGTCCTCGATGAGAGTGTGGCGCTTCATGCAGTTGCTGACGCTCCGGTCGGGGCGTTCCTCAGCGGAGGCATCGATTCGTCTGGAATCGTTGGATTGATGATTAAAGAAAACCCACGGCTGAGGACGTACTCGCTACGTACGCCTGATTTCCTGAAATTTGACGAGACCGACCAAGCCGAGGCATATGCTCGTTCTCTGGGCTGTGAGCACACGACAGTAGATGTCACTGGGCGGGAAGTGCAGGAACTCTTGCCCGAGTTTGCCGCTGAGCTCGACCAGCCATCGACGGATGGGCTCAACACCTGGCTGATTTCTAGGTGGGCAGCACGGGACGTTAAGGGCGTGCTGTCAGGGTTGGGCGGGGACGAATGGTTTTGCGGATACCCGAGCAACCTCAAAATGAAAAAGCTCGATTCTCTGCCGGGAATGCCTCGCGCGTGGATTGGGAAACTTGCCGGCCAGTTCCGCGCTCTGGCGCCGGAAACCTATCTCGGTCGAACGTTGGAGAATGTGTCCTCCTTCTGTCGCCCTCTCGACACTTGGGTTCACTATCGGCGGATATTCGGGTATGGCTGGGCGGCAGGACTAGTAAAAGGTCCCGGGCACGATGGTTACCGTGAAATCGAGAACAGGCTAGATTCTCTAAATCCGGAATGGCGTCGGGAATCGATTCTCGGCTTGGCCTGCCTTCTAGACGTGGACGTATACATGAGGAACCAACTACTCCGGGATTCTGATGCTACCAGCATGGCCAGTTCACTGGAGCTCCGGGTACCTCTTGTAGATCTGAGGGTCGCAGAGTTCTCCCGATCTTGCGCGGAGAATTTTAAGTTCGGCGGGCAGCTATCCGGAAGTAGGGAATATGTCAACACGGGGGCGAAACGTGTCCTAATCGAGGCGCTTAAGGATATCCTACCCGCCGATATGGCACTAAGGCCGAAGCGTGGATTCGGCCTTCCTTACGAAAAGTGGGCAGAGACTTCATTGAGACCTCTTCTGCGGGAGACCTGTTCTCGACGGGTGCTGGCAGAAAGGGGCTTGTTGGACCCGGATTTGGCCGTCATGCTGGCCTTAGGCAAATCCACTGGACGCCCAACCTCGTTGTTGCATGCCTGGTCTCTCACGATTTTGGAATTGTGGTGCCGAGCAATAATGGACAAACCTGCGGCTCGGGGGCGGCACCGTAGAGCTGGGGTTGTTCAGTGCGAAGCGCTGGGAATATCCCTGCCCGCGACGGGGGGAGGGGCCACCAACCATTCATCGCAGCGGGAATCAATGTAGGGCGAGCTCGTGCCTAGGACCACTCGAGGCGGCCCTCAATAAAATAGTTTGGCATCTATCCGGCGCGATAATTGCATGTCAACTGCGACGTGCTTGGGCGGAGTGCCCCGGTGACCGACGGAGCAACGTCAGTTGACAACTGCAGCGAGGCCGGTGGGGGGGGAAATTGAGGACGTGCCCGAAATAAACGGAAAAGCGCCTATGTCAGGACTATTCTGCCCGATCGGAGCCACGACATTGTCTGCCGTGTCCGTGTAGAGATAAACCGAATCTCCACTTGCGCAGGATATAGAAGTGGACAAAGTGAGTATATTGTTCGTGAAGTCGATGGCTGTGATCTGGGCGGTCGAACTAGCTCCAACTATGATTTGGTCGCCGGCAACGGGCATATTGCTGGGTCCCCAACCTGGCTGAAAGAAGCCTGCGTCGCCAACCGTCAGGGAGTTTGTGCCACATCCACTCGAAACTGTCGTAAGCGGGGCGGCAGCATTTCTGGCCGGGGAAGTAGTCTGCAGAGTTCCATCCGTAGGATAGTTGGCGAAAAGGGGATTCTGGTTGGCGAGCTTAGAATACATGGGTTCGCTGCTGTACCACGTTCCGTTGCCATTCCAAGTGCAGTTTGTCGTGCAGGTTGTGTTATAGGCCAGATCGCCGTTGCCACCTCCGCCTTGTCCGAAATAAGTCGGGGACCATGTATTCTGATTAGTGTTGTAGCAGATCGAGTTCCGCTCCGTCGCTATACCTGAATCCCAGTTCCCGCAGGCGGCTCCTTGTTCTAGCACCACCAAACTTGAGATACTGTTATTGTAAGCGTGCCAGTTCGGTGTCGTATTCGTCCCATCGGTATGGAAGCCTGCCCCCCCGAAACCTCCATCTATGTTGTAGGCGTACCCGTAGCGCACGATAACGTTGGCGGACGTGTTGTTAGCGACGGCGTTGTTCGCACGAGAGTAGTAGAACTTGCAGTTCTCAGAGTCGTTGACGCATCCCGTCCAGACGTTCTTTTCCACCAGCGAATAAGCCAGAGAGGGAGCGGCGCCGCCTTCCGAGATGAAGAAATCGATGTGGGCGGGATCGGGATTCTGACAGAGGGGAGTGCGACTTCCGTCGTCGTTGTGCGCCCAGTTGAAGCGCAGGACGTTGTAGCTCCCACCGATCAGCCAGTGCTGCGCACCGGTGTTCTGCATATCGTTGTATTCCCAACGATTGTTGTTACCGTAGAAAGTGACCTGATTTGTGCAGAAGGTGTCGCCGGAACGCCAGTCTTCGTACCAGTTCACGTCATTGTGGGCGATGAGATTGTTGTTACTGGTGCTGTCGATATAGGAATCGGAGCTTCCGCACTGGCTCGTATCACCCGTAACCCAACTTTGTTGGAAAGTGAGAAATTCGTGAGGAGGCCATCCCCTGCTGGTGTTGTAGGTGACATGCAGATAGTTCGTATGATGGCCGCTGCAAGTCGTCGGCCCCTGAATCCCTGCGCTCACAAACACAAAACAGCCGCCAACTACAAAAGTGGGATTGGCCCCTCCAGCCCCTGTCGTTCTGCCACTGTTAGCGCAGCCTCCGCCAGCATCTGGCGCGCCGATCGTAATGTAATTGGTGTTCGTGACGGTGACTTCGCTTGTGATATCGACTGTGTCACCAGGATTCACCGTGAACGTAATCGGATTACCGGCCGTTCCGCTTGTAGTTTGCGTCCAACCTGAATAGGAGCCGGCGTAAACTGTGCAGGTATCCCCCGCGACTGCGACCGCCGCGCAGGCAGAAATGGTGCTGAAGTTCCCGCCGCCGGCGGCCTTAACAGTGTAGTCTGTGGCGCCAGCGGAGAGTGCCAGAACCAAAATGCACGCGAGTGTAGTGCTAATCGTTTTCATAGGGGAAGGACTCGATTCCAAGTGCATGTCGAGTACGTTTACAGGCTATCACGCGTAACCAGATTGGGGTCAACAGCACGAAAGTGCACAGATGCATGGGATGTCAAACTCTTGGAGCTTAATACCAGGAGGAAGTCCCCCTGTGTACTACTGGCTCCCCGGGGCGCAGACGAACGTGACATTATCCCGAGGCAAACCTTAAGGCTCAGTCTTGGCGCCAGCTCTGATTTTTCCCGCGCTGCCGGTTGTTGGCAACATCTGCAAAGGACACCGTATGAAAGTTAGCATCTTCGGGTTGGGTTATGTTGGGACGGTGTCGGCGGGATGTCTGGCCAACGATGGGCACGAAGTGGTCGGGGTCGATCCGATCCTGACCAAGGTCGACCTGATCAACCAGGGCCGCACGCCTATCATTGAGGCCGAGATCGGCGAGATCATTGCGGAGAACGTCAGGTCAGGTCGGCTTCGGGCTGTGGCCGATCCGCTGGAGGCTGTTCAGAAGACAGAGTTGTCGTTCGTTTGCGTCGGTACGCCGAGTCAATCGAATGGCAACCTCGACCTCCGTTTTATCCGACGGATTTGCGAGCAAATCGGCGATGCTCTCAAATACAAGTCGTCAAAACACAATGTCATCATTCGCAGCACAGTGCTTCCGGGCACGATGCGTGAAATCGTGATACCTATTTTGGAGGAATCTTCACAGAAGAAGGCCGGAACCGATTTTGGGGTTTGCCATAACCCTGAATTTCTGCGGGAAGGTTCGGCGGTCAAAGATTTCTATGCTCCTCCCAAAACAGTAATCGGCGAGTTGGACCGAACCAGCGGATGCCTTCTCGCCCAGCTCTATGCAAAGCTAGATGCGCCTCTGATTCGAACCAGCGTAGAAACGGCTGAGATGGTCAAGTACGTCGACAACTGTTGGCATGCGTTGAAGATTGGATTTGCTAACGAGATTGGTAATCTCAGCAAGGCTTTTCAAATCGACGCCCATGAAGTCATGAACATCTTTTGTCAGGACAGAAAGCTTAATATTTCTCCTGCGTACCTCTTGCCTGGTTTTGCCTTTGGTGGCTCGTGCTTGCCTAAGGATCTGCGAGCATTGACGTACAAGGCCAAAACGGCGGACTTGAACCTTCCCATTCTAGGCTCGATTCTACCCAGCAATGAAATGCAGGTCAGTCGGGGTGTGCAACTGATTATGGGGAAGGGACATAGGAAAATAGGCATCCTGGGCTTCAGCTTCAAGGCAGGAACTGACGATTTGCGTGAGAGTCCAATGATTGAGGTCATTGAGCGTCTGCTCGGTAAAGGATACGAACTCCGCATTTATGACAAGAACGTGAACATCGCCAGCCTGGTTGGTGCGAATCGAGATTTTATTCTGAACCGAATTCCGCACATCTCAAGGCTGATGGTGGATCAGGTCGATACGGTTCTGGACTACGCGGAGACGATCGTAATCGGAAACAAAGACCCCGATTTCCGAGAGGTTCCCAACAGGCTGCGGCCCGGTCAATCAATTGTGGATTTTGTCCGTATTACGAATCGCAGGAGCGAGAATGGTTACGACGGCATTTGTTGGTGAACAAATCGAGAATTCGCACAACGGCGAAGACCTTAAAAATCAGCTCTACCAGTCGATTACGCTTCTGTTCGAATGGCTCGAAAAGAACGACTACCGAGGGTACGATACCTTTGATGGACTTAACGCCCGATACCTGCGTCCGTTGACGTTTGAGAACGGAGTCCTCCGCATAGCTCTACAGCAGAGCGTGCGCCGGTTTCTCTTCAATACGCGCCCGCTGTTGGGCATCAGAAAGAGCCATTCCACAAAGGGAATGGGATTTCTTGCTAAAGGATTTCTCCGTCTTCATTTGGCAACCGGTAGGGAGATATGGCGTCAAAAAGCCGATTTTGCGCTGCGGTGGCTTATAGAGAACCAGTCCAAAGGTTACAGCGGAGCTTGTTGGGGTAATCACTTCGACTACCAATCTCGGGGGGGGTGTATCCCAAAAGGAACGCCCACAATCGTTTGGACCTCTCTGATTGGGCATGCATTTTTGGATGCGTACGACCAGCTTAAAACCGACGAGTACCTCGAAATCGCGAAAAGTGCCTGCGAACATATACTCGTCGATATCCAGGCTTTTCCTTACGACGATGCGGTATGCCTCACGTATGTTCCCAGCCAGGATAGCAGAGTTCACAATGCTAATACTCTAGGCGCTAGCTTGCTAGGGCGAACCTACTCTCATACTAGGGATGAGCGATATCTGAATCTAGCAAAAAAGGCACTCCTGTACACCGCCCGTCGCCAGAGAGACGATGGCTCGTGGTATTACGCCGAGAGTTCAAACGCTCACTGGGTCGATAGCTTTCACACTGGATACGTCCTAGATTGCTTCAAACATTATCTTGATAGTACGGGTGACCGCCAATTTGAATCGACAATGATGAAGGGGTATGAGTATTGGAAGAGGGTGTTCTTCTTGTCTGACGGTACTCCACGCTATTACAACCACAAAACACTACCGCTGGATATTCAGTGCTGCTCTCAGGCAATCGACACGTTGGTGTTCTTCAAGGACCTTGATCCGGAAGCGTTGGTGCTCGCAGCAACGGTTGCGAAGTGGACGATCAAGAACATGCAGGATAAAACCGGCTATTTCTATTACCGTCGGTATTCGCGATGGCTAGTGAATAAGACCCCAACCCTCCATTGGGGCCAAGCGACTATGCTTTGCGGTCTCGCGGGACTGTATAAATCAATTCAGAGAACCGAGCTTTCATGAAAAGAAAAGTGCTAATCATCGTAGAGAACATTCCAGTTCCACCGGATTTTCGGGTGTGGAAAGAAGCCCGATCTCTGCGCGATGCCGGCTATGAAGTTATAGCTCTTTGTCCAAAAGGCATGGGATATGAGAAGAGTTATGAATACTTTGAAGGTATACATATCTATCGTCATCCAACGACGAAAGAGGCAGATGGTCCCTTAGAGTATGTTTTGGAGTACACTTCCGCGTTGTTTTGGCAGACGCTTTACTCATGGTGGATCTATTATCGGCATAGGTTTCACGTGATCCAAGGCTGCAATCCTCCCGATGATATTTTTCTCGTGGCACTTCCATTCAAAATGTTTGGGGTTAAATACATATTCGATCATCACGACGTCAACCCCGAATTGTATTTTTCCAAGTACGGGAGAAAGGATTTGTTCTACCAAGTCCAGGTCTGGCTCGAAAGA
>Ga0335072_10014131_pt1 | contig 11344 bp, 12 predicted proteins | sample Lox_Sample_21_FD_206725 | JGI IMG/M metagenome (GOLD analysis project Ga0335072, IMG submission 206725) | Soil microbial communities from Loxahatchee National Wildlife Refuge, Florida, United States - Lox_Sample_2.1 | ecosystem: Environmental > Terrestrial > Soil > Wetlands | place: USA...
GCCGCCACGTGCCGCATAACGCCGAAAACGATTTCGATGTGACCGATCCCGATTTCTTCCTCCACCTCTGGAACCAGGTGACCGGCGCGCTGGCGCTGCTCACCGGCGTCATTGGCTCCATTGGTCTGCTGGTGGGCGGGATCGGCGTCATGAACATCATGCTGATCTCGGTGACGGAGCGCACGGGTGAAATCGGACTGCGGAAGGCCATCGGCGCGCGCAAATCCGATATCCGGGCGCAGTTTCTGCTCGAGGCTACGACGCTTTCCAGCATAGGCGGCATTCTGGGGATCCTGATCGGCGGCCTGATCTCGCTTGCGGTGCGGGCGGTAGCATCCATTCCGGCCACGATTTCTCCGTTCTGGGTCATCATGGGCGTAGCCATCGCGGCCGGTGTCGGCCTGTTTTTCGGCTTTTATCCCGCCAATCGCGCGGCCAATCTGGACCCCATCGTGTGTCTGCGGTATGAATAAATAGGGTGCGCAAACTCTTCTTCTGGAAACTGCGGCAGCGCGAACTGCATCTGGGCGACCGCACGCTGCTCATGGGCGTGCTCAACGTCACGCCGGATTCGTTCTCCGATGGCGGCAAATATGCCGAGCCCGACCGGGCCTTCGCCCGCGCTGTGGAGTTGGAGGAGCAGGGCGCGGACATCGTGGACATAGGGGCGGAATCGACGCGTCCCGGGTCGGCCCGCATCTCCGCCGCCGAGGAGGTCCGCCGCCTCATTCCGGTGCTGAAGCGGCTCAAGGGCCAGCTTGGTGTGCCCATTTCGGTGGATACCTACAAGGCGGAAGTCGCCGAGCGCGCACTTGATCTGGGCGTGGAAATTATCAACGATCCTTCCGGTCTGACCTGGGAACCGCAATTGGCACGGATGATCTCCAATTTCAATGCCGGCCTGGTGCTGAATCACATGCGCGGCCGGCCGGAGACATGGGCAAAATTGGCGCCCATGCCGGATCCCATCGCCACTATTGCGCGCGACCTGGACGCGGCGGTGAGCCGGGCGCGGCGGGTGGGCATCGACCGCAATCGCATGGTGATTGATCCCGGTCTCGGCTTCGGCAAGCGCAAGGAGCAGAATACCCTCATCATGGCACGGCTGGCCGAACTCTCCGCCCTGGATCTTCCCATTCTGGCCGGTCCTTCGCGCAAACACTTTCTGGCGCATCAGGATCCCGCCGAGACCCGTTTCGCCACCGCTGCCGCCGTGGCCGCGTGCGTCCTCGCTGGCGCCCATCTCGTCCGCGTCCACGATGTGCGCGAGATGCGGGCTGTCACGGATGTGGCGGACGAAATCCTGCGCCAAGGCGCGCCGGCTTCTTAGGATCGATACCCGATCCACGCGGCTGTGGGCGAACAATCGAAAATTGCCGCTGGGCAGGGCTATAATGTGACGGGGGTGCTTTCTCCCGTTCGATGACCGATATCAAGAAAAAACTGCAGGACGAAATTGCGGCTCTCGAATATGAGCTGCACGTCGAACTGCCTAAGGAAATCCTCAAGGCCCGTGCTCACGGCGATCTCAGCGAAAACGCGGAGTATCATGCGGCCAAGGATCGCCAGGGTTTTGTCAACGCCAGGCTGAACCAGCTCAAGAAGCGCCTCTCGGAGATGTCGCTGATCGATTTCTCCAAAATTCCCCATGGCAAGGTGGGCCTCGGCTCCACGGTGGTGGTGCTGGATACCAAGCGTAACGAAGAAGTCACCTACCGGCTGGTCACCAGCGAGGAGGCCGACGCGGCGAACGGCAAGATTTCAACCACGTCGCCGATCGGCCGTGCCCTGCTCGGCAAGGAAGCGGGAGACGTGGCCCGTGTCCAGAGTCCCGGCGGTCTCAAGGAACTTGAGATTCTCAAGCTCACTACCATCCATGAGGCCTCCAATGAAGAAGCTGTATAATTTATGACTTATACCCGCCTCATCGGGATTACCTGCGGCTGGATCATTGACCGGATTGTGCGGTGGCTGGCACTTTCCCGCATTCACCCCAACGTGCTCACATTTTTGGGGCTGGTCATTAACATCGTGGCCGCGTGGCTGTTGGCGCGGGGCAAGTTCACCGCTGCCGGTCTGGTGGTCATTGGCGCCGGGCTGTTCGACATGGTGGACGGACGGGTAGCTCGGGCCACCGACCGCGTCACTCGCTTCGGCGGCTTCTTCGATTCCGTTCTCGATCGATATTCCGATCTCGCCCTCTTCATGGGCCTGTTGGTCTATTACGCTTCGATTAACCGGTTCTTCTATATCGTGCTGACCGCTATCGTCATGACTGGTTCCGTGATGGTCAGTTACACGCGCGCCCGGGCCGAAAATTCCATTCCAAAATGCAAAGTAGGCTTCCTAGAGCGGCCGGAGCGTGTCGTGCTGATCATCATTGGCGCGCTGTTCAACCGCATGGCACAGGTGCTGTGGGTCATTGCGGTGCTTTCCAATATCACGGTGATTCACCGCATGATTTACACCTGGGGCGAAGCCAAGCGCCTGGAGACGTACCAACTCTCAGCGCCTGGCTATCAATCTTCCGCGGCCGGTCCACCGAAGCCGACTGCGGAAGGCTAACCAACCGCAATCAAATATCGATTTAAACGCTTTGGACGTCTGGATTCAGGTCGCGAGGCCGGACTCTCGCGTTAGTTCGGCCGCACGCGCCGATAATGGCAGGCTGCTTACTCGCTTCGCGCCGGAATAGACGGCTAGGTTTCCAAAATCACGTGGGCCATGCCGTACTCTTTAGTGTGCGTGAGCGATAACGAAACGCTCCGCACACCTAACCCGCGTGCCACTTCTGCCGCGACTCCGTGAAACGTCAGCGTCGGCTTGCCGGAAGGCAGATTGGCCACCTCGAAATCCTGCCATTTCACACCACGCCGCCAGCCCGTCCCAATGGCTTTCATGCCGGCTTCCTTGGCGGCAAAGCGCGCGGCGTATCGCTCGAAGCGGTTCGCTTTACGCTCCACATAGGCGATTTCGCCCTTGGTATAAATCCGCTCGATAAATCGGCGGCCGAATCGTCGGATGCAATCCTCGATGCGCGGCACCTCGGCCAGGTCCACCCCGGTTCCCACGATCATTTCAGCTCCAATCCCGAAGGGCGATAGCGGATCGCCTGCGCTCCACGCTCCCGGCACCTGACAATACACGAACGGCCTTCCACGCACGAGGCCGCACGCCGTCGTGTTCCAAGAAGGAATTGGTTTGTGCCCAAGCTTCCCCGGCAGATGTCGCGCGTTATTTCAAGTGGGAAATACCGTCGTACTTATCCAGTCGGAAGAGCACCGCCTGACTCGGCTTCGGACGAAGCCGGCCAGGCTAACTGCGGCTAACTTGCTGCCTGAGCCTTGAGCGCCCTGGCGGCCTGGGCCTGACGTTTGCGGTGTTCCGCCCACCGCTTCTTCTGCGCCGCCGCGATGCGCGCCCGCGCGGCCGCGCTCAGCTGACGGCGCGCCCGCGGAGCCCGGGCAGCCCCTTGGGACGACGCGGAACCTCCGCGCTTTCCCTTGAGCTGCGCTTGCAGTTCACGGATGCGCGTCTCGATCTTTTCTCTCTCAATCTGGTACCCGACCAGGGCCATCTGTAAGGTGCTTTCGTCTTGTATGCTTTTGCCTCGTGCCATTGAGCCACCTAGCGCACAATATAACACAAGCTGTGTCAAGATAAATAGAGTTGATTAAGTTTCGGACATGAGATTACTGCTCCAGCGCGTGGCCGAGGCCCGTATTTTGGTGAATGAACATACGGTAGGAGCCATCGGTCACGGCCTTCTCGCATTTCTCGGTGTCTGCCGGAATGACTCGGATGAAGATGCCGCTTACCTACTGAATAAGCTGCTTCATTTGCGGATTTTTTCCGATGAAAGCGGAAAAATGAACCGAAGTATCCAGGAGTCCGGTGGTTCTTTGCTGATTGTTTCCCAATTTACTTTGTGCGGAGACGCCAGCCGCGGGCGCCGGCCGAGCTTCGACTATGCCGCGCCGCCGGAAGAAGCGCAACGGTTATACAATTATTTCGTCGAATCCGCCCGCCGCGGCCCTGTTCCGGTCGAAACCGGCATATTTCAAGCCATGATGAAGGTTCACCTGATCAACGACGGCCCTGTCACCTTCCTGCTCGATTCCTCGGATCGCAAACGAATATGATTGAGACCTACGGATATGCTCGCGCCGGAGTGCTAGGTAATCCCAGCGACGGTTACTTTGGTAAGACCATATCATTCGCCATGTCCAACTGGCGGGCGCGCGTCCTGCTGTATCCCAGCGGCCGGTTGGAAATCCGGCCGTCCAAGGCAGATTTACCGGTGTTTGAGAACCTGGACGATCTGTACCGCACCACGCGGTGGCGCGGTTACTACGGCGGCATTCGCATCATTCAGGCCCTGATCGTTCGGTTTCTCGATTACTGCCGTGAGCAGGCCATCGAATTGCCGGATCGCAACTTCACTCTGGAATATGAATCCACCATTCCGCAGCGGCTGGGCCTGGGTGGATCGAGCGCTATCATTACTGCGTCGCTGCGCGCTCTGACCCGCTACTACAAGGTTGAAATTCCGCTCCCGGTGCAGGCCAATCTGGTATTGGAGACGGAAACTCGCGAGCTCGGAGTTCCCGCCGGGCTTCAGGATCGCGTGATCCAAGCCTATCACGGACTGGTCTATATGGACTTCGCGCGCGAGCTGATGGAGAAACGCGGCTACGGCGAATATGAGCAGCTCGATCCGGGACTCCTGCCTAACATCTATGTCGCCGCCCGAACTTCGCTTAGCGAAGGCACCGAGGTGTTTCATAACAATCTGCGCGAGCGCTGGCGACGCGGCGATCCTGACGTGTTGGCTGCGATGCGCGACTGGGCCGCCTATGCGGAAGAAGGACGCGACTGTCTTCTGAGCCGGGACTATTCCCGCTTCGGCGAACTCATCGACGCCAACTTCGACCTCCGGTCGCGGATTTACCAGATCGATCGCGGTAACCTCGAGATGATCCGCACGGCTCGCGCTGCCGGAGCCACGGCTAATTTCGCCGGCTCGGGCGGGGCGATTGTGGGCACTTACGAAGACGACGGGATGTTTCGCCGCCTCTCGGACGCCATGAGGCCGCTCGGCGTCACCGTCATCCGGCCGAAGATCGTCGTGTGAGTGGTTCGCTTGGAGAGCCCTTGCCTCCCGGCTGTGAAATATACTGAAATTTGCCTTCAAAATCGCAGCTCCGCTACCGCGACGCGGGAGTGGATATCGATGCGGCCGACCGTGCCGTCTCCTCCATCAAGAAACTGGCACGCCGTACCTTCACGGCGGGCGTCCTCGGTGACATAGGATCATTCGGCGCGCTCTATCAGATCTCGGGATTGCGCCGGCCGGTTCTGGTGAGTTCCGCGGACGGTGTCGGCACCAAGCTGAAGATCGCATTTCTCACCGGCCGCCACGACACCGTAGGCGAGGATCTGGTCAACCATTGCGTCAACGATATTGCCGTGCAAGGTGCGGCGCCTCTCTTCTTCCTCGATTATTTCGCCGTCGGCAAACTGGATCCCGACGTTGCCGCGGCGGTGGTGAGCGGCATCGCGCGCGGCTGCCGCGCCAACGGCTGCGCCCTGATCGGTGGCGAGACGGCTGAAATGCCCGGCCTGTACGCGGACGGAGAGTACGACCTCGCCGGTTTCATCGTGGGCGCTGCGGAGCGCAAGAGCCTGCTCACCGGAGCCAAAATCCGCGCCGGCGACGCGCTTCTGGCGTTACCCTCTACCGGCCTCCACACCAACGGCTATTCGCTTGCCCGCAAGCTGCTCCTGGACGTGGCAGGCTACGGTCCCAAGACCCTCCTGCCGGAAGTGGGGGCACCGGTGGGCGACGCTTTGCTAGCGGTGCACCGCAGTTATCTCACGCCCCTGCGCGCGCTGCTCGATGCCGGACTGGTGCGCGGCGCCGCACATATCACCGGCGGCGGGATTACCGATAACACGCCGCGCATGCTGCCTGCCGGTCTGGCCGCCGCCATTGACACTTCTTCGTGGCGTATTCCGCCCTTGTTCGAAGTGCTGAGACATATCGGCAATCTTCCTGAAGACGATTATCGCCGCACCTTCAATCTCGGCGTGGGAATGATCTTCGCCGTGCCGGCGCGCGCCGCCGGCCGTGCCGAAAGCCTGCTCGCCAGCCTGGGCGAGAAGCCGTTCCGTATCGGAGAAGTGATCGCGCAGAAGCGCGGGCGGCCGCGCCTGGAGTACCGGTGAACCGCCTCGGCATCCTGATTTCCGGGCGCGGCTCGAATTTCGAGGCGATCGCCGACAACGTCGCAGCCGGCTCCATAGCGGCCGAAATCGCTGTCGTGATTTCAAGCCGGCCATCCGCGGCCGGCCTGGAGGCCGCGCGCCGCCGGGGCTTGGAAGCGGCCTCAATTCCTTCGCGCGGCGCCGACCGCGAAATTTACGACGGCCTGCTCATTGACGAGTTGCGCCGGCGTCGAGTGGACCTGGTCTGTCTGGCGGGTTTTATGCGCCTGCTCAGCTCCCGTTTCATCCGCGAATTCCCCGGCCGCATCCTCAACATCCATCCGTCTCTGCTGCCCGCCTTTCCCGGCCTGGATGCCCAGCGTCAGGCCTTGGAACACGGCGTTCGCATAAGCGGCTGCACGGTGCATTTCGTGGATGAGCAACTCGACGCCGGGCCGATTATTCTGCAGGCCGCCGTGCCCGTTCACGACGATGACGACGTCGCCGCTCTTTCCGCGCGCATCCTCGCCGAAGAACACCGCATTTATTCCGAAGCCATCCGCATCGTGCTCTCCGGCCGTTACCGGGTGGAAGGCCGCCGCGTCCGCCTCCTCTGAAGGTATTCCGAGCTTCCTAGGCGGGCCGGAATCCTAGCCTTTTACGACTTGAATGATCAACTTTCGGAACCGCAAGCTAACGAGGAGCTATCCCCGGTAAAGAAGAACGGGCCCGCCCTTTTCGGAACGGGCCCGTGGGTAGTGGGGACTTACTGTTCTTCTGCTGGAACCCGGAGCGCTTTCCAAAGTCTCTCGGCCTGGACCGTTCTCTGGCTTAGCTCTTTGGAGCCAGCCGTAACGCCGGAGTCAACTCCGTTCGTCTGATCTGATGGGTGAGTGCACCTCGATATCTGCGGCCCTGTAGTTGCGGAGCCGGGGCACTGGTGTTCGGCCTGTTCTGGGCCCAAGCGATGTGCGCCCAAACCCAGGCCCAGGTTGATGGCGATGCCCCTCCCGAAGCCGCGGCGGCAGAAACGAACGCGCCCGTGGCGCCACTGATTCACCCCGCCGCTCCGCCCCCCAGCGTTTTCAATAACGAGCGCATCATGGGGGTGATCCCGGATTACCAGACCGTGAACGACAGCACCAAGGCGGTGCCACCGCTCACTGCGCGGCAGAAATGGGATCTGGCAATCAAGGAGACCCTGGATCCATACAACCTGTTCAGCGCGGCGATCGGGGCTGGATTTTCACAGGCGGGAAATCAAACTCCCAAGTACGGCGTGGGAACCCCCGCGCTGGGCGAACGCTTCGGCGCCGCGATTGCCGATATGAGCACCCAGAATTTTTTCAGCGCCGGACTGGTGGCGGTGGTGCTCCATGAAGACCCGCGCTATTTCCGCCTGGGTCCGCAGGCGAGTATCCCCAAACGTCTCTGGTATTCGATCAACCGCCTTTTTGTCTGCAGGGACGATTCGGGTAAATCCGTGTTCAACGCGGCCAACGTGGTCGGCACGGTCATGGGAATTGCCGCATCGAACCTTTATTATCCGAATGCCAGCGTGCGCTGGCAGGTGATGGCCGGCCGGCTCAATACCAGCATGTTCGGCGGCCTCACCGGCAACCTGATGTCGGAATTCTGGCCTGACATTCACGACCGGTTCTTCCACCACAAGCACGACTAACCAGACCGGATTCTTCCGTACGGTTCGATAGAATCGAAGAATGCGATCTTTTCCACCGAAGCCGGTTGTCTGGGCCGCCACAGCCTGCGCACTGCTCAGCGTCTCGGCGCTGTCCCAATCGAGCGACATCCCGAAGTCGTTTAGCACTCCCACCACCGGCTACGACTATGAAAAGCGCGACGTCATGATCCCCATGCGCGACGGTATCCGCCTCCACACCGTCATCGTCGTGCCCAAAGGGGCCAAAAACGCGCCCATCGTTCTCACGCGCACTCCCTATAATGCCTCCCGCCGCGCCAGCCGCGCCGCCAGCCCGCATATGCTCGCGATTCTCCCCGAGGGCGATGACGTGTTCGTGGCCGGCGGCTACATCCGGGTTTTCCAGGACGTGCGCGGCAAATACGGTTCTGAAGGGGAATATCTGATGACGCGGCCGGTGCGCGGACCCCTGAACAAGAGCTCGGTGGACCATGTCACCGACGCCTACGACACCATCGATTGGCTGATCAAGAATATTCCGGAATCCAATGGCCGAGTGGGCATGATCGGATCGTCCTACGAGGGCTTCACGGTGGTGATGGCGTTGCTGGGGCCGCATCCGGCGCTCAAAGTCGCCGCCCCCGAGAGCCCGATGGTGGACGGATGGATGGGCGACGACTGGTTCCACTATGGCGCCTTCCGCCAGAGCAACTTCGACTATTTCACCAGACAGACCATCCACGCCGGCGAAGGCGACGACATCGCGCGCGGGAATGCCGACGATTACGATGCTTTCCGCCGCGCTGGTTCGGCCGGCGATTTCGCCCATCTGCATGGGCTCGACCAACTCCCCTGGAACCAGAAAGTCATGGAGCATCCAGCTTACGACGCGTTCTGGCAGGGGCAGGCCCTGGATAAGCTGGTGGCGGAGCGCCCGTCTTCCGTTCCCACCATGTGGCTGCAAGGGCTCTGGGACCAGGAGGATATGTGGGGTGCGATTCACTGTTACCTGGCCCTCAAGAAAGCGGGGCAGGCGGACCACAATTTCCTGGTGATGGGCCCGTGGCGCCACAGCCAGGTGAATTACGAAGCCTATAACCTGGGACCGCTTCGCTGGGATGGCGACACCGCACGCCAGTTCCGCCGCGACGTGCTCCGGCCCTTTTTCGACCAGTATCTGAAGCCCGGCGCGCCCAAGGCCGATACTCCCCCGGTGTTCATCTACAACACCGGTGAAAACCACTGGGACCGTCTCAAGCAGTGGCCGCTCGCTTGCGACAGCGGTTGCTCCGCGCCCATGAAGCCGCTGTATCTCGAATCCGGTTTCGGCCTGGGATTCGATAAGCCGCCGGCCGGCACCGCGGCCGATAGCTACGTTTCCGATCCCGCCAAGCCCGTCGCGTATGTTCCCCGCCCGGTGACTTTTCGGGATTCGCTGCGCTGGCAGCAGTGGTTGGTGACGGACCAGCGCTCGGTAGCCGACCGGCCCGACGTTCTTGTCTACCAGACGCCTGCGCTCACCGCTCCCGTCCGCATTTCCGGCGCTCCGGTGGCGGATCTCTATGCCGCCACCAGCGGTACGGATGCCGATTGGGTGGTCAAGCTGATCGATGTCTTCCCGGACGAGACTCCCAACCAGGCAGAGATGGGCGGTTACCAGCTCCCGATTTCGATGGACATCTTCCGCGGCCGTTACCGCGAGAGCTTCGAGCATCCATCGGCCATTCCGGCGAACAGGGCTGAGCGCTACCGCTTCGTCCTGCCCACTGCCAATCACATCTTTCTGCCCGGCCATCGCATCATGGTGCAGATCCAGTCGAGCTGGTTCCCGCTGTATGATCGCAACCCGCAGACCTTCGTGTCGAATATCTTCTTCGCCAGGCCGGAAGACTATGTGAAGGCCACGCAGTCGGTCTACCACACTGCCGACTTGTCCAGCGCCATCTGGCTGCCGCTGGTGCCGTAAGTAGTTTCAGTTAGGACTTACCTTCCCGACGATCCGAAGCCGCCGTCGCCGCGCCGGGAATCCGCGAGTTCCGTCTCGACCCATTCCACCGCTTCGTAGCGCGCGATGATCATCTGCGCGATGCGGTCGCCCGGCTCGATGGTGTAAGGCTCGCGGCCCAGGTTGATGAGGATCACGCGCAGCTCGCCGCGATAACCGGGATCGATGGTGCCCGGCGCGTTCGGCATGGTGATGGCGTGGCGCAGCGCCAGGCCACTGCGCGGGCGCACCTGCGCTTCGTAACCGGGCGGCAGCTCGATGGTCAGGCCGGTCGGAACGAGACGCGGCACACCCGGGTCGAGAACCGCGCGCTCCACCGCGCACAGATCCATGCCGGCATCTTCTCCGGGACCATGGGCATAGGCGGGCAGTACGGCAGCGGGATGGATTCTCCGGATTCGGATCTGCATGCTTTTGGTTATGATAACGTCTTGACTCCCTCGAAACGCGTGATCGCCGTAGCACCCATGCCGCCGGAAAAATGCGCCTATGCCCTGGCGCGCTACAGCCGCTCGCCTGATTCGATCCGCGAATCTGTCGACTGGGTGCGCAGCCGCGACTCGCAGAAATTCCTGGAGAGTTTCTATTTTCAGTATGGCCACGCCTCCATCGCCGACCTCGGCCACGCCGTGCTCTGCTTCGAGGGCATCTCGGAGTTGGCGGCCACCGAGATCGAAGAAGAGCCGCTATGGGACGGGCAGGCAAAATCGTCCCGCTACCAGGATTTTTCCCGCTCGGGCTTCATTACGCCGCCGGAGCTGGAAGGCGCCGATGCCGAAGCTTACCGGCAGGCCGGCGAAGCGCTGCTGGCCGCCTACGGCAAGGTGAGGGACCTCGCGCTGGCCTGCCTGAGCGAGCGGCTGCCCTGCCCCGCAGGGATGAACCCGGCCGCGTACCAGCGCAACCTGGCCGCGCGCGCCTTCGACGTGGCCCGCTATCTTTTGTTCTGGGGTGTGCCCACTAATGTCGGCCAGGTGACCAGCATCCGCACGGTGGAAAAGCAGATCCGCCGCCTGCGCGCGTCGGAATACGCGGAGCTGCGCGAGGTGGGCGACGAGATGGCGCACGCGTGTGCCATGGAGCCCGAATGCCGTTGGGACGTCAATGCGGCCGCGGAGCCGCTCGCCCCCACGCTGGCGCGCCACGCCGAACCCGATGCGCATTCCGCCCAGGTGCGCTCGGACCTGGCCTGTTGGGCGAAGCAGAACCTGCCGGCGCCGTCGGGAATCGAGGTGCCGCGCGTCGATTTGCTGCGTCCGGAGCACGCCGCCAGCGACATCGTGGCCACGCTGCTGTATCCGGTGACGGACCGGCCGTTCCGCGAGCTGTACCAGCTCGCCCTCGGTTGGGGCGAACAGCGGCGCGCCGAGGTAATCGATCTGGCCGTCAACGGCCGCAGCGGGCGCGATGAAATCCTGGCCGGTTTCCGCGGCGGCCCATATGTTTTCGACATGGTGATCGACGTGGGCGCG
>Ga0335072_10014132_pt1 | contig 11343 bp, 8 predicted proteins | sample Lox_Sample_21_FD_206725 | JGI IMG/M metagenome (GOLD analysis project Ga0335072, IMG submission 206725) | Soil microbial communities from Loxahatchee National Wildlife Refuge, Florida, United States - Lox_Sample_2.1 | ecosystem: Environmental > Terrestrial > Soil > Wetlands | place: USA: Florida...
GCGGGAGCTGCCGCATGCGCGGTTGGCGGCGACGGATATTTCGGCGGCGGCGATTGAGGTGGCGCGGCGAAATGCGGAGCGGCTCGGCGTGGCCGGGCAGATTGAATTCCGCGAGGCGGATTTGCTGAGGGGGACCGGAGAAGATGCGCGGTTCGATTTGATCGTGAGCAACCCGCCGTATATCGCCGAAGGCGAGAAGGAATCGTTGCAGCGCGAAGTGAGAGAGCATGAGCCGGCGGGGGCGCTATTTGGAGGGGCGAGCGGCATGGAGATCTATGCGCGGCTGATTGAGGAAGCGCGCGCGAGGCTGCTCGCGGGCGGCATTCTGGTGATGGAGCTGGGGCATGATTCGCGGGCGAGCGTCGAGGCGATGCTCGAGGAGCCGCGCGGGTGGCGCGAGATTCGCGTGACGCAGGACCTCGCGGGAATTCCGCGAGTCATTTCAGCCGTTCTCGAAAATTAATTTCCTTCCGACAAGCGGTATAGTTGGAGCAAACCAACGTGCCGAAAATCGCCCAGTACCGCGCGAAGCAGGACGCGGCGCCACCGGCGCCGGGCGTGAGGGCTGCGCAGGCGGGCGCTCCTTCCACAATCCTGCACATTGACATGGACGCGTTCTTCGTGTCGGTGGAGCTGCTGGAGCGGCCAGACCTGCGCGGCAAGGCGGTGATCGTTGGCGGGGAGCGCGACCAGCGCGGCGTAGTGTCCTCGGCAAGCTACGAGGCGCGGAAATTCGGCGTGCATTCCGCGATGGCGCTGCGGACGGCGGCGAAGCTGTGCCCGCACGCGGTGTTTTTACCGGTGCGGCACAATTTGTACAGCCAGTGGAGCGACCGCATCGCGAGTCTACTGGCGAAATTCACGCCGGTGGTGGAGATGGCCTCGGTGGACGAGGCGTATCTGGACCTTGCGGGGACGGAACGGCTGCACGGGCCGGCGCTCGCCGCGGCGGACAAGCTGCTGCGCGCGATTACGGCGACGACGAAGCTGCCGTGCTCGGGCGGACTGGGAGCGACGCGCCTGGTGGCGAAAGTGGCGAGCGAGCAGGCAAAGCCGCGCGGGCTGGTGTGGGTGCCGGCGGGAAGCGAAGAGCCGTTTTTGGCGCCGCTGGCGGTGCGCCGGATTCCGGGGATCGGGAAAGTGACCGAGGCGGCGCTGAAAAACATGGGCATCGAGACCGTCGCGGAGCTGCAGCAGATGACGCCGGAAAAACTCGGCGCGGAATTCGGGCGGTGGGGCGCGGCGCTTTTCCGCAAATCGCGCGGCATCGATTCCTTCGAGTTTTTCGTGGATGCCGAGCCGAAATCCATTTCGCACAATCAGACGTTTGGCGAGGATACGCGCGACCGCGAGCTGCTGGACGCGACGCTCAGCTACCTGTGCCAGAAAGCGGTGAAGCGGCTGCGCGACGCGGGGCTGCATGCGCGCAACGTGGCGCTGACGGTGCGCTTCGCGGATTTCCGGACGATCACGCGCAGCCGGACGCTGGCGGAGGCTTCGGATCTTGACGCGGATTTTCTGGCGGCGATTCGCGACCTATTTGCGGGCGCGTGGAACGGGAAAGCGATGCTGCGGCTGGTGGGCGTAGCGCTCGGAGAATTTTCCGGCGCGGAAACGCAGATGGATTTGCTGGATCCGGGGCGGCGCGAGGTGCTGGAGCGGCTGGCGCGCGCGACGGACAAAGTGCGCGACAAATTCGGATTCTCGAAGCTGCAGTTCGGCGGCTCGATGAAGGCGCGCGACCGCGGAGAATAGACGAGCTCCCGGCCGGAAGAGCAGGTTTGTGTTTCCGCGCACGCCCGGCGACGCGTCAAGAATCTTTCTTCCTCACTGAATTATAATCGAGGCTCTCATGTCTTCCACCTCCACGGACGCCAAGGCGGGCGTCTCCCGGCCTGCAAAACCGAGCTTCAAATCGCGGCTGCGCAATTTCTGGCAGCAGGTGACGGAAGGGTTTGAGCTGAACCAGTTGTGGGGCCAGTTCAAGGCCGAGGCGCGCGAGAGCTACGCGCTCTACTCGCGCGACGTGGACTGGGACACGCTGCAGAAGGAGCGCGGGAAATTCAAGCGGATCGTGCTGACCGGCTGGGCGCTCTTCCTGGCGATGCTGATGAAGCTGACGCCGGCGCGGCGCGTGCTGCTGCTGCTGGCGATCGTGCTGCTGATATTCACGCCGCAGGTGCAGGTGCAGGGCCGCGTCGTATTTTTCGACATGAGCGGCATCGCGGTGCTGATCCTGTTTCTGCTGCTGGCGCTGGAATTGTCGGACCGGGTGACGATGAAGCGCGACCTGGAAATCGCGCGCGAAATCCAGACCTGGCTGGTGCCGGAACGCGCGCCCGAAGTGAAAGGAATCGACATCGCGTTCGCCACGCGGCCGCAGAATACGGTGGGCGGCGATTACTACGACGCGTTTTTGCGGACGGCGCCGAATCCGGTGACGGGGGTGCGCCCGCTGCTGATCGCGATGGCGGACGTGGCGGGAAAAAGCGTGCCGGCGGCGCTGCTGATGGCGACGTTTCAGGCAAGCTTGCAGGCGCTGGCAAGCACGGCGGCGCCGCTCGAGGAAGTGGTGAACGGGCTGGACCGGTACGGAAGGACGCACAGCCTGGACGGGCGGCGGTTCACGACGGCGTTTCTGGGCGAGATCAATCCCGAGACGCTCGAGATGCGCTACGTGAACGCGGGGCACAACGATCCGATTCTGCGGCGCGCGACGGGATACATCGAGCGGCTGTACGTGGGCGGGCCGCCGCTGGGCCTGCCGCAATTGACCGACAAGGAAACGACGTACGCGATGGGACAGGTGCAGCTGAATCCCGGAGACCTGCTGTGCGTCTTCACCGACGGCGTGGTGGAGGCGGTAAACGAGGCGGGCGAGGAATTCGGGGAGCCGCGGCTGGTGGGGCGAATCCAGTCAACGACGAACGAGGGCGCGGGCGAAATGATGAAGAAGGTGATGGGGGACGTGAACGAGTTCGCCGGGCACGCGCGGCAGCACGACGATATTACGATTCTGGTGGCGCGCATCGCCGCGCCGTAAATTTTTGCGCGGGGCGGGCGGGAATTTTGCGCCGATTTGACGTATTGTCGGCTTCGATCTGCAAAGCTTTCCTCGATAGTTCTTTTCGCTCATAATCGCGCCATGGAAGCACGCGCATTCGCGGACTCGGTGTGCGGCACGCTGCGGAAGGCGGGATACCAGGCGTATCTCGTCGGCGGCTGCGTGCGCGATATTTTGCTCGGGCGGACGCCGGAGGATTACGACGTGGCGACCGACGCGACGCCGGACGAAGTGCACGAACTGTTTCCGGGAAGCGTGATGGTGGGCGCGGAATTTGGCGTGGTGCTGGTGTTGGAGGACGCGGCAGAAGGCGGGCGGAATGAAGTGGAGGTGGCGACGTTCCGCTCGGATGCGGGCTACAGCGACGGGCGGCATCCGGACAGCGTGGTGTTTGCGAAGACGCCGCAGGAAGACGTGGTGCGCCGGGATTTCACGATCAACGCGCTGGTGCTGGAGCCGGCGAGCGGCAAGGTGCTGGATTTCGTCGGAGGGAAGAAGGATCTTGAGGCCGGAGTGATTCGCGCGGTCGGCGAGGCTTCGCGAAGATTTGCGGAAGACAAGCTGCGGTTGCTGCGCGCGGTGCGGTTTGCGGCGCGGTTCGGCTACGCGATCGAAGAAGAGACGTGGCGGGCGCTGAAGGAGCACGCGCGGGAGATTACGCAGGTGTCGGCCGAGCGGGTGCGGGACGAGCTGACAAAGCTGCTGACGGAGGGCGCGGCGCGGCGGGGATTTGAGCTGCTGGACGAGTCGCGGCTGCTCGACGTGCTGCTGCCGGAAGTGGCGAAAATGAAGGGAGTGGAGCAGCCGCCGCAGTTCCACCCCGAGGGCGACGTGTGGATTCATACGCGGATGATGCTCGAAGGGCTGAAATCCGGATGCAGCCCGACGCTGGGCTGGGGCGTCCTATTGCATGACGTCGGAAAGCCGCCGACGTTCACGCCGCCGGCGGGGCCGAACGGGCGGATCCGGTTTGACGACCACGTCGGCGTGGGCACGCAGATGGCGGAGCAGATTTGCCGGAGGCTGCGGTTCTCGAACGACGATACGGAGCAGGTGGCGGCGCTGGTGGCGAACCATTTGCGGTTCAAGGACGTACCGCAGATGAAGCCCGCGACCCTGAAGAGGTTTGTGAGGCTTCCCCGGTTTGAGGAGCACATGGAGCTGCACCGGCTGGACTGCCTTTCGAGCCACCGGAACCTGGATAACTATGAGCTGGTGAGGAGGTTTCTCGAGGAAACGCCCCCGGAGCAGGTGAGGCCGCAAAGGCTCCTGAGCGGGGACGATTTAGTAAGGATGGGGTTTCGGCCGGGGCCTGGGTTTAAAGAGATGTTGGGCGCTGTCGAGGAGGGCCAACTAAACGGCGAGCTCGGAAGCCCTGAAGAAGCAAGGGAGTTCATTCAGGCGAAGTATGGGAGGGCGGCTGGGCGGTGAGCGATTTAGGCGAATGGGCACGGTGCCGTTTTTAAGGCGTTATTTATCAAGCAGATGTATGGAGTGCGGTGCTTTGAAAATAAAGTATTAGTGTGTTAGGCTCAACATTCTTCACATACTTAGGTGAAATGTGAAGTCTTTTTCCTATCCGATGCATCTAAGCCTTCAAGCGGCCGATATGCCGCTTGATGGTTTTTGCTGGTGTTCGGGCCAAGGGGGTACAAAGTGAGCCGAAACAAAAGATCGTTACCAGACCCGCTGCCGATATTGCCGGTGCGCGATACCGTCCTGTTTCCGGGGGCGGTGATGCCGTTGCCGGTGGGGCGCGAGAGTTCGCTGGCGCTGCTGGATTCTCTGGAAGGACCGGAGAAGATTTTGGGAGTAGTGGCACAGCTGGACCCGCGCGTCGAGGCGCCGTCGGGATCGGACCTGCACGCCGTGGGAACCCTGGCGAAGGTCCACAAGATGGTGCGGATGCCCAACGGGAACATCGTGGCGTTTCTGGAAGGACTCGAGAGATTCCGGGTGCTCGAAATCGTGGGGCTGACGCCGTACATTCGCGGACGCGTGCAGCAACAGGAGGATCTGGAAGCGCAGCGCGACGCGGAATTGACGGCGCTCGAGCGCAACGTGCAGGACTTGTTCCGGGAAGTGGTGGCGCGTTCGCCGCAACTCTCGGACGACCTGCAGAATGAAATGCTGCACAAGGATTCGCCGGGAGGGCTGGCGGATTTTGTGTCGTCGACGCTGCCGTCGCTGACTTCGATGGTGCGGCAGGAACTGCTCGAGACGTTTAACGTGCGGAAACGGCTGGAAATCCTGATCAACGAGCTGAGCAAAGAGAAGGAAGTGCTGGAGCTCCGCAACAAGATTCAGGAGCAGGTGCAGGAGCAGGTGAACCAGAGCCAGCGGGAATTCCTGCTGCGCGAGCAGATGAAGGCGATTCAGAAGGAATTGGGCGAGAGCGACGATTCCCAGGCGGAGCACGAAGAGTTTCGCAAGAAGATCGAGGAATCGGGAATGTCCGCCGAGGCCAAGAAGGAGTGCGAACGAGAGCTGAAGCGGCTGGCCAAGATGACGCCGGCGTCGGCCGAGTACATGGTCGCGCGGACGTATCTGGAGTGGATGACCTCGCTGCCCTGGACGAAAACTTCCGGGACGGAAGAGATCGACATCGCCAAGGCCGAAGCGATTCTCGAAGAGGATCACTACGACCTGGCGAAGGTGAAGCAGCGCATCCTGGATTACCTGGCCGTCAAGAAATTACAGCCGGGGATGAAGGGGCCAATCCTGTGCTTCGTCGGGCCTCCGGGCGTGGGCAAGACCTCGCTCGGCAAATCAATCGCGCGGGCGCTGGGGCGCAAGTTCCACCGGATATCGCTGGGCGGCATGCACGACGAAGCGGAAATCCGGGGACACCGCCGGACGTACATCGGCGCGCTGCCGGGGCAAATCATCCAGGGAATTCGCCGGACGGAAACGATGGACCCGGTGCTGATGCTGGATGAGGTGGACAAGCTGGGGCGGGACTTCCGCGGGGATCCGGCCGCGGCGTTGATGGAAGTGCTCGATCCGGAACAGAACAGCACGTTCCGGGACCACTATCTGGACGTGCCGTTTGATTTGTCGAAGGTGCTTTTCATCGCGACCGCGAACTGGCTGGATCCGATTCCGGAGCCGCTGCGCGACCGCATGGAGATCATCGAGCTACCGGGCTACACCGAGGAAGAGAAGATTCACATCGCCAAGCGCTTCCTGATTTCGCGGCAGACCAAGGAGCACGGCATCGCGCTCGGCGAGCAAATCGAGTTCACCGACGAGGCGCTGCGCGACCTGATCCGCCACTACACGCGGGAAGCCGGCGTTCGCAACCTGGAGCGCGAGATCGGCACGCTGGTCCGCAAGCAGGCGCGGCGGCTGGCCGAAGGAAAGACGGACAAGCTCGTGGTGACCAGCGAGACGATTCGCGAGGCACTGGGCATGCCGAAATTCCGCCTCGAAAAGGAAGTCGAGGAGCGCGTGCAGAAACCGGGCGTTTCCGTGGGCCTGGTGTGGACTCCGGTGGGAGGCGACATCGTCTTCATCGAAGCCAGCAAGATGCGCGGCGGAAAATCCTTCACGATCACCGGGCATCTGGGCGAGGTGATGCAGGAGTCCACGCGCGCGGCCCTATCGTGGGTGCGCTCGAACGCGGACCGGTACGGGATCGATCCCGACTTCTTCCGTAAGAACGACCTGCACATCCACGTGCCCTCGGGCGCGGTGCCGAAGGACGGCCCGTCCGCCGGCGTGGCGATGGTGACGGCTCTGGTCAGCTTGCTGACCGGGCGCCCGATCCGGCCGCGCGTGGCGATGACCGGGGAGATTTCGCTGAGCGGCATCGTGCTGCCGGTGGGCGGAATCAAGGAAAAGGTGCTGGGCGCGAAGCGCGCGGGCATCCGGGAAGTGATCCTCCCGTCGGAAAACGAGCAGAACGTGCAGGAGGATTTGCCTGCCGAGATGCTCGAGGGCGTGAAGATTCACTTCGCGAAGACAGCGGAGCAGGCTCTCGAGATCGCGCTCGGGAAGTTTGACCCGCGGCCTGCCACCGGGTTGACCGGGGGAACGCAGGGCGAGCACCGGCCGATCGCGCAGAGCCCGGTCCACTAAGAGCAGCGCCGTAAAACTCAAGACAGCGGGATGACATGAACGAAGGCCCGGAGGCCGAAAGCTTCCGGGCCTTTTCTTTTTGGCGCGGGCGAGGCGTTTTCGGTTGCGGCGGCGCGGGCGTTCGCGTAGACGTAGAATCTTCTACGGGTCAAACCCGCGATGCCCTACCGTCCCCGCGAACTCGTCATCCGCGCGCGCGAAGCCGCTTCGCTCGTGCTTGCGGTGCTCGACCGCGAGGAGATGGTCGAGAGGTTTCTCGACATTTACGCGGCGGAAAACCGCCGGCCGGGGCGCGCGGACCAGCCGTCGCACTATCGCGAGCAGCGCGACACGATCCGCCGCGAGGCGATCCTGGCGATGGTGGCACGGATTGAATCGGCGCTGCCGGCGAGGCTGAAGGTGCGCGTCGTGGTGAAGCAGGAATCGCCGCGGCGGGGAAAGGCGAAAAAGGGAAAGAAGAGGGCGAAGCGCGCGCCGCGCAAAAATCCCGAGATTGAAATCGGCCTGCCGCTGCTGGACCTCTTCCGCGAGGAATTTTTCGTGGCGCTCGGCCAGGCGCTGCGCTGGGGCGAGGAAGAAGCCGCGGAATTCTGGCGCGACCTGGAGCTGTACGAATCTCTTTCGGGCGGAGGCAAACGCCGCACGGGCCTGGCCAGCTCGAAACTGCCGGTGGGCGGCCCGTTCGTGGACCGCACGGCGCTCCTGCTGGACCCTTCGCTGATGGAGCAGGCGCGGCGGGCCGCGGCGCGCTTCGGGCGCGAGTTAGACGCCGCCGCCGACCGCGTGCTCCGCAAAGCCTTTTCCGCCCGCCGCGACTGATTCGCCCGCGATCCGCGCCCAGGGGGATGCGTTTTTACGCAAGTCGGGCCGCAATGGCTGTGCTGGGCGCGCTGAGTGTCTGCTAATCTGCGGCCAGTGCAGATTGTTTTTTACATCCTGGTGCTGGCGCAGATCGCCGTCGCGATCTATGCGCTTTGGGACGGCTTCGGATGGTTTCGGATGGTGCGGCGCAGCTTGCAGTCGCACTCCGGATTTTACGCGCCGTCGGCGGCACTCATCTGCCCGTGCAAGGGCAACGAACGCGGCCTGGAAGACAATCTCCTCGCGCTCACCCGCTTCGAATACGCGAACTACGAAATTTACTTTGCGCTCGCCACGAGCCTCGACCCCGCGCTGAAAATCATCGAGCGCGTGAAGGCGGCCAGCAAGATTCCCGTGCACATCGTGATCGCCGGGCCGCCCGAAGACTGCGGCGAAAAAGTGTACAACCTCCGCCGCGCCGTCGAAGCCGCAGGCGAAAAGTTTGAAGTTCTCGTCTTCACCGATTCCGACGTGCGCCTGCCGCGCGGCTGGCTTTCGAAACTCATTGCGCCGCTTCAGGACCCGCGCATCGGCGCGACTACCACCTACCGCTGGATCGTCCCGAGCGGCAGCCTGGGCGCCGGAGGATTCGCCAGCGCCATGGCCTCCGCGTGGAACGCCGCGATCGCCACGATGCTCGGCGACCCGAAGCGCAATTTCTGCTGGGGAGGCGGCACGGCCATCCGCCGCAAGACGTTTCTCGACGCCAACGTTCTCGAAGCGTGGAAGGGCGCGGTCAGCGACGATTTCGCCATGACCTCCGCGCTCGAGCAAGTCAACCTGCCCATCGTCTTCTGCCCGGAGTGCCTGGCGGCGACACTCCATCCGTGGACGACCACCGACCTCCTGGAATTCACCGACCGGCAAATCATCATCACGCGTGTGTATTCACCGCAGCGGTGGAACTACGGCGCGGCTGCGCACCTGAGCTACGTCGCGACGCTGATTTTCGCCGCCATCGTCATCATCGTGACGATGACGGGCGGCGATCCCTGGGGCCAGTTGTTTTTATTGATGCTGGCGATTCCGCTGCTCGCGACAATGAAGGGCGTGCTGCGCACGATCGCGATTCTCGAAATCATGCCCGACCAGAAATCGCGTCTCGGCGATTGGGCCTGGGTCTGGCCCGTTCTCGCACCCGTGGTGCCGTTTCTTTTTTCGTGGAATTTTCTGACGTCGCTGACGACCAAGACGATCCGCTGGCGCGGCATCCGCTACGAACTCATTTCCCCGGAAACGACGCGCATCCTGAAGCGCTAAGCTGGAACCCGCCTCAAATCCGCCGCTGAATTCGCGGAAACTCCTGCCACACCTTCACGCCGCAGAAGTGCGAGCCCTCCGTGCAAATCGGCGTCGAAATTCCCGCGCGCAGGTAGCACGGCGGCCCGATGTACCGCGCGAGCTGGGGAAACGCGCCGCGCACCTGCTCCACTTCCTCGATTGACGCCTGGTAAATCTCCTCCTGCGCGTTGAAGCAAGTGCGCATCGTCCATTTGTGCAGCAGGTGCAGGAGCGACCCGGTTTCGACCAGCCGGATGGATTTCGCGTTCGGCAAAAGGTACAGCGCAAACTCCAGCGGCACGCCGCGCTCGAGCAGTTCGTTTTTCGCCTGCCAGGCTTCGTGCATCGCCTGCTCGTAACGCTCGCGCGCCGCCGCGCTTTCGCGAATCAGCATTGGCGCGATGAAGTCGGGCGAGCGCGTGTCGGCCAGCGTCAGCAGCGGCCGCGAGCCGGGCACCATGCGGTGCCGCTGGTCCTGGCTGTCGGCGGTGTGGCTGATTTTTTTCGCGAACGTGAAATTCGCGTGCTGCAGCGCGCGCATCAGCGGCGCATGCACGCCGATGTTCAGCGTCTCGCGCCGGTAGGGATTCCGCGCGGGATTCAGCATGCGGTCCACGGCTTCGAGATCCGGGCACTCCGCCGAAGTCAACCCCACGACCGCACGGTAGGCCTCCGCCATGGCTTCGATTGCCCGTGGAGAAAAATCAATCAGCAACGCCGTGCGCGAGCCGAGCCGCGCGTCGAATTCGCGCGCAAACGCCTCTCCGTCGCGCGGCGGTGCGGCCCACTCGGGCGGCTCTTCCATCGGCGAGTTGTCGAAGCGCTCGAAAAATTGCGGGTCGCCCTTGGCCACCAGCCGCACCATTTCCCCGATCACCTGCCGGGCTTCCCACGGCGTGTCGCTCGCCGCGGACATGCGGTACAGGCGGTGCAGCACGATGCCGGAAAGCGTGTGCACCATCGTGGTGAACGCGGCCACCGGGAGCACGTACCGCGCCACCTCGATCGCGCGCTTTTCCGACTGGCGCTCCACTTTCTCCGCGCGCTTCGGATGCGACATCGGCCCAACGTGCCAGATGTCGCCCAAAATTTCCCGCGCCCGCGGCTGCAAGAGCTTCGTCAGCGCGCGGTAGTGGTCCCAGGCGCGCGCGATGGCGCGTTCGTAAATCGCGCGTTCCGCCGCGCCGAAAAACAAAGACTCCGGCGGCACGAACGCCTGCGCGCGGTCCAGCCGGACGTAGCGCTGGCTCTGCTGCTCGGAATTGTAAAAGGGATGCGCGTGCAGAAACGACCAGACGAACTGTCGGCTCACGTTTTCGAGGCCGAATTCGAAATGCGCGTGCTGGTAGACGGTGTGATGCCCGCCGTAGAACGTCGCCGCGCCGATCAGCGTCTTCTGCTTGTCGGTGACTTCCTCGGGCTGGATGAGGCGCGCCGAATAGCAGGTGCGCGCGGCGGCAATCGCCGAATCGAAGGGATGCGCGAAGGCATTGCGCAGCGTGACGCGGGGAGAAGATGTCTCAACCAGCGAATCGGAAGGCGAATCGGGGAGAGAATGCGGTTGCGCGGCCATCGTGCTGCAGCATTGTATAACGCCGGAAAAGAAAAAGCCCCCGGGCAAATCCCCGAGGGCTTCGTCGCCAATAATTCGCCGCGCGGCTTACTTCTTCGCGGCGGCCTTCTCGGCGTATTTCTTCTGGAAGCGCTCGACGCGTCCCGCAGTATCGATCAGCTTTTGCTTGCCGGTGAAGAACGGGTGGCAATTCGAGCAGATTTCCACGCGGATGAGATCGCCTTTGAAGGTCGAACGCGTGTCAAAGACGTTGCCGCAGGCGCAGTGCACCTTTACGGCGTGATAATTCGGATGAATTCCTTCTTTCACGATGGGCTCCATTCTGCCGGCCGGTCTGCGCGATCTTTGCCAGGCAGGCGCACAGTCGCGTCGCTAGGCCAGCGTCGAAACTCTGATTATACCGCCAATTAGATGACAATCCAAGGAGCGGCGATTCATTCACGATGGAGACCGGTGCCTAGGAGACGAAGGCGCAGCCGACGCG
>Ga0335072_10014133_pt1 | contig 11342 bp, 8 predicted proteins | sample Lox_Sample_21_FD_206725 | JGI IMG/M metagenome (GOLD analysis project Ga0335072, IMG submission 206725) | Soil microbial communities from Loxahatchee National Wildlife Refuge, Florida, United States - Lox_Sample_2.1 | ecosystem: Environmental > Terrestrial > Soil > Wetlands | place: USA: Florida...
CTACCCAGAGCAACCTCATCGGTGCCGCCGGTAATATAGGCATGTATGCGTCAGGAATTCCCTTCGGATACCTTGTGGACCGACATCTCAGACTCGGCGGCTTCCTAGGCGGCCTCTTGCTCGGCGTGGGCTATTTTCCCATCAAAATCGCATATGACAATGGTCCTGGATCCATGAGCCCGATGACGGTTTTCTTTTTTTCGTTCTTGACCGGTAGTGGAAGTTGCACGGCATTTCAAGCGGCCATGAAAACAGCAGCTGTCAATTGGCCTCAACACCGAGGGACCGCTACAGCCTTTCCCTTGTCGGCGTTTGGACTCAGCGCCCTTTTCTTCACTACCTTGTCAGGGCTTGCATTTCCAGCAAACGCCTCAAATCTTCTGCTTTTCCTTGCTTTGGGCACGACGTGCATGTCCCTTGTCGGCACTGTGTTCATGCGCATGCCTCGTGTTCGTGAGTACCAAACTCTTGCGCAGAGCGAGGACGATGCGGAAACTCTTCGGCGGGACTCGAACCACCTTGAACAACCTTCCTCATGGCAGTCGAAGCACAAGAATTCCCAATCTGCGGAAGACCCAAGTAAGTACTGCTTTTCGTTCCTAGTGCAAACATGCCAACATTTTGTCTTGTAGCGTCACCAGATCGGCAGGAGCTCGTGCCTGACGACCACGCCGACGAAGAATCATCATTGCTGTCCGAACCCGAGGACGCAACCAAAAATCCTAATCAAGGTGCTCACGTTCATCGTTTAGACATCCGTGGACTGCAACTCCTGCCGCATCCTGAATTCTGGCTTATATTCATTATGCTCGGCATCCTCACCGGCATTGGCCTCATGACTATCAACAATATTGGCAACGACGCTCAAGCCCTGTGGACGTACTACGACGGCAAGAGTTCGAAAGAATTCATTCTGCGCCGGCAACTCTTCCACGTGAGCGTCATTTCAGCCTGCAGCTTCATAGGACGACTTTGCAGTGGAATCGGCTCCGACTTCCTCGTCAAGAAATTGAAAACCAGCAGATTCTGGTGCCTGGTCGCCGCCTCGTCACTGTTCCTCATTGCACAGATTCTTGCGCTCAGCATTAGAAATCCTCACTACCTGTGGCTCTTATCTTCTATCAGCGGCCTTGCTTACGGTGCTCTATTCGGTGTGTGCCCGAGTCTGGTCGTCGACGCATTTGGCGTGTCAGGCTTTGCTTTGAATTGGGGTGTCATGATGCTTGGGCCCGTCACCTGGGGAAATGTTCTCAATATCGTCTACGGCAGAGTGTTCGATGCCCATTCTAAAATCCTGGAGAATGGAGAACGGCTATGCAGCGAGGGGATCGCCTGCTACAGAGACGCGTACTTGGCCACGTTCGCAGTCAGCCTCTTGGCCGTTGCGGTATCCCTTTGGAGTGTCCGGCATGACAACAAAGTACGGAAGGCTCGGGAAGAGGAGGAGAGCAGGGCACATCTTGCATGAATGGCCATTTGCTGCATTTAACGCGCATGATACACGTACGGCGGTGTAAGCTTTGCATTGGGATTGACAAGGGCAAACCGCTTTGCCTGGGTACATCCACTGCCGTCCATCCTACGAGGAGTTTTTGGAATAGAATTTATTCGCGTCTAGAATCCAAATACCTCTACCACCTTCAATATCATCATATACTAACCCTACAGGGCTTTCGGCGTCAGCTTCCGAAGTACCTTGCATATCGCACATTCCCGAAATCCCGCCCACACGAACTCCGCACTCTTCCAAAGCTAGTAGATTCAAATACTTCTCAACCTCTTATATCGGTGATCAAGCGCTAGCACAATGGAAATAAAGCATCATATACCGCCAAGACGTTCCCCTCATTGGGTTGCTGATCGTTGCCAACTTCCCCACGCATGATTGCATACGTCTTCTCGAAGTCTCTTGAGCATTTTCCCTTGCAACGTCATTCAATACCGTCCGATACTGACATCAAGAATCTGCCGACGAGCTAAGGGTGAGTGGGGGGTCGTTGGATGGATGCCAGTCAAGGCCTCACCCTGACCTCGACGCAGCGGTCATAATTGGACCGGAAGGGTTCTCAGCGTCAAGGATATTGCAGAAGTTTTGTTAAAGAGCTTGGTCGTCCATTGCACTACGGATCATCGTATAAGGGTGACGGAGAGATGGCCGCGCGGGAATTGTCGACATTACGGAGACTGCTTACGAAGTCATGGAGATGTGCGCCTTCTATAAAACAATGATAGTCGGCCCGTCAACGGACGTTCGAGATCACACCTCTCCCTCCACCTCCTAACAGACAAGAAAATTCGAATATCCCACCTCGTTCATCAAAATGGTTATCTTTGTGTATTCCATTCTGCTCAGTTTGCTGGTGTCTTTATCCAAGGCTCAGGAACCAGGCCTCGTACTACCGCTGACAACCAACTGCTGTTCGTCATCCAACGCCGTCTGCCTGACGAAATATCTAAGTGTTCTTCCTTATCACTTCTACCGTCCGGCAGCAAATGGGTCAACTCCGGTTACCATTGACGAAATCCAATGGCCAGATAACTACAGTGCGACCGCCAACGCAATCTCTTCAGCTGATTTCCTTGTCTTTGACGCGCAGCGTGGGTTGGAAATTCTGGGCAGCAATCCAACATACGACTACATGTTTAATGTCAGTGCCGCTGTCCATGAGGCACCGGTGTATTGGCCAGCCGGAAATCGGCTATTTATGAGCCAGCTGGCACCGCCACCTGGAGTTCTTCCACAGCTGGAGGTTAACCTTGACAACGATCCTCCGACGCTGAGCGAATTCTTGAGCAATCCCCCTGTTTACGCACCGAACGGCGGTACTTTCCATGACGGTCTTGTGTATTGGGGTTTGTCATTTGACAGAACAGTGTTACAGACAATCGCTAACTTGTACACCCAGGCGCCTCTAGTGGCAACGATTCAATTGGTGGTGGCGAGCAGCGACCAGGTGTGCGCACGCTCGACCCGACCACCAATGAAACAGTTACACTTCTCAACAACTATTTTGGGTATTATTTCAACACGGTAGACGACCTCGTCGTCGACAAATACGGCGATGTCTGGTTCACAGATCCCATGTACAGCTGGTTTAACGATCTGACCGACACGGCGCCGCAGCTGGAGTCAGCATCGTATCGCTTCCGGCCCAGCACAGGCGCAGTGGCGGTCATCGACGATTCGTGCAGGCAGCCCAACGGCATCGCTTTCAGCCCAGGCTATAAGAATCTGTACATCTCCGACTCGGGCGCCGTAGCTGGCACGTACGCGCCGCAGTACCCCGACATCCACAGCACATCGTTCAACACCACCGGTAAGCGCACCGTCTATGTCTACGACGTCTACGACTCCGGCTCCATGCTCAGCATCGGCAACAGACGCCCCATTTACCTCGCGCAGGATTGGATTCCCGACGGGCTGAAAGTGAGCCAAGCCGGCTACGTCGTCACTGGAGCGGGTCGTGGTGTCGACGTGCTAGACGAGTTTGGACAGATGATTGTGCGTGTCCAGACCAACTACACGGTTCAGAACTTCGCATGGGTCGCAGACAAGAAGACTGGAAAGTGGACAGAGTTTTGGATGTGTGGCAACGGCGGCGTCTCACGCGTCAGATGGGAGCTTGAAGGCCAGCACTTGGTTTGAATTTGCTATCGGTTGCTAGAACAGTCTTGCGTGTCGACATGGGACAATATGGCAACGACAGTGGAGTATCATGCGCAGAGAAGCAAAGATTCGGAAACATCAGAGGTGAAATCCTTCAATTGCAAACGTCGCTATCCCCCTCTTCGGCTCGATACTTACCCAACACGCTTCTTCCACTCCTGCCTCTGGCGGCCGCTTCTGTTGCTCGTAGCTCAGGCAGATCATCTAATGCCAAGTTGAATGCATCTTTAAAACTCGTCCCTCGTCTCCTGCGCTTGGTTGTGCTTTCTCGGAAACTCGCTGGAACAGGGTATTTCTCGTCATAACGAGACGTAAATTGGCGTTTGAGTGGAATGCTGTTGTCCGTGTCGTTTATGTGATCTTTTCGCGTGGGAGCTTCTCGTCGTATTTCGACTTGAGTGCAATCTCCGCTGCTCGCTGCACTATCAAGCCTAAAAGCTGATCCAAGGGGAAGGAGGCCAGTGGTAAGTGGACTTAACAAACGGCCGCTCATACGAGTATCATCTTGCGGTGCCGTGGCTTCCATTGCGTTGCGAGCTTTGGATGAAAGGACGATTGAAAGCTTGATAATAGCCTTGGAGGTTCGGAATTTGGTAAACTGAATAGCGAGAAGCTAGATAATTGTTTGAAGCGCCGTCTCAAATGCAATGCCATTATATAGAAAAGAGATGCAGTAGCTGAATTGAGGCAGTGTCCGTCTTGCAGCCGTAGATGCGGTGCGGCATCTCAGCGCGGTTTTCAGCGACACGGATTCCTTCTCTTCACAGGACAATTCGACTCCATTCAGCATTCACATTTCGTTGCAGCCAGAAGAACTGAAGCCCATATCTGGTCCAGAACCGCATATTGAATCTCGATGTGGAATGGTCAGCCATGTTGGCGCAGCATTTCGGTTCTGCCGAGCCGTAGCTGAGCTATGCTCGAGACCAAATCAGGACAGGCGCAATGCAGCCTATACGCTCGCTTCGAGCAGAGAGACTTGTAGCTGATGGGCCAGCTATTCTTTGGAGGTAAGCTGGTTCCGTTTCGCTGTAGGATTGTGGCTATTTTTGTGTCGTGGGCGATGCTGCCGTTGTAGTTACAACGTCAAGGTACGCTTCTCATAGGTTTAATTCGACCTCAGCGCAGTCCGAATAGGAGAATTGGGTCTTCTCCTGACAGTGGCGTCCTTTCTTTGCTTCTTTTTCGCCAAGAGGACTTGATTAATCCTTACGAGGTCAGTAATCGGACGAACCGGGTGAGAAACCTGGTCCACGAACTTGGTACTCTAGTGTAGAGTACTTAGTCTTCAACGAAGCGGAACGGCAAAGATTCACGGGCGTGAAAACTCCAAACGGATACGCTGGGCTTGTTTGAAGTAATAGACGCTAAATAAGAGTCTCGGGCGAAGTATCAGCAAGTGAATTGACGTCGTCCGCAAGGTATGGAAAGCTTTCCATCTTAGTCGCAGTCTCGTTCTTCGTCGGTGCATACAGCTTTGAATGACTCAACGCAACGCAAACTAACAGAGACAACAGGACCATATCAACGATTGTAGCATTGCAAGTTTAATACATTTCATTTTCGGAGCTTCATCCGTCTCGGTCGTCTGCAAAATGGCTTCAGCATATTCTCCTGAGCAGATCGCGGAATTTCTCTCCTACATTCGAATGCCAGCGCGCTACCAGCAGCTAGAAAAAACACCTCGAGACCTGAAGTTTCTCACCGTGTTGCACACTCATATGCTGTCAAATGTTCCTTACGAAAATTTGTCTTTGCATTACTCGCCGACTCACAAGATTGATCTCGATCCCCAGGTTCTGTTCAACAAGGTCGTTGGTGGAGCTCGCGGCAGAGGCGGCTACTGCATGGAGAACAACATTCTGATCCACCATATTCTTCGAGGACTCGGATTTGACGTGTATATAGCTGGAGTCCGGCTCCGTCCCAGGGTCAATGGAGTCCCAAGCGGAGAGTATCTGGGCTGGTATGTTGCACGATTTCAACCTTGCGCCATACGTCTAATATGCAATCAGGGTACACGTAGTCAACATTGTGACGTTTGAATCAGGAGAGCAATACATGGTTGATGCTGCATTCGGCGGAGACGGTGCTACGAAACCATTACAACTCGTCCACAACAAGCCAGTCCTGAATCTTGGAACCCAAGAGATACGCTTGATGTACGACTGGATACCACCGCAAACACGCAGAACCGAAAAAACCAAAGTGTGGATCTACCAGTACCGCAACGGCCCAGACCAGGAGTGGAACGCGTTTTACGCCTTCCCGGAATTTGAGTTCACCCAGGCGGATTTCCTTGTGATGAATTGCTTTGCAAGCGAGAGTCGTGAGAGCTTCCAGACGTTTACCATACTCATCATTAAGTTCCTAAGTCGACGCGCGACCTCAGACAACGAGGAACCAGAAGACGACAGCAATATAGAGATATATGGCAAGCGGATGATGGTGAACGGCGTTCTCAAAGAGAACCTGGGAGGGAGGACCAGAGTCGTGAAAGAATGCCAAACTGAAGCTGAAAGAATTGCAGTCCTTAAGGAGTATTTCGGTATTGCCCTCAGCAAAGAAGAAATCGATGGTATCAAGGGATGGGTTACCGAATTGCGATAGCGCAATTTTTCAACACGAGCCAAGGATTTCTGTGACGTGATATGTGAGCGATGATAGATAGACCGATAGAATGTAGAATGCGAGCTGATGATGACGATGATATATGGTTCAAGCTTTACTTATGATGAAGCTGAATGGTATACGGGTAGCGGCAATGAGATGTTTCGAGAACATGCTTTTCTGCACAGGTTACGCCTAAAGGACCAGAAACGAAAACGGGGCAATCACGATAATAGGGATTGGGATCGTGTATGGCTGCCGTATCCGCATAGAGGACAGAGATGTGATTTAGCTGTTCTGCTTGACGGCTATCATTACAGCGACCCGTCACGCATCTCTCCCATACAGACCACAGATGCGCTTTCTAGTATGCTCGCTCACAGCTTCGCGCCCTTCGCAATCTTCGGCCTAACACCCGTATCAACCTGGTTCCACCACGGCAAGTTCGGCGGGCCGTCGCGCTCAAGCGTAGCAGAGAAGTTGGCCTTACGCTTCTGCAGAAAGGCCGACACGCCCTCGTTCTGGTCGGGCGCGGCAAACATGTGGGCCAGCACAGGCGAGTCGACGAGGTGGGCCGCCTCGGCCGAATCCGGGCTGCGCCACATGAGCATGCGGTTGAGGTAGCCGGCGAGCGGCGAGCAGTTGGCGGCGACGTCGGCCGCGAGCTCGAGCGCGCGCCGCACCACGTCTTCGGGCGTGTCGCAGATCTCCTGGAAGAGGCCGGCGAAGTGCGGCGATGACGGCGCGTACGTGCCGCCTGTCGTCAGCAGGTACATGGCGGCCGAGAAGCCGACGAGGCGCGGCAGGAAGAAGCCTGAGCATGACTCCATGGTGATGCCGCGACGTGCGAACACGAAGCCGTACTTGCCCTTGCTGTAGCCGACGCGGATGGCGGCGGGCAGCGTCATAGTCATGCCCAGGCCGACTGCGGAGCCTTGCATGGCGGCGATGGTGGGCTTGCGGCAGTGGTGGATGGCCAGAGCCAGACGGCCGCCTCTGTGGAGACAAATGTTAGCAAGGAGCTATTTGCAGTCTTGTAGAATAAGTAAAGGAGCGGCGTCGTACGAATCTCTATGGTCCATGAGACGCTCTGGTTCTGCAGCAATTCTGTTGAAGCCGATTTCTAGATCGGCGCCTGCGCAGAACGTACGGCCCGCGCCTGTCAGCACAATGACCTTAACGCGCTCGTCAACGTCGAACATCGGATAGATCTTCTCGAAGTCGTGCATCATGTTTACGGTGTAGGCATTTTGCTTGGCTGGTCGGTTGAGCGTGACGATAATCACGGGAGTCGCTGACGGAGCTCCTGGAGGATGGTGAGAAACCTTCACATCTTTGAGCTCGACTGTTTCGTAGCTCTCTGGTACTGCGATTGGTGGTGGTGCCGGGATCATTGCGATACGCCTCCAAGCTCTTTTACCTTTGAGACCTTGATAGCATAAAAACCGTCAATTGGAAGGGAATGTGCAGAAATGTATTACTTTTAAGTTTGGTTCCGTATCCCATCGCCGAGGTTACGGAATGGGCGCTGGATCGCGAATTGCTTCAGGTGATGATGTGGATGCCGAGTAGGTGGGGAGTTGACTAATCTGCGTCGGCGCTCCTGAAATTCTGAAGCCACCATCCAACATCAAGTGTGGTAGGAGTCCGGGAAAAAATAACGACATCCAGAGATCCTGAGGTATCATCAACAGTCTTTCTTTATCACGATGTGAGGTTCCGGCGCGATCCAAAGCGCGTACTGTTGGACGACGCTTGTGAGACATTTCGCGCGCAGATGTGAGATGCAGAGTGCTTCGAGAATAACCTGGAATTTCTTCAGGTAAAGCCTGAATACCGCATCGCTGACGTTGTAAACTCGTTAAAAAAGCTCAGAGACTCAATCCATAATCTATCATGCCATGCTTTCAAAAACGGAATTCCTACGGCGCCATGAACGACCAAATAGTCGTCAGAACGCAAGAAGTATATAAAAAAAGGCCATTCTCCGTGGAGAAAGGCCACTGGTATCGAGAAGAGAAAATAAAACAGGCCGATTCCGCCAATTCCCAACAGCAGGAACAAACTCCAGATTAGCATTAGCGCTGTGCTCCCAGATCGAAGAATGATGCTCGTTGCTGTTATGCGCCACCAGGATCCGAAGCCATGACGGAAAGATCAACAAAAACATGCCATGCAGGCTCACGCGAGAAAGACGCGGAGAGAGACGGCCACCAGAAAACAAAGTTAGGATGAGCGGACGGAGAAGAAGAAAGGCGCAGCGACGCTCCAAAAGGGCCCAAGGAACTTCACTGCTGGAGGACAGTGCGGTGCGGGCCCTGGGCCGGCATTCCGGCAGGATCCGACGACGTCGAGGCGGTGGCGCGGGCCGCACTGAGCGCCTGCTGGATGGCCTGCTGGGCCTGCAGCGTCGACGAAACACCCGCAATCGTGCCGTTCTCCGCGGCTTCCTTGAGGTATGCTTCCCACGCCGGGTCAAGGGCAACGTCGGCGCCCATGCCCAGCTGCTCGCGCGCTGCCACCGCCGCTACCAGCCGCGCGTTGAGCTCGACGCCCACGCTCGCCACGTCCTCGTCGTCGCTGTTGTCGTCGTCTTCATCGTCAACAACGACGCCGCCGCTGCCGTTGCCGCTGCCGCCGTGCGCCTGTGGCAGCGCCGTGGCCATGGGCATGTCGGTCATCTCGGCGTCGACGTCGACGGCGCCGGCGCGGGCTCTGGCTCTGGCGCGGGCGTGCGCCTGGTCGGCGTCTTCGATTTCCACCTCGATGTCGGTCTTGACCTTGATGCGAGCGGACTTGTCGCGCGCGGTGCGGACGCCGCCGCGGCGCATGGCGCGGCGGTCGACCCACGGCATGATGTCGCTGCCGGTGGTGTCGAGCACAGGAATGCCTTCGTCGCGCTCGTAGCGCTGCCGTGCCCACAGCGTGCCCTCCCACCTGCACAGGATGCCGATCTCGTGCTCTGTTAGTCGTAGCTCGTCGAATGCTCGGAATAGTCGTGCATGGTGTGGAAAGCGTCCTAGTCTCTTGCGATGCGGCGGATGTGAGTAGTTTAGCCCTGGATACCGTGCTTCTACCGTCTCCAAACCGCCGTAGAAGCGCTGTGTTTCGATGCGCACTTCAGCCACGAGGTGCTTGGCCAGGTGCGTAGGGAAATCTGGTGGGTCAGACGGTGACGGATGTGGATACAGGTGGTGGTAGACGAGACTGGAGATGTTATGTTCCCGCCGCATTGTGTATAGGTTGTTGGCGTGGAGGTTGGGGAGGGAGGTGGGAAGGGGGGAAGCACGCTCGGGTCGTAGGCGACAAAAGTCTTTTTTTGGTGGTTGCCGCTCTCTCAGGTTTTAATGGTTGTAATTAAGTCAGGGTGGGATGTAAGCGGCAGATGTAGCAGTTCAGCTGAAATTCATTCCGTCATTCGATCGTGGGTTCGTTCGGTCGTCAGCTGGCGGCTATGTCACGCCGGCAGGAGCAGTACGAGGTTGGATGGCCGCACCACGTGTGCGACGTGAGATTTCGGTAATTTTCGCGTGACAACGAGCGGAATGGTGAGAGGAGCGGCGGCTTTTGGCGCTATCACTGCAGGCAGCGAGCGGAGTGGTGAGAGAAGGGTGAAAAAGGGAGCGAGTGCGAGCGAGGCGGATGTATATAGGGAATTCGGCCGGGGGCGTGGGAGAGGTGCTCGTTCGGGCAGCGAGCAGCGGGCGCTTGGAGCAAAGGGGCCGGAAAGAGGGTTGGACGAGATCGGGGACGGGACGAGCGGTATAATAAAGCACCAAATGGCGGTGCAGCAGGGCCGCAAGCCAAGGAGGCAATTAGCCAGGGGTTGGCTGGCAGCAGAAGCAGCAGCAGCGGGCAGCAGAGACGCAGCGAGACGACACACGACGGCGACGGCAGCAGCAGCAGCAGCAGCGACGCAGCAACCGGGCCAGCACTGGGCGGGACGAGGCGCAACAGGCGGCACTGGAGGGGGCGCGAACCGGGGGCCAGAGCCACTGTTTGCTGCCGTCGCCCGCCGGAGCAAACCCACAGAGGCGGCCCTGATTAGTTGCGTGTGTGGCTGTCCGCCGCCTGCTGCCACGCTCTTAGTGCGTGTCTGAGACGGCGCCGGCGAGTAAGAAGCGGCAACACGCCGCAGCCGAGAAGGCCGTCCGCCCGGCTTGCTTTTTCTGCCATTAATGCGGCCTTGCTGCTCCTGGATACACGTCCAAGTGTCGCGTAATGACAAAGGGGTCGACGCCGCAGTAGCAGGTCAGAGGTATATGGGCGTGAGCCCGAAGCCAGAGCAGAGTCCCGGTTGGCGGGGTCAGGAACTCCGTACCCACGCGAACAAGTCGGATCGGGAGCGCTGCAGCAGTTTGCCACGGAAAGGACGAAAAGAACACGCACTCGCCCGCAGGCCTTTTGCGCCGGACGTGCCGATTCCACCGATCAAGTCTGGTAAATTGCAGCGCCGTAGCGGAAATGCTGGTCTTGATGCTGCATCTGGGACGCTCTCGTCCTGACCCGCGGCGTGGCGGCCACCAGAACGGGCGCGCAGACGAAGCTAATCTGCTGCAAAGCGAAAGCGTTCCAAACATTGATTGATTAAGGTACCGAAGCCCAATCCCAAGTCACAGCCAGCTGCTTCTAGACGAGCAGTCGAGCACTCCCATCAGTGGTAGAGCCTAGTTGCCAACCGTTCGGAGTACGAGCACGGGGGGCAGAAACGTACATGTTTGCGCCGACGTGCGCTGCCGTTACCTCTGGTGTTGGAAGACAGACACTGACCCCGACACAGCCAGACACGCCCCCAGTCGCCTCCAGTCGCCTCATCAGCGTGTATCAAGAAGTGTAGCCACCCTCCGTCTGGCTGTGTTCCGGCTCCGGCCTATTGATGATGCGCAGCCATGCAGCGGTGCTGCCATCCACTCCGTCGCTTCCACCCAATCCTTCCTCCGCATCTTCCCTGCCAGTGGTCATTCGTCACTTTAGCCGTTCTGGCTTTTGATCCAGCGGTGACTCTGTTCCAAGCGTCTTCAGTTGAGACAATTGCCGAACCGACACCATGCAAACGACTGCAGCT
>Ga0335072_10014134_pt1 | contig 11342 bp, 12 predicted proteins | sample Lox_Sample_21_FD_206725 | JGI IMG/M metagenome (GOLD analysis project Ga0335072, IMG submission 206725) | Soil microbial communities from Loxahatchee National Wildlife Refuge, Florida, United States - Lox_Sample_2.1 | ecosystem: Environmental > Terrestrial > Soil > Wetlands | place: USA...
GTCGCGGTTGCGCTCGAGAATGGGAGTGAGCGATGACAGCTGACCTTAAAGATCAAATTCACATCTTGATGGAACGGGGCATTCAGCGCGTCGGCGCCGCGGACGTCGCAGGTCAGTCGGCAGCTGTGAGCACGTTCCCGCCTAAGTACCTCAGCCAGGCACTCCGGTCGAGGCGAACGGTGACGATCGCCGCGGTCGCGTGCGCTGCTGTGCTGGCCGCGACAGGGGTCGTCGCCGCTGAAGTCGGCACGAGCGCCAGCCCGGCACGACCGGAGCCTGCCAGGGCCCCGGTCGTGCTCACCGCCGCGATGCTCCGCCACGTAACTAGCGCGTCCAGGCTTGCGCTCGCGCACTCCGGGCGGGCGGTAGTTAACTCACGGGAAACGCTCGGCGGCGTGCTGCAGCAGACGGGGACCGACAACATCACCTTCGATGGCCGGAACTGGAACGACTCATTCAGTGTCGTGATGAGTGCCGTGGCCGGGGCGCCGGCTTCGCGCGAGTCGGCGATCAACCGGGTCGCGGGCGGTCAGGCTTACGACTATTTCGTCGCGTCCGACGGGCTGGCCTGGTATCACGAAACCGGGCCGGATGCCGTTGCCAAGCTGGCCATCCCGGACCCGCGCGTGCTGTTGCGCGAGCTGGCCCCCTCGGCGCGATTCGCGAAGGACGGGACCAGCGTGCTGGGCGGCGTGACGGTGACCAGGCTGACAGCCACGAACACCAGCGGCCTGCCCACGCTGAACTCGCCGAACATCTGGCCGGCGGGCACGATCAGCGCGCTGACCATCTGGGTCGACGGCACCGGAGTCGTCCGGCAGGTCATGGTCACCGGGACGCAAGTTGAGCGTGTCGGGATGCTGGTCTCCGGTCCGGCCGCAGGCCGGAAGCTGACTCAGTTCCAGGCCAGTGTTCGCCAGCTGGAGAAGCGGGACCACCTGGCGCCCGCGCAGGCGATGATGCGGGAGAAGTCCTCGGTGCTCGGGCGGGAACTTCGCAAGGAGCACTTGGCGGGCCTCAAGACCGAGGCGGACGTCACCACGATGACGATCCGGTTCACCGGCATCGGGCAGCCGCAGGTCATCAAGGCTCCGGCGCACGCGATCCGGGTCTACGGGCGCGGCTGAGCCCGGCCAGCACAGTGTCCGTCCGGCGCGCTTGGCGAGGGCCAGGGCTAACCCCGGATGCTGGCGGCCCTGGCCTGCCGGTAAAGGTGCTGGACAGCCGGACCGAAGCGAACGCTGTAGGAGACGAAGGCAGTGTCCCCCCCTCCCTGGTGGCCGCCGATAACCCCGATGATCGTCCCGGTGCGTGACTGCGGACTGAACCTGGTCACCCACGGGCTGCCGCTCGTGCCGCCGGTGTAGCCAGCGCACTCGAACCGCAGTTGGCTGTTGCTGAAGCGAGACGTCCAGTTGACACATGTGATGGGAGCGCTCGAACTGGACGGGTATCCGGTCACATGGACGAGATGCTGGTCGCCTAGGCCAGTGCCGAGGCGGTTGGCTCCGAGTACCTGCTGGATGTTCTGGCCGACGTGCGGCTTGAGCACCACGAAGCCGACGTCGTAGTCCGGATCGGATTCGCGGGCCCACTGCGGTGGCACGAGCAGCTTCGCTGGCGTCCATACTCCGAAGGGCTCCTGGCCACCGCGGTAGTCGGGGATGAACACGATGTCGCTTCTGTACCCTGTGCTGCCCTTGCCGCCATTGATGCAATGCGCAGCGGTAATCAGCAGGTCCTTTCCCGGACTGGCTACAACGCTTGCCGTACAGAAGTGATCGTGGCCAGCGGCGCGCATGAATAGCGCACCGACGCGGAGTCCGGCCCGCAGCCCGGCAATGTGCGAGTTTCCCAGCTGCCTGGGAGCTAGCACGCCTCTCCGCTCGCGGATGAACGGCCGCGCACCCTGCAACCTGGACCTGTCCCAGTAAACAGCGGCCGGGGGCGGACGATGCCCGGCATTCGGCGTGGTAGCACAGCCCGCGGCTGCGAGCGCCGCGACGATAGCAATTGCGCCTAGCCTGGCGGCAACGGCGCGCGGCCTGCCGGTCATCGGCCTGTTCTCTCCTGCCTGCACTCCAGTCTTACCACCTTGATTCCCCGCGCAAGCCTGAACGAGGCACAGGACGAAGAGCCTGGAAAGCCGGACTTGTTATGACGAATAACAAATTCCGTCTCTGCTCAGCGCCTGGCATTTTCCGTGAATAGCGCGGAAAATGCCAGGCGCGAAGTACTGCAGCCGCAAGCCGCTTCCGGCCAAGACCGCTAATGTGCCGACGGGTCCGGGAGCGGGCTCGTCGGCGTGACGCGCCGGATGTGCACGATGGTGTCGATCGCCTCGTTCGTCGGTCCGGCGGTGAGATGGAAGTCGGCCGCCTTCTCCGGGTCGTAGTTCGGGCCGACACATCGGATGCGCAGCGGGGTGCGCAGCCAGCGCGAAACGGCGGGCGGTGCCCCGGAGCCGACGCGGAGCGGGAGCATCAGCGACGGCAGCGGCAACCGGTCGAGGCAAGACTCGACGAAGTCCTCCGGCACCTCGGGTACCGGCAGCGGCGCGTGGCCACTGCCAGCGGTCAGCGCGATGGCGTGATAGCCGGCGCCGAGCGCGCCTCGGAGCAGGGCTCCGGCGCTGCGGCCGGTCTGCGAGTACGGCGAGAGTGTCCGGGGATCCCCGACGATCATGTGTGCCATGCCGCCGAGATGGACGATCGACGAGTCAGTCCGCTCCCGCCAGCGCAGGTCGACGTCGGCGAGATGGTCCTCGACGGCCCCCAGCGAGCCTGGTGCCGGGTCCCCATCGGCGTGGACGATGCGGGCGGGGTCGTCGCGATGCTCGAGGTTGTACTCGCGAAGCCAGCGGACGAATTCCAGCATCTCGGCGGTACGGACGAAGCCCTGGCTAGTGCGTACCAGTCCGATCGGGTCGCCGGCGCCCGTCGTGACGTAACGGTCGAGGCCGGCGCCGGTGTCGATGGTGCCCTCGATGTGGATGGCACGGAACCCCGCGTGCAACACCAGGCTGCGGGCGATCGCGTGAGAGGCGAGGTTGAGCTCGCGCGTGGTCCGTATCGCGGCGGCCAGCCCGACGACCGCCGCATCGCGGAGCGCCGGGACCAAGCCGTCCGGCTCGAAGGGCACGGCGACTTGGCCGAGCCAGCTGGACACCTCCGGCGGACGGCGGCTCATGACGATACCGCCGAGTTTGCGATCGGGGTGTTCTGGCCCGCGGCGAGCCACCAGGTGCCGTCCCGTCGGATCAGCACGTACATCGCCATCTCTGAGAAGCCGGAGACGCCGGAGTCGCCGGGCAAGGCGCGCCTGCGAACATGGGCTATTGCGACGCCCGGCGCGGGCGCGATCATCTGCACCTGCTCGTAGCGCGACGCCGGTGCGGCTGGCGCGCCCATGAGCGAGTGGTGCGCGGAGTTGAGGCGGGGGAACCCGGCGAGCACGCGCCCGTACGGGCTGCCCCAGAGCACGTCCCTGGCAAACATGCCGTCGTAGCGGTCGGCATCGCCGTCGTCCAGGCCCGCCTGCAGTTCGCTGACCAGACGGCGTACGGCGGCCTCGGCGTCGGCGGCCACCGTGGACTGGTGCAGGCTCGGCCGCCCGCCGCCGGCGAGCTTGCCCGGTGCGGTCTCGCGGAGCGGGCGCAGGGCGCGGGCCCACCGCGCGAGACCGTCGAGCATCCGGCGCCGAGCCTCGATCTGCCGCGGACGTGGCGCACACCGGCCCTGGTCGTCGAAATCGTCGAAGATGCCCAGCGCCACCTGCGGGCCGACCCCGGCCATACCGAGCTCGGCCGTGATCAGTCGCAGGTGCTCGACGGCCCGTATGCCGCCTTCGGTGCCGTAGCCAACGAAACCGACGGCCTTGTCCCGCCACTCGGCGTACAGATGATCGAGGGCGTTTTTGAGCACGGCGGTCGTAGAGTGGTTGTACTCCGGGGATACGAGCACGTACGCGTCGAAGCCGGCGATCAGTTCTGCCCACGCCTTGGTGTGCTCGAGGGTATAGCCGCCAAAGGCCGCCGGCGCCGGTTCGGCCAGCATCGGCGGTCCGGCATCGGCCAGGTCCACCAGCACAAGCTCGAGATCATCGGGTGCGTCCGCGCAGATCCACTCCGCGACTGCCCGTGCCCGCCGGCCCGGACGCGTACTGCCTGCGAGCACGGCGACCCGCGTCGTCTCTGTCTTCATCTGGTTCCCCTTGAGGTCGAGTTCGCACCCTGCCGACGCTAGGGGGTCAAGTGAACTTGAATGCAAGTCCGTGATCGCGCGATCATGTCCCCATGGACGACAAGTGGCACGTCTCGGGACTCACCGTCGGGGAGGTCGCTGCACGCATGGAGATCGCACGGTCAGCGGTGCGCTGGTACGCGGACCAAGGCCTGCTGCCATGTGAGCGTACGCACAACAACGAGCGCCGCTTCTTCGCCGACGTGCTGTGCCGCGTCGCCATGATCCGTGCCGCTCAGCGGGTGGGCCTCACTCTTGAGGAGATCCGCGAGGCGCTGGCGACCCTGCCGCCCGGCCGACCGCCGACGCCCGAGGACTGGAACCGCCTCGCGGCCCGGCTGCGCGAGGTCCTCGTGGACCGGATCGAGCAGCTGTTCGCCCTACTGGATGAGATGGCTCCCCGTGCCACCGTGGCGACCATACCTGCCAGCCACGGCTGAGACGGCTGTCCGGGCGCTGGTCACTGACAAAGCAGAAGGCCAGAGTGCGTAGTGACCTGGAAGACTCCGTCCGGGCCGATTGGCACGCGCCCGGTTACCGCGGCGACGAAGGCCGCGGGGTCGGGCATGGTGTGGGCTCGCATGCTGGCCACGTAGCTGGCGACTGGCTCCGCGCCGGGCAGCCTCAGCTCGCTGGTGAAGTCGTGCCGTCGCACCGAAGTAAATACCCGCGACAGCAACTGGGCGCCCACGTCCAGGGTCACGGTCCCGTAGGTGTCGTAGATTGCCTCGGCGGGGAAGCCGGACGCGGCCGCCGTCGACGTGATCAGCTCGCGCAGTTCGATCAGGTGGTCATTGCCGTTGAGTACCACGAGCAACTGGCCGCCTGGCCGGGTGATGCGACGGAACTGAACCACAGCGGCCGCCGGGTCGGGAACGTGGTAGAGCATGTGCGGGGCCAGGGTGACATCAGCCACGTGATCGGCGACCGGAAGCGCGGCGGCGTCACCGACGGTGAGTCCGGCCGCAGGCGTACGACGTCGCGCGGCGGCGAGCATGCCCGGCGACAGGTCAACGCCGGCCATCGGGCCGTGATGCCCGCGGCGGGCCAGGCCGGCCAGATAGGTCCCGTTTCCGCAGCCGACGTCGACCACCGTCTCGGCCCCGGTGAGCCCGGCGAGGCCAAGCACCTCTGAGACAAGGTCGATGCGCGGTTCCTGGTATGCGTAGATCGACTGCCGGGCAGCGAGGTTCACATCGGTCTGGTACTGGACCGTCCTCAGGTAGTCCTGATCCGTCAGGAGCTGAGTGCCATCGAGCTGACCTCGGTCGGAAGACATAGCTCGTTACGGTAGCGGGGTTGCGGCCGGAATCGCGGGCGACAGTCAGGTTCCGCTATGTCTAGGATCGGCGGATGGCAGTAGAGGCAGTGATCTTCGACTGGGGCGGCACGCTCACTCCGTGGCACTCGATCAACGCGGCCGATCTGTGGGCCGCCGTGTGCGCGCCGCATTTCCCGGCGCACGAGGCTCTCGCGCATGCGGCCGCGCTGCTTGCTGCCGAAGACGAGTTGTGGCGGCTGTCCAGGACTGAGCAGCGAAGCGCGACGATGACCGCGCTGTTCGAGCTCGCCGGAGTCACCGCCACTGAGGCTCTGCTGACCAGCTACGTCGGTGCCTGGGAACCGCACACGTTCACTGACCCGGATGCTCCGGCTCTGCTGTCGCGCCTGCGCGACCGCGGCATCGGAATCGGCGTGCTGTCGAACACGATGTGGCCGCGTAGCTGGCACGAGGACGTATTCAGGCGCGACGGGGTACTCGACCTCATTGACGGCGCGGTCTACTCCAGCGAGATCGACTGGAACAAGCCGCACCCGCTGGCGTTCCAGGCCGCAATGGCGGCGATTGGCGTCAGCGATCCCGCTCAGTGTGTTTTCGTCGGCGACCGCCCGTACGACGACGTGTTCGGGGCCAAGAGCGCCGGCATGCGCGCAGTGCTGATCCCGAACAGCGACGTGCCGCAGTACGACGGGGTCGCGCCCGACGCGGTGATCAGCAGGCTCGCGGATCTCGGGCCACTGATCGAGGCCTGGTGAGCGCAAAATCGGCAAGTTGACGCTCTTCCAGAAGTGCTTATCCCAGCCTTATAGTTAGCGCTCGCAACGGCGGATCACTAATGCTCACATAGAGGTCAACGCCGCACAGCGAGTTGCCCGCAAGCGGGTTCGGCAGCGCCGCCGCGACTATCGTGCAAGGGGCTTTTATGCATATAAGTGCTGGAGACACCGCCTGGATGCTTACGTCCACGGCTCTTGTGCTGTTCATGATGCCGGGGCTCGCACTGTTCTACGGCGGGCTTGTCGGAGCCAAGAACGTGATCGCGACCATGGTGCAGTCCTTTGTCGCCATCGGCCTGATCAGCGTGTTGTGGGTCGTCGTCGGCTACTCCCTCGCCTTCGGCACTGACCACGGCGGCGTCATCGGCAGCCTGTCGAACGTCATGCTGCGCGGCGTCGGGGTGAACCCGACGCACTTTGCGCCGACGATCCCGGCTCTCGTCTACATGGCGTTCCAGATGAAGTTCGCTGTCATCACGCCAGCGCTGATCGCCGGGGCATTCTGCGAGCGGATGCGCTTCCGGGGCTACCTGGTCTTCATCGGCCTGTGGTCCCTCATCGTCTACTGCCCGTTCGCGCACGCGGTCTGGGGCGGCGGCATCCTCGGGACTGGCGGCCTCCACGCGATCGACTTCGCCGGCGGCTCGGTCGTGCATGAGCTAGCCGGAGCTGCCGCTCTGGCTACAGCGTTCTATCTGAAGCGAACCAAGCAGCTCGACCGGCCGCACAATGTGCCGCTGGTGCTTCTCGGCGCGGGGATCCTCTGGTTCGGCTGGTTTGGCTTCAACGCCGGAAGCGCTACCTCAGCGGGCGGGGTCGCCGCATACGCCCTGGTGAACACGCAGCTGGGAGCATCAACCGCGATGCTCGCCTGGATGGGCTTTGAGTGGTGGCGGAAGAAGAAGCCGTCCGGGGTCGGGATCGCCGCTGGTGCCGTCGCGGGCCTGGCGGCGATCACGCCCGCGTCCGGATACGTTCCGCCGTGGGCCGCGATCATCATCGGCGCAGCCGCTGGCACGCTGTGCTACTTCGCGGTCAACATCAAGGACGTGCTGCGCTACGACGACTCGCTGGACGTGGTCGGCGTGCACATGGTCGGCGGCATCATCGGCGTCGTCCTGACCGGTGTATTCTCCAGCCTCGCAGTTAACGCTGCCGGTGAGCCTGGCGGTCTCACCCAGCTGGGCCGCCAGGTCGTCCTCGCGGTTGCCGGCGTGGTCTACCCATTCGTGATGACCTGGCTCATCCTGCTGGTCACCGACAAGCTGGTCGGCTTGAAGGTCACCGAGGCAGATGAGGAAACGGGCCTGGACGTGGCCGAGCATGGCGAGAGCGGATACGGCTGGTCCTACCCTGTTCCGGCGATGGCCGGAGCGGCGAGCGACGGCGACGGCGGCGACCCTGACCAGATCGTCGTTCAAGGAAGCGACTAGCGCCTGGCCGGTGCCCGGCCGCCGGGCTCAGCACTGGTGGCCGGGCTCAGCACTGGTGGCCGGGCTCAGTAGTGGATGTGCGCCTGCCAGTCGCGAGGCACACGACCCTCCGGGCCCGGCGCCGGCTGGCTCTCTGGGTGATGCTCCGGCGGCTCCAGCGTCGGGCCGCTCTCGTACAGCTGCTCGGACTGGTAATCCCAGAACCACGACTCGCCGGGTTCAAAGCTCCGGATAATCGGGTGCCCCGAGGCCTTGGCATGCTTAGTCGCATGCTGCTCTGGTGAGGTGTCACAGCAGCCGATGTGCCCGCACTCCGTGCACCGCCGCAAGTGCACCCACCACCCGCTGGCCGCCTCACACTCGGCACACCCTGTACCGCTGGGCGGCACCGACGGGTTGATTCCCTCGATCGTTGTCATGATCTCTCCAGATGTGGTGGCGGGAACGGGTCACCGAAGGACTCGTTAGCCGCCCACCGGTATACCCCGCTGGACAAGGTGGATGTTGCCCGCTCGGCGCGGAGGGTGAAGACGCGGTGCCGGGCCGCGGAGGTCGCTAGCGGTACTCCTTTACTCCGCAGGAACATCCCCCGTATTACAAAGTCCGGCGTCGCATCATTCCCCGGCGCCATGTCGGTTACGACGGTCTCAGCTAGCCGAGCGCGCCACGGGTGGGTACAGCCGGCCCGCCCGCGAGTGCCCGCAGCACCGCCGTGCGCGCCGTTCACGTCAGAGCTGGGCGAGCCCGCGATCACGGCCTTGCACATGTCGCGCTCGCAGGACCGGTTTGTCCGCACCTCAGGTGGGTTTACGGCGAGAAGCGGGTAAGGCAGCGGTAGTTGAAGCGTTCCGTCGCCGGCCGGCCGAAGCCGTTATTGCCCGCCTGAGCCGGAGGTTCCCGTGGCTGAGAAGGTCTCCTTGCCAGTATTTCTTGTCGTGGATGAGGACAAGTCCAGCGTCGACGCCATGGTTAGTGACCTTGAGCGGCGCTTTGCCGCCGACTATGGCGTGGTGGGTGTGACGTCCTCACGGGCAGCGCTGGAGCGGCTGGTTGCGCTGCGTGACGCGGCCGAACAGGTCGCCCTGATAATCAGTCGCGAGTCAATGCAGGCGATGTCTGGTTCGGAACTGCTGGCGCGCAGCCGATCGACTCATCCAGACGCCAAGCGGATTCTGCTGGTGGACTATAACGACCCGCAGATGCTCGATTGCCTCGCGCAGGGGATGGCATCAGGCGACGTTGAACAGTACGTGACCAGGCCCTGGCGGTCGCGGGAGCGCTTCCTGTATCCGGTGGTCGGCGAGGCACTGGCGGCGTGGACCAGGCGCCAGCCTTCCGGTTTTCAGCTGATCCGGATCGTGGGCGACCGGTGGCATCCGTACTCCTACAAGCTCCGCGATGCGATGGAACGTAACAACGTTCCTTACGGCTTCTACGACCGCGACTCGCCAGAGGGTGCCGAGCTGCTCGGTCAGCTAGCCGAGGTCCCCGACCACCCGGTGGTCTTCGCGGCTCGCGGTCGGCGACGTGCGCGCGGGCTCGATGAAACGGGTGGCATCCGCCGTCGGGGAAGGCGCCGTGGCCATCCCGCAGGTTCACAAGCACCTACAGCGCCAAGCTATCCGGTCGGCCGGCTAGCAACGTGTCGCTCCTCATCCTCCAGCGACCGCGCGTCTTAACGGCTGACCTTTTCGCCCTTAGGTCTGCAAGGTGACTACGCGCGGAACTCACTGATTCGCGCCTCACCGCGCCACAGCTTGTCCGCGGGCGCCAGGATATTAGAGGTCATCAACCCGGCGCTCGAGTGTCAGATCATCCCGGAAGCGTGCATACCACGACGGGAAGTCTGTCAATGACCCCAGCACCACCACGGCGCCAGCCGCGCGCAGATCCTCGGCAGTGAACGAACCGGTGGGAACGCCGACGGCCAGCGCGCCGGCAGACTGCCCGGCCGCCATGTCAGCTGGCGTGTCGCCGACGTAAACAGCTGCGCCCACACGGGCGAGCACGGCAGCCTTCTCCGGCCCGTGCACGTGCGTGAATACCTCGTCCGCCTGCAGGCCAACGGCGTCGAGGCTGGGCTGCACCGAGATCGGGTGTTTCGCCGTGACGATGATTGCTCGTTCCCCTGCTTGCTTAACCGCTGCCAGCGACTCCGCGGCGCCGGCGAGCGGGAACGTCAGCGTCGGAGCCAGCCGCACGTAATGACGCCGGTAGCTGTCGGCCGCGACCTGGTGCCCGTCCGCCGGGAACCAGTAGCTGACCTCGTCCTCCAGCTTGATGCCCATCCGCTGGTCCACCTCGGCGAGATCGATTACGACTCCGAGCTCCGCCGAGACCGCCGACCACGCGGCCATGATCGCCGGCCGGGAGTTGATCAATGTGAGGTCAAGATCAAATCCAACCGGGCCGGCCTTGCGCATCCCGCTCCTTACTGCCCTGGCCGCGACCCGCTGGTGCCGCCCCGATCTCAACGGTATCTCGCCGCCGGCGCGCCAGGCCGGCCGCACCGTGCCGCGCCGATATGGCAGGCTCGCATCATGCAGTTTCAGCACTCCGAGCAGATCTGGACGGACTTTCCCGAGCTGGCGGCAGGAGCGCTGGTCGCGACCGGCATCACCGGCGACGAGGAAGCCGCCGAGGGCGTCGCCGGCCGGGTCAAGCGGCTCTACGCGCGGGCTGACGATCTGTTAGCCGACGCCTCCGAGGCTGAGCTCCCGCAGATCCGCGCGTGGCGGGCCGCCTTCGCGCGCATGGGGCTCAAGCCGACGCAGTACCGCTGCGCAGCGGAGTCGCTGCTGCGGCGCTACCGGAAAGAAGGGACGCTCCCCGCGGTTCACCCGCTCGTTGACCTCTGCAACGCGATATCGCTCGCCTACGCAGTACCGATAGCGGTGATCGACACTGACCGACTCAGCGGTCCGCTCACCGTCCGCTACGCGGACGGGAGCGAGCGATACTCCTCGTTCTCCGGCGAGGCCGAGCATCCTTATCCTGGCGAGGTGATCTTCGCTGACCAGGCCGGGAACGTCCACGCCCGGCGCTGGTGCCATCGCCAGAGCGCGCAGTCGGCGGTCTCGGCGACGACCACGTCGGCGCTGATCGTTGCTGAGGCGATGCACGAGTCAGCGCGATCCGATGTCGCCCTCCTGCTGGCAACGGCCGCCGGGGAACTCACCGCGGTCTGGCCTGGCACTGACCCGATCCAGACCGGCCTGCTCAGCAGCGACCAGCCGCGATTCGAGACCGGAACCACAGAACCGGGGAGCCAGCCATCGCCGGCCTGAGCACGGTGCCGGAGCCGCGGCACTACGCATTCGGGGACGGCGACCTCGCTGCCCGCCGGCTCGCTCTGCTGCACGAGGTCTACGCGCCGTCCTCATCGGCGCTGCTCGCTGACGCCCTGACCAGTTCGCCGGTGCTTGCCTACGACCTCGGCTGCGGGCCCGGCTACACGACCGAGATGGTCGCCCAGGTAACGCAGGCAAAGCGAACCGTCGGGCTGGACAGTTCGGCGCACTTCGTGACAGCAGCCCGTGCGCGAGATGACGAGGCCCGGCACCAAGAGGCACAGACCGCCGGGCACCTTGAGTTCGCCGCGCATGACGTC
>Ga0335072_10014135_pt1 | contig 11342 bp, 9 predicted proteins | sample Lox_Sample_21_FD_206725 | JGI IMG/M metagenome (GOLD analysis project Ga0335072, IMG submission 206725) | Soil microbial communities from Loxahatchee National Wildlife Refuge, Florida, United States - Lox_Sample_2.1 | ecosystem: Environmental > Terrestrial > Soil > Wetlands | place: USA: Florida...
GGGCGCAGGTCTGGCTACAGGCCAGGGCGGAAGCCAGAGATCGGGCCAAAGATGCCTTCAGCCTCAAGGACTTCCACTCCAGGGCACTTGGCCTGGGCTCCATGGGCCTGGACCCGCTGCGCCAGGCACTGGCCCGCCTCTAGGCCGCCGCTGCCCGACGCCCGTCATCGGGCACGCCTCCCGCAGCGGCGAGCATCTGGTGGTAAACGATGTCGGACAGCCGCCGCTTGAGCGCTCGCATCGCTTCCATCGGGGTTTTTCCGGCGGCGACTTTGCGGTCGAAGTAGGCCCGGCCCTCGGTCGGGTTGCGCAGCTGGACCACGGCCATGATGTGCAGCGCGCGGTTGATCTGCCGGTTGCCCGCGCGGGAGAGCCGGTGGCGGACTTGCTCGCCGGAGGAGGCGTCGATCGGCGCGGTGCCGTTCCACGACGCGAAGTGGGCCCTGGTCGGGAACCGGGTGATGTCGCCGACCTCAACCAGCAGCCGGGCCGCTCCGGAGGGTCCGATGCCGTGCAGCTGGGTGAGCGTGCTGCCGGTCGTGGCGAGCAGTTCGCGGAGTTCCTTGTCGGCGGCCTTGGTGCGCTGGTAGATCCTCTCCAGGTCCGCGATGAGCTCGGCGGCGACGCGCTTGCGTGCTTTCCCAGCTGCGTTTTGCGGCCGCACTTTCGTTAGTAAAACCCGTGCCTGCGCCGCGGACAGGTCCTTCTTCGCCCCGCCCGGGATCAGCTCGAGCAGCAGCCGGTGCAGCTGGGACACCATGCGAGTGTGGTCTTCGCCCAGCGACCGCCGCCGGTCAGTCAGGATCCGCAGCACCGCCAGCTGCTGGTCATCGGCAACTGGACGAAGTCCCGACATTCGGACCGCCACCAGTGCGACCGAGTGCGCGTCGGTGGCGTCTGTTTTGCGGCCCTGTCCGGTGGCGAACACCCGCGTGCGGGCTGACAGCTTGGGCGGCACGTCCAGGACCTGATCGCCGTCGGCGAGAAGGCGGCTGGCGATGTGACCGCCGATGCCCTGGCATCCCTCGATCGCCCACGTGCGCTCCGGCCACCGGCGAGCCTCCGCGAGCATCGCCCGGTACCCGGCAGCATGGGTTCCGAACCGGCCGCCGCCCAGCACCGTCTCATCGCTGCCCATGACCTCGATCGTCGCCGAGCGCTTATGCGGATCCATCCCGATCACCACAGTGCCCATCCACTCCTCCAACCTCTAGCTGCGTGCGAGTCGAGCCAGGACGGCACCGCTACTTCGAGCAGGGCAAACCCCTCTTGAGCCTCACCTGGCCCATGCGGCACCCGGCCAGCGCAGGCCAAATGAGAGCCACATGAGGAACGTGGGCAGCCGATGTGAGAGCGACAGGCCGGGCACCTAGACCGAGCCTCGCCAGGCTCAACTCCTAGCGCAAGTCAACAAGTAGCCGATGTGAGTGAGTTGGTCGCGGCGAGCTCACAGAGCGCTCGGTTTCTGCCCGGCGCTATCCGGTTGGATTGATCGGGTGTTGTGCTCGGATCTGGTCAAGAGCCTGGATCAGCGGTCCGCAGCTGGAGTGCCCTATCAGCCACGAAACGATCTGGCCGTCGGTGGTGACGGCTTTGAGCCGGCCGGTGGGCTTGCTTGGGCTTGGCGTCAGGCGCAGTGCTGACAGCTGCTGCCAGCGGAGATTCGTGTCGCGCTGCACGCCTCGGCGTCTCGAGGAGGTGAACGATATCCCGTCCTCGTTGATCAGCAAGGTGCCCTGCCGCAGGCCACGGCGGGCCGATGCCGGCCCGCTGACTGCGCCGGCCAGCGTTCCGACCTGGCTGACGCGAGCGGCGAACAAGGTGCCGTGCGGTGCGGTGTCGAATACCCGCCGCTGCCTGCGTGCTTGGAGCCTAAGCACAAGCGGCATCTCGATGGCCAGGATCAGCGCTGCCACCCCAACGGCGGCCAGCCCGCCGAGCACCGCGGCAGGGTTGTGGTCCCGCACGCCGAGCAGCGCCATTGCGACGAGGACCACGGCGTATGGGAAACCCATCCGGACGGCGATCCACCGCCCGAAGGGCTTGGGCCGGACGACGCTAATCTCTGGCGGAGAACTCAACACCACGACGGCCCTCTCGGTCAGACGCGCGTAGCGTACCGTGCTAACTAGTGATTCGTCAGCATTTGACGTCGTCGAGCTGAGGAACGCAGGAGGAGTGCAGTTCGGCCCCGGCGAGCACGATCGCCGTTTGCGCTCGTCGCTGTCCACGATGGCGGCGACCGGGATGCAAGCACAAAGGTCAGAGCTGCTGCCGAGCCAACATCCGGATCTGCCGCCGGCAGAGTGCGCTTGCATGGCTGTCCGGGGCTGGCGTGTCTGCCGAGCGAGCACGCGGTGACGCTGGGATACTCATGACGGTGAGTGTCCGCGTCGTCTTCGTCGACTGGTACAAGACGCTATCGACGTCGCGGTTCTGGCAGCAAAGGCCTGGGTGCCGCCTGACACCTGAGGATTCGGCCAGGGTGGAGAGCTGGGTCTTCGGCCGTGCTGAACTCCTGCGGCAGTGGATGCTCGGCGAGGTGGCCTCGGAAGACGTGTGCGCTTTGGCTGCTGGAAGACTTGGTCTGGCCGCCGCGGATGTCTTGGCCGACCTCGAGCACAACTGCCGGAGGATGGAGTTCGACGATCCCTCGGTGGTCGATGCCCTCCGGGCGATCCGCGTGCAGGGGATCAAGGTCGTCCTGGCGACCGACAACATGGACGCCTTCTGCCGCTGGACGGTACCGGCCCTGCACCTGGGCGACATGTTCGACGCCATCCTGGACTCGGCTTCGCTCGGAACCCTGAAGGACGACCTGGGGCGTGGGCATAGCCCGTTCTTTTCGCCGTGGCTCAGCGATCAGCGCATCGCGCCCGCCGAGGCTGTCTTGGTCGACGACTCGCCGCCGACGTCGGCCGCCGCAATCGGCTTGCAGACCCGCCTCGTCGAGCAGCCCGACAAGCTGGCGAGCATTCTGACGCACCAAGGGCTAGTCGTAGGGACGGATGCTTCAGCTGCGACCAGGGCCTAAGAAGCCCACCGGCAAGCCGTGTGTTCATGCATCGTCTGCACTGGCGTGCTCGCCCGCTAGTAACTCCTCGAAGCGCGTCGGTGCTGGATGTGGAGACGTCCTCCTGATGCGGTTGTCGGGCTTGGTATCCCAGCGCATCGAGGAGGACGTCCATGAGTGACCGTACCGGCTTGTCCCGGGGTGATCGCAACCGCAACGCCCGGCTGGCGCGGCTGCGGGTGCTGCTGCCGCCGGAGAACGCGATCGTGGGGATCGACCTGGCCGATGATAAGCAGGCCGCGGTGGTGACCGATCACGACTCGCGGGTGATCGCCCGGCGGCGGGTGATGGCACGGGCGTGGGAGCTGGGCGAGCTGCTGGACTGGGCGGTCGCCAAGGCGAACGCAGCGGGGTTTGTGTCGGTGACGGTGGCGTGTGAGCCGACCGGGCACCGGTGGCGGGTGCTGGATCAGCTCGCCGCGCAGCGGGACCTGGCGCTGGTATGCGTGCAGCCGCTGCTGGTCTACCGCGCCCGCGAGAGCGAGGACCTGACGCGCGACAAGTCCGACCCGAAGGATGCGGTGCTGATCGCGCGGCTGGCCAGTGAGCTGCGCTGCTATGAGCCCGAGCGCGCTGACGCGGTGTGGGCAAGGTTGCGGCACCTGGGTGCCCGCCGCTTGCAGCTGAGCACGGATGCGACGGGGCAGGTAAACCAGGTCCGGGATCTGCTGGAGTGCGCCTGGCCCGCGGTCCTGGCCGCGGCGGGCAAGCCGTTCCGGTCGGCGACCTGGTGCGCGGCGGTGGCGGTGACGCTGGACCGGTGCGCGGGTGACCTGGCCCGGGTGCGCCGGCTCGGACCGGCCCGGTTCGAGGCCGCGGTGCGCCGGGAGCTGCCCCGCTGGGGCGCCACCCGGCCGTGCCTGCGGATCATACGTAATGTCTTCGAGGCGCTGGCTGACGGCGCCGGCGTGATCGCGCACCGGCCAGGGGCGCTGGAGCGCGCAGACCTGGCCATGGCCGACTGGCACGACACCAGGGAACGGCTAGCCGATGTCGAGGCCCGGATGGTCGTCGTGCTAGACGATCTCGGCCTGACCGGCCTGGTCACCACCATCGCCGGCCTCACCGCGGTCGGCGCGGCGGCGATCCTGGCCGAGACCGGCGACCCGGCCCGGTTCGCCACGCCGCGGTCACTGGTCAAGCACGCCGGGCTGTGCCCGCGCGACAACGCCTCTGGTGAGTTCCAGGGCAAGACGCCGATCTCCGGCCGCGGCCGGCCAGGCCTGCGGGTGGCCGCCTGGCGGGCGGTCTGGGCGGCACTGCCGAACAACGACGTGATGGCCGCCAAGTTCACCCGCCTGACCACCCGCGACGACAACCGGCTCGCCCGCCAGCAGGCCCGCACCGCCTGCGCCGCGGCGCTGCTGCGCTGGATCCACGTCGTCATCACCCGGCGGGTGAGCTGGGACCCTGCCATCGCGGCCGGGACCACGATGCTGCAGCAGGCCGCGTGAACGCCGCGCACTGACCACCTCCGCGGCGGCTAATGACCCGGGCGGGGCGAGCCCGAACGTCCCTCGAGGAACCCACCTCGCGCATGAGCATGGGCAGCCCCGCCCGTCTCCTCACCGAGCTCGATTCACGCTGTCGGGAACAACCCGGTTGGAAGCTAGGCAGAGCACGAGGAGACGGCGGAGCACCCGCCCGACTTGACACACGCCGCGTTACGGTGCTCATGCCGCTCCCAGCACGTCCCGATGGCCGACAGCAACCCTCTACATCGTCGACCGTGTCAAGGACGTAATCATCTCGGTGGAGAAAGGGTGCAGGGTCCACGATCGAGGTCGAGAACGTGATCTACAGCCCCGCTGTGCTTGCGCCGGCGTGTTCGAAATCCCGACGAGCTGCGGGGCGACCGGGTCCACGCCGGGCTCGTGGTCAAACCAAACATGACCGGGCCTGAGGACGACATCGTCACGCGTTGCCGCCGGGCTAATCTGCCACAAGCTGAGGCACCCGATCGAGTTTCGCCCACCAGCCGTTGCCCGAGTCCGCGCCGGGAAGCTGCTAGTTAGCCAAGTCGCAAAGATGACCGTTCGCGCGTATGACGCATCCGCATGCAGCACGGCAAGGAGCTTTCCTCGGATGCATTGAACCGCGAGCGCTACTCAGCGCCAATTCCGCGGCCTGGACCAGAATCTGGTTCGGAACGCGCGTCGTCTCGTCACACCGGTGGCGACGAACGCCCGCGCGTGGCAGGGTAACAAAACTGGCACCCCGGTACCTCCAATCAACGGCGCGCCATTCTGGACGACGGCACCTCCGTAAAAGGCCTTCACCAAGCGGGCGGCGGCGGGGCATTGAACACGTTGCTCTGCCGGTTATAGTCGCCCACCTGCACGCCCTGCGCGCCCGCGAGGTTGATGTTGTACTTACCCGCCCGTGCCCCCGCTGGGTCCGCCACGCGCATCACCGCGGCCGCCGCGTCGAGGACGGCCTGGTCGTGGTCCGCGCCCGCCTGCTTGAGGTGAACCTCCAGGTTCCCCCGCCAGGCCTCCGGATCGGCGACATACTGCTCGAGCGCGTCCTGGGCGGCCCGCCGACCACCGAACCGCCGTGCCAGCGCACTCTGCAATCCCGCGTAGGCATCCCGCACCGCGGTGGCGGCGGTCTGCCCTACGCCCTGCGCTAGCCCGGCCACCAATGCGGTCAGAATAAGCGAAATCGGATCCATTTCCGATCCCCCCGAGTTCTTGAATTCAGGAACGGCGAGCTACCCCAATAATCCTCGTCTAGCCGCGCCTGCGGAAGCCGATTCCGGCGACTATTGTCGAAGAGGGAGTTGCGGCGGATCCTTAGAGAGATCAGTTTCACGATTCCGGCTCGGGGGGAGTGGGGGCATGAAGAGCGAGGATATCGAGGTCAAAGTTGAGCGCGGGGTCCTCTGGGTCGGTGCGGAGGCGTACCCGTTGCAAAATATCGCGCGTGCTCGCACGGTTCGGTTGGTTCCTAACCGCGCGTGGGCGGTGAGGAGATTCGTGGTCACCGTCGTGCTGTGGGCGCTCTTGGGGATCGCTGGGGCGGTCGCCCTCCGGCTGGCGAACCGCCAGAATTCGTCGAGCGGTTACCACCTCATGCACGACGGCGGGACCGCGGCGATCGTGATCGCCGTCGTCCTGGCCGCCGTCGCCTTAATTACGCTGCTTGTGCGCGTGTCGAGGCGGACGTTCTACGCGCTTGTCATCGAGACGGCGGGAACGCCGCGCGGCGTCCTGGTGAGCACCAGTAAGGCGGAACTGGGCGGCCTTGTTCGCACGATCATGGAAACGATAAACGACCCAGCGACCCCGCCATATCAGAATACGTTTGTGAGTTTTGACATGCGCGGCGCGCAGGGCGTTCAGATCGGCGACGGGACCAGACAGGAGAACGCGTTCAAGGCCGCGTGACCCAGGACCGTGCTTGTGACACGGCAGCGGCGCACTGTGACCGCGGTCCGGCAGGCCGGGCCGTCACCGTCAAGATGGCGTAGGCCCCCGTTTCAGCCGCCAGTTGTCGACCTGTCCTTACGGGCCGGGCGCTGTAGGCTTCCCGGCTCCGGGCCGGGAGGTTAGCTCGACGGGCTGCCGCGGCACGCACTCTCTTGCCGCATGGAGCGGCGTGGTTCCCAGTCGGCATCAGGCGTCCCGCGTCGACCAGGACTCCTGGCAGCAAAGGGCAAGGGGATCGTACTGGTGCACTACTGCCAATGCCGCCTGACCGCTGTTGTCTGAATGGGACCCGCCCGATCGTCTCGCGCATCGGCGACCAGTCTTGCGGGGTCACGAACCATCGCGCAGGTCGCCGAGGCGCGTAGGCACGAAGTGGATGTCGTCGAATGTCACTGCGCAACCGCTACCTGTGGGCGATTGGGCTTCGAATCCGATCTTGTCGCCAGCAGACGACTCGGCGATTCGGAAGAACCGGATCATGCGCCAGTTCCTTCCGTCGGTGGAAGCGTGGTAGGCGTACGCCTGATCGATGCGGGAGACGCGCAGCCATACAGATCGTCCGGGAACAACGAACGCGTTGGCGTCGTCAGACACATCGCGGGTGACCACGGAGACGACCATGGGCTCGCGCGTCGGCGAGAACTCGAAGCAGAGCTTGCCCCAGTGCCGCTCGTCAACCCACAGCAGAAGCACTCCAGCGTCATAAGTCGCCTCGAAGTTGACGGCAACCCGGGCGCTGAACTGAAAATCGCCGACTGGGGGAACGCCGAGCAGGGTCGGCGCGTTGAGCACCGGCTCCGCCTCCAGCGCGCCAGAACCGCCAGGGTCAACGAAAAAGTCGGTGCGAGCCGCTGCCTTCGCGATCACCGCGCTGACCTGTTGGTCGAACTGCCAGGCTCCGGCGAGGGACGGTGAAAGCGGAAACCGGATATCGGGTACATGCAACATGTCGGCCATTAGGGCTACTCCGTCGCCAGACAGGCTACGTAGGCCATTGGATGTGCTTGAGTTCGAAGAACTCGCGCAGGCCAGCTTCGCCGCCTTCGCGGCCGATACCGCTTTCGCGATACCCTCCCCACGGCGCGTCCGGCCTGGTGGCTCCGCCGCCGTTGATGGTCACGTTGCCTGTACGCAGACGCCGGGCAACGTCCAGCGCCGTCGGCAGGGGTCCCCAGATGTTGGCGTTCAATCCGAACGAGCTCTGGTTGGCGAGGGTCACGGCTTCGTCCACTGAGTCGACAGCCATGATCGCTCCAACAGGCCCGAAGAGCTCCGTCTGTGCTATCACCGACTCGTTCGTGACGCCCCCTATCAGCTGCGGTGCTACGAAGAAGCCTTCGTCTGGCACGGCGGGCACGATTGCCTCAACAGTTCCGCCGTTAGCCACAGCGCGATCGATGTGCTGCTGGACGAATGAACGCTGCTCGGCCCTTATCAGTGGTCCGACGACTGTTGCAGGATCGTAGGCGCTGCCCACGGTCAGCCCGTCGAAGACCCGGCGTGCCGTGGCAACGTAGGCGTCGTAGTCGTCCCGGAGCACAAAAGTGCGCGTGGTAGCGCCGCAGCCCTGGCCCGCATTCACGGAGAAGCGCATCAGGGATGGCCGCACTATTACGTCCAGGTCAGAACCGGGCAAGACGATGTTGGCAGACTTGCCGCCGAGCTCCAGAATCACTCTCTTGATGCCCCTAGCTGCCTGCTTCATCACTGCCTCACCGACAGACCGCGAACCCGTGAACGTCACGAGGTCGACCTGCGGATGGGTGGTGATGCGCTCGCCGACGTCCGGCCCGCCGACGACAAGGTTCACCGTCCCGGTCGGAAGATCCAGCTCTTGCACGAGCCGCACGAATGCGATCGTGGACAGCGGCGCTCGCGGCGACGGCATGACGACGATGCTGCAGCCTGCGGCCAGGGCCGCGCCGAGCTTGCGAATCAGGAGGAGGAGCGGGAAGTTGTATGCGGTGATAGCGGCGGCCACCCCGACTGGCTCGTACCGCAGAATGCTCCGCGAGCGCACAGAACCGTAGTGTGTTGGGAGGATCTCTTCGAAGCCAGGCCGAGGCCCCGTCGCGGCCGCATCTGCGAACCATCGCAGCAGTTCGATTGCTCCGTCGACCTGAGCTCCCCGGACCAGCCCGACCGGAGAGCCGATCTCCGTCACCAGGAGCTGCGCGAACAGCGGAGCGGCTGCGTCGAAGGCATCCGCGAGCTTGTGGAGCCACTTGCTTCGCGCCGATGGGTGCTCGTCTGACCAGCGACCGTCGTCGAAGGCGGCTCGTGCGCTGTGCACCGCCTCCTGGGCCTGCCGTACCGATGCGGCGGCGAACGACGCGACTTCTTTCCCTGTCGACGGGTCTATGACAGAGATCGTGACGTCGGCATCGCCTTCCTGCCAGTCGGTTCCGATCAGGCACGACCTTGGGGCCGAGCCCAGTTCTGCCAGCAACTCGCCTTCCACCGTTTACTCCGTCTCTGTTTGGTGTTCGGATACCTGAATCCTCATGCCATCAGCCGTCCTGGCAGATCCCTCACACCCAGCGCCCCGAGATCACTGGCCTACAGGTAGAGGCGCTGATTCTGCCGGGCCTGTTCGTATTGCTGTCTCAGTTCGTCGAGCGATCCATTCCGGGACGTGGAGGCAGGCGCGATATCCCACCACGCTCCCGGCACGCTTGGCGAGCGGTCTACGTCGGTCTTTACAACGATCACGCACGGGCCTTGAAGGTCGCGGGCCTTAGCGAGTGCCGCGGCAAATTCTTCTCGGGTCTCCGCTGAGAACGATGGCGTGCCGAATCCCTCAGCGATCCTGGCGATGTCGAAGGACAGCGGATCCCCTAGTTGATAGGAGAACGGATCGCGCACCCTAAAGACGTTGGCGTAGGGATTTGCGACCGTGCGGGACTCCAGCCCCCGGATTGAGCGCATGCCCTGATTGTCGGAGACGATCACCGTGATCTTGCGTCCATGCTGAACGGCTACGGCGAGATCCGACGGGCTCAGCAGGAAAGTTGCGTCTCCGAGCAGGGCGAAGGCGTCACCCGACTCGTTCGCCAGGCCCACGCCGATCGCGCCGGCGATGTCGTATCCCATGCAGGAATTGCCGAACTCGATATGGCACTCGGTTCCCTGGCGAGTCTGCCAGTAGCGGAACACGTCTCCCGGCAGGGTGCCCGCCGAGGTGACCAGGGTGTCACCTGGCCGGAGCCAGTCGTTAAGAAGCCCGACGACTTCGGTCTGACGCAATGGTGGCGCCGGGGCGGGCGCGAACGCCTCATCCCGGGTCTTCGCCCAGGACTGCTGACTCTCGTGCAGGTCCGGAACTTCGCCGGATCTCGTGCGCGCCGGATCGGTACGCAGGTTGGTGAGTGCCTCAATCGTCAGCCTTGCGTCGCCGACGACGGGCAGGCCCCCGCACTTGGCCGCGTCCGCGCTGTTGACGTTGATTCCTATGAACCGGACGTCAGGGTTCTGGAATACGGAGTTGGAACCCGTCACGTAGTCGGTAAGCCTGCCTCCGATGCTGATGACAAGGTCGGCTTGCCTTGCCACCTCATTGGCGACAGGTGTTCCCGAGACGCCCAGGCCGCCTAGATTCAGCGGTGAGCCGACGGGTCCGGCGCCTTTGCCGCCCAGCGTCTCCGCTACCGGGATGCGTGCGAATTCGGCGAACGCTGCGAGCGCTTCCTCTGCCCGGGAATACAGCACACCGCCGCCGGCGACGATGAGCGGCAGCTTAGCGTTCCGGATGAGTTCTGCTGCGGCCTCGATCTGACCGACATCCGCCCTGGGCCGGACGATCGGCCACACCTTTTCAGTGAAGAATCGGAGCGGGAAGTCGAAGGAGTCGACTTGCGCATCCTGCGGGACTGAAATGACTACCGGGCCGCAGTCGGCGGGATCGGTCAGGGTCCGGATGGCCCTGGGCAGGGAGTCGAGGAGCTGCTCCGGCTGGGTAATGCGGTCGAAGAAGCGCGCTACCGGCCGGAAGCAGTCGTTGACCGAGACATCTGCCGCGGAGGGATGCTCCAGGCCCTGCAGGATCGGGCCCTGGCGCCTGTTCGCGTACGTGTCGGCGGGCAAGACGACTAGGGGCAGCCTGTTGATGTACGCGCCCGCGACGGCTGTGAGCATGTTCGTAGACCCGGGACCGATCGACGCGGTGCAGGCCAGCGCAGCCTCCCGCCGCAGTGCCTTCGCATAAGCGGCTGCGGTATGCGCCATGCCCTGCTCGTTGCGCCCCTCGATGAAGAACATCTGATCCCGGGCCTCGTCTAGTGCCTGGCCGAAGCCGCCGCTGTTGCCATGCCCGAAAATTCCGAGGAAGCCTGGGATCAGGCGCCTGCGAGTTCCGTCGCGACTTGTGTACTGCGCGGCCAGGTACCGGACGATCGCCTGGCTGGTGGTGAGGGAGATCGTTGACTCGCCGCTCAACGGTGTTACCTTCCTTCGGAGAGTTCAGCAGTTCATGGTGATTCGGCGTTCAGATCGACCGCTGGTCACCGAGTTCGGCCATGTCATAGAGGCGGCGGGCGAACTCGAGGTTGAGTTTCGCCGGGCCGGTGGGATCGTTGCCATAGCACTGACTTAGCAGCCGGTACGACTCGGCTTCGATACTCACGAAGCCGACGTAGTTCGCGGCCGCGAGCCCTTTGAAAACTTCTTTCCACGGAACGTGGCCTTCCCCAAGAAGAGGAAAGAAGAAATCGACCCCATCCATCCCGCGCACGCCAAAGGCGTCCTTCAGGTGAACGTGGACGATCCGTTCCTTCCATGTGTCGATCCAGGCAGGTATGTCGTCGCCGGGAAGGACAAGATGGCTGGGATCGAAAGTGACG
>Ga0335072_10014136_pt1 | contig 11342 bp, 15 predicted proteins | sample Lox_Sample_21_FD_206725 | JGI IMG/M metagenome (GOLD analysis project Ga0335072, IMG submission 206725) | Soil microbial communities from Loxahatchee National Wildlife Refuge, Florida, United States - Lox_Sample_2.1 | ecosystem: Environmental > Terrestrial > Soil > Wetlands | place: USA...
CCCGGGGCGGCGGCCCTCCGCGCCGGCAGCAGGCGGACCCGCCGCGAACCGGCCGAGCGATGTGCTGGCCGCGAGCCGACCGCCCGTGGCCGGCGAACCCGTCCCGGTAGGTTGCCACGCCTTCGCGATGCCTGTCGAGCCGACACCCGCGCCGTACTCCCGCGCGGGCTGCGTGCGGGCCGGGGCCTCGGCTTGGCTGCTGCTGTGGCCTCGCGGGCCTGCTGCTGCTGGGCAAGCTCCGCGGCCACGCAATCCCTGTGGTGCAGCTCGGGCGTACAGCCGGGGGTCATTTGGGGGTCTGGTGGTACTTGCCTCACTGGAACACCAACTCTCTATGGAAGTTCAACGGTGCGTCGATACCGTGCTGGGCTCCAGAGAACGGGTCCACGACGACCCGACACGCTCAGAGAAACGACGTCGTGGACACGTCAGGAGCGCTCCAGAGAAGCATCGTTATGTGCTAATGGCTCCGCTGTGGCGCCTGGAAAGTTCACTCTCCGTGACCACGTCTTCGCGGCTTGATCGCTTAACCGGGCAGATCGGGAGCTGTCGCGTTCAAGCTGGCCACGGTTTCCGGTCCTGCCCGCGTGACGTGTCATGTTAAGTGTCTGACGCGGCAGCTGGGCGTCAGGTTCCTTCAGGTCACTGGAGGGTGCGCTGGTGAGTTTCGCGGGGATCGCTGAGGGGCGCGGCCGGCTGTCAGGCTGCTAGCAGGGCCCGCGGGGATGACGTGTTGCCGGGCATCTGCGCCAGCGGGTGTGACGTCTTTTGCTGCCGTTCTCGGGGCCTGGTCTGGTGCTCTTGGTTTGCGCTGCGGCGGCTGGTTGATGCTGTCGCGGTTGCGCGAACTCACCGTGGCATTGGCTAGCACGTCGCGTGCTGCCTCGTCGATGGCGGCGGCACGCAGCAGCATGCCCGGCGCGCCGCGCAGCCACCGGCTTGCCGAGCGCAGTCCCTGTGACGCTGCGGCGGGCAGCCCCGCATGCAGGGAGCCGGTGCGGGATAGCTGCGCGGTCCAGGCTCCCAGCTGCCGCGAGCAGGCGGCCAGTTCGGCGAGCAGAGCGGCGGTGACCGGCGGTGAGGTGATGACTGGCGCCCACCAGGTGCCGCCGGCGGGCTCGGTGGTGAAGTGCGCTCTGCCCGGTCACCTGGGCAACCCTCGGGTGCACCAGATGAAGTGCGTCTCGGCCGCGCAGCTCGCCAGCACCTGTTCCCCGCCCACGTAATTACGGGCCGCCTCGCCCCACAATGCGTCGATTGCGTCGGCCTGGCTGGCCACCTCGCCTAGCTCTCGGACGTCACGATCCGGGTGCTGGGCTCGCGACCTGGTGATGTCGGGGCAGCCGGTCTGGTGCACCTGAAAGGATCCTGCCTCTGTATAGATGGCTGTCAACATCATGTAGTTCTCTCCTTGCCGAGCTGGCCCTGCTGGCCGGCGCCCGCCTTCGCCCGGGAAATGCTTAGGCCTCGCCGGCCGTATACCGGCCAGTGCTCTCGGCGCCGCATCCGGCGGCCGTGCAGCCGACCGCAATTGCTAACGCCAGACTGGCTGTCCCTCTCGTCTGAGAGTCCTGCCCGTGATTGCCGCTCGGCATAGTCATTCCGGACCAAATAACGCAGCTCCCCTGCTGTCTCCCGTGCGGATCTCTTTCGGCGTCTGCGCTGGGCGCCGTATGAATCGGCCAAGTGCGCCGCGCGCCCGTCGGCACCGGACTACGGCTACTACACCGCCGCCCGGGACCGGCGCACCGGCGGGCTGGCCACCGTGTCGGTTGCGCGCGAGCTGGCCCGCCGCTATTGCCACACCCTGCGCGAGCTCGGGGAGGAGGCACTGGCCCGCGCCGCGTGAGCCGCCCCGCCTCCCGCTGACGGACCGCCCGTGAACCGATGCATCCGCGGCCGGCTCCTGCCACCTGCCTGCTGCCAGGACAACGTGCCCTGGTCAGCCTCGAAAGAATGAGCGGCCACACCTTGCCCCGAGCCGGGGCACCGGGGACCGCGCCGATTGACGCCGGCGGGCAGCACATCCGCCACCGCCTGTCACGGGCCGGGAACCGGCGGCTCAACCACGTGCTCTACATGGCCGGGTTCGTGCAGCTGTGCAGGGACACGCAAGGCCGCCGCTACTACCGGCGCCGCCTCGCCGACGGCAAAACGCCGATGGAAGCGATGCGCTGCCTGCGCCGCCGCCTGTGCACGCAATAGATGTCGAGCCCAGCTGTCCTCGCGTGGCGGACGACTTTCGGCCACGCGTCCTTGCACTCCAGACGCGACTGCCTTTCGTTCTCGGTCGGCCACGTAGACAGCACCGCGTTCCCCGACATGCAGCCGTTCCGCCCTGCTACGCCGCCCAACGCTATGAACTACGCAGCCGGCAACTACGACGCAAGCAATCTGGAAACGTCCAGTCCGTCCTGTCGTTGGCACTCCTGGAGACAGATGACGTCAGGACCCTCGGCGGCGACCCAGGCGGCGAGTTCCTTCCAGCGCAGTTTGAGCGGGGCTTAAGCAGCGTGTTGACGATCATCAACCGCAGGACCGGCACGCCCGAGAAGTCCACAGCCGGGATCCGAGATGCAACGGCAGCAGCGAGCGGCAACCATGCGCCGAGCAGCCTGATCTGGCTTCCGCCGAGTGTGCGGCGTCACCTAAATGTCACTGATGACGCGTCGTCGGGTCGGCAGTGGCGTCGGGCTTGGGCTTCAGGCTGTTCGGGCGGTGCCTCCGTCCGGCTCGATGCCGTGGTGGCGGAGCAGGTCGCGCAGGCGGTCGAGCTCACGGTGCACCCGCAGGTTCTCGGCGATAACGGCTTGGACGTCTACGTCGGCTGCCCACTCGTGCTCTAGCCGCAGTTTCTCGGCGCGCAGCTGTCTTATCCGCGCGCGCAGCTCCGCGGCACTCTCATGGTCACCCGCCTCGAGCGCGGCTGTCTTTTGCCGCTGTACCTGATGGAGCTGATCGGTGACGTCCGCAAGGCGGGCGGGGATGGGCAGGCGGACCAGCCGCGTTTTCGGGTCTGCCTGCTCATAGGGGCTGGTCAGCAGGGCCACCACCCGTTCCCGGACCGGGTCATAGCTGGCGCCGCAGTCGGCTAGCACCTGAGCGGTGACGTCGTCGCGGTTGGCGAGCAGGCTTAGCAGGAGGTGCTCGGTGCCGATGTAGTTGTGCCCGAGCTGCAGTGCCTCTCGCAGCGCTCGCTCCAGCACCTGCTTGGCTGGCGGCGTGAACGGGATGCGGCCCGCAGGGGCGCCTTGGCCACGGCCGGCTATCTCCACGAGCCGGTCCCGGGCCTCTTCCAGCGAGACGCCCAGCGACTCCAGCGCCACGGCGGCGACGCCATCTCCCTCGATGAGCAGGCCGAGCAGGAGATTCTCGGGGCCGACGGAACCGTGACCGAGTTCTCTGGCCTCCTCCTGCGCCAGCACGACGACCTTCCTGGCCCGGTCGGTGAACCGGACGAACATGCCCTTGGGCCGGGTACGTATCATGGCCCGCCTGATTCTCTCCGCCAGTGGCAGCGCTGGTCGCGCTTGCATCGGTGCCTCCCTTACCTGCGTGGCCGCTAGGCCGCAGCCTTCGCGCGACGTGGTCTGCTCTCATTAGAGTCGGTTCGATCGGTAGGTGCAGGCCAGGTTGGGTGAGACAACTGTCCCGTCTCACGGAAGCTGTCGAATCTCAGGCAGCTGCACGCCGCCGCCCCGGGCGATCTCCTCGTCGTCCTCACCCCAGAACGCGAACAACGGGCACGGCAGGCTGTCGACCAAGAAGTCCGGCGGCAACTCCGACAACTCCCGATAGGATCCGAGCGCGGCCCGATTGTCGAAAAGGGAGGTCAGCTCCAACCAGGCGGCCGGGTCAGACTTGGCCGCCTCCGACCGGAGCAGGATGTCCGGATACTGCCACGAGTAGTCGCCGACGATCGGGAAGCCGCCCGACACGACGGCGTCCACCCGGTCAGTCAGGTACGCGAGCCACGGCGCGAAGCCGCCGGTGAACGAGTAGCCGAATACCGAGAACCGCTCGAATCCGGCCGCCTCCATCACGGCGACCAGGTCGCTGGCCAGATCGGCGACCCGGTAGTCGCGATCTTCGGTTAGCCGGCGTCGCCATAACAGGACCACAGCTCCCGCTCGAGGCAGAGACATTCCTGGCAGCTGTGCCGCATCACCGCAGAGGCCGTTCACTCCGGAAACGACATGATGGCTGAGACAGAGATGGGGCTCCGCGTCTCAGAAGTACGTCGTTTTCCAGGTCCCAGCCGACGTGATGGCTGAGACAGGGCAACATCGAGGAGTGACTCGGTGCCAACTTGGCTGAGAATCTGGCTCCCAATCGTCTCACCATACTTGTCGTGCCCCCCGATCAGACCGTGATCATTTGCCAAACTGCGATTAAAAGGGACACCCGCCCGGGTTTACGTCGGCGCGACCGGCCTCCGCCGGCACTACGCACATGGCTACGCCTATATGACACCGAGCCCGATGTGGGTCGGATCGCAACCCGATACGGTGATCTGGCACGCGAGGACCTTGATGTCCTGGCGTTCCCGGTACCAGCGCACCTCTCACGTCGACTCGTCAACGCCGCTGTTGTGCAGCGACTAAACAGTCGGGGATTGCTACCCGAGCAGTACGCTGGCGACCTGCCGGAGTCTCAGCCAACGATCGAGAGCGCCGCTGAGATCGCAGAGATGGTCGTCGTTGCGACTGTTATTGCGCATGGCCAAGCGGTTGCAGGCTAACTGCTCCGACTCACGGCTGCGGTTCAGACGCGTCGCAACTCCACCGGGGTTTTGGCACGTTGAATCGAAAGTTGCTCGGGCGGGCCGGCCGCCGTGCGCGGTAGCACTAAAGGGACTCGGTTCCGAGGTCGATGGGCAGGTACTCCTGGATTCGATCGGAGAGGCAGAACACATGACCTGCCGGGTCCCTCATGACCCGCCAGCGATCGGCTGCGGGCTGGACGTGCTCCTGGGTTGCACCGAGCCGGATTGCCTCTGCAACTGCGGCGTCTAGATTGGTGACGGCTATGTCCAGATGCACTTGCATTGGCCGCTGCCCATCTGGCCATGTGACTGGCTGCGGATCGGGGACCCTCGCAGCCGCGAGCCATGTGGTACCCGAACGGACGACATGAAAGTCGTCGTTGATGCGAGTCTGTTCGGCTTCAAGTAACTCGGACCAGAAGCCTGCGAGGCTCAATGGGTCCGCGCAATCCAGGACCACCGTCGTCCACCGCACATGCTCCACGGCCGGAGCCTAATGCGCTGGCCAAATGCGCGCGGCGCAAGGTGCTCTTCCGGAACTTCCTGCGGGCACACGATACGGCCTGGGCTGCGCAGGTTCGAGTCCGGCTGGGGACGCCTACCGCTCAGCCCACATGGCCCCTGACAAGCGCAAACGTCTTGCGCCACCTCGGCTAAGCGACCCAGAACAACCACTCGGATGCGGCGCGGACAGCCAGACCGGCGAGCAGGGGGCCGGCCCGGCACTTAACGGCGATGCGCGGCTGGCGAGTAATCCCACGCCTGACGCGACGCTTTGGGATCATACGCAGATGGCAGGTGAAGGCGATGACGGCCAGCAGGCGGACGCCGGACTGCTTCCTGCATGGAGTTCACGCGCTGGTCAGGTAGCGCTGGTGACCGGTGGGTCGGGTGGGCTTGGTCTGGCGATCGCGACCGCGATGGCGGCGGCGGGCTCTGACGTGGTGCTTGCCAGCCGGTCTGCCGAGCGCTGTGAGCAGGCTGCTGCCCTTATGTCTGCGCAGACCGGGCGGCGGGTTACCGGCCGCGGATGCGACGTCACCGATGAAGACGATGTCGTGGCTTTGGTTGACGGTGTGCTCACTGACCATGGTCGGCTCGATGTGCTGGTCACCAGTGCCGGGGTACAGGCACGCGGCACGCTTGATCAGCTCTCCGTCGGGGCGCTGCGCGCGTGCCTAGACGTCAACGTCGTGGGAACGTGGCTAGCGTGCCGGGAAGCCGCCAGACCGATGCGGTCAGCGGGATACGGCCGCATCCTCACCCTCGCCAGCGCGCTAGGCCTGGTCGGGGCCGCGGCCCGGTCTGGCTATGCAGCGAGCAAGGGCGCCGTGGTTCAGCTCACCCGCAGCCTCGCCGTCGAACTGGCCGGGACCGGGATCACCGTCAACGCGCTCGCACCGGGCCCGTTTCGCACACCCCTCAACGCCCACATCGACGATGATCCGCAGGTACGGCGATTCCTGACCGCAGAGATCCCCCTTGGCCGGTGGGCCGCGTCCGGCGAGCTCGCTGGTGCTGCGCTCTTGCTCACCGACGCGCATGCCAGCTATCTCACTGGCGCTGTCCTGTCCGTCGATGGCGGCTGGACAGCCCACTGAACTCGCCAGCTCCGGGCTTGGCCGCACCGTGGACGTGCCTTCCGAACACCCGCCGCCAGGACCCTCAGGCCTTTTCGGCCGGCTGTCGCGGGCATCTCACTAAGTCCGGAAAGGACTCGGCCCGCCTCGTTGCCAAATCTGTCGGCAGCACGCCCTGTGCGCGCGACACTGGCTGGGGCTGGCTGCCGGAAGCTGTCGTGTCGCTCGTTCGCGGCCCGGCGGCCCAGCACGGCCCAGGGTGCGGGTCAGGCGCGAATACGGGTATCGGTCAGTGATATTGCTTGCGACAATGCCGCGGTGACTGAGCCGCAAGAGCATGTGCTGACTGGCGGGAACGTCTCGGCCGGGGTGGTGCGCGTCGGCGACACTTCCGTAAGCCTGCAGGGCCGCACACGGCCGCGGTGGAGGCGTTCTTGTCCTACCTCAACGCTGCAGGGTTCTCCGGCGCACCAAGATCGACGCCGAGCCCAGCCCTGACGCGCAGTACCTCGCCGAGCTTGGGTTCATTATTCGCACCCGTTATCTGCCACTGCCCACGGACTACGGCCTCTTGGCGGTCGGTGAAAGCCTCGAGGAGTATGGGCAGGCTCCACTAGTCGCGTACACAGACCGCGCCGAAGCCGAACCGGGAACTTGGAGCCTGCTGCACAGAGGACGCCCCAGTTTCTACACCCTCCCGGAGCGCGCGACCCTCGATGTTGCGCTCTACGGCGCATTGCCGGCACCAACGTCCGCCGTACCATTCGACGACATCCTTGAGTTTCGTGCCAAGCACCTCGATGACTTAACGGATCTCCGTCTTTCAATCGGGACGCTCCGCCAAGCGGTCTTGGCTGCTGACGACTTGGAGTTCGGTGTCAGATTCGCACGCGCCATCGAGCGATCTGTGACCGTACTGGACGCTGCGATGGCGCGCCGCCGGATCCTGCCGGCCCGCTTTCGCTAGCAACGTCGTTCAGCCTGTACGACGGCTTGCTGATGATCGGCGAAGAGGCCTCACGCGCACCGAACGGCAGCTAGTTGCGCACGGTTTTGGGTCGGCGGGCGTGTGGGCAGCCGCCTCGGCAGGGTGCGACAATCGGCGCATGCCGCAACGGCTTGAGGTGCAGCGGACTGTAGCCGCATCGGCGGGCGAGATCTTCGCCGTGCTCACCGATCCCCGCGGGCGCGTTGCTATCGACAGCTCCGGCGTGCTGATAGAGGCCAGCGGGGACAAGGTCGCCAAGCTGGGCGACACCTTCGTCGTGCAAAGGACCGGGAAGCGCTCAACGACTATCCCCTTGGGCTCTAGACGTGCGGGTCGGGCGGATGCACTGGAAAGCGCCCTTTCGCCGGCACAAGCAGGCTTACTTGGTTAGCCGGCCAACGGCGATGAGAACCACCAGCGGTGATTCTCCGGGTCCCTGACGGCGTACTCACGCAAACCATACGGCTGGTCGGTCGGGGTACGGTCGATGCTGGCGCCGGCAGCCTTGCTGCGGGCGAAGTGAGCGTCAACGTCCTCCACGATCACTTCGAGGCCTCCGTGCGACTGCGTCGAGCCGCGTGGTGTCGCCATCTGGTGCTCCTCACTCACCGCATGCAGCCAGATGGCCGCGTCTCGCATCCGGACCTCCCCATGGACGACGGTGCCGTCCTTGGTCCGGTGCAGGCCGCCCGAGGTGAAGCCCAATGTTCCGACCAGGAAGTCATGGGCAGCCTCGATGTCGTCGTAGACGAGAATGGGGATGACCGTGGTCTGGGTGGTGGTGCCCTGCTCAGTCGTCATGAGGTTAAGCTACAGAGCTAGCCATTCGGTCGTCTTGGAGAAACCTGACCGTGGGCTCTCCAGCGGACTCGGCCATGAGGGCACCCGGTGCGCAGCCGGCCAGCGCGACGAAGTCTCGGGTGAGGTGGGACTGGTCGTAGTATCCGCACTCGATCGCCAGGTCGGCCAAGGTGCGGCCATCGCCAACTCCACCTAGCAGACCTACCGCCCGCTGGAAGCGCAGGACGCGGGCATAGGCCTTAGGCGGTAGGCCCAGCTGCGTTCGGAAGCGCTCGGTGACGAAGCGCCGGCTCCGTCCCGTCTCATCCATTAAAGCCTCAATCCGGGCCCGGCCTCCGCTGGCCAGCAACTGACGCCGCAGCCAGGACACCTCGGGCGAGATCCCGTCGCCATCTCGGAGCTCGAGCGCGCCGAAGGCTTCATCGAGCAGGGTGAAGCGCGCCTCCCACGTATCGGCCTCGCCCAGCTGCTCCACCAGCTGTGCTCCCCACTGGCCCAAAGTCTCGTCGATGGGTACGACGACGTTGTTGAGCTCGCCTACCTGTCCAAACAGCGCCAGTGCTGCGGCAGGCGACAGCTCGACCTGCACCCCATGCTGGTGGCCGCTGAGCTCGGTGATGGTGGCGCGGGACTGGTTACCGACGACGAAGGCCCGCAGTGATTGGACCTGGCCCTCCATACCCTCGTGGACATCAAGGGTTTCACCGAAAGCCAGGATGAGAGCGATCCCACACCGGGCAACCTCACGGCGGACCAGGCGGCTCGTAGGCCACTCCTCGTAGCCCACATAGCTGCGCACCGCCTTGCGGGCTGCGCCGTGGGCGGCACTCACCGCAGTCTCGTGCACGGAGCGGTCGGTTTCCCAGTGCGTCAGGACGACTTCGATCGTCATCCCTCCATTTTGGTCCGCCGCAGCGCCGAGGTGAACTCGATCAACCGGGTAGTCGGCAGCTGCCTTAGTCGGCAACCGACACCGATCCGATACGGAGTGGCCGGGACCGCCCTAAGTCGGGTTGCACGAGTCACCCAGATAACGGCGGTTCGGCGTGCGTTCTCCTGAACTGATCCATCACTCAGCGCTATGCCGTCTTTCGGCGGAGCCGCTGCGGCGCCGACCGACGCGGCAAACCACGGCGCTCAGGTTGGCACTAACCTGCCGGGCCGGGCCAGGGAAAAAGGGCCCGAGCGACTCGCAGCATATGCGAAACTCTGTCGGTCACGATTAGTCGCGGTATACCAAGCGGTGCTTCGGACCAGTGTCCCGATAAGTGAGATACGGCGAGCCCTGCCTGCCAGCGGACGCTGATTGGGACGCCCGGCCAACCGTAGTGATCAGGGTCTGACCAGGCAGATCAGGTGCGCGGTCCGCTGGCGGCCTTGCGACACCCGCCATAGGTGGCGACCAACGACTCTGCGACTATCGCCGCGTCTGCCTCGGCCACATCCTCGGGGTACTCCGGCAGCAGGTCGTCCCAGATGACCATCCATGATCCGTACAGCTGGGCCTGCCCTTCGGGGCGAGCGAAGAACCAGACGTGCAGGTGAGCGCCACCGTCCCCGATGCGGTACACATGGGCCCGCGAGATGTGCGGCAGGGCCTGAATGTGGCGGACGATGTGAGTAGTCAGCAACCCCAGTTCGGCTGCCAGTTCATCGGGCAGGTCCGCCAGGTCGTAGTGATCGCGTGGATGCAGCATCAGCACCAGCGGCACGCCGACGTTCGTGATCCGGGTTAGCCGCCATCGGTCATCGAGCCAGAGTCCTTCGTCTTTGCCCCGGCACGCGGAGCAGTCCGCCGGGTCCTCGCCGTGCCGCGCCGGCTCGGGCAGAACCGGCGGGCGAAGCGGCGCGATGCGCAGTCCTTCCGGTTCGAACGGACTGATATCCCACCCTGTCATGCGCGCAAGCGGAAGCCGGCGTTCACCGTCCGCGGTGGCAAGTGCGTGGTCATAGAACTCATCAGGTCGCAAGGCCATGGTCCGAAGACTAGCCCGCTCCTTTGGTGCATTCTGTGAAGGCGTATGCCACGCCCATGATGCTGCCGTGCACCCGGCGCGGCATGGTCGGGCGCTTTTGAACCCGCAGGTCTTCTTTGAAGACCGTCCCGTGTACTGGCTGCTCGAAGACGCGGTCGACCCAGACTTGCCAGGCATCCCGCCTGGGCTGAGGGCGCCCGTCGGACAGAAGCTAGATAAGCTCCTCGGACGACCCGTCATGGTCCTTCAGGGCAACGTGGTGACGGTCCATAACCTCATTGACCAGTTGGCCCACATCGAGGGAGCTGTACACAGCGGCGAGCCGAAGGGTGCCCGCGAGCAGTTGCTGTACCAGGTACACCGCCACCTCTTCGCGGGCTATCTGCCCGCCGAGGGTCGGCAGGTCCAGTCGATCGGCTGGCTGCTTGCGTTTGCCGACGGCCCTCGGCGTCGGCTTCTGCGATTTTCAGCTGGACGACTGCGAGGCCCGCGTCGCACTTGGCGCACCGCTCCTGGCCGGGCCTGGCATCCCTCATCCGGCTGCCGCAATCGGTGCAGTAACCTGCTGGGGCAAGCGGCAGGCTGGCGGGCATTCCGGAGGGGTCGGCTGGCTTGCCCTCGATAATCGCTTGCACAGCCTCGCGGACTGGACGGCGCAGCACAGTCTGCCGGGCTTCGGCGGCGCGGTGGGACGGCGGCGCCGGCGAGCGGTGGTCCCGAGGGGTTGCCGCCTCGACGATGCGGGCGGCGGGTCGTAGACCTTCCGGGCCGGGTTCGCGGCGATGAACGCGTTACCAGCTGCCTTGTCGTGAACGCGGGTGCGGACTTCCCAGGTGCCGTCTCGGCGCTGGATCTGCTCGGACCTTGGCGGCGAGATGAGAAACTGTCCGCTGTCGCCTAGGGGCGGGATCGGTACAGCGCATGGGACACGTTCCGGGCTTCGTCTTCGGTGGCGATCGGGACCTCATACGCCTGACGCGTCAGGCCGCTGTAGGCGGCGAGGAACCCGGCTAAGGCTCTTCGCAACCGGGTTACAACCTGCGCTTCCCGGCCGGCGGCAAGCCGTCTGATCCGGCCGGGAAGATGAAAGATCAGGTTCAGTGAAGCCGTGGCGTTAACAGGGGCGCTCGGTCCGTTGATGGCGCGCCAGTGGTCTGCGAGATGCTGGTCGGCTGTGTCGCTCAGGTCGGGTGAGTCGGTGTGGCGGGTGCACGCGAGCGGAAAGGCCGGGT
>Ga0335072_10014137_pt1 | contig 11342 bp, 9 predicted proteins | sample Lox_Sample_21_FD_206725 | JGI IMG/M metagenome (GOLD analysis project Ga0335072, IMG submission 206725) | Soil microbial communities from Loxahatchee National Wildlife Refuge, Florida, United States - Lox_Sample_2.1 | ecosystem: Environmental > Terrestrial > Soil > Wetlands | place: USA: Florida...
ACCCCCGCCAGCAGCCCGCCACCCAGCCGGCAAGCCGCCAGCCTCGCGCCCGCCGGCCAGCACAACCCTCCACCGGCACAAGCGCCACCAGCGATTCCGCGACAGCCCCCATAGGGGTGGAAATCGCAAACATATACGATCCGCGTGGACCGGCCGTGAGCCTGGGGGCGGGAGTGACGGGCGATGCGCCGTACGCGGTCCCGGCCTGGTGCCCAGGAGGTCGAACGCGTCATCGGCCTCCTCCTCGCGCGCTCCCAGCCGGTCTCCCGGACGGGCCGGGGAGGCGTCGTCGTCCCGGGCCCGGCCGTGTGATCTGTGCCAAACCTGCGACAACCTGCGCCAACCCGGTTGCGGTCGCTTAATGGAAATGATTATCATAACGATGTTCATTTTCAGTCCCTGCCGCTCCGGCGGCGCTTCCCCGTACGGGAGTACAAGGTCATGCGAACTCGCTCCGGCGCCCTCGCCGTTGCCCTGCCACTGGCGGCGGCTCTGTCACTGGCGGCGCTGCTGGTCAGCGCTTGCTCGTCTTCGCCCGCCTCGCCGGGCACGTCAACTGCCGCGTCGGTGACCACCATCACGGCCATCGGCGCGGAGAATGAGTACGCCGACGTCATCGCGCAGGTCGGCGGCAAGTACGTGAACGTCTCGTCGATCATGAGCAACCCGAACACCGACCCGCACACGTTCGAGGCCAGCCCGGCCGTCGCCCGTGAGGTCACCGCGGCCCGGCTCGTGGTGCAGAACGGCGTTGGCTACGACACGTTCATGAACACCATCGAGTCGGCCGATCCAAGCTCGAGCCGGAAGGTGATCGACGTCCAGCAGCTCCTCGGCCTGCCGGACAGCACGCCCAACCCGCACCTGTGGTACAAGCCGTCCACGATGCCGGCCGTAGCCAGCGCGGTCGCCACCGACCTCGGGCAGATCGACCCAGCGCACGCGGCCTACTACAAGGCCAACGCGGCCACGTTCATCGCCAGCCTGACGGCCTGGAACAACGCCATCGCGGCGTTCAAGGCCGCCTACCCGAACACCCCGGTCGCCACGACCGAGCCGGTCGCCGACTACATGCTCCAGGCCGTGGGCGCGGACAACATGACGCCCTGGACACTGCAGGCCGACATCATGAACGGCGTCGACCCGTCGCCGCAGGACGTGGCGATCCAGAAGTCCCTGTTCGCCGACCACAAGGTCAAGGTGTTCCTCTACAACCAGCAGGTCACCGACCCGCTAACGCAGTCGTTCATCACCGACGCGCAGGCCGCCGGCATCCCCGTCGTCGGTGTCTACGAGACCATGCCGGTGCCCGGGTACCACTACCAGTCCTGGATGGTCGCCGAGGTGAACGCCCTCAGCAAGGCCGTGACGACGAAGGCCTCCACGGAGCGCCTCTGATGACGGCCCGGGCGGGTGGTCGGCCGCGCGACGCCGCCACCCGTCCGGGCCGGGGGAGCCGGTCAGCAGTTGACTAGCTCCGGGCTCTGATTCAGGAGCTGGGCGCGTACGGAACTGAACTCGGCCAGCGCGGCCGTCGCCGCCGGGCGGAAGACGGCGGCCCGGTGGCAGTTCTGGAACGCCAGCCGGACGCCGTAGTGCCGCTCGACCGCGCCGCGCATCGCATCGCTGGCCATCAGCCGGAGCAGCTGGCCGCGCGCCGCCTCGTCAGGCGGCGGATCCTGGTTGTCGGCGAACTCGCCATCGCCGGCTTCCAGGTCGGTGATCAGGCCGGTGATCAGGCCCCAGGCGTAGGGCAGCGAGGCGCGGACGCAGTCAAGGAACGCGGCGTCGTCCACCTCGCCGCGTTCCGCCTGCCCGAGCAGGCCCGCCGGTACCGCTAGCGACATAGTGAAGTCCCTTCGTTGGTCAGGATGCGGGGTACACGGGCTATCCTTCCTGAAAATGATAACCATTTCAATACGTCGCCGCCGGCGTGGCGCGGCGCACGTCAGCCGCCGGCGTGGTGTGGCCCCGCGTTAGCCGCCGGCGTGGTGTGGCCCGCGTCAGCCGCCGTCAGCCCTGCGTCAGCCGCCGTCAGCCCTGTGTCAGGGCACGCCAGCATGGTGATGGCATGACAGAAACCATGGCAGCAGCCACCAGGGCCCGGACGGCGAGCGCGATCGTCGCCCGCGGCCTTACCAAGCGGTTCGGGGATACCACAGCAGTAGACGGCATCGACCTGGACATCCCCGTGGGCACCGTCTTCGGCCTTCTCGGCCCGAACGGCGCGGGCAAGACCACCATCATCCGCATCCTCGCCACCCTGGTCACCCCCGATGCCGGGCAGGCGACGGTGCTCGGATACGACGTGACCAGGCAGGCGCACCAGGTCCGCCAGCTCATCGGGCTGACCGGCCAGTACGCGTCGGTCGACGAGACCCTCACCGGGACGGAGAACCTCGTGCTCATCGGGCGGCTGATCGGCCTGTCGCGAGCGGACGCGAGGCACCGGGCCCGGGTCCTGCTCGAGCAGTTTCGCCTGACGGGGGCGGCGGACCGCGCGGTGAAGACCTACTCCGGCGGCATGCGCCGCCGGCTTGACCTAGCCGCCAGTCTCGTCGGCCGGCCACGAGTGCTGTTCCTCGACGAGCCCACGACCGGCCTCGACCCGCGCAGCCGGGGCGAACTGTGGGACATCGTCAGGGGCCTCACCGCCGACGGCGTCACCGTCTTGCTGACCACCCAGTACCTGGAGGAGGCCGACCAGCTGGCCAGCCAGATCGCCGTCATCGACCATGGCCGCGTGATCGCCCAGGGCACCTCCGCCCAGCTGAAGGCGCAGACGGGGGCCGACACCCTCGACGGGGTGTTCCTGGCGCTGACCGGGCATGGTGCGTCTCCCACCGCCAGCACCGACGACCTTGAGGAGGTCAACTCATGACCACGCTAGCCCCTGGCACCGAACTGCCGTCCCGGGTCGGCCCGCTGCGGGCCGTCCAGCAGACCTGCTCGCTCGCCTGGCGCACCCTGGTCCAGGTCAAGCACAACCCGTTCGAGCTGGTGGACTTCTCCGTCCAGCCCGTCATGTTCCTGCTGCTGTTCGTCTATGTCTTCGGTGGCGCGCTTGGCGGTTCCTACCATGCCTACCTGCAGTACGTGCTGGCCGGCATCATCGTGCAGAACTCCCTGTTCACGACGCTCAACACCGCGACCGGCCTGGCTACCGACCTGGACAAGGGCTTCTCCAGCCGGCTGCGTGCGCTGCCGATCGCCAGGTTCGCCCCGCTCGGCGGCCGGATCATCGCCGACGTCGCCAAGCAGGCCTGGGCGATCGCGCTGCTCTACGCGGTCGGGTCGATCATGGGCTTCCGGGCCGGCACAAGCGCGCTGGCCGTGCTGGCGGCGGCGGGCCTCGTCCTGGTGTGCACGCTCGCGTTCGCCTGGATCCTGGTCTGGATCGGGATGCTGATGGCCAACCCGGAGAAGGTGCAGATCTTCGGCTTCGTTGTGCTGTTCCCGCTGACGTTCACCAGCGGCGCGTTCGTCCGCCCGGCCACCATGCCGGGCTGGCTGCAGGCGTTCTCGAAGGCCAACCCGGTAACGCTGCTCGCCGAGGCGGCCCGCGGCCTCATGGCGGGCGGCCCGGTCGCGGTGCCCGCGGTTGAGTCGCTGCTGTACGCGGCCGGGTTCATCGTGGTATTCGCGCCGCTGGCCGTGCTCGCCTTCAAGCGCCGGGCGTGAGCACCTCGTCGAGCGTGGCCAGGGTCGCTCCCCGGCCACGCTCGAAGGCCGCCGCGAAGGCCGGATCGCCGAGCCGGGCGCGGGCCGCCGCGGTGGCCCGCTCGCTATCCACGTCAGAACGATCCGGTGCTCCGCGAACGCTGCGGGCCGCGCCAAGCAGCGTCGCGGCCCGCGCGGGGTCGCCCGTTTTCAGCGCCGCATCGGCGAGGCCCGCCAGTGCCCCGGCCACCACCGGGGCGTCCCCGATCGATAGCGCCGCCGCTAGGGCGCGCTCGTGCACCACGCTCGCGGTATCCAGGTCTCCTTCCGCCGCGCAGAGGTAACCGAGGGCGGTCAGCGTCATCGCGACGATCTTGCCGGGAACGACATGCAGCGCCGCCATGTCCGCCACGCCGGCCGCGGAGTCAAGCAGCTTCCTGGCCGTGGCGAGGTCCCCGTCCAGCCGGGCCAGGGTGCCGGCGACGTAGGCGGCGAAGGACGTGACCTCCGGCCAGCCGAGCCGCTCCGCGTCGTCCAGGGCGCGCGTTATCTCGGCGCGTGACTGCTCCCGGTCCGCCCCGCCCAGACCCCACAGGGCGCGGGCGAGGTACAGGCGGAACTGCGTCTCGTCCTCCGTGGTGCCGAGCTCGCCGGCCAGGCCGACCGCCCGCCGGTAGTGGACCGCCGCGGCGGCCGCCTCGCCGTTCCACTCCTCGATCAGGGCCAGGCCGCCGACCGACATCGCCAGCCCCCAGCGCTCGCCAAGCTCCTCGAACGTGGCGACCGCCTGCCGGAAATCCTCCTCGGCCTGGCCGATCAGGGCGCCGTGGTTGAGGGTGATCTGGGCGCGGATGACCCGCGCTATGCCGCTGACCCAGGGGTGCGGATGGCCGACCGCGTCGTCCAGGGCGCCCGGCGCCAGCTGCCCGCCTGTCTCGGTCATCTCTCGCAGGGCGCGCACCAGCGCCAGGGCCGCCTGCGGGAGAGTGCCGCTCGCGGACGCGCCCGTCCTCCTGGCGATGCTCTCGGCCTCGCGCAGCCACGCCACGCCTTCAGCGGCCCGGAGCGAGTCCATGACCAGCATCCCGCTGAACGCGAACGCGGCGGCCAGCCGTTCCAGCGTCACCGGGTCGTCCACCGCCCGCGCGGCCGCGGGCGCGTCGCGCAGCGCGAGGGCGGCCAGGTCGCCTGCCTCCTTCTTCTGGCTGCGCAGCCACCAGTACCAGCCGAAGGCGCCCACCAGGCCGATCGCGGCATCCATGTCCCCGGCCGCGACCGCGCCGCGGATCGCCATGTGGACGTTGTCCGCCTCGGCGCTCATCCGGCGCAGCCAGTCCAGTTGCCGCGGGCCGAACAGGTGCGGCTGCGCCCGCTCGGCGAACTCGAGGAAGTACTCCGCGTGCCTGCGCCGCAGCGGGACCGTCTCGCCGGCGTCGCTGAGCCGGTCGCGGCTGTATTCCCTGATGGTCTCCAGCATCCCGTACCGCGGGCCATCGTCGGTGTGCCGGATGGTGAGCAGCGACTTGTCGGCGAGCGCGGTGAGCGTGTCAAGCACGTCTCGCGCCGCGACCGGCGGGCCGGCGCACACCTGCTCGGCCGCCTCCAGGGTCGCACCGCCGGTAAAGACGGCCAGGCGGCGCAGCAGCGCTCGCTCGGTGTCGTCGAGCAGGTCCCAGCTCCAGTCGACCACCGCCCGCAGCGTCTGATGGCGCGGCAGCGCGGTGCGGCTGCCCCCGGTCAGCAGCCGGAACCGCTGGCCGAGCCGGTCGGCGATCTGGGCCGGGGTCATCGCGCGGGTCCTGGCGGCGGCGAGCTCGATCGCCAGCGGCATGCCATCAAGCGACGCGCACACCTGCGCGACGGCAGCGGAATTCTCCGTGATCAGCCGGAAGCCGGGGAAGACCGCCAGGGCACGCTCGCCGAACAGCCGTTCCGCCGGGGCGGCCGGGAGCGGGCCGACCGTCCATAGCGCCTCGCCGGTGATGTTCAGCGGTTCCCTGCTCGTCGCCAGGATCCGCATGCCCGGGCAGCGGGTGAGGACCCGGTCGCAGACGTCCGCCGCGGTGCCGATCAGGTGCTCGCAGTTGTCCAGGACGAGCAGGGCCTGCCGGCCCGCCAGGGCCGCGATGAGCCGGCCGAGCACGTCCTCGCCGGCGCCGCGGTGGTCCACGGAAGCACTGCCGGAGCGGGTGACCAGCAGCGCCTGCTCCCGCAGCCCGAGCGCGCTGAGCACCGTGGGCGCCACGTCGCCTGGCTCGGTCACCGGGGCCAGTTCGGCCAGCCACACGCCGCCAGGGAAGGCCGCGCCCGATAGCGCGGCCCGGGCCGCCTCGATGGCCAGCCGGGTCTTCCCCGCGCCGCCGGGCCCGGTCAGGGTCACCAGCCGGTGCCGCCGCAGCAGCCCGCCGACTTCGGACAGGTCGCGTTCCCGCCCGATGAAGCTGGTGAGCGGGGTCGGCAGGCTGGGAGCCGGCCCGTTAGCCGGCTTAGCCGAGGCCAGGGCGGGCACCCGGGTGAGCGACCGAGCGCCCGGCCGCCCATCGAGCCGAAGCAGGCTGGCATGCACCGCCGCCAGTTGCGGCGACGGATCGGTGCCGAGCTCATCGGCGAGCCGCTCGCGGGTCCGCTCGTACACCGCGAGCGCGGCCGCCCGCCGGCCAGTGGCGGCCAGCACGCGCATCAGCTGCCCGGCCAGCGTTTCCCGGGTGGGGGTGGCGGCGAGCAGGCCCTCAAGCTCGGCGACGAGCCGAGGTCCGGGCTCGCCCAGCCGGAGCTCGGCGTCGGCGCGGTCTTCCGTGGCGGCGAGCCGCAGTTCGGTGAGGCGCGCGATCGCGGCCCGCCCGGTCTCGGTCTCCGCCGCGTCCGCCAGCGGCGCGCCCCGCCACAGCTCCAGTGCCTGCCCCAGGGCGTCGGCCGCCTCGCCAGGATCGGCGCGAAGCGCCGCCCGGCCACGCGCCGCGAGCCGCTCGAAGCGGAACACGTCGATACCGTCGGCATCCAGCCGCAGCTGGTACCCGGCGGCGCTGGAGGCAATCGCCGCGGGATCCCCGATGGCCCGGCGCAGCCGTGACACGAGTGCCTGCAGGGCGTTGGGCGCGTCGGCCGGCAGCTGCTCGCCCCACAACTCGTCCATCAGCAGGCTGACCGGAACGACCCGTCCGGCCCGCAGCGCCAGCAGTACGAGCAGCGCGCGGATCCGCGTTCCGCTAACCTCACGCGGCGACCCGGCGTCATCACGGACCTCCAGCGGCCCGAGCATCGCGACCTGCACCCGTTCATTGTCACCTGCCTTCATCAATGACCGCGCGCTTTGCCCCGCGTGAGGGTGTCCTTGAACGCTAGGGCCCCGCTCCCGCCCCGGTGCCGGGCGGGCCGCACAACCGGTGCGTGAGCGGCGCGCAGCGCCCGAAGCGGCGCAGCAGCCAGGCCGCCAGGACGGCGCCGGCTAGCGGGGCCAGCAGGTAGGTGACGAGGAACCCGAACTGGCCGGCGAAGACGGCCGGCCCGAACTGCCGGGCCGGGTTCACGCAGCCGCCGGTCACGGCGCCGAGGCCGACGATGGCCGAGCCGATGAGCCCGCCAACCAGCCACGGCACGCGCGGGGCCAGCCGGGGCACCGAAAGGAAGGCGCCGACGAGCGCGACGATCGTGGCCATGCTCGCGGTCTCGGCCGGGAAGAGCTCGAGGTTGGACCAGCCGGGTGCCGGCCTGAGGGCGGAGTAGGCGACGGGCGCGCCGGCCACGGCCGGCCCCCACGCGACGCGGGCCAGCAGGACGCCCAGCAGGGAGCCGCCCAGCTGGGCGGCCCAGTAAGGCACGACGGCCCGCCCGGGGAAGACTCCGAAGCGCCACATGGCCAGCGAGATGGCCGGATTCAGGTGACCGCCGGAGGCCTTCCCGAGCGGGCTGAGGATCAGCCCGGCCAGCAGCAGCCCCACGACGACGCCGACCACGAGCAGTTCCAGGTGTATCCCGGGGACCGCCCGGGAGACGGGGGACACGCCGATCACCCAGCGCACGACGGTCGCCACGCCGAACAGCAAGACGGTGGTGAGCAACGCCTCGTACCCGGCATGCCGCCACAGATGGTTATGTGTACTCTGCGTGTCCACATAACCACGATACGGGGATGATTGCCAGGACAGGCTTGCGTGACACTCGCGAACTATGGGTAATCATGCCCTGTGGAGGCGCTATGACCACGACCCCGTGCCAGCTGGCCGCCCGGTGCCTGACGGGAACACTTCGTCCCGCCGCGCGGACGCTCACCGGTTCCGCCTACGTCGTGCTTGGCTCCGGGGTGCTGCTCGAGCCGGGCCCGCCGGCCCGGGAAGCGGCCGCGCTGATGGCCGCGATCCGCGACAAGGTTCCGCTTGCCGCCACCGACGAGCAGGTGGTGAGGATGAACGGCGCCGTCCAGGTGGCGTGCGGCGCACTGCTGGCGCTCGGCAGGCTCCCGCGCCTGTCCGCCCTGATCCTGGCCGGCTCCATGGTTCCCACGACCCTGGCGGCGCACCGATTCTGGACGGTCGAGGACCCGGTGGCCCGCAAGCAGCAGCAGATTCAGTTCTTCAAGAACGCGGCCATGATCGGCGGGCTACTGTTCGCAGCGCTGGACTAACCGTAAGTAGTAGGAGTAGAGTGATAATTGAGACGGGAGTTACAAACGATACCAAAGTTATAGATAAGGCTAAAGCTATCGGGGGAGCAAATAGCGATGGCCGTTGCCAGGACACCTCAGAACCCGAATAGTCGCATCAAGCAGGACCCGCCGCTCATGCGGCGCGGCAAGGTCGTCCAGCCGGGCGAGGGCCTCTCGGTCTGGTGGATGGGGAACGACCGGCTCATATTCCCGGCCCTCAGCGAGGACACGGGGGGCGAGTACGCATTCTGGCTCGATTACCCGCCGGTCGGGGCCGGCCCGCCCAAGCACACGCATTCGCGCGAGGAAGAGGGGTTCTACCTCATCCACGGGGAGCTCGAGCTGACGGCGGGGCGAGTCCAGGCCACAGTCAGCGATGGTGCCTTCTTCGCGGCCCCGCTCGGCATCCCGCATCAGTGGCGCAACGTCGGAGATGACACCGCCGAGCTGATCACCCTGACCGCGCCAGGCGGCAACGAGGGCTTCTTCCTTGAGCTGGGCGCGCCAGGGGAGGGGCCCGCGGGCGAGCCCCAGACCATGCCGGTGGAGGAGATCAACGCCAGGACCCTGCGCTACGGCGCGCACTACGTGGAAAGCAGCCCCGACCTGCTCGAGGGGGCCCTGCCGATCGGCGAGGGGCGAAGTCCCACACTCGTGCTGGCGGGCGAGGGCGAGTGCCGGTACGCGGCCGGGGCGACCTACAACGTCAAGGCGGCCGGGCTGGCGACGGCGGGGGCGTACACGGTGACCGAGATCGTCCTCGTGCCTGGTGGCGGCATCCCCGCCCATCGCCACGCCCGCTACGAAGAGGCCCTCTACGTCCTGGAAGGAACGGTCACCGCACTGGTCGACGGTGAGGCCTACGAGGCCCCGGCCGGATCGTTCGTCCTCGTGCCGTGGGGGGTTCACCACCAGGTGCAGAACCGCACCGATCAGATGGTGCGACTGTTCGGCCTGACGGTGCCCGGCGGGATCGAGGAGTACTACCGCAGCGCGTGCCGCCCGCTTCCCGGGCCGCGCGGCGACCTCGATGAGGACCTGCGCCGCCTGACCGTAGTCGGCAGGCAGTTCGGCATCGAAGCCGGCCCCGGCGAGCAAGGGTGAATCCCGCCGGCCCCGCCACTGAAAGGAGAGCGCAATGACAACAACCGCCATGGCGACGCAGGCCAACTTCGCGACGGGCAGCAGCGGCCTCATCGCGGTCGACAAGATAGGCAACCGCGTGCTGTTCCTCAACCCGGAGACCTACGCCACCGAGCTGACGCTCGACGGCTTTGCGCCCCGAGTGCACGAGCTCCTCATCTCACCCGATCACCGCTTCGCGTACATACCCATGTACGGCGACGGGATCCACGGCGACAACCCTCATCCGGGTCACCTGATCGCCCGGTTTGACCTGCAGGAACGAAGGCATGCCAGCGACTTCAGCACGTATCCGTACCTGGCGCCGCACAGCCTGCGCTGGGGTCCGCGCGGCCAGCTGTACTGCGTGTGCGAGAACAGCGGCGTGGTCCTTGAGATGAACGCGGAAAGCGGCGCGATCGAGCACGTGATTGAGGTGGACTCCAACAAGGCGCACCGCATCGCCGTGCTGCCGGACGGCAGCAAGCTCTACACCGAGAACGAGGAGGACACCTTCGCCTCGGTCGTCGACCTGCGGGCCAGGCGCCTTGTCAAGAAGATCCCCACGCCGGGCGGCGCCGCCGGAATCGGCATGTCACCCGACGGGCGGACGATCATCCTCGTCGACGCCCAGGAGCCGCAGATCCTCGTCATTGACACGGCCACCGACCAGGTCCGCTCGACGATCAAGCTCAGCGGGCACGAGAAGGCCGCCCAGATCGCCCGCTACAGCCCGGACGGCAAGTACCTCGTGGTCACCAGCTTCGAAGCGCCGCTGGCCACCGTGTTCTCCGCCGACCTGGCCTCGCAAGCACTCCTGCACCTTGGCCCCGGCCCGATGGACATGGCCTTCCACGAGGACGGCCAGACGGTCCTCATCGCCAACCACAATGGCGGGTCGCTGGCCGTGTGCAACCTTGCGCGCGGCGAGGTCCTGCGCACCGTGCAAGTGGGAACCGGCGTCGAGACCCTGTCGTTCTTCTAGGGGCTTGTCATGACTGACGGTAGAAGCATCACCGACTGGAGAAGCAGGGCAGAAGCAGGCCAGTGCACGATCATTGACTTCCTGTTCGATGATGGCCGCCGCCTCGACGTGACCCTGGCTTACCACACGCTCGGAACGCTGGACGAGGACGCCGGCAACGCGGTCATGCTGCTGCACGGCACGACCGGCTCTGGCCAGCAGTTCCTGCGGCCGTCAGCGGCCGACTTCCTGTTTGGCCGCGGCCAGCCCCTCGACGTGAGCAAGTTCTTCGTGATCTTGCCGGACGCGATCGGGCACGGGGACTCGAGCCGGCCCAGCGACGGCCTGGGGCCCGACTTCCCGCGGTACGGCTACGGCGACATCGTGGAGGGGCAGTATCAGCTGCTCGTGCAGGGGCTGGGCATCGAGCGGCTGCGGCTGCTGCTCGGTACCTCGATGGGCGGCATGCAGACGTGGATGTGGGGTGAGCAGCATCCCGACCGGATGAGGGCGCTGATGGCGATCGCGAGCCTTCCCGAGCGCATCACCGGGCGGAACCTGCTCTGGCGACGGATGCTCATTCACCTGATCGAGTCCGATCCCGGGTACGCCGGCGGTCGCTACGACGAGCAGCCGGCCGGGCTTGGCCACGCGATGGAGCTGTTCCAGCTCATGGTCGGAAGCCCGGAGCAGATGGCATCCGATCTCCCCACCATCGTCGCCGCCGACACGCGGGTCGACCAGACCGAGGAGCAGGCCCTGGATGGCGAGGACGCCAACGACGTCGTCTGGGAGTTCGACGCGTCACGGGACTACGACCCGGCGCCGCGGCTCCCGGCCATCAAGGCGCCCCTCCTGGCGGTCAACTTCGAAGACGATGAGCTCAACCCCGTCGAGCTCGGCGGCCTGGAGCGAGCCGTGGCCAAGGTGCCTCGCGGGCGGGGCATGACGCTT
>Ga0335072_10014138_pt1 | contig 11342 bp, 4 predicted proteins | sample Lox_Sample_21_FD_206725 | JGI IMG/M metagenome (GOLD analysis project Ga0335072, IMG submission 206725) | Soil microbial communities from Loxahatchee National Wildlife Refuge, Florida, United States - Lox_Sample_2.1 | ecosystem: Environmental > Terrestrial > Soil > Wetlands | place: USA: Florida...
ACAAAACCGGGCCGCGCGAGTGGCAGGCGAAGATCGGCAAGATTCCGGTCTTGGTGGAATAATGGCGCTAACGCCAAAACGCTTTCAATGACCTCGTCCCGGCGTTGGCCGGGACGTTGGTTTCTGGCTTTCGGATATCTGCGATCAGGCGCGTACGCCGGCATTTAGCCGTCCAAATCCATATTCCCAATCACCGGTTGCATTCCGGCTGATGCGGCGCAACACTGGCGGGAATAACTTTCCCGCAACCCTAGACAGAGAAACCGTGACCTCGAACGCCCCCGCGCCGCTCTCCGCCGGCGCTCCCTGGATCGTGATGAAGTTTGGTGGCACCAGCGTCGCCACCCTGCCGCGTTGGCAAAACATCCGCGAGCTCGTCGCCACCCGTCGTGCCGAAGGCGCGCGCGTGCTGGTGGTTGTGTCCGCGCTCACCGGCATCACCGACGCACTCAAACAATTGTGCGCCCAGGAAGACAAAGGCAAACGTATCGAGGCTGCGAAAGCGATCGCGCAACGTCACTACGACTTGCTCGATCACATGCAGCTGGCGGTTCCGGGCACCTTGGATGCGCGTCTGCGCGATCTGGCCAAGCTGGCCGAAGAAGGCCCGGCCGTGATGGGCGAGCTTGCGTGGTCTGCATCGGTGCAGGCGCACGGCGAGCTGATGTCCAGTGCGCTGGGCGCTGCATTCCTTACGCATAGCGGTTTGCCCGCGGAGTGGGTGGACGCACGAGATTGCCTTGCCGCCATCGCGCTGCCGAATCAGAACGAACGCACCAAGCTGCTTTCGGCGATGGTGGAAGCCAAACCCGATCCTGCCTTGAACGCACGCCTGGCGCAGCTCGGCGAAGTGTTCATCACGCAGGGGTTCATCGCGCGCGAATCGCAAGGCCGCACGGTGTTGCTCGGACGCGGCGGTTCGGATACGTCGGCCTCGTATTTCGGCGCGCTGCTCAAAGCGCAGCGCGTTGAAATCTGGACCGACGTCGCCGGCATGTTCACGGCCAATCCGCGCCAAGTGCCCGGTGCACGATTGCTGCAGAAACTTGATTACGAAGAGGCCCAGGAAATCGCCTCCACCGGTGCGAAAGTGCTGCACCCGCGCTGCCTTTCTCCGCTGCGCGAACCGCGCGTGCCCATGCTGATCAAGGACACCAATCGTCCTGAATTGGAAGGCACCGTGATCGGACCGGAAGTGCGCGAGCATGCGCCGAGCGTCAAAGCGATCAGCGCACGCAAAGGCATCACGCTGGTGTCGATGGAGTCGGTGGGCATGTGGCAACAAGTCGGCTTTCTCGCCGACGTGTTTGCGCAGTTCAAGCAGCACGGTTTGTCGGTGGACCTGATCAGTTCTGCCGAAACCAACGTGACAGTGTCGCTCGATCCCACCGAGAACTTGCTCGATTCCGATGCCGTCGCTGCACTGGCAAGCGATCTTGCCAAGGTCTGCCGCGTCAAAGTCATCGCACCATGCGCGGCCATTACGATGGTCGGCCGCGGCATGCGTTCGATGCTGCATACTTTGTCGGGCGTGCTGGCGGAGTTCGGTCAATTGCGCGTGCATTTGATCTCGCAGTCGTCCAACAATCTCAACCTCACTTTCGTGGTGGATGAGAGCGTGGTCGATGAACTGATACCGCGTCTGCACGAAATGCTGATCGCAGCCGGTGCGCTGCGTACCGATGACAGCACCTTGTTCGGATCGAGCTGGCAGAATCTTTACGGCAGCGGCGAAACCGTCGAAGCAGGCGATGCATGGTGGCGCACGGCATCTCGCGAGCGCTTGTTGTCGCTTGGCGCCGAAGCCACACCGCGCTACGTCTATCACTTGCCGACCGTGCGCAAGCAGGCGCGCGAGCTGAAAACGCTCGCGTCGGTGGATCGTTTGCACTATGCGGTAAAGGCCAATACGCATCCGGCCATTCTTCGCGCACTCGCCGAAGAGGGTTTCGGTTTTGAGTGCGTGTCGCCGGGTGAGTTGAAGGCGGTGATGGCGGCGGTGCCTGAATCCGCACCTCTGCTTTTCACGCCCAACTTCGCGCCGCGCGAGGATTACGCCTGGGCACTGACGACGCGTGCCACGGTGTCGCTGGATTCGCTCTATCCGCTGGAACATTGGGGCGAAGTATTCCGCGGTCGCGAGATTGTGCTGCGTATCGATCTCGGTCGCGGACTGGGTCATCACGAAAAAGTGCGCACGGGCGGCAGCGGCAGCAAGTTCGGATTGCCGGTGGATCAAATCGACGCATTCCTGCGTCTGGCCGATACGTACGGCGTCACGGTGCGCGGCCTGCACGCGCACTTGGGTTCGGGCATTCTGGACGACAAGCATTGGGGCGAGGTGTACAGCCAGCTCGCCAGCATTGCCGAACGTATCGGCAGTGTGGCTTTTCTCGATATCGGCGGCGGCCTCGGTGTGCCATCGCATCCGGGTGAGGCGCGGCTCGACATCGCCGCGCTGGAGGAGGTGCTGCGCAAGGTCAAATCGGCCTATCCCCACTACCAGCTGTGGATGGAACCGGGGCGCTATCTGGTGGCCGATGCGGGCGTGCTTATCGCCCGCGTGACACAGCAGAAAGGCAAGGGTTCGTGGCGCTATCTCGGTGTGGATACCGGCATGAACAGCCTGATTCGACCTGCGCTGTACGATGCCTGGCACGAAATCGTAAACCTGACCCGCCTGGAAGAGCCCGCCACCGCCCTCTATCAGGTGGTAGGCCCGATTTGCGAAAGCGGCGACGTGATCGGTTCCGACCGCCGCTTGCCCGAAGCCCGGGAAGGCGACGTCATTTTGATCGCCCAGGCCGGCGCCTACGGAAAGGTCATGTCTTCGCCTTACAATCTGCGTGATGAAGCGGAAGAGATCATCATCGAGTGATCTCGTAAACCGCCCTTCTCGCCCAAGGGGAGAGGGAGTAAGAACGAAACTGGAGCTTTTTCGAGTGACCCAACCGATTCAACCTCGCCTGACCCAGGTTTTCCGCTTCGTGCGGCATAGCTATGCCGACGGTGTGGCAGAACTTGTGTATGCCTTCGACCAGGGTGAGGAGTTGATCGAGCGCGTGCGCTTTCCCGCTGCGCCGGAGATCGCACCAGCGCGCAAGCACGCGTTTGATGCAGCGCTTGCGCTTTTGCATTACATCGCCGGCATCAGTTATTACAAAGCCGGCGTTCCGCCGAAGATAGACGTCGCGGATGGATCGCTCGACGATTCAACCGCAAATCTGCTCGATGCGTTGTATCTGCATGGCCTCGCTGAATTTGCGTATCGCAACGGTCTGGATTTGCGCGGTCGCATTGCGTTTCCACGTTCCGGTGAGCCACCTGGAAAAATCGAAGCGGCAACGTTGCACCTTCCCAAGCGCACGCTTGTGCCCATCGGCGGCGGTAAAGATTCCCTCGTCGCGGTGGAAGCCATCAAGCAAATCGGCGGCGAGGCGACGGCGGTATGGGTCGGCAACTCTCCCCTGATTGCTGCGTGCGCTGAGCGAACGGGTCTCCCTACGCTGAACATTCAACGCGAGCTTGCCCCTGGTTTGTTCGAGTTGAATCGACTGGGTGCATGGAACGGCCATATTCCTGTTACGGCGGTGAACTCGGCCATTCTCGCCGTCGCCGCCATTCTCTACGGTTACGACAGTATTGCCTTCGCCAACGAACGCTCCGCGTCGGCGGCGACGTTGGAATACGAAGGGCAGCAGGTGAATCATCAGTGGAGCAAGGGCTACGCCTTCGAGCGCTTGCTCAATGATTGGCTGCACACGCATGTCGCGGCGGATCTCGATTACTTCTCACTGCTGCGGCCGTACTCCGAGCTGGCGATCACGCGCGCCTTTTCAAAACTTACGCCTTATTTCGACGTATTTTCCAGCTGCAATCGCAACTTCAAAATTCTAGGGCCCAAGCCTGCCGATCGGTGGTGCGGCCAATGTCCGAAGTGTCACTTCGTGTTTCTTGCGTTGGCGCCGTTCCTGCCAAAGCCGCGTTTGCTCGCCATCTTCGGACGCAATCTGCTCGATGACGAATCGCAGGCCGCGGGTTTTGATGCGCTACTGGAGTACCGCGATCACAAACCGTTCGAGTGCGTAGGCGAGGGCGCGGAAGCGCGCGCGGCGATGTATGTGCTGAGTCAGCGACCGGAATGGCAAGAAGACATACTGGTAGCCCGTTTCCGCAGCGAAATTTTGCCGCAGCTCGATATCTCGCTGTTGTCGCTGGAGCCGTGGCTGCAGCCCGCGGGCGAGCATCGTGTGCCGCTTCGCCTGCAAGCAGCGCTCACGGCGATCGGCTGATATGCGTATCGCAGAGCTTGCTGGAAAGCGTGTCGCGATTTGGGGATTCGGGCGTGAAGGGCGGGCAGCTATCCGTGCGATTCGTCATCGGCTGCCGGATCTCGCGCTGGCGCTTTATTGCAGCGAGGCGGAAGTTGGGGGGGCGCAGGCTTTCGATGTGACGCTGCGTATCTATCCGCACGAACCTGATGCAGTGGCGCTGAGTGCTTACGACATTGTTGTGAAGTCACCCGGTATTTCCGCCTACAAGCCTGCGATTCTCACCTCGCAAGCGCAAGGCACACGTTTTACCTCCGGCACAGCGCTTTGGTTCGCGGAAAATTCGCAAGCGCGTGTGGTCGCGGTAACGGGAACCAAAGGCAAAAGCACTACAACCGCGTTGATTGCGCACCTTGCACGCGCGCTCGGTATTCGTACTGCACTCGCCGGCAACATTGGCTTGCCGCTGCTCGAGTTGTTGGATCAACAGGCCGATCTGTGGGCCATCGAACTTTCCAGTTTTCAGACAGGTGAGGCCGGTTCGCTGGAATTGGGTGTCATCACAAGCCTGTACGAAGAACATCTCGATTGGCACGGATCGCGTGAGCGCTATGTTGCCGACAAGCTGAAATTGATAGATGTGGCACGCGAATTGTTGGTCAATGCAGGGCAGGCTGCGTTGCTGGAGAAGACGGCAACGCACGCACATCGACAGCTGTTTGCCAATGCAGACGGATGGCACGTCAAAGAAGGTTTTATTTGCCGTGGCGAAGCGACCGTTTTTGCGTTGGATCGCCTTCCCGTGCCGGGTATGCACAACGCCTTGAATGCGTGCGCAGCGTTGGCGGCGGTGGAACTCATGGGCTTCGATGCCGCCGAAGCGGCAGCGTCGCTCTCTAACTTTCGTGCATTGCCGCATCGTCTCCAATCATTAGGCGAGCGTGATGGTTTGCAGTGGATCAACGATTCCATCAGCACGACACCACAAGCCACGCTAGCCGCGCTCGATAGTTTGCGTGATCGCGAAATCACCGTCATTGTGGGCGGTCACGATCGAGGCCTCGATTGGTCGCCGTTCGTACAAGCTGTCGCTTCGCGCAGTGCCTTGCGCATCGTTACGCAGGGGGCAAATGGACCTCGCATTGCACGCGCGTTGCGTGCGGCGAAGTCGGAGGTGCCATTGGGCGATGTCGACAAGTTCGCGGATGCGATCGACATGGCTCGCACCATCACGCCACCGGGCGGCGTTGTACTGCTCTCGCCGGGTGCCCCCAGCTTTGATCAATTTCACGACTATGCCGAGCGCGGAAAGCGCTTTGCCGATATCGCCGGGTTCGATGACAAGACCATGACCGGCATCGATGGACTGGGTATAGCTTGATATTTGAAGGCGCCCGTCGGTTCGCGTTTTACATATATTTCACCAGAGCCAGGCAAGTGGTAGTACAGTGATTTACGCTTTGGCGTCTTTCGGATCGAAAGGGCTCGAGAGCAATGCGCCCATTCACTCCATCGTCGAACTTTTGTGGATTGAATCGAATCGGACGAGCGTCACAATTCGATTTTCTGTGCGAGCGTTTTAATTAAGTGGTTTAAGGGTCTGGCGGCAAAAACTCGGTTGCAAGATCGTAGATTCACGGAAGGTGCAAAGGGAAAGGGAATTCACCTGTCTCCATGAACGTGGAGGGGTTTTGCATGAATCGCAGCGGTCAGGGTCTGTGCAAGTCGAAGTCAGTTTCTCCCCGCACGCGGATCGTTATCGATGTGACCCGCGCTCCCAACTATGTGCCATGGCGGACGTCGCGCATCCACGTTGCTGCGCTGCTCGCTCTACTGGGATGGCCGGTCCATGCGCAAACCGTTAGCGCTGTCGCGAGCGGCCAGTGGGACACGGCAAGTACCTGGAGCAACGGTGCGCCACCGAGTGCCGGCAATAACTACGTCATTGGCAGCGGTTTCGTCATCAATTCACCGCCGGTCCCTTCCGCAGGCACCTATAACTACGCCTTTGCGGGTGGCTCGCTAACCGTAGAGTCGGGTGGCACGTTGGAGTTTGCCAGCAATAACGTCAGCACTGGGGCCACGGCACGCATCACCATCCCAAATCTGGTCCTTGATAACGGCAGCAGTCTGTATCTCAAAACCAAAGCTGGAACAACGGTCTATGCGCTTCAGATGGGGCTTAGCCTGCCAAGCTCCGGTACCGTGACGATTTACAACAACAATGCTGGCGGATACGGAGTCGGTCTCACTCTTGCCGCCACCGCAGTGCTCAGCGGCGGCGCAAATATCAACTTGAACCTCAACGCGGCCGGATATTCGGGACTGACGGAAAAGAACATGTACGTCAGTAGCGCCAACAATCCCTTCAGCGGGAACTGGACAGTTACCTCGGCCAACATTGTTGCAGGCTCTCGGCAAGGCGGCTTAATCGCCGGTGCTGTGAATGCGTTGGGCACCGGGCAGGTGACGCTGTCTTCATCGGTGTTGGTCAACCAGGTTGCAGGCGGACTCGATTCGATCAGTGGCGTGAACGTGGGCGCCAATTCATCGGTGCAGGTCAATGCAAACTGGAGCGACCCGAATGCTTTTCTCGCGCTAAATATTTCGACATCGAAGGTTGCGATCAACAACAGCAATACCGCAGTGAGTATTGGGCAGCTCAGTGGGGTGAGCGGTTCGTCGATCACGGGGAACGCGGCAGGCAATTCGCTTGGTGTCACGAATACGGTCGATTCCATGTACGCCGGAACGATTGCCGGAAGCCTTTCTCTCGCCAAAAACGGCGCAGGCATGCTGACGTTAACCGGTACGAATACTTACAACGGCGGTACGCAGATCAGCGCAGGCACATTGCAGCTCGGCAACGGTGGCACCACGGGTAGCATTGTTGGAAACGTTACCGACAACGGTGTGCTGGCCTTTAACCATTCCGACGACATTGTTTATTCGAACATCATCAGTGGTGCAGGTGGCTTGAATCAGCTCGGCCCCGATATGCTGACATTGGACGGTGAGCAGACCTACACCGGTCCTACTCAAGTGTTGGCCGGAACGCTTGCCGTCGACGGCTCGATCCAATCGAACACGGTCACAGTGTATGGCGGTGCGATCCTGTCCGGCTTCGGCAACATCGGCGCCGACGTGTACAACCGGGGCACGGTGTGGCCGGGTAATGCGATAGTCGGTGACACCCGCTATGGCACATTGACCATTCGCGGCCATTACGTGGGGCAGGGCGGTGTGCTGGAACTCAACACCTACTTGGGTGGCGACAATTCGCCTACGGATTTGCTCGTCATCGATGGCGGCTCTGCGACCGGTACGACCGGCGTCATCGTGAACAACACGGCGATGAGCAGTGCCGAAACCAATGGCAACGGAATCCTGATCGTATCTGCCGTCAACGACGCCACAACGACGGCAACCGCTTTCAACCTCGCTTCCGAAGTCCGTGTCGGTGCGCTCGACTATCGTCTGTTCCGCGGCAGCATCGAGGGAACCCATCCGAATAGCTGGTATCTGCGCAACGGTTTCATTGTGCCACCGCAACCGCCCGAACCACCCGAGCCGCCGGTGCCGCCGGAACCTCCTCAACCACCCGAACCTCCTCTTCCGCCGGACCCGCCGCCGGAGCCGGATCTTCCGCCCGGTGTTTATCCGATCATCGGGCCGGAAGTGGCGACGTATGGCGTCGTGCAACCTGTTGCACGCGAACTGGGTGTGATGACCTTGGGCACGATGGATCAGCGCATAGGTGATAGCGCATTGATGGCATCGTCAGTGGTCGATACGGATCATGGTCCATCTGTGTGGGGGCGTTCGTTCGCGAGCAATATCGATAACAGCTACCGCTCTTTTGCCGCGCCACAAGCGAACGGCAATCTCTACGGTTTCCAAACAGGTGCGGACGTCTGGCAAGGCGAGTGGATCGAAGGTCATACTGATCGATTTGGCAGCTACGTGTCGTATGGTCAGGCGGATATCAACGTGCGTGGATTGGTGACGAACGCGGAAGCTACCAACTACGCGATGCAGCACACCGGTGCGTTGACGCTACGCGCGACCTCGTTCGGCACGTATTGGACGCACTACGGTCCAGGTGCTTGGTACCTCGATGGTGTTGTGCAAGCCAGTACATATAGCGGCGCCGCCACAACCAACAATGCGCGCATGAATACTCATGGCGTTGGTTTCGCCGGTTCGTTGGAGTTCGGTTATCCCATTGCGCTTCCGCAGCTTGGCGCGGGCTTCGTACTGGAGCCGCAAGTTCAGACTATCTGGCAACACACGGCATTCAGTTCCGGCAATGATGGCCTTGGCGACGTTGAGCTCGGTAGTACCAACGGCAGCACGGGCCGAATCGGTCTACGTGGTAAGTGGCACCTGACAAGTTCAAGTGGTCTATGGTGGGAGCCGTATGGAGGCATCCATGTTTGGCGCGATTGGGGAGGTCGCAGCGCGACGGTGTTTGGCGATACGCCCGGTAGTACAAGCGCCGCGCAACTTGTGCCGCAAGCCAGTCGTGCGGAAGTCGCGGGTGGTGTCACGGGCAAGCTGTTGGCGCGGTTAAGCGTATATGGTTCGTTGGGATACGAGCACGAGTTGGGGAGTTCGACGAATGCTCGGCGAGAAGGTTTTAATGCAAGTGCCGGATTGCGTTATACGTGGTAGCAAGCGGGTAACGCAAGCCAAGGCTGTCAGAAATAGTCTGGGCTCAACCCGTCGCAACTTGCGTTGAGTGTGTACGGTCATGACGCATGCTTATAGGCCTAGTCCGATATTCAGGCGATAGGGGCGTCCATAACCTAGAGGGTCTTCTTCACACTTGCCCTCTTCGAGAGACCTGGTTTGTGCCGTGTGCTTTCGCGTTGCTGTCAGCGACAGCAAGACAAGAAGGGTAAGACACCGCGACAAATTCGGAGACGCCCTATGCAAAGAAACCGCCGCTGGATAAAAGCAGTTTCTGAAATGAACAAGGCTAAGTCTGCCAAGCATGTGAGTGTCGCCGGCCATCGCCGTGACTTTCGTCTGACGCCGCTGTGCGCAAGCTTGGTTGCGCTCGGCCTCAGCGTAATGCTCGGACAGGTTTGTGCCCAAACCATCAATCTGACAAGTGCCGATCCTAGCTACGCACTTAGTGGGGATCAGACCGTTACGGCGATTACCGTCGCAAACAACGTGAGCGGCTCGATTGCCGGACCAGGTCACACGCTTACGTATGCAGGGGCGACGAACGGTTTCTCCCTTGGCGGTACAACCAGTGGAACCAGCCAGGCGCTCGACATGTCTGGCTTGACGAATTTTGTTTTCAACAATCCGACACAAGCCTTTACCGTTGGCGGCGCAAGCAGTGCTGGTACGGCGGCTGCCACAGGAACGCTGACGCTGGCATCAGCGAGCAATGTGATCACTGCGTCGTCTTTCAATATTGCCAATATCACCAACGGCGGAAGTAACGCCGCGTCTACGAACTACGGGGTGGTGCAACTTGGACAGAGCAATACCATCAATGCCGACACAATCAATGTGGGTACCGGTGCGAAAACGAATGGCACGTTGCAATTTCAGAGCGGCATAACCGATGGGATGCTGGTGTTACGCGGTACCAACGGCACCAGTCCGGTTACCAATTGGAACATTGGTACGAACGGGTATAGCCAATATGTGAATACCACGGGCATCGTTGACCTCAGTGCTGGTTCATTGGACGCGGATGTCGTCAATATAACGATTGGTGAGGCGCCCTCGAATATCCGATCTGGTGTGGGCAGTTTGATTCTCGGCGGAGGAACACTAAATGCCACGTCAATTGTTCTGGGGTTACGTGACAGTACCAGCGGTACAGGCGGTGCCTCAGGTACGCTGACGATTGGCAGTGCAATCGTCACAGCGCAAACGCTGACGTTGGGCAACCATACGGGCACCACCGGCACGGCTACCGGCATCGTCAATTTGAATGGCGGCGCGTTGCTCGCCCAAACCATTCAACCCGGAGCTGGCACCGCGACACGCACATTCAACTGGAGCGGCGGCACTCTTGGAAATTACGCCAACGGTCAGGATATGACTGTATCCATTCCCACCATCACCTTGGGCGCCAGCAACGGGCAGACCTTCGATGTCGAAGGTGCTAATGCCACGGCCAATGTGAGTTCCGTGATCGGTGGCGCGGGTGGGTTTACCAAGACCGGTGCTGGAATACTTGCGCTAACTGGAACCAATACTTACACCGGCGGTACCGCGGTGGCCGGTGGCTTGATCAATTTTTCAACGCTGTCCAATTTCGGAACGGGTAACATCACGATCAATGGCGGTGGCCTGCAATGGGCAACGGGCAGTAGCGTCGATGTTTCACCGCGACTGAATCCATTGGGTGCGAACGGCGCGACGTTCGACTCCAACGGCAACAACGTCACGCTGGCCGGCAATCTCACCGGCGGCGGTGTGTTGATCAAGCAAGGTGCTGGCACGCTGACGTTGACCGGTGCTGATACTTATGGCGGTGGCACGCAAATCAACGGTGGCACGCTGCAAGTGGGGGCGGGCGGAACGTTGGGAAGTATCCAGGGCAATGTTGTCGACAATGCGGCGATGGCTTTCGATCTTTCCTCGACAACGATATTTGACGGGGTGATTTCAGGAACCGGCACGGTGTCGCAGCTAGGTTCGGGCGTCACGCTTTTTACAGGCAGTAACACCTACACCGGGGGCACCACGATCAGCGCGGGAACGCTGCAACTGGGCAATGGCGGTACGAGCGGTTCCATCGTCGGCGACATCGTAGATGACGGTTTGCTAGCCATCGCTCGATCCAACACGGTGACCTTGTCCGGTGTCATTTCCGGTACCGGCGGTCTGGCTCAGGTCGGCGCCGGCACTACCATTCTTACCGCCGATAACACTTATACCGGTGTCACCTCCCTTGACAACGGTACGTTGCAGTTGGGGAATGGCGGCACCACAGGTAGCGTTGCCGGCGCGATTACCGACAACGGTACGCTGGCCTTCAATCGGTCCGACAATCTCATTTATTCAAACATCATCAGCGGCACGGGCGGGCTTAGTCAG
>Ga0335072_10014139_pt1 | contig 11341 bp, 8 predicted proteins | sample Lox_Sample_21_FD_206725 | JGI IMG/M metagenome (GOLD analysis project Ga0335072, IMG submission 206725) | Soil microbial communities from Loxahatchee National Wildlife Refuge, Florida, United States - Lox_Sample_2.1 | ecosystem: Environmental > Terrestrial > Soil > Wetlands | place: USA: Florida...
CTTCGATTCAGACGGCGCGCTTGTAAGCCAGAAGACATTCTTTTCGATTGGCGGCGGTTTCATTGTGGAAGACGGAGCGAACCCGCAGGCAGTGGCGCGGGGTGAAAGTCAGGTGCCGTATCAGTTCCACAGCGCGGCCGAACTGCTGGCGACGGCCGAGGCAGGCAAGCTGACGATTGCCGAATTGATGATGGCGAATGAGTGTGCGCTGCTGAACAACCGAGGTTCCCGGGAGTCGGATGAACTGCGGGTTAGCGTCGGCATCGAGACGATCTGGGCCACGATGAAGGGCTGCATCGAACGCGGAATGGCCACCGAGGGAATATTGCCCGGAGGGCTGAATGTGCGGCGGCGGGCGCATGGGCTTGCCGGGCGGCTGCGCGAGAAAGAAGCAGCCGGGATGAAGGGCGATCCACTTTCGCCACTCGGCTGGGTGACGGTTTTCGCAATGGCCGTGAACGAAGAGAACGCAGCGGGCGGCCGCGTGGTGACTGCACCCACAAACGGCGCTGCCGGAGTGGTGCCAGCAGTTGTGCAGTACTACGAGCGCTTCATCGAGGGCGCGGATCGCGCGGGACTTGAGCGTTTCTTTCTGGTCTCGGCCGCAATCGGGATTCTGTACAAGGAGAACGCGTCGATCAGCGGCGCCGAAGTCGGCTGTCAGGGCGAAGTGGGCGTTGCATGCTCCATGGCAGCCGGCGGACTTGCTGCCGCGCTCGGCGGAACGAACGGCCAGGTTGAACACGCGGCCGAGGTGGCGATGGAGCACAACCTGGGCATGACCTGCGACCCGATCGGAGGGCTCGTGCAGATACCGTGCATCGAGCGTAACGCCATGGGAGCGGCCAAGGCCGTGCACGCGACCTACATTGCCATGAACGAGAGCGAAGAGCACAAAGTTTCGCTCGACCAGGTCATCCGAACCATGTATCTCACCGGTCTCGATATGCAGTCGCGCTATAAAGAGACGAGCCTCGCGGGCCTTGCGCTCAATGTCATCGAGTGCTGACCACTCGCGCCGCCACAACTAGCGAATAGAGAAACAACCTGTATTCATGCTGTCTTCGTGCATATCGATGCGTAACGCCGGGAATCGCATTCCGCTCGCGCAATCGGGCAACGCAAGAGCAGGAGATGGAGCAATTGGTGGCAGCAACGCGTCGCACAGCGTCGCAAGAACCGATGCGGCACGAGTGAGGATTGCATGAGGTAAGCGAAACGGAATGGAACCGCCGATGAGGCTCGAAAAAATTGTTGACGATTTTTCCACTCATCAGTCGTTTTTTTCTTGACATCGATGCTGCACAATTCTATACATTCTTCAACTGCAATGTATTCATTGCAGACATCGATGCAACCCATCGAAAAGGGAGAATAGGCAAATGGCAACCAAGAAAGCAGCCAAGAAGGCAGCCAAGAAGGCACCCGCGAAGAAGGCGGCAAAGAAAGCCGCGAAGAAGAAGTAGCGGAAACCCAACCCAAAAAGGCAACACTGAGGGGGACGCAAAAAGCGTCCCCCTCAGTGTTTTTGCGTTAATCTTTATTGGGCGCAGATAGTGAGGAAGAGCAGGAATGACGCGGCGAAGATGGATTGCCGAGCATTGGGACGAGGCAACAGCCACAATGGTTGGCGCACAGGCCGAGCACATGGTGCGAGTGTTGCGCGCGCAAGCCGGAATGCAGACTGAAGTGATTGCGGGAGGTCATGTATTCCACGCCGAGGTGGCCGCGGTGAAACTCGCCGGCAACGAGAGCGAAGTGCGCTTCAACCTGCTTACCGAGCTCGAAGCCGATCCTGCGCTACATGTGACTCTGGTAACCGCGGTCTACAAGTTCGACCACATGGAGTGGGCGATTGAGAAGGCAACCGAGCTTGGCGTCGCGGGAATTGCGCCGGTGATCGCGCGCAGGACTGAGAAGCATCTGGCGCAGGCAGCGGCAAAGCGAGCCGAGCGGTGGCGGCGCATTGCGCATGAGTCGGCCAAGCAGGCTCGGCGCTCCGATGTGCCGATCATTTATGACCCGGAGCCGCTGGCCACGCGGGTAAGCGCGGAGTCGAACGCGATTCGCATTGTGCTCGCGGAGCAGGAGCGGTCGACAACGCTGCGCAATGCGCTCGACGAAGCGATTCGCGCAGCAGGCAATGAGACGCCGGAGTTTGAGATCGCGATCGGGCCCGAGGGCGGATGGGCTCCGAACGAAGAGGCTCTGTTCGATGCGAATGGTTGGAAGGCCGTTTCGCTTGGGCCTCGCATACTGCGCGCGGAGACTGCGGCAATCGCGGCGCTGGCAGTGGTTGCGTCGAGTTTGGAGTGAAGACTCAGCGAGCCAGCGAGTCGGCAGATCAGCAAGTCAGCGAACGACTGCTGGACTGGCTCGCTTTAAAAATGCGAGCACCTCACCAGCAGCCCCGCAAGCGCGCCGCCCGCGAGATCGCCGATGATCGGTATGGGTGCATACTTCCAGTTCGAACTACCCTTGCCTGGAATTGGCCAGATCCAATGTGCGATGCGCGGACCAAGATCGCGCGCGGGGTTGATGGCATAGCCCGTGGTCCCGCCGAGCGAGAGCCCGATGCCCCACACCAGGCACGCCACAAGCCACTGACCTACTCCGCCGGCGGGCCCGTTGAGCGCCACGCCTTTTGAGAAGATTGCGTTGGCCACAACCACCAGCACCGCGGTTCCGATTGTCTCGCTCAGGATGTTGAAGAGCGGATTGCGCACGGCGGCATTGGTTGAAAAGACGCCGAGCTTGGCCGCCGGGTCGGGCGTAAGCGACCAGTGAGGCCCGTAATGAAGTGCCACGAGCGAGGCTCCGCAGAATGCGCCAAGCAACTGCGCAGACCACATGCTGAGGACCGAGGAGTAGTTTCCGCCGACAATGGCTGCAGCAAGGGTGATGGCGGGGTTGAGGTGCGCGCCTGGACTTCCAAAGGCCTGGGCCACAATCACGCCGCAAAGCACGCCAAGGGCCCAACCGGTGGTAATAACGATCCAACCCGAATCGGCTGCGTAAGATTTACGCAGCGTCACGCCGGCATTAACGCCGTTGCCAAGCAGAATGAGCACCAGCGTGCCCATGAACTCACCAATCCACACAGAGTGCATCTAAGCTTCCTTATAGGTAGTATTGGTTTGCGGCGCCGGACCGGTTTTTTAAACTGGACGGCGCAGCTTGTTGATTTGCTGAACGCAAGCATTCTCGCTTGTTTGGGTAGCGGCCGCCAAGACTGAAATACTGGACTCGGAATTGAGCGGTCAACTAAACGGTCATAACCGGGCCAATAAAGAGACTGATTAAGCGTTGGCACAAGCAGCCCATGTCGTACTAGCGAGAGTCGCCTTGGAGTAACGCCAGGCATGGCGGAGCAGCAAAACAGTGGCCGATGTGATCTTTATAGGGTTGTCGACGATCGACGTAACGTACAGATTCGATCGCTTTCCCAAAGCGAACGAAAAAATCGCGGCGCTCGGGCAGGATGTGTTTGTTGGCGGGTCGGCGACGAATGCGTCCATAGCTTTCGTTCACCTGGGCGGCAGGGCATCGCTGGTAACTGCAGTCGGCCGGCATCCACTGGCGTCGATGGTGCGCGAAGAACTCGGGCGTTATGGCATTCAGGCAATCGATTTGAATGCGCAGTCGAACGATGTGCCGCCTATCTCCTCAATTGCGATCGACAAAAAGCGGCAAAGAAGCGTGATTTCAGCCAACGCAGTGAGACTGCATGGGCCTGAAGCGGCAGTTGATCGCAGCGCGCTTGCGTCGGCGCGGATGCTGATGGTGGATGGACACTATATGCAGGCATGCCAGGCATGGGTGGCCGCTGCGCGAGCGCTCGATAAGCCCGTAGTGTTCGACGGCGCAGTTTGGAAGGAAGGAAGGAACCGAAGCCCTGTTAAAGAATGTGCACACGGCCATTTGCTCAGCCGACTTCCGGCCGCCGGGATGCGCGAACTGCGCGCAGGTGGTGGAATACCTGAAGGCCCGCGGCGTAACCAACATCGCCATTACGCATAGGAGCGAGCCGATTGAGTTTGTGTCGGGAATGTCGCAGGGAACGCTGCGATTGCCGCAGGTGGAAGCGGCTGACGCGCCTGGCGCAGGCGACGTGCTGAACGGAGCGTATTGCTATTACGCGACCCAAGGCCACGGCTTTGTGCAGGCGTTGAGCGAAGCCGCGGAGATTGCGACCGAGAGCTGCCGGTTTGAAGGCACGAGGCAGTGGATGGAAACACAGGCAGTAGGGACTAGGCACCAGGTACTAGGCACCAGGGACTAGGCACCAGGGACCAGGCACCAGGGACCAGGGACTAGGGACCAGGGACTAGAAAAGACCTATTAGGGATTGCCGGTCGGAATTGTCCCCTCGTATTGCGCCCAGTGGCTAAGGATCTGGTTCACCACGGTATGACCGACCTTGTACGCCGCTTCGAGTGAAGGCAGATACGCAGCGTAGGCGCCGATGCGCTGTTTGGCGAGGCTCTCGGTCGCGCTCATGCCACGAGGCTGTCGATCGAAGTTGCTCACCGTACGCAGAACCAGAACCCGATTAATATCGATGCGGCCCGCGCGGCCAAGTGACTCGAGCGATTCCAGAGTTCCGGTATCTTCCATCGCGGTTGTAGTGAACACCCCCTTGCCGCCGGTGAAGTACGGCACCCATTGCGCGGCCCACGCATCGAACAGCCGCCCGTGCCAATAGGTCGAGGATGAAAGCTCGTCGCCTAGAGTGACGAACGGCGGCCGTTGCGCAGCGTCACCATCGAAGTTCGAGCGAATCTCGCGAAGCTTGTCGCTGTCGCCGAGATCGATGCTGCGCGTCAGGTTGAAAGCCCACTGCGCGAGCGATGCATTAAGCGCATATGCCTGGCCGGGCAGTGGTTCGGCGGGCGCCTCAAAGGGCAGCTTCTTGCGCAGAGGAATGTATCCGGTCGACCAATCGGGCGGAATCTCGCGCGCGTCGATCTCGTAGGCCAGATCGCCATCCACCACATAGCGTGCCCACGCCGCGGAGCCGAGCGAGATGCGGTCGGGCGAGCCTCCCGCGATGCCGGCAACGATCCAGTAAGCGTGACTAAAATCGAAGCGCGGATCGAGACCCACAGCCATGACGGTCGCCGCTGCGTGCGCAGTTCCCTGTCCCGTGAGAATAGCCATCTCGCCTTTGTTGTTCATCCGCACGGCGTGGTAAGCCGCGGGCGCGGGGTACACGCGATCGAGATGGTCGCGTTCGACCCAGTACTGCAACTCGCCGGGCTGGTCGCCCGTATCTTCGCCAACTTCAAACATGGCGACAATCACAACTTTGACCGGGATCGGTCGTGGCTTCGCGGCAGCAATCTCCGTTATTGACACGAGAAGCAGCAAAAGGGCAAATCGGCGCAGGCGGGGCGTCATTACGTGTGATGGTAACGCAGTTGAAGCGGAGCGAGCGGACTTAGCGGCGCGGGCAGGGTTAGAACCACGTCTTCTTCCGGTACTCTACGTAAGCGTCGCCGAACTTCGCCTCAAGGACCAGCGCCTCTTTGCGGGCGCGCACGATTTGCAGAGGAATGAGGACGACATACACGAGCAACAGAACAGGCCGGCCGGTCCAGATGATGATGCCCAGGATCATGATCGCGCCGAAAAAGTAGATGGGGTTGCGGATGCGCGAGTAGAGGCCGGTGCTGACGAGTTCGGTGGCCTTGGCCTCAACGCTGAACGAACGGCCAAGCTGCATGCGCGCCACCGAGAAAAGGATGAAGGCCGGGACCGCGATAGCGACGCCTGCGATCCGCAGGGGCGTCCACGGAAGGTTCGCGGCATGGCTCGCGAACAGGATCAACCCGACAACGAAGACAGCCAGCGTAATGACATTGAGTTTCATCGGGGTACCTCTGGGGTCGGAAGGGTTGAGCAACATATTAACCCTTCCCGGAACGGCAATTACGGCAAATCTGCGCGCCAACGCGATAGCATGTTGGCTATGACTCGAAACGAACGATGTAAGATCCGGTCATTCAAATGCGGGAGGGATCTGGCCATGAGGGCACCAGCCGGTTTAGTTCTGGGAATAGGTTTGACACTGGGAGGATTGACAATGTCGGCAGCCGCTGTCGCGCAACAACCGCAAACGCACCACTGGGCGATTGTGGTGCATGGCGGCGCTGGCGATATCAATCGCGCAGCGCTGGGCGACAAGGGCGATGCGGCCTATCGTGAAGCGCTGACCAAGGTGATTGAGGCGGGCGCGGCGGTTCTCGACCGCGGCGGCTCGTCGCTTGACGCAGTGGAGACAGCCATTAAGTTGCTTGAAGACGATCCGCACTTCAACTCCGCGCGCGGAGCGGTGTTCACTTCAGCGGGAACCACAGAACTCGACGCGGCCATCATGGACGGCGCGACCATGCATGCCGGCGCCGTGGCCGACGTGTCGCACACGCGCTATCCCATCAGCCTGGCTCGCTCGGTGATGGAGAAGACTCCGTACGTGCTGATGGTGGGCCCAGGCGCCGATGCGTACAGCCTGCAGGCGGGCATGGAGCAGGAACCGCCGAGTTACTTTTTTACCGAGAGCCGCTGGCAGTCGCTGGTCAAGCAGTTGACCAAGCAGGGCAAGCCGATTCCTCCGCGGCCCCAGGGCGCGCCGGCTGAAGGCGCGGTCATTCCCGTTGCGCAGATTCAGGAGTCGGCCGACACGCATCGTTACGGCACGGTAGGCGTAGTTGCGGTCGACCGCCAGGGCAATGTGGCTGCGGGCACCTCGACCGGCGGACTGCAGGGTAAAGCGCCGGGGCGCGTGGGCGACTCGCCGATTATCGGCGCGGGCACTTACGCGTCGAACCAGTCGTGCGCAGTCTCGGGAACGGGAGTGGGAGAGTTCTTCATCCGCTACACGGTGGCGCGCGAGGTATGCGCGCTGGTGCAGTACAAGGGCATGGGCCTGCAGCAGGCCGCAGACGAGGTGATTCAGACGCGGCTCAAACCGATTCACGGCGACGGCGGAGTGATTGCGGTTGCGCCTGATGGGCAGATGGCATGGAGCTTCAACACGCCGGGCATGTTCCGCGCCAAATTATCCGAAGGCGGCAAAGTCGAGGTGCACATTTACAACGACGAGCCGTGAAAAAGACAGGGAATAGGGAATAGGGAATAGGAAATGTGACGGGATGCCCTGTGTCATCGCACACGCGTGCAATGATGCTCGTTCTGTACAATGCCGCCATGGAAACCATCCAGTACATCCTGCCGCAAAGCCGCATTCCGCGCACCTGGTACAACATTCTGCCCTCGCTGCCCGCGCCGCTCGCGCCGCCGCTGCACCCCGGCACGCACAAGCCGCTCGGGCCTGACGATCTCGCGCCGCTCTTCCCCATGAGCTTGATCATGCAGGAGGTAAGCGCGGAACCCGAAATCGATATTCCCGAAGAGGTGAGGCAGATTTACGCGCAATGGCGTCCGTCGCCGCTGCTGCGCGCCCGCCGGCTTGAGAAGGCGCTCGATACGCCCGCGCACATCTACTACAAGTACGAGGGGCAGAGTCCGGCCGGCTCGCACAAGCTCAACACAGCCGTCGCGCAGGCCTACTACAACAAGCAGGACGGCACGAAGCGGCTATCGACTGAGACCGGAGCCGGGCAGTGGGGCTCGGCGCTCTCAATGGCGTGCGCGTTTTTCGGGCTTGAATGCAAGGTTTACATGGTGCGCGTGAGCTACGACCAGAAGCCTTATCGCCGCGCGCTGATGGAAGTATTCGGCGCTTCAGTCACTGCCAGCCCCAGCATCGAAACCGAATCAGGCCGCGCAATTCTCGCCCAGCATCCCGACTCGCCAGGATCGCTGGGCATTGCCATTTCAGAGGCCGTTGAGGTTGCCGCGAAAGACGCGCATACGAAGTACGCGCTGGGCAGCGTATTGAATCACGTGTTGCTGCACCAGACCGTGATCGGGCAGGAAGCGATTGAGCAGATGGCCATGGCCGGCGAAGATCCCGATGTCGTTATCGCATGCGCCGGCGGCGGCTCGAACTTCGCCGGGCTGGCAATGCCGTTCATCGGGCTCAACCTCAAAGGCACGAGCCATTCGCGCGTCATCGCGGTCGAGCCGGCCGCTTGCCCCAGCATGACCAAGGGCAAGTTCACATACGATTTCGGCGACACGGTGCATCTCACTCCATTGGTCAAGATGCACACGTTGGGCTCCACGTTTGTTCCGCCGGGGATTCACGCGGGCGGACTGCGTTATCACGGCATGGCGCCGCTGGTTTCGCACGTGGTCAACCTGGGATTGGCCGAGGCCGTCACGGTGCAGCAGCTCGACGCATTCAGTGCCGGCGTGTTGTTCGCGCGAGCCGAAGGAATTGTGCCTGCGCCGGAATCGAATCACGCCATCGCCGAGGCCATTCGCCACGCAACCATTGCAAAGCAGGAAGGCACGAGGAGCACAATCCTCTTCAACTTGAGCGGTCACGGGCACTTTGATATGCAGTCGTACATCGCCTATCAGGCTGGGAAACTTGAGAACTACGAGTATCCGGCTGAAGAGATTGCGATGGCGCTGGCAGGGCTGCCGAGCGTGGGGTGAGAAAGCAGGGACTAAGGGAAAAAGGGAACAGGGAACAAGTTAAGTCGCAAAGGCCATCCACTTGGGATGGCCTTCGCGATTTGGTGAGTAAAAAAAAGAGCTATTGCGGCGATGTGGCTGCCGCGCCATTGGCTGCCCCTGTGGCTGAGTTGCGCGCCTCGGCCTTCTCGGTCTCAACTTTGTGAGCATTCACTTCGAGCGCTTCAGCTTCGGGCAGGTAGCTGATCGCTTTCTGGATCATCGGGTCCCAGTCGGCCAGCACGCGCAGTCCTTGCAACTGCCCAAAGTCAATGGTCACGATGTCCTGTTTGATGCGGGTCTTCAGCCAGTCCGTTACGCCGTTGATGTCGTTGTCATTCCACTCCACGCCCTGGTTGGTGAGGAACCGTTTGAAGTCGGCAATCACCGCATCGTCGACCTGAAAGTTCTTGTCGATGCTGGGGTGCTCTGAAACGTAAACCGGCGCGAATCGGAAGAAGACGTTGTGGAAGAGCAGTTCCTTCTGGAACTGGTTGGCTTCAGGCGCTTCAATCTTCTCGTCGGGCGTGATGCCGCCGCCGCCGTAAACCGTCCGGCCCGAATCGGTGAGCTTTACCTCGCGATTGCTTGAATCGGCTGGCATCGCGCCGGCGTGATTGTAATAGTCATAGAGCGATACGCCTGCGTAGTTGCGCTGGATGAGCCGTCCCGAGGGCGTGTAGTAGTGATAGGTGGTGAGCGCCAGCCCTGAGTTTTCGCTCAGGTTGTAAACCGTCTGCACCAGTCCCTTACCGAAGGTAGTCTCGCCCACGATCAGCGCACGGTCGTGATCCTGCAAAGCGCCCGAGACGATCTCGGCGGCCGAAGCGGTATCGCGGTTCACCAGCACGACAATGGGGAAGGTCTTGCCGCCGTTGCCGTGGGTTGCCGTGTAGTTCTGGTCGGGATAAGCGCGGCCGCGCTGCGAGACGATGTTCTGGCCCTTCGCAAGCAGGTGGTCGCAAACATCGACCGCCTGGCTCAACAGGCCGCCGGGGTTGCCCCGCAAATCAAGCACCAGCCCCTTCATGTTTCCAAAGCTGTTGATGGCGTCTTCCATCTCCTGGCCGGTGGTCTCCTGGAACTGGGTGAGATGGATGTAGCCGACGCCGGGCCGAATTTCATACTTGAGATCGACCGAGGGGTGCGGAATCTCGTCCCTCACCAGGTCGAAGACCAGTGGCTTGGGCTGGCCATAGCGGATGGTGGTGACCTGCACGTGCGTGCCCTTGGGGCCTTTCAGCGCTTTGGCCACCTGGTCGCTCGACCAACCGTCTGTGCTCTTGCCGTCAACCGCCGCAATCGCGTCGCCGGGGTGAATGCCGGCGCGGAACGACGGGGTGTCTTCATACGGCGTAATGACGTAGACCTTATCGTGTCCCTGCTCGTCGCGCTGCTGCTGGATGACCATGCCGACGCCGTAGTAGTGGCCGCGCTGATCTTCGCGCAGCTTGGCGTAGGCCTTGGGATCGTAGAAGTGCGAGTGGGGATCGAGGGTCTGCAGCATGCCCGGAATGGCGCCATCGTAAATGGCCTCGTCGGCGCGGTCGCCGGTGATGGGCTCGGCGTAATTCTGCTCTACCAGCGCGTACACGTTGGTAAATGTCTTGAGGTTATCGCGAAGCTGGCTCTCGTCTTCAGCACTCTGAGCGCCGACGCGGCGCTGCAAGAGCGTGCCCGCGACGGCACACACGGCAAAGAAGAGAACAACGGTAAAAAGGGCGCGGCGCGCGCGAGGACTCATAGTCGATCCCAACCTCCAGACGGCAGGCGCACTCGAGCGCCCGGCGGGCTGGTTCGCCTGACTTTCCGTCCCGGCCCTGGCAGCGCAATCGCCGGGCCAAAGAAAAAATTAACCTTGCCCTGGTCCCGGCAAGGTAACGGAAATCGGTAAGACCACTTCAGGAAACCGCGCAAGGCCGTCGTCAGCTCAAGTATAGCACCGGATTATTTGACGCTAGATGAAGGTATTCGGGTAGCCTGCCACGTCGAATTGAGGGGATCGAACCCCGGAAATGCCACCGGGAATCGCGTTTCTGCTGCCCCGCCATTTACAATCACGTCTATCAGTCAGGCAGTTTTCAGCTCTGCCAGTTGATAGCTCAAGGTTGACCGCTCAATTATGACTTTCAGATTTCTTCGCACTCCCGCGGCTTTCGTGTTCGGCGCAATGCTGCTCACGGGCTGGCTCCCCGCCCAGGTTCAGCAGAACGCGCCGGCAAGTCCTTATGGCGGCTCGGTGGTTGAAGACATTGTTGCCAGGGTCAACAACCAGATCATTACGCAGAGCGACTACGACCGCGCCCAGAGCGAAATGGACCAGGACATGCGCCAAAAGGGCGCAACCATGCAGCAGATGTCCGAGGCCCATCGGGACCTGTTGCGCAATCTCATTGACCAGCAGCTTTGGCTCTCAAAAGGCAAGGAGCTTGGGATTACCGGCGATACCGAGCTGGTAAAGAAGCTCGACGAGATTCGCAAGCAGTACAACCTTGAAACCATTGACGATCTTGAAAAGGCCGCGAAGGAACAAGGCGTTTCGTTCGAAGACTTCAAGCAGAATATCCGCAACCAGATCATTACCCAGGAAGTGATGCGCCAGGAAGTTGGCCAGCACATCACATTCACGCCCGGTGAGGCGCAGCGCTACTACGAGGCGCACAAACAGGACTATAGCCAGCCGGAGAGCGAGCGGCTGAGTGAGATTTTGATTTCAGCGGACTCGAGCGATCCAGCCAAGGTGCAGGCCGCCAAG
>Ga0335072_10014141_pt1 | contig 11341 bp, 9 predicted proteins | sample Lox_Sample_21_FD_206725 | JGI IMG/M metagenome (GOLD analysis project Ga0335072, IMG submission 206725) | Soil microbial communities from Loxahatchee National Wildlife Refuge, Florida, United States - Lox_Sample_2.1 | ecosystem: Environmental > Terrestrial > Soil > Wetlands | place: USA: Florida...
CTCGACTGCCGTAAGCATGGTGTCTCCCTCATCCATATTCATATCTTGAATGCCAACCGCAGATTGTATGTCACCCGTACTGCCTCCAGCAATATCTGGTTCGCCAGACTCGTCGGAAACCATACTATCGCCATTAGGATCTTCCATATCGCCAGAGGTTGATGCCTGATGTCGGATTGACGGTCGTCGCCTTGAGCGACCAGTGTGGGGGGGCATATTTGTAGGACGAACTGAAGGTGACCGTAGTTGATTGGGTGGAAGAGGTGTTGTTGGAGATTCTGGTTGGGACGTCAATCCGCCATGGAATCCAGGTACCATTGACGGAAGGCGATCAATATCGCGAACTGGGCGAAGATTGAAACCATCAGTGGCATCCATAGAAGGTACGGCGGTTGCGAGAGGTTGAATTGGATGACGTGAGGGTGGTAAGAAATTCTGCTGACTGTCATGGGCCCTATGGCGATGATGGTGGTGTCGATGGATTGAGAAGGAAGTTTGTTCGGGAGGAGATGTATGAACGAATTGAGCTCCAGTCGGTGTGATGTCTACCGAACTCGAATCCCCCGATGGAGGAGCATTTGAGAATGGGGCCGGTATTTCGATAGAGGGTGGAGGTGCTTGCCGTCTAAAATTGCGATGTTCTGCATCGACTCGTGATGGCCTATTCCCGAAGGAAGCTCCCTTGTGACACTCCCTCCCCTTCGTAGAGAATCGACCGCTGGGAGTCTGATTCTCACGCAGTGATTTAGCCCTAGCTTCCTCGGCTTTTTCTCGGCATCTATCAACGACTTTAATATAGTTATCAAGTATCGTTGCAATGACGGGCACCATGTCCGCCTCCACGACCCTTGTCCGAACTGGTTCTGAACCACGAACCCCAATATTGACCACGCATTGAAAAGCGAGGTTCCATTTCCACATATCCATCATATCCTTACTACGCCCTGCCTTCAGAAGACAGACTAGTCTCTCAACTCCGCCATCGACAGTGAGAATATCTCGAATACGAGCGGATGAAGTTGTGAGATAGGCAAGGTGGTTGAGGGAGTTGATTAGCGGTAATGTGGAGGTGCAATCGAGAGCTCGACGATCGTACAACGCCGTGGTTATGCCCACGGATGCCTTATTGACATTTGGGATACTGAAATTGACTTCTCTCATTTTGTTTGATGATTTGTGCGATTGTGATTGTGGTATGAGGGAGTGTTGGTTCGACCAGCTCGTCAAGCAATCCCGTGAGCGTTGATTGCTATTTTAGGCAAACTACTTTGCTTGCTTCAAACTCGAGATGTATGCCAGGGTACCTGCGTCACGTTGATGCAGGTGGATTCGAAGCGATGATAAGGGTAATGGTTTTTGGGCGAAGATCTGGTATCGCAAACCTGATTGAGGTTGTTACAACATCTATATAGTAACAATCCCAACGATTCAACCGTTGCGGGACAAAGGTGAAGAATGAATGCTTCCCGTGAGACTCGGAAGAGAATCGATGAATTGGAAGTTGTGATGGGCTTGGGCAGAAGTCAATGTTAATCGACCTCGCGTGTCCGAGGAGTGGCTGGCGAACCCGCGTCCGTACTCCTGAAACGAATCTAGCAGGCTCTGTCGTAAAAGGCCTGAATGAACGTATATGGAGTAGAACAATAAGTAGTTAATCAGTCCACATTGAAAAGTGTTGAAGCAATGCGAAGCGATGGCGAGATTTTCAGATCGAAATGGTCCAGCTCGTGTGAGTCCTCGACGAAAGCGGGTGTGCTTTGGCCCTTACTGGATTGTGGCGCTGGCTGAGTGTTAATTACGCCACCGACGATATACCAGGATCCGCAGTAAACGTAGGAGATGAAATTCGCCCGAGTCGAAGTAAAGAGAATAGAAGAAGGTGCGGTGCGGCGGAGGTGAAGAAATTTGAGTTGGGGTGAGATGGCGAAGTTGATCTGGGTCGGTAGCTGCCAGGCAAATGAGGAGAAAAGCGGACGAGCCAAGCAAGCGAGATAGAGGCAAGGACCCTACACGACCTGCGAATGAAGTATGAAGAGTAATAAATTGATTAGATTTGATTACAATGGAGGTTTCGTCCCTTCATATACAATAGTACAATGATGGCAAAGGAATAGGAGAATCGAGTAAAGTGTCTGAACAATGCAATGAATGCTTACCTTAGCCTTGTGTTATGGGCTCTGCAAGATTCCGGAGGGTTGCTGAATAATACTTTCCTACACGGAATCAGTGGGTTCCCTTTGGAACGCACAGGTCCCGGTGGTGGCAGTAGAGTACGGTAGTAGTATTACCAAACCGCCCGAGGCCTTGTTCCTCTTCGCCATGCGATCAATAATATCGGTGGCTTCTGCGGCCACCGCGCACTACTGTAGTTGCCACTACGGCCTCCCCCCATAAAACCCAGCTTTGACAAATTCGACGTGACGGGAATGGCGTCAATCTCGCCAGCTCGCTGTCCCACTGGCTGTGTGGCGGTTTTGTGAGCGCTTAGAGCCCCAGCGACCGAGGCTGTCTATTGGTCGCGTATTTCAGGAATCACGTCTGCGCGCTCATACGGTAAAAAAGCCCCCATCCTCCACATGTGGAACATTTTGCCATACGGTATCCACTTCCCGTTTTCCTTTAGCGCGATGCGCACGACCGGAATATATTTGGTGTTTTTAGACTTGACGATTGACGATTGCTTGAGTTGCCTGTGATTTTGTGATTGCGGGTCGGGAAATCGGCCAAAGCAGGGGGCCGCCCTTGAAGAAAGGAGAAACTCCAAGTCGACGTCCCACATATTTGATACATACAGTACTGTAAACTGCTTAAAGCCGTGGCCCTGAGACACTTGTTTCCTTTGCACGGTTCGTAAGTTGGCTGCGGTAAAGACTTTAAAAGCTTCGATCCTCCTATGTCAAAGTTCCCTCAAACATGAACCGTGTCGGCCCAAAGTGTCCAAACACGGCATGATTCCGCTGCATAAAGTAAGGAGGATTATGCTTATACTACCGCGTTATAATGAGGAATGCTGTGCAGATAGGATTGCGATGTCCTCTGATTGTTATTGATGCAAAAATCGTGTTTGCATTCGAGGCCTACCGACCCTGTGCTTTGTGGTCCGTCAATCTGCAACTGCATGCATATGAGGCTCGGTAATATGCTCTATTTTTACTTTAGTGGCTCTATATTTTCTAATGTTGGCGTGTTTCTCGCACTGACGTCTTGAATACTAGCCCTCTACGAAGTAATAATATCAGGAGCTTTAGATGACAGGTTTGTTAAGTTGTCATTCACAAGCACTCTTGCAAAAATTTCAACAACACCTCGATCCCTGCGTAGGTCGTTTCTCCCCCTTTATGTTCATTCTTCTTCAAGTCATTATCCTTTTTTGTTCCGTCATTTTAACACTTCTAATTCATAGCGATATTCCGCATTAGAAAGATTGTTCCAAAACGAGCGTCTAACAGATCTAATTGGCGACTTTCACAATGCCAAATGGTGCCTTAGTTGTAGTCAAAGCACTGAAAAGAACTTATCAATCTATTCTCTAAACCTGTGCGCCGAAGACAGAAGTTCATGAGCAAGTTCAGCACTAGCATGGTTTATACCTAGTGTGCCAAACCCGGGCTCTTAAAACATTCAAGTAAATACTCTACCTTAAGAATTGCATCAACCCCTCTCCCCCAGCAAAGGCATATCCTCTTCAAAATGAGCATCCATATCTCTATCCTCCTCCTCCTCCTCATCTCTAGCTTGGACCCTACTCTTCATCCATACCCAACCCAAATACGCCAACAGCGGATAGAACAGAATCCTAGATACTACATCAGCTCCCTTTCCCCTGCACTTTCCCCATTTAAGCCAGGGAGGGAACTGGACGACGACGACGACATACCAAAGCAAAATACTCGCAATCCACGCCCTGATAATCCTCCGCCGTCTCTGCTCCTCATAATACGGCCCATCCTCCGTATGCGCGAATAGCGCATCTAACAACAGCCAAAGCCACATAGCAGTCGCGAAGAGCGCTTTCATAGCTTCGAAACAGAATTGCCCTAAGGCATCTAAGTGGACGCGGCGCTGGATGACAACGAGAAAGATTATTCCTGCTGCGAAGAGGGAATTTGATAGGTCGGTGCTGGAAGATTGGGGAAGGGTTAGTTGACTGGAGGGGAAGAGTAGAGAAAAATGGGTACAAGGATGGAGAGACAAGGAGGATTGAGGACAGACATAAAATCGTAGAGGGAGATTCGGGGCTCGAAGAGCTCGAAGAAGGCCATGGTGCCGAGGACGAAGAGGGTGGGTAGCGCGCAGCCGGCTTGGAAGATCCAGGTTACGCGGACTATTTCGTTTCCTATAATGCGAGTTGTTGCTGGCGATGATAATGGTGGGGGGGTTGCCATGGTTGTAACCAAAGCTGATGAGAAAGGTAGGGAACGATATTTTGAATATGAAGAACCAATGCTGAAATGAGACAATGAGATGATGAGATATTGGGAATGGAATAATAATGAAAGATGATCTGCTGAAACAGAACCTAGATATGAGGTTGACCAGGCTGCAGCGTTAGGCTAATGTAGGTAGAGGCTGAGCTGAAGGATCAAATGAGCCACAGTTATCCAATGATTAGGTGATCTAAGCCATCCAACGCTGAAAAAGGGTAGATTACCTATAACATGGTAGACAACCTGAAATTCGGAATCCTACCTTACTTCAGTTGTGGTGTTGTACACGCGTCAAAGTTTTAGGTTGTGCTAATTTGGCATGTGCGCAAAAGCATTTTAAATTGCCTCGTCTCGAGTATAATGAAAGATAGCAGTGCCACCATAATCTCTTAACAATACAGATACATCCAAGCTATTCAAGCTCTATGCCACCAACTCCAGTAATGATACATAATTACAGCCAAGCCCATCCAATGCCGATCGTCCCATAACCTGAACCATGTCTACAAAGGCGGAAGATTCTCTCTACAAATAGGGCACTGCAGCCTAAACCTCATCCAGCCCTCCAAGCACGCACTATGAAATGCATGCCGACAAGGGGTAACCATATACAACCTCCTTGCCAACATCCCCGCTACGCCCCCGGCTCCACCAGCCACTCCACCGGATCCATCCTCGCCGGATGGCACGACTGGGACCTCAAGAACCTGCATACAGATGGCGCAGTCCACTGACCACGTGCGACCATCCACCTTTTTCCGTCCCTCCTCCCCGGTCCTTACGCGCTCCAAGCGAGGCGATCCAGGTGCCTGCACGAGTCCAATCGGCATCCCGCCGCCTTCAGTGTCATCCTCCCTGAGTATGGGGTGATAATCCCATGCCTCGGGCAACCAGCCCTTCGGCAGTCCAAATCTAGGACCTAGGACTTCCTGCGCGGCAAGGACCCAGATCTGCACCCAGACCCACCCGGCCAGTACTAGCATGGTGATCGGCCTTGGTTCAGCGAATAGGACGTTATCGTCCTTAAAGTAGAAGTAAGTGAATGGTATGATCCTGAGGATACTTTGTCCTAGGACGAATTTCCAAAGGAATGCCTTGCGGCAATTCCTCTTAACGTTGCGGTAGATCTGTGGGATCCAGAATGAGAGATAGAGGATGGCTAGGGCATTGATGTAGGCTGTGCGGAGACCAGTGGGCCAAGAAGCAGAGCTTACAGTTAGGAAGAAGAAGCACATGAAGATCATGACGAATTGGCCGTAAGAAGATGCCATGTCCGATGTGGTGCGAGGAACGGTAGGGAGCTGCCTAAGGGTTGTTTGCGTGTTCGGCGGGTTACCGACAGCAGCGTTGGTTACCTCGTCGATTTCGGCATCGATATCTTGGTCAGATGGTATGATGATAGGTATATCAGTAGTTGAGGTAGGCCGAGCAGCCGTCACGGGGAGAGGCAAGGTGTCAACACCTGCTGCTGTGATAACGGGAGCGGAAGACAGCATAGTAGATGATTGAGTCTGAGATGGCTGCGCAGCCTGTGCCCGTTCGCGCTCCCGCTCCCGTCGTTCAGGTTCTTGCACATTATACACATCTGCCAAGAATCGCACACCCATACCAAGGGACAGAGAAACCGTAAATGCTGCAAGTGTCGCCGTAGGAAATACTGCGGGTGCTGAAGCAGCCAGGAGCATCAAGCACCCAAAGAGCAGGGAATCTGCTGCAAGCATCATCCCGACGCTATAATGGCTGATCCTACTCAGAGTAGAAGGTGTCGAGGACTCCTTCATCTGGGCTCGAATAAGGAGCACTTGCCCAAATAATGCAATTCCCCATATAAGCGACCATCGTTTGACGCGGTCTACAAAAACCTCCTGCTTAAGGCCTCGAAGATGTTGTCCTACATCAGGCGAGTATGCAGGCGGTCCTTTCGACTCCAACATAAACCCACAATCGGGAGAGAAGATTATCATGGACAACTGCAGTGGGGGCGGCTCAAAAGTGGGAGCGCCATTCGGGAATCGGAGTTCCGATTCAATATCGTTCATCTCAGCGGGTAAGTCATCCTTTGCAGATCCTATGGCTAATCCGTGAAGATGATTTTGCCTTATTGGGTGAACCTGAGCGTACACCACATACTCGCAGTGTGGTACTGGCACTGAATCCTCAGAAGACCAAGGATCCCCCATATCAATCCACATCGACTTCTCCTTTTTCTTTAGTACAGCGTCCAGTGTCTGCCTCAGAAGTTTCTGACTGCTTTCAAAATCGCCCTGAGACGTCGTCAAATGTGGTAGTCCGAAAATACCAGCAAACTTTGAGCTCGTCGTAGTCATGACCAAGGCTCCTCGTTGGGGCCAATGTACACCGTGGACCCTCATCTCCCAACCATCACCACTAGTACTCTCATCCCCAACCGTCATCGTAGCAGAGACCTCCCTTACAAAATCGTCTACTTTCTCATCCGCCTTCTCTTCAGCACCTTTAGACCACCCAGCTGCTAAATTCTCTTCGCCCTTCTCCTCGAGCACAACCATTAAATTGCCCTCTTTCCCAGTAATATTCCGATTCCAACTCCCATAGCTCCAATGCACCCACGGCGCTATATCCGTCAGATTTATTCTCTGTTTCGCCCTCCTAACCGCCTCTTTGTCCTCCTCAGGACTCCGCACCCAAGTCCCATGCACCACGCCCGTCACATTCCTATACAACCCCAGTTTTGGCCTCTCCATCCCGTTGCCCTCCGCGCTCCACCCCATCACCATCTCCCGTTCCCTCTCAACCCTCTCCTTCACACTCCCCAGCCCCTTCCAAGCATACCCATGCTCGGCCGCAAAGCCCGTTAAATTCCACCATGTCGGCGCAGGAGGGCCTAGGGGCGCGAAATCACCATAGCGGCTACTGTTTAGCATATCGTAGTAATGCCGTTGCCGCACGAGGGAGGCGTTGTATTGATCGCGCAGGGAGTGGAAGCCTGAGGAGGGGGTCCCGGCGTACGGGTCTTGGGCAGAGTAGAAGTAGAGGAAGATGATGAGGATGCCGAAGATCTTGCCAGCTGTGTTGGGGGGTGGTTGTGGCATTTTTGTCGTTGGGTGCCTGGGGTGCAGGCTATCTTGAGAGAGGCGTCATCGAGGGAACATGGTTGTAATTATACAAAGAGAGAGGTGTAGCAAGTTGTGTAGATAGAGGTGCATGGTAGATAGGGCGTGGTGTCTCGCGTGACATTTGAAGATGATGCCACACAAGGCTTTGGCCCATGCGGCCCCTCCTGCTTAGCCTTGCATGAAATTCTATGTAGATTCCCGATTTACCCGTCATTCCAATCCCACGGTACTTGAGCAGTTCTGTTTAGAGGTTTCACAGCATTTCAAGCTCCGTTGTGATCATGGCACCAAGTCAAGCTGAAGGCTCTTCCTCCGACCGTCCCGTTTCCCTGGTACGCCCTTCCCTGAGGGGCTTTCTCCTCCATTACCTGAGCCAATTCTAAAACCCTAAAAGCAAACCTCTGAAGATGCTCCCGCAGAGCTCTCCGCTGTCGTCGATGAGCTGCTCAATTCACTGACAAGCAAGTTCTCCGCTGTGTCGAGTGAGATATTCGCCAAAAGTCAGTCTCCGCTGCTCCTCTTATGTTACCGGTAACAGATGGGACTGAAATTTGTCTATAGTGGATGAGATGTCAAAACGACTGGATAACCTTGAGGCTACGTTACAGGCGAATACAGAAAACAAGTCGAGTCCGACGAAGTCATAGCGGGTTGGAAGGGACATATATATATGGGCGGAGTCTGGAGTTGGCAGATCAATGAACTCAGTCGGCGACTTGAAATAAATTAAATATTTTTGTTTGATCGCTACAATGATTTTTTGCGTTTACATGTACTTGCATCAAACAAGATCCTTCCGGCTTTTTATTTCATCCAAAACCAGCTTTGCGTCGCTCCTCACAATTCTGAGTGGCCCACCTTTTCGAGGAACCTCCTCAAAATATTCGACTTGCTGGTGAACTCATCAAGCTTCGTTGGTGCAAGACCCCCCTTCTTGATAATACCATCTAATCTCGCCAACTCCTTAGCAACATAGTTTTCACTCTTCCCGAGCTTCTCGAAGACCTTAACATAATATTCGGCATACTTGTACTGAGCATCCTTTTTCAAGTCGTTAGCAACCTTGTTGACCTCAGCGGCCACTTCAGCAATGCCGGCTCCACCGGTGAACTTGGCAACGAGACTATCCAAGACTTCGATCGTGCCTGCTGTAGCATCCAGACCACCGCCAACTGCACGATGGGTACCGGCCTTCGAGTTGATGAACTCGACAAAGTCCTTCTCAGTACGTGCGCCAGTGTAGGCCTCTGGAGTAGTTGAGCCTTTGGGGAAGAATTTGATCGTTGGATAAGAGCTGACGCCTTGTTCTTTGGCCGTTGCTTTTGAGTTCTCTCCTTCAGCATCGACCTTTGCAATCAGAACAGTGGGCTCGGACGCGAAGTCATTGGCCACAGTTTCCCAGATTGGAGCAAGGCTTTTGCAGTCTACGATGTTACATCAGCCATAACGGTCTTTGAAAATCGGGATAGATCTAACTTACGTCCACACCAAGGAGCCGTAAATGCAACCAAAACATCCTTATCTCCACCAATTTGCTCCTTGAAAGTTTTATCCGTAAGCATCTCAACAACGCTAGGAGCCGCAGCCTTCTTCTTTGGCTTGGCCCCTGTCTTTTCCGTAATGAAAGCAGTCAAGCTCTCTAAATCCCTTCCCCTATTATAATCCTCCGGCGTATCGCTCTTGCCATCAAACCATTTCAGAGTCGGGAAACCCTGAACACCGAATCTCTTCCCTAAAGCCTTCTCCGCATCGGCGTCAACTTTGGCAATGGTGACTTTGCTGCCGGCGGACTCGAAGTTGGCAGCAAGTTCCTCATAAACTGGAGCAAGATTTTTACAGTGACCGCACCACGGCGCAAAGAACTCAACGAGTGCGGGTTTGCCGGATTGAAGAACAATCTTGTCAAAGTTGTCAGGAATTAAATCGATCACGGCGGACTTAGCAACAACAGCAGCTGCGAGCCCCGCAAACACAAAACCCTTTATGAGAACCATATCGAACAGAACGTTTCGACAGAAAAGAAATGGACCTTATTCAATGCGTGGCGGAAGGGTGAATTTGGTAGGGACGAGTGGTTATTTGTATATTGATAATGTGAAGGTTAACGGATTGATTTCCAATGCAAGGCAAAGATGACACTTCGCAATATCAGCATCTGACCTATTGATAGCTGGCCGAGTACTAATCAGCCGCTCTGAGTGGCGTCCAACCTCACTTTAAGCGAGACTGGGCCCTTGGCTCAGCCTCGTCACTAGTCACATGCTATATCCAAGAGCATTTATTTGAATCATACTTGTCTCGATTCTAGAGAAACTTTTGCCGTATTATCTGCCTGTAATCCTTTTTGACTCCCCGGAATTCTCCAGATGGCCGAAACAGCAGCCGGCAATGCCACGCTATGCAACTAATGGTACAAATATCTTCTTAACCCATATCCAGAGCGGCTTAAGGTGCTGAAAAGTAGCACAAATAAAAATTCAGCGCCTATCAGCCAGGTACTGGTATGCTCCCTTCCAGACATCTAGATCGCCTTCGGATATCTCCTTCCCCAAAGTACTGACACCAGCATAGAGGGCTTTGAAGAAGTTGAAGGCAGTCTCCAGATCTCCCGAAAAGTCGACACTGTGTGGAAGTTTCTCCTTAACGTAATTCACCTTCGCAGTATGCTTTTCATCTGAGCTACTGCCTGGCTGAGCGTAATCGTCAAGATAAGTCTTCACTGCAATACCAAGACCAATATCGACGTCTTTTCCAAAGGGAAGGCTGAAACTTATTAGAATTATTAGATTGATTCTGCCCTGGATGTACATACCTAAGGCCCAGTTTCTGCCAGTCAATGTTATTGCGCTTCCGGACTTCTGTAGATTTGTCATCACGAGCATTTTTCCTGTCTGCGTGAGCGAACATGAACATAGATGCGATAATAGCCTCGACCAAGTCTCTATCAGCATCACGGACTGCTGAAATGATCGAATGATATGCCAGCAGATTCTTACTGAGCGGTCCCGTGTACCCAGTCTCTTTATGGCGTAATTTAACGAGGCAGGCACAACGTGCAATGAGTAAGCAGTGGTCCTGGTCCTGTTCAGATCCTTTCTGAGGTGCTCCGATCCACTCTAAGTGACGATTACGTGCATTGAGCTGGTCGAATCGAAGAAGCTCAAATGCAAGGAATGCCGCTTCTTCAATCTCATTTATCAAATCTAGTTCCATAGAATTGAGGAGATCAAAAGTTGCGATAAGAGCTGTTCCCCATTTTGTGGGTCGATGTTCATTATCAATGTAACCTCTCAGGTGTAAGAGTCTCCACATAGCATTCGACAGGATTTCGGATTGTGACATCAGATTCTGGGTTTCCGTGACTTCTTTCTTCGTAGCCACTGCGAAATCTGTATCTCGTAAAGACAACATCGCAAACGAGAGAGAGCCAGGCTTTGTGGATGCGGACGCATTCTGGTTTTCAAACAAAGTTTGATTGACACGCCAGGTTGCAGCAAGTCCATCTGGAGCAGGTTCAACAGCTAAAGGCTTTATAACCACTGTGGTGCTGTTATCGAACCAGAATCGAATTGTAACGTCTCGGTGCTGAAATCCCCGGTGAAGTCTGGAAGTGTACAGCGCGATAGACTGCGACTGGATGGGCACCAACTGCTCTGTGATGAGACGGCGGTATTCTGCCGCGTCGCCGCCAGCCAGAGGCGGGAAAACAAGCATCTCAAGATAAGACAGCCAATTCATAACTTTCCGTCCTATATCACCATGGATTAAGTAGTGGTACAACTCCTGGGGCAGGTTTAATGCAATATACTCTGGATGGTC
>Ga0335072_10014142_pt1 | contig 11340 bp, 11 predicted proteins | sample Lox_Sample_21_FD_206725 | JGI IMG/M metagenome (GOLD analysis project Ga0335072, IMG submission 206725) | Soil microbial communities from Loxahatchee National Wildlife Refuge, Florida, United States - Lox_Sample_2.1 | ecosystem: Environmental > Terrestrial > Soil > Wetlands | place: USA...
TGATTATGTCCTGGTTCATGTCGGTTTTGCCTTAGGTCGAATCGACGCGGAGGAAGCGGCCCGGACCTATAAGATCCTGGAGGAAATGGGCCAATTGGCGGAACTGAGCGAATCTGAAAAAACTGAACCGCCGTCTGCAAACAGTCCGATCCCATGAAATATCTCGACGAATACCGCAACGAAGCCATGGCGCGAAAAATTGCCGATGAAATCCACCGGCTTGTCACCCGTCCCTGGGTACTGATGGAAGTCTGCGGCGGCCAGACTCATTCCATTGTTAAATATGGCATAGATCATCTCTTGCCCGAGCAAATCGAGCTCGTTCACGGTCCCGGCTGTCCCGTCTGCGTCACTTCCCTGGAAATGATCGATAAGGCGCATGCCATTGCGCGGCGACCGGAGGTGATTTTTTGTTCCTTCGGAGACATGCTGCGCGTGCCCGGTTCGGAAGCCGATTTGCTGGTGCTGAAATCGCGCGGCGCGGATGTGCGAGTGGTTTATTCGCCCATAGACTGCCTCAAAATCGCTCGGGCTAATCCCGGCAAAAAAGTCGTCTTTTTCGCCATCGGCTTTGAAACCACCGCTCCCGGCAACGCCATGGCGGTCTGGCAGGCGCAGCGTCAGGGAATCGGGAATTTTTCCATCCTGGTTTCGCATGTCCTCGTTCCGCCCGCAATGGAGGCGATTTTGCAATCGCCGCTGAACCGGGTGCAGGGTTTTCTTGGTCCGGGCCATGTCTGCGCCGTAATGGGCTACCGGGAATATGAACCAATCGCGGAACGCCATCGCGTACCCATCGTTATCACTGGTTTCGAACCGATGGATCTTCTTGAAGGCGTCTTGATGGCCCTTCGCCAACTCGAAACGGGCCGCGCGGTTGTGGAAAATCAATATCCGCGCGTCGTCCGGTGCGAAGGCAACCAGGCCGCGCAGGAACTCGTCAAAAAGGTTTTTGAAATATGCGACCGCAAATGGCGCGGCGTCGGTTCGATTCCCCGGAGCGGTTACAAATTACGTGAAGAATTTTGCGATCACGATGCGGAACGGCTTTTCGACCTAAAAGATACCGAGAAGCAGGAGCCTTCCATCTGCCTCAGTGGCCTAGTGCTGCAAGGCGTCAAAAAACCGCACGACTGCCCCGCCTTCGGCACTCAATGCACGCCGCAACATCCGCTTGGCGCAACCATGGTTTCCGCCGAAGGAGCCTGCGCCGCTTACTATACTTATGGCCGCCACTTGCAGTTGGAGAAAAAGGAGACTGCGGAGGCATGACCACAAATGCTCCCAAAATTAGTCCAGGCGATCTGATGGGAAGCTGTCCGCTTCCATTGGGCGATTACCAGGGAATCGTTCTTGCGCATGGCAGCGGCGGCAAGCTGAGTGGGGATCTGATTCAAAAAGTTGTACTGCCACAGTTTCGAAACGAGTTGATTGAAGTCCTGCACGATGGGGCCGTTTTTTCTATCGGTGATCAACGCCTGGCTTTCACCACCGATTCCTACGTGGTCAATCCGATTTTTTTTCCGGGTGGCGACATTGGAAAGCTGGCCGTTCACGGGACGGTCAACGATTTGGCCATGTGTGGAGCACGCCCGCTTTACCTCTCGGTCGGCTTCATTATCGAAGAGGGGCTCCCCATGGACGATTTCCGGCGCATCGTGCGATCGATACGCGAGGCTGCTGATGCGACGGGGGTGATCCTGGCCACGGGCGACACTAAGGTGGTTGACCACGGCAAGGCGGACAAGATTTTCATCAACACCTCCGGGATTGGTTTGGTGCGCGAGGGTGTCCAGATCCAGCCCAAACGGGCCCAGGTTGGCGACAAGATCCTGGTCAGTGGTTTTATTGCCAGCCACGGCATCGCCATCATGTCTGTTCGTGAAGGGCTCGATTTTGAGAACGCAATCGCCAGCGATACCGCGCCTCTGCACGGGCTGGTAGAAGCGATTTTGGCCACTGGCCGGGATGTGCATGTGTTGCGTGATCCCACCCGCGGCGGCGTTACCAGCGCTCTCAGTGAAATCACCCAAAGCGCCGGCATCGGGATAAGACTCGATGAGTCGGCCATTCCTATCCGTAACGAAGTCAAGGGTGCCTGTGAAATTCTCGGCCTTGATCCGCTTTACGTTGCCAATGAGGGCAAACTTCTGGCCTTTGTTCCCGCCGCCGCCGCCGGCGAAGTCCTCGCTGCCATGCGGGCGCATCCACTGGGCCGGGATGCCGCGGTTATCGGCGAAGTTACTTCAGATCATCCCGGTTTTGTTTTGATGAAAACGCGCATCGGCGGTAGCCGCGTTGTCGATATGCTCTCCGGAGAGCAATTGCCCCGCATTTGTTAGCGGCTATCCGAAAGATAGATTCAGGTTACATCGATTGCATTCGTTGGTCTCGTCTTGTTTGCAGCCATTCATTGCTGCGGTGATTCCAAGTCCGCAGCTTTTGCGAAGACCCGAAAATCATATTTTACTGCGACGCACTCAATATCTTCGATCTTCGTTTCAATAACCGCAAAGCCGGAGGTGTCGGGGGCAATACTCAAAAAATAAGCCTTGGACTTATCTTCGAGCAAAGTCCAGACCCGCTCCATTTTGCTCTCGTCGGTTTCGGTTCTGGCCTTGCCTCTGATATTTACGATCACCGACATCTCGTCGTTAGAAAACATCCAGGTAACGTTGGGATTCTTATTGATCTGTTCGATCTTTCGGCTGAGGGGAGATGTAATGGTGTAAAGAAGCGGAAAATCGTGCAAGGAAAGGGTAGCCATCCATCGAAGATGAGGCCTGCCTGCCTCGTCAACAGTAGCTAAGATGCCGGGACGTCTGCCATTAGCCAGTCTTTTTGCCAGATCGATGGCGTATTCAGAATGTCTTCCTACTTCATGGGAAGCAGGTGCTTCCGCTTTAGGATCGGTTTTCATGAAGTTTCTATGAATAAAGCTTCTAGAATTAGAACTGCCCGTCGAACGGTAGAACAAAGGGAAAAAAACGACTTCACTGATCTTGGCAAAAACCAGCTTAATTTTGACAGCATTTTGCAGATCGGCGGGCCGGCGGGGCCTTTGTCGTCATTGTCTACGGCATCGTTGCCCATTACAGCCTGGCAAATCTGCTCGTCTGTATGGTAATGGCCGGGATCATCCTGCTCATCATGGGTGCGGCCCGGCTGGGAACGGTGATCAAATTCATTCCCTTGCCGGTGACACTGGGGTTCATCAATGGGATTGCGATTCTTATCTTCACGACGCAGATCAAAGATTTTTTCGGATTAAAACTGGACCCGGTACCCTCCGAGTTTATGGCCAAAATGGCGGCGCTTTTCGGAAGCCTGCCAATCTTAAGCCCGATGACGCTGGCGGTGGCCGTCTGCTCTCTGCTGCTCCTTGTTTTCTGGCCGGCCGCCTGGGGGCAAGTTTGTGCAGGGTTCCATTGTGGCGGTCATTTTGGGCACGCTGGCGATGACGATTTTCCGGTTGCCAGTGGAGACAATCGGAACTCGCTTCGGAGACATTCCCCGGGGATTGCCGCCGTTTCAATTTCCTGCCTTTGCCTGGAACCAGATCGGAAACCTGATACGGTCGGCGACAACGATTGCGTTGCTGGCCGCCATCGAATCGCTCCTCTCGGAGGTGATGGCCGATGGGATGGTTGACGACCGGCATGACTCAAACCAGGAGCTTATCGCCCAAGGCATCGCCAATATAGCAAGTCCTTTTTTCGGCGGTATTCCGGCGACGGGAGCAATTGCGCGCACCGCGACAAACATTCGCAACGGAGCGGGGTCGCCTGTCGCCGGGATGATTCATGCGGCGACTTTGCTGGTGATCCTGCTGGTGGCCGCGCCGGTGGCGAAGTTTATTCTGCTGGCTATCGGCCTCGATTTATTCCCTCTAATTCGACTTCCGAAAACGGCGAGTAATTCATGCCGGATGGACATAGGATGGAGTTGTGTCTCTAAACCCTGATCAATGTTACCAAGCGATGTTGATCCATGATGGGCGCTTCTTCGTCGCTGTAAGACCACCCGAATCTATTGCCGCCCCATCTGCCGGATGAAGACACCGATGCGGAAGAACTGCCGCTTCTTCCCGGAGAGTTTCTTCATTGACCTGGGCGGTGGCGTGGACTTTCTCGATTCCCAGCGCCGCCTGTGACGTGTCTTCTATCCTGCTCGCCATCTCACATTAGCTTGGTATTAATAACTAATGTTCCATCGGTATCGCCCCACTCGAGAGCGATTTCGGCATGAAAAAGAGGCCGCCAATAGCCAGCACCAGCGCCGCGCCGATGACAAGAAATGCATCGCTGTAAGCCATAATGTAGGCATTGCTTTGCACCGAGTGGTTTAACGCTGCGAGCGCATAGCCATTGGCCGTGCCGGCATCAATGCCCTTTGATTCGAAAAGCAGCCGTAGAAGATCAAGCCGCGCCTGCACGGCTGGTGTATAGGTGGTAACAAATTCGCCGAGATGGACCGAATGCAAATGCTCGCGCTGCGTTACGATTGTCGAAAGCATCGCGATGCCGATCGAGCCGCCGATGTTGCGCGACATATTGAACACGGCCGAGGCCGAGCCCGCTTCGCTGCGTGGAATTCCTTCGGTCGACATGCTCAGCAACGGTACGAAAATCAGCGGTTGACCCAACGCTCGGATGATGTTCGAGAAGCGGAACTGGTCCATCGCGAAGTCCGGCGACAAAAATCCGTCGATAAAACAACTGCCGCCAAATAACGCCAGGCCGATGCCAGCCACGACACGTGGGTCGATAATTCTCATCAGCTTCGGCACGAAGGGAAGGATAATGAGTTGGGGCAATCCCACCCACATCAGCGTCAGGCCGATCTGGAACGGGCTGTAGCCCTGGATTTGCGCCAAGTAGACCGGGATGAGATAGACCGTGCCGTAGAGCGCCAGCCCAAGCGCGGCTAAGATTAGCGTGGAAAGGGTGAAGCGCCGATAACGAAAAACGCGCAGGTTGACAAATGGCTTTTTCGCCGTGAACTCGCGGATGAGAAACAGCGTAATGAAAATCGCCGCCACGATCGCAAAGTTCCGGATCAGCGGGTTGCCGAACCAGTCCTTGCGCTCGCCTTCCTCCAGCACGTACTCGAGTGAACCCAGGCCGAGGGCCATGCAGAAGATGCCGATGTAATCGCCTTCCGCCAGTAATTCCGGATGTCGCTCGTCGCACTCCAGGTAGTTGAAGAGCAGGAAGAACATCAGCATACCGGGAAAAATATTGATGAAGAAAATCCACTGCCAACCGTAGTTGTCGGTCAGCCACCCGCCGATGGTCGGCCCGATCGCGGGTGCGAACGTGGCCGTCATTGCGAAGATGGCGTTGCCCATCGGCCGCACGTTCGGCGGCAGGATCAGGATGTTGACTGTCATCGCCAGCGGAATGAGCGCGCCGCCCGTCAATCCCTGCAGCGCGCGGCCAATGATCATCATGTTCAAATTTTGCGCGAAGGCGCAGAACATCGAGAAGATAACGAACGTGACCACGCTGAAGAGCAGGTACCGTTTGATCGAAAAGACGCGCGCAAGAAAGCCCGTCGTGCCAATGACCACAATTTCGGCCACGAGGTACGAGGTGGAAATCCACGAGCCTTCATCCAGCGAGCAGCCCAGCGCGCCCGCAATGTCGTTGAGCGACGAGTTGGTGATCTGGATGTCGAGCACCGCCATGAACGCGCCCAACATCGCGCCCATGACCGCCAACCATTGCCGACAGGTGACCTTTTTCATGGCTACTTTGATGAAAGTTCTAGCGTCCGGCGTCGGGCGGAATCGATTCGGATTGCGGGTTGACCGGCGAAGAGCGGTTCACCTCTCCGCCGCGCAACAGCACTTCCGGCTCGCAGGAAAGCCCCGGCACGATCCGCTGCTCGTATCCCCGGATCGAGCCCTGGTCGAATCGGATTTTCACTGGCACACGCTGGACAATCTTGGTGAAATTTCCTGTGGCGTTGTCCGGCGGCAGCAATGCGAAAACCGAGCCGGAACCTGGCGACCAGCTATCGACGAACCCGCGAAAAGTTTTGCCGGGAATCGCGTCGATGTTGATCGTCGCACCCTGCCCGACGCGCATCTTGCCGAGCTGCGTCTCCTTAAAATTGGCCACGACCCACACGTCCTCGACCACTGCCATCAGTGCTGACCCCGCCGTCACGCGCTCACCCGTCTCCACAGACTTGTGGCCGATCCGGCCGTCGGCTGGCGCCACGATTGTGGTGTAGGCGAGCTGGTCCTGCGCGTCCTTGAGTTGCGCCGCCGTGATCTGCAACGCGGCATTGAACTGGTCGTAGTCCTGCTGCGAGATGGCGCCGTTGCCCTGCAGCTTCCGCGCTCGCTCGTCATCGGCCCTGGCCTTCGCGTAGTTGGCCTCGGCCTGCGTCACCTGCACCTCGAAATCGGTCGGATCCAGCACGACCAACACCTCGCCCTGTTTCACCCGCTCGTTGTCGTCGACATTCACCTTCAGCACAGTACCCGAGACGCGGGCGGCGATGTCGTGGACATGGCCCGTGGTGTAAGCGTCGTCGGTCGATTCATGAATGGTCGCCTCGTATAGGAAATAACCGATCATCAGCAGCGTTACGGCCGCCGCGGCGATCTGGAAAGCGCGGTTGTGAAACAGCGCTCCGATTTTCTGCCGGACCGAGGTCGAATTTTTTTCTTCCGGCTTCTCTGCTTGCTTCGTCTCCTCTGTTTTTTTCTTGAATTCTTCACGGGCCTGTTCCACCCCCTCGTGAAAGCCGGCTTTGTAGCCCTCCGTGAATTCGGGCGCGCTGGGATTGGGCGTGGTCATGAGGTGTACAGGGCCGGAACGCGGCCGCGCTTGGAGGTCTTCCCATTGCGGGCGGAAGGCCTTTTATAAAGATGCCACAGGGCTGCGAGAGAGAAAGTGACGATGTGCCCGGCGATCCGCTCGATGCGGTCCGGCCCGCGACTTAGCTCGGGAGCGAGGCGTTCGATCATCGGTCGGCTGCGGACATAAAAGAGGCACTGGCCGAGAACACTCGAGGCGAGCATGTCGAGCTTCGAGCCGGGGAGTTTCCTCCCGGCCACTGCGCCGATCAGCTTGCGTACCTGACGGAAAATCGGTTCGGTCATTTCGCGCACGAGGAGATCGAGCGCAGGTGTCGGGCGCATCATTTCCTGCGTGATGACCTGTACATGCCACGTCGGGCGATTGGGATCGAGCAATCGCCGCACGAATGTGAAGACGAAGCTGCGCAATTGCTCCTCGGGCGTGCCGCGGAACTCGGTAAACGCAAGATCGCTTGCCAGGCATTTGGCCTCGCGCAACACGCGCATGTAGAGCTCTCCTTTGTCGCGGAAATGGTAGTTCACCGCCGCGACGTTGACTCCGGCGCGGCGGGTGATCTGCCGGATGGTGGTGCCATCGAAGCCGTGGCGGCCGAAAACCTCGCCTGCTGCGCGGACGATCCGTTCACGGGTTTCGCCGGGGGGTGAAGTCCTTTGTTTCATCTCAAACAAAAGCTTAAAACAAATGTTTGAATTGTCAAAAACCCAGAAAACTGCAACGGTTTTTAAGGAAGTAGGTTGCATTCATCTCGCCGGTGAACTCCTGCCAAACCAATTCGGTATATGTTTGACTGTGTCAATGCGCAGCGCATCGACTCCCTTATCAAGCCACACTTTGATCGCACCGATAATATGGCGGCGGTATTCCAGATTGTTTTCGTTGAAGGTGGCGAGACCACATAGCTCGGCGTTCTGGATCTGCCACTGGGCGTTCCAATCCTTGACGTCGCCATAGTGGTAGTACCAGTTGTTCTTGTTGTTATCGAAATCGGCGATGAATTTTCCATCGTCGTACAGCTTGCCCTTGCCCTTGGTCGTTACCGGCGAGCTATGGTTGCAAACGATGTCGAGGATGAACTTCATGCCGCGGCGGTGCAGCTCCGCAAGGCGAGACAAATTCATGATAATATCCAATTGCATCGAGAACGCCCGATCAGCTGAAAAATTAATCACGAGGATCGATTCAACAGCTACGGATCCAGTTTTTTGGGCTGGATCCACTTATCTTTGGAAATCCAGCCGCTTCGGTACATGTAATCGGAAAGTTCCGCGGTAATCTCTCTGGCGGTACGCGCCGTATCTTCCGTGAGGCCATGAGCAATGCCACCAGCCCCTCCAGCCGCCATCTGGACGGCTATTTCTACGGGATCGGTCGCGATCGCCGTAACGGCTCCCGGCTCCGCGCCACTGCCGCCTGTTGTTGAAAAAGTGAGAAAAGGAACCTCAGAACCCTGATTCAAGTCATACACGTAGACCGTGGTTTCCAATTTGGTGCCTCCCGCTCCAAAACCAATTGCCCCGCGAAGCAACCGGCTTCCCTGATTGACCGTCGTGAATTCGCCCCGAATGAGCCAGGCGTTTTCATGCCGGAAACCATGTGGCTTGTCGATGGTGGCAACAGCGGGAATCAAGCGGCGGTTTAAGTCTGTTGTCATACCTCTCTGCAGCATGCCCTGAAGATTTTGCTTAAATTCGACAAGTTCCGGACCTTCTCGATCCACCTTGAACTTGGCGTGAGATGCATCGAACAGGCCAACGTACACTTTATGCGGCATCTTCGGTGTGGCCTGCTCAGTATGTGTATTCACACTTACCGATGCACACGATACAACGCTGAAAACCAGGATCAGGCCGGCAACAGATTTTAGAATATGAGACATAGAAGATTATATTTTCGGCAAACCCCAGAATCACGGATGTTATGCCCACTCCGGCATTGCCTTAACCGGATGCTTATTTAGAGTTAAGCAAACCCAGATAGTTTTATCGCTGGAAATTCTATTTTGTTGGGCTTTGCCTGCTCTCTCCAAAAACACTAGAGCAAGGCGAATGTCGGTGATCGAATATTCTGGATACAGCTCGTTAATGTCTTGCATTGTCGCTTCGCCGCGACGAAGCAGATAGGCTTCAACGTCTTGCTGAACTTCGCGCGCGCTATTGTTTCTAGTTGATGGTTTCATGCGATTATATTTTGCCGTGTGTGCCCAGACCGACCGCAATGACTCCACCCACAATGCAAACCGTGCCGATAATTGGAGGCAGGGGCACTGTATGGGTCTCCTGATGCTGGATTTCGATGGGACCGAGTTGGGCATCCTTTTTCGTGTCGGTGTAGCTGAACCCCTGATAGACGAGGGCTAATACGCCGATGATGATGAGAATAGTTCCAGCAAGTTTCATGTGATTCCTTGGTTATTTTTGATGTGCTACGTCTGCTCACGAGCAACCGCGAAGCAAAAAGATGATGACGAGGATTGGAATGGGAATTCCGATCAACCAGAGTAAAAGCAGGGAGACTTTTCCACTGATTGATTTTTGATGATGGAATGTTTTCATGCTGGTGCGTTTGTTACCCTATTGATTTGGGTTTGGCGATGGATTGGGCTCTGCAAATGCGATGCCATAAACGCCTTAAGTTCTAATGGATTATGGTTATTGGCAGTTACGATTTATATAATTTAATGGGGCCATGCTAAATACCTGAATGCATGTTGATCTATCGCGTTTTGCAAATGCCCTCTTTATCCCAATTGCCGTTTCATCACGCTGGCAGTGATATCTAATTGGTGACGTTACCCTTGGTATCGGCCCATGGAATGGATCCACAAATGGTAGGATACTGCCAGGGAATCCTCTATTATTAGGCAATGTGCGAATTGATTCTCGCGAATATCGCAATTGACGAGTGTAGGATGATTTTTTTTCTCTGAAAAAGATATAAGTCACTGTTATAGTAATTGCATCAGGATTAGGTTGGATATGGCACGCCCATTGCAAGGCTCACGTCACGTGCATTTTCCTCTAAAAATCATTTCTGCGATCGGTCAAGCAATGGTGCCCGCCTTAAGCCTCGAGATTATCGGAATCGTTGGTTTGCTGGGGACAATGATTAAATATTTTTTGACATCTTTAATTCGTAGACAGGTTCCCCATCTGGATTGATTCCTTTTTTGGAGATTGGGATTACTTTTAATTCTCAGTAAACAAAACAAACGAAAGAAGCATATGCCTCAAACTATTCATAAAACATCTCATGACCAGATTATCGGTGGGACATTCTCGATTCGCGAAAACGCAGACAAGGCTGTCGAGGCCTTTCTGGAGATGGGTGTTTCCCCAAACGACATTCAAACAATCGTTCAATTGAACGAAAAGCAAGCGAAGAGCGCCTATTCCGATATGCTGTCGGAGCGTGGTTTTGCCGAATCCCAGGCCGAGTACTACGATAAGGCGATCCGTGCAGGTAAGATTTTGGTCGTTGTTTACGACGTCACTAACGCCGCCGACATCATCGACGTATTCGACCGTTTCAATGCCGAATATAATCCGAATGGTTCGCGCAATCTGCGTGATGATGTGGCCGGCATGACCGCTGGGGCCGTTGTCGGCGCTGTCACCGGTGGCGCCGCCGGTGCTGCGCTTGGAGGTCCCGTTGGAGGTGTAGCGGGTGCGGCCGCAGGCGCCGTAATCGGTGGCGGAACCGGCGCAGCTGCTGGAAAAGCTGCTGAACACAAAAAGTAACTGATTCCATTGAACCGGGCCGGGATTCTTCGGCCTTCCCGCCTTGTCATTCTCTCCTTTGTTCCCCCGAGAAAAGGTAATTATCTTGCTTACCGTCCTTTACGCGGTCGGGGCGATCTTGTCCGCTTGGAATATTGTCATCCGCACCGAAGCGTCGACCAATGCCATTGAACAAATTCTTAGCACCTACAGCATGAAAAATGAGGGCTCGCTGGCCATCGATCGCTATGCCAAGGAGCATCCCTTCCTCGGAATGCTCTTCTCCTCGCCCATCAAGCACGAGCTTGAGCTTCCTTCCCACGAGGAATCGACCAAGGCTCTTAGTGCGGACTTAACGCAGGATCTGAAAACCGTCAGGCAGGAATCATCCGTAGCGGCATGGTGGTCCTGGTTTTTATTAAATCTCAGCCTGTTTTACGTCGTTATGGTGATTGCCTTTCAACGCAGTCTCACCGCGCGTTCCGTCCTCTTCTCGTTGACTACCGTCTCCGTCATCTTCTTTTTCATCGGCATCCTCGCGCCCGCCATGGTGATTTGGACAGCCCCGAGCATTCCCATGGAATCGGGCAAACTGGAATTCGTATTGCAGCATCAAGTGCGGGGAATCGCCGCCATCATTTGGGAACTGCTTACGACCGGTCATTGGGTCGTGGGCGGATTTCTTCTGCTCTTTAGCATGGTGACGCCTCTTACCAAAGCCTCGCTCACTTTTTTCGTCACAGGGTCCCGCTCGAAAACGCTCAATTTCAAGATCGGGCAACTGCTGC
>Ga0335072_10014146_pt1 | contig 11338 bp, 10 predicted proteins | sample Lox_Sample_21_FD_206725 | JGI IMG/M metagenome (GOLD analysis project Ga0335072, IMG submission 206725) | Soil microbial communities from Loxahatchee National Wildlife Refuge, Florida, United States - Lox_Sample_2.1 | ecosystem: Environmental > Terrestrial > Soil > Wetlands | place: USA...
GCCGGACGACCGCGATCTCCTCCTCGCTGAGCGGCATCATCAGCCGCGCCAGCGCCAGGGCAACCGGCTTGAACTCGGCGCCCGGGAGCTGCGCCTGAACGGCGCTCCACAGCCGGAAAGGCACGATGCCCTCGGGCAGGAACGGAAGATACGGCTCAAGGCCGACGACGCCGGTGGTCGCCTCCGCGAGTCCGAGCTCGTTCAGCAAGCCCACGACCCCGACCGAGTCGTGGTGGCCTATGCGACGGTTCTCCGGCGCTATCCAGAGCACGTCGCCCCCGCCCCGGCGCGCATACTCGATCTCGTCGGCAACGTGCCACACAAGAGCCCTCGGCTCGCCAGTGCGGGGAAACACGACGATCGCGCCGGGGCGGTCGTTCGTGAACCAGGTGTCAAGGCAAAATGGCGCCGGACCCGCGTCCTCGTGCTCGCCGAACACCAGCAGCGCGTCGAGTCCCTCACGATCCATGAAGGAGCGGGCCAAGTCCCAGCGGCGGTCGCGCTCGGCCAAGGAGAACATCGGTACCACGGTGCCAGTCATCGATCCTCCGTCAAGGTGACGTAGTATCAGCAACACAGGCGGATAGCCTGTCCACTTGACTGTAGCGCCAACCGGACAGACTGTCCACTTGGAGATCTGATGCCCGCTGACAAGTTCCCGTCAACGACGAGAAGAGCCGACGCCGAGCGCAACCGCGACAAGATCCTCGCCGCTGCCCGTTCCGCGTTCGCCGAGCCTGAGGCCGAGGTGTCGATGGCCGAGGTCTCGCGCCGCGCGGGAGTCGGCATGGCGACCCTGTACCGCAACTTCCCCGGGCGTCAAGAGCTTCTTGAGGCCCTCTACACCGACGAAGTCAACGCCATCTGCAAAGCTGCGGAACCTAACAAGGACGAGAGTAAGGGGGCGGCGCTGCTCGGCTGGCTAGATCAGTTCTTCGCGTTTGTCACCAGCAAGCGCCACATCGGCGCCGAACTGCTCGAGCACACCGACTCCAGCAACCCCGTGTTCCATGACAGCCGCGCCCAGGTGTTCGCCGCTGCGCGGCCACTCCTTGCCGCCGCACAGCGCGCCCGCGAGGTCCGCGGGGATCTCGTCCTAGAGCAGATCCTCGACATGATCATCGCCATCGCCAAGATCCCTGGCGATCCCGGTTACGTTCGGCCGATCCTCCAGGCCGCGCTGGATGGCCTGCGGCCCGGGACCAGCGTGGCCCGCTCCCGTACCAAAGCGTGCTCGTAAGTAGCCACTACTCAACCGTTCGGCCGTAACCCCTTCGACGATGCGGTGGCGCAGCTCGCCGAGCAGTTCGACTGCGAGCCGCACTTCGTTGCCAGGTGCCAGCCAGCCGCGAAAGTTGCCGGGATCAACAGCATAGTGCTCGAACAGGCATCCGGTTTCGACCGTCCCCGAGCCGATGACGTCGCCTACGCGCAGCCGCGTTCCGCGCGCGGCGTAGGTGATCATGTCAGGGAAGCCCCAGTCGATCGTGTTCCACCGGCCCCGGCTCACGAGGTCGCCGTCGACGTACCCGGTCATTTCCAGGTCGAACGCATGTCCGGAACGGAAGGGTTCCAGCTCGTCGGGTGTCACCAGCATCGGCCCGAGCGAATTGGCGGTGTCCTTGCCTTTCGCAGGGCCAAGCCGCAACTGCATCTCGTTGGTCTGCAGGTCACGCGCGCTCCAGTCGCATAGCAGCGTGTAGCCGGCGATGTGCGACTCGGCGGCCTTCAGCGGGATGTTCGCCCCCGCCTTCCCGATGACTGCCGCGATCTCCAGCTCGTAGTCGAACATTGCCGAGTCCGGTGCGATGGGGACGTCGTCACAGGGGCCGATCACGGCGGCCGGGTTGGAGAAATAGAACGCAGGGAACTGCAAATGCCGCTGGTCGACCGGCATGTCCGCGGCTTGCGAGAGGTTGCGCAGGTGCTGCAGGAAGCCGAGAAAGTCGCGCAGCGAACGCGGCTCGAGCGGGGCCTGCAAGGTCGCTGCGGCGTACGGGATCCGCTCGGCGGGCGAGCCGATGATGCGCTCGCCGGCCTGGCGTAGGTTCCCCTGGTCCAAGAGGTCAAGCAGGCTCGGCCCGGGCTCGGACCCGAACACCTCGCCGTCCTGCACGACGCCTACTCGGTCACCGCCCGCCGGGGATGCGTAGGTCACGAAGCGCACTTCAGGTCCCTTCGGAGATCGGTCGGTGAATAGGCATGCTCGACTCTTTCACGATGGTGGTCCTTTGCGGATCGCTAGGCGAGCGGCCGGGTGCTCACGACGGCCCGGACTTCCCTGAGGGCATGGGGCGATTCGACGGCCGGGCGCAGGCGGGCGCCCTGGGGGTCGCCCCAGAGCACGGTCACTTCGGTGCCGTCGGCGGCCAGTTCCTCGTCGATCATGCAGAGGGAGGACCAGGCGCCGACGTTGACGGTGTACCCGGTGCGGTTGGAGATGCCGACCAAGCGGCCGGCGTGCATGATCGCGTCGTACTGGTACGTGGCGTAGACGGCGTAGGGGATCTGCAGGTACCTGGGCCGGTCTTGTTCGGGTGAGTACAGGGTGTCGCCGAGGAGTCGGGTGACGTCCTCACGGTTCCATCGCAGCCAGACCTTGCGGCGGTGGGGGCCTGCCTGGATTCGCCGTAGCGCGTCTGCGCCGATGAAGTCGTGGTCGAACTTGATGATGTTCGCGTAGCCCAGGTCGTAGGGAGTGGGGACGTAGTCGTTGATGTCGTCGGAGGTGAAACTGCCGCCCAGGGAGGCAGTAGCCTCGAGTCCCTGGGCGGGCAGCCACTCGCGGTAGGCCTTGGTGGCACGGCCGGCGTAGATGCCGGGCACCAGAAGGCCAAACCATCCTGACTCCAGCGCCGTGGTGGAGTACGCGATCGCCCCGCCTCGCCGAAGCCCATACTGCTCCCCGGCGGCCAGCAGTGCCTCCAGCACCTGCCGCCCGGACTCCGCGGGTCCCCAGATCTCCAGCCCGGTCCTCTCCTGCCCGGGGATGCCGGTCATGGTGTGGTTGAGCGCGTGAACCCGGGTTCCGGCGATGTCAAAGGCGCCGATGTTGAAGAACTTGATCCGCGGAAGCGGAGCGCCGTGGGCCGCCGCGACGATATCGAGGGCGCGGGGGCCCTGCACCTGGTAGCGGAAGACCCGGCGTTCCCTCGCGTTGATCAGAGCGCTTTCGTCGCGGCTGATCGCGACGTCGTAGCCGCCCCGCTCAGCCTGGAAGGAAACCCAGTTCGCGGCAACGGGGCCGCCTACGAGGCTGACCTTTTCCTCGCCCAGCCCGAACAGGATCGCGTCGCCGATGTACTGGCCTTCTTCATTGCACACGATGAGCTGCTTGGCCTTCATCGGGCCGAAGGCGGCGAAGCTGTTGACGGCGACGTCGCTGAGCAGGCGACGCACGTCGGGGCCTTCGAAGTAGACCTCGGTCATATGGCGCTGCTCGAACAGCGCGGCGGTCTCATGCCAGGACTTCTGTTCGTTCTGCCAGGTGGTGAACTGGGGCTGGAGAGGGAAGGGATGGGCGCCGACGTGCCCGCTGCGCAGCATGCGCAGCGCCCCACCGGCCTGGTTGAGCTTGTCCTCAAGGCTCTCGACGGCCATGTCTCGTCCTTTCTGCGCCGGCCCAGTGGGTGCAGTCAGGTGGCACCTGCGCCTGGGAACGGAACGCTACAAGCCGCTTCCCGTCCGGCCGAGTCGCTGGCCGAAGTCGCGGGGGCCAGTTAGCGAACCGCGGTGACGGCCCCGGACCGCAGCGTCGTGGCGGGACGGACACCGAACCGCCCGGTGTAGCTGGCCGCGAACCGCCCGGCGTGCCAGAAACCCCAGCGGCACGCGACCCCGGTGACGGTGGTTCCGTCTCCGGAACGAGCGCGCAGCAGCTCGTCGTGGGCGCGCAGCAGCCGCTGCTCCTGGACGAACTCCCTCGGTGTCTTGCCTAGCTCCTTGCGAAAGCCCAGCTCAAGAGCCCGGACCGTGACGCCCACCGCACGAGCGAGCTCGGGGATCGTCCAGGTGGCCTCTTCTTCAGCCGAAACCAGGTCGATCGCCTCGCGGACGGTGCGCCGGCGCGGCCGCGTCCCCTCTCCCAGCAGCCTGCCCCGGTAGTTGTGGCTGACGGAGAGCAGCACGGTGAACAGGATCTGCTCCTCCAGGCGGCGCGCGACCACGGGCGGGAGGGGGGACCCCGGGTCCTTCCCGTCATAACTGGCCGCCAGCAACTCAGCTGCCCCCGTCAGCGACCGGCGACCCGCGCCAGCGACCGGGCCCGGCTGGATGCGGAGGTCTGCCGGCGGCGGTTCCTGGAGCAGGTTCCCGAGCACGAGCTCGACCGCGTGCAAGTCAACGCGCAGCGTGAGTACCGACGCCTGATCGCTCCACTGCGCGTGCATGGCGTCGCGCGAGCAGGTGACACCCGCCGTTTCCCCGGCCAGGATGTCGAACTCGTGGCCCTGGTGGCGCAGGCGTAGCTGGCCGGAGACAGGGAGCAGGATCGCCAGGTAGTCGCGGCGTGCAGGACGGACCCTGTCCACGACGACCTCGGTGCCGTAGGTCATGTACAGCAGCGAGGCAGAACGGACCCGGACGGCGCGGCAGGTGGCCTCGAATCGGAGGTCGTGGTCGCGCACGACCAGTTGACTGGCGGACAGGACGGCTGCCACCAGGGCCGATGCCTCGGCGGGATCCTTAGTGCGGTAGCGCTCGTAGGCGCGCAATGGCCCGTCGTGGCAGCATTCTTGTGGGGCGACGGCGCTGTCGTGATCGAGCATTCCGTTCTCCTCCCGATCTCGCTAGTCCGGCGTGGAGTTCATCAAGTCGCTCGTCATCAAGGTCTTCGTGGTCCGCCGGATGTGGGCCTCCAGCAGGCTGGTCGCGAGTCCGACGTTCCTGGCGATCGCCGCGCCCGCGATCTCGGTGTGCTCCTTGTGCACGTCTCGTTCTTCCCGAAGCGTCCCCGGCCGGGCCCACCGCCGATAGATCTCGGCCGATTCGTAGGGACCACGGCGCAGTTCCGTCAGCAGCGGGCTTCCGCAGCCGGATGCGAGCGCGGTGTGGAACAAGGCATGGGCATCCGACCAGGCATCGGAGATCCCATTCTCGTTGCCGGGCTCGCTCACGGGCGTCCGGCCGAGTTGGTAGAGGGCGGCGACGACGGAGGTCTCCCAGGACAGGTCGGCGCGCTCGATGGCCCAGCGGAGGGCGAGGGATTCGATCTCGACCCGGACCCTGGTCAGGTCCTCGAGGCCGTCACGGTCTAGTGGCGCGACGGAGAAACCGAGCTGAGGCTCGGAGCGGACCAGTCGTTGCTCGGACAGGCGGGTCAGCGCCTCCCGCACGACGGACAGGCTGACGCCGAACCGCTCGCACAGCGGACCGACCTTGAGCCGGGTACCGGGCGGGATCCGCGTGGAAATGATGTCCGAGCGGATCTCGTCGGACACCTCCAGCGAGCGGGTCGACCCGCGCCTGCTGCTCACCTGGCTCACGAGCGCAGAATACCAGATCAATCCTGACATAATCGATATTAGGCACAATGATCGATGCCGGGTTAGCGGTTCGCTAACTGGCACCCCTGGCTTCGCCCAGCGACTCGGCTGGATGCGGCACGGCCTATAGCGTCCTGTCCCATCAGCCGCTTCCTTCTGAGGTGATGACCGTGACCGACGTCGATCAGACGACTTCTGGCCTGGTGGATCCTGGTTTTCCCGTGTTCGATCCGGACAACCTGCTCAGGAACGTGCTCGGCATAGAACCGGAACCGCTGCCCGACTTTGATTCCCCCGCGCTGACGCCGATGAGGGTTCCGTTGCGTGAGGCCACGGTCGGGCTGCTGGTGTCCTGCGGCGCCTACTTCCCGGACCAGCCGCGGCTCAGGCAGCACAGCGACCTGTCCTACCGGCTGCTGCCCAGGGAGCGGGACCTAGACGATGTGCTGTTCGGGCACATGACCCCGATCCGCGCCTTCGCGCTCGCCGACCCCAACGTGGCCTACCCGCGCGACACCCTGCTTGACCTGGAACGAGACGGCGTCATCGGCCGGTACGCGGCCAGCGCCGTGTCAATGGTCGGCTCGATCAGCCAGTTCGACGAGCTGGCGACCGAGGTGGCTCCCCGGATTGCCGGGGAGTTCACCGCCATGGGAGCCGACCTGGTGCTGGTGGTGCCGTTCTGCCCGCAGTGCCACGTGGCCTTCGGGATCCTGGCCCGGGCGATCGAACGGCGGGGAGTCCCGACCGCCAGCATCACCACCCTGTACAAGCACGCCAGTTACCTGAAGCCGCCCCGTGCCTCGTTCCTCGACTTCCCGCTGGGCTGCCCGGCCGGCCGGCCACGAGAGAAGGCGCAGCAGCGGGAGATCGTCAAGGCCGCGCTGCAGCATGCCGAGCAGGCCGGGCCGGACTGGGAACTGAAGCGGCTGCCGTTCCAGTGGGCCGCGGACGGCAACCGGGACTGGGAAGCCCTCGTCGCGGACGTTTACCGCCTCGACAACGCGATCCGCGGCTCCGCCCTGACGAATGCGGCGGCCCACGCGCAGGTCCTGGGCGGCGGGAATGAGCGTGAGTTCGCCATCAGGTGCGCCTGCTGAGCAGTAACCCATCACCGCCAGCGACTCAGCCATCCTCAGACGATCCAACAAGGGGGAGTGCGCCGCATGCGTATCGCCAATCTTGACGGCCGGCTCGTGCTCAAGTACCCGGACGGTGCCACCGACGTGGAGAAAGCCAGCGACGGGCGGTTCGCCGCGGACCCGCAGGCCGTGTTCGCCCGCTGGGACGAGTTCGCCGACTGGGCCAGCGGCCTCCGGGCTCCGCGTATCGAGTCCTTCGACGAGAGCAGTCTCCAGGCTCCTGCACCGCGCCCCCCGCAGGTGTTCGCGATCGGGCTGAATTACGCCGACCACGCGGGCGAGAGCAAGATGGAGTTGCCGCCTGAGCCGTCCGTGTTCACCAAGTTCCAGAGCTCCATCGCTGGCCCGAACGACGCGGTGAAGCTGCCGACGGCGACCGTGGACTGGGAGGCGGAACTGGTCGTCGTCATCGGCCGGCCTGCCGTCGGCGTTGACGCGGGCCGGGCATGGGACCATGTCGCGGGCCTCACGGTGGGGCAGGACCTGTCCGAGCGGACCCGTCAGCTGGTCGGCACCCCGCCGCAGTTCAGCATCGGCAAGTCCTTCCCGGGCTTCGCTCCCATCGGGCCCGAGATCGTCACGCCTGATGAGTTGGCCGATCGCGACGACCTCGAAATCGGCTGCAGTGTCAACGGCGAGATCGTCCAGCACGCCCGCACCAGCGACCTCATCTTCTCTGTCGCCTCCCTCATCGAGCGGCTGTCGGCGATCCTTCCGCTGACCCCTGGCGACATCATCTTCACCGGCACGCCGTCCGGAGTCGGCCACGCTCGGTCACCGCAGCGTTACCTGGCGCCGGGCGACGTCCTGGAGACCTGGGTCTCCGGCGTCGGCCGCCTTCGCAACACCTGCGCCGAAGGTCCGCGATACGTCTCGCAAACCACCTGAAGGCTCTTGAAAGGGCAGTTCATGTCTCTTCACAACTTGAACTCGCTGACGGTCGGAGTGCCAGACGTCGAGGCCGTCCGCGGCTACTACGAGGACTTCGGCCTCACCGGCGAGGACGACGGCTGGCTGTCGACGACCGACGGCGGCAGGCAACTCCGCCTGCTGCCGGCGCCGCACCGGCAGCTGCTGGAGATGGAGATCGGCGTCGATGACCCCGATGACGTCGGCCGCATAACCGGCCAGCTCCGCCGCATCGAGGCCGCTGTCTCTCGCCTGTCCGGCGACTCGGTGACGGCCATCGAACCGGTGACCGGCGTTCAGGTCACGGCCACGGTGACCCGGCGGCTGGTCCAGCACCCGTCCCCGGAAGCCGTGTATAACCAGCCGGGACTTATCAGGCGGCCGGACGCCCGCGCGCCTTCGATCCTGCGCGAGGGCACGGTGCGGCCACGCAAGCTCGGCCACGTCGTGATCGGGTCCACCGACCAGGCCACCTCCCAGCGGTTCTTCACCGACGGGTTCGGGTTGCGGGTGTCTGACCAGGTCCGTGACGCGGCGGCATTCATGAGGTGCTCAACCGATCACCATAACGTGCTGGTCCAGCGGTCGCCAGTCAGCTTCCTCCACCACACCGCCTGGCAGCTCAAGGACATCGACGATATCGGGCGGGGCGCGATGGCGATGCTCGAGGGCCATCCAGAACGCCACGCCTGGGGGCTGGGACGCCACTTCATCGGTTCCAACTTCTTCTGGTACCTCAGGGACCCTGCGGGGACGTTCTCCGAGTACTACTCCGACCTCGACTGCATCATCGACGACGCGCTGTGGTCCCCGCGCGTGTGGGAAGACGACAAGGCCCTCTACAGCTGGGGCCCGCCTCCGCCGCCATCATTCGTCAACCCCGAGGACCTCGCCGCCCACATGACCGGAGCCCACAGTGCCGCCGGCTGAACACGGCGCCAGCACCCGCCAGCACACCCGTGGCCCCGGCCCGAACGAAATGCCATGAGCCTGTACAGCGACGGACTGACCTTGGGTGAAGGTCCCCGGTGGAATGCCGGAGCGCTGTGGGTCTCGGACCCCCAAAAGGGCGGGATCTGGACGGACAGCGGCGGCACCTGGGCCTTCACGCCGCTGGCCGCGCAGTCGAATGGACTGTGGTTCCTTCCCGATGGCCGTCTGGTCGGCGCGGTCATGCGCGAGAGGAGAGTCGGGCTCTGGGACGGAGCCGCCTTCGGGGCGTACGCCGACCTGTCCGCTGTCGCCGCAGGCCCCCTGGGAGACATGGTCGGTGACCGCCACGGCGGTCTCTACGTTGACGATGTCGGCTACGCTGCCCACCTCGGTGAACAGCCCCGGCCGGGCCGCTTGATCTACGTCACCCCAGACCGGCGCGCGAGGGTGGCGGCAGAAGACGTCGAGTTCCCGAATGGGCTGGCGATCATCGATGACGGCCGCACCCTTGTCGTCGCGGAAACCTGGGCCCAGCGGCTGACCGCTTTCACCATCGGTGCGGGCGGACAACTCACCGACCGGAGGCTGTTCGCCGACCTCGCCGCGGTTCTGCATCCCGAAGCGCGACCCGACGGGATGTGCGCCGCCGCGCACGGCGTCTGGGTCTGCACGCTTACCGCCCATGCGATCGCACTCGTTGACCAGTCCGGTCGGCTGGCCCAGATGATCGGCACCGGTGACGGCCACCCGGTCGCGTGCTGCCTCGACCCGGCCGGACGGCTCTTCGTGACCGTGGCCGAGACCGGCGGCGTCCCCGTCCTTGAGGCAGTCGCCGACAACGCACTGAAAAGCCATGTCGATGTTTACCAACCAGTCACAGCACTCAACGAAGGATCAGAGATGACAACCACTGGAGACGAAAACCTTCCCGACGTTGACGAGCACGTGCAAAACCTGCGCCGGGTGCAGCTGTACATGATCCGGATGGAAATGCAGCAGCGCGTGGACTCACCGCTGGAATACCTCGGACCCCATATCCAGGAACACATTCTCTGGCTCGAGGAGCAGGAGAAGAACGGCGTCTTGTTCCTGTCCGGTGCCAACGCCGACGGCGAGCAGTGGGACGGCAGTGGGGTCGCCATCATCAGGGCACCGTCCCTGGAAGCGGCGGTGGCCATCTCCGGCACAGAGCCGTTCCACCGTGAGGGCCTCCGCGTGAACACCGTGCACGGCTGGCAACTGAACGAAGGAAACGTCCAGCTCAGCCTCAGCTTGCTCACCAACAAGTTCAGCCTCAGCTGACCGGTGCGAGGGTGATATGAACAGCACGATCGACGAGGATGTCGATGTCGTTGTAATCGGTTGCGGGACAACCGGTCTTGCGCTCGGGCGCCTCCTGGAACTGGAGGGTCTCCGGATCGCCATCATCGACCGCGGCCGGATGCCGATGGCCCGCCCGCGCGCGACACATGTCGATGACGAGACGATGAGAGCGTTCCAGACACTCGGCCTGCAGCACCTCGAGAAGGACTTCTTGGTGATGGGCATCTACCGTCACTACGACGACAAGTGGCGCATCGTGATGCAGATGGACATGAACCGGGGCCTCACCGAGCAGGGGTGGCAGTCGGACTACATGTTCCACCAGCCCGACTTCGAGGCCGTGCTACGCGGCTACGCCTATAACTACGGCAAGGCCAGCACCTACTTCGGGTGGGAGGTCACGAAGCTGGAGGGCACGGGCGCCAGCGTGCAGGTGAGCGTCCGCGAGACCGCTACCGCCCAGGACCGCCAGATCAGGGCGTCGTTCGTGGTGGGGTGCGACGGCGCCAACTCCAGCGTGCGCGAGTTCATGGGCTGCACGCAGATCGATCACAAGGCGACCCACCGTTCACTGATCATCGACATCGCTCCCTTCGTCGCCAAGGACAATCTCACTAGCCGAGATGCCTTCATCCAGGGAGCAATCCGCAACCCGCTGACGTTCACGCCGATCGCCGCGCCTCGCCGGCGGCTCGAGCTGATGCTTCGCCCGGAGGACGATTCCGCCGCCTTCGAGCGGACCGAGAAGGCCTACGAGCTGCTGTCGCCGTGGTTCAGCCCGGACGAGTACCGGCTGCTCCGCTGCGACGTCTACGAGTGGCAGTCGCTCACGGCCAGCCCGTGGCGCGCCGGCCGGGTCATCCTGGCCGGGGACTCCGCCCACACCATGCCGCCCCACCTGGGCCAGGGGATGTGCTCCGGCATCCGGGACGCCACGAACCTCGCATGGAAGCTCGGCCGGGTGGTCAGGGGCGACTCGCCCATCGACCTGCTAGACACCTACGAGACGGAGCGCCGGCCGCATGTGGGCGCGTACACGACGCTGTCCGCGCAGATGGCGAACAACATCGAGGCTATGGTGGCGTCGGAGGAAGAGCCGCCCCTATTCCGGGCCGAGGCGTTGCGCCCGCGCCTGGGCCCGGGCGTCCGGGACGAAACGAACGAGGTCGCCGGAACGCTGAGCGCCCAGCCGAGAACCGCCAGTGGCCAGCTCCTCGACGACATCGTGGGCTACCGCTTCGCCGTGGTGGGGGAACCAGCGATCCTGTCCGGGACCACCGACCGGACGAAGGCGCTGCTGGAGTCGCTGGGCGTCCATATCCTCGAGGAGTTCTCCGGGGAGGTCCGGGACTGGGTGACGGGCCTGGGAGCAGCGGCCGTGATCATCAGGCCCGACCGGTACCTTTTCGGCGCCGCGGGCAACTCGGCCGAACTGAACGACCTGGTCGCCGCGCTCGAGACGACGTTGCTGCCGTCCGCTGTGCCGGCACCGTAGCAGGAAAGGACCGGCATGAAGCTGAACACGATGCTCAGAAAAGACGCCCACCT
>Ga0335072_10014147_pt1 | contig 11338 bp, 7 predicted proteins | sample Lox_Sample_21_FD_206725 | JGI IMG/M metagenome (GOLD analysis project Ga0335072, IMG submission 206725) | Soil microbial communities from Loxahatchee National Wildlife Refuge, Florida, United States - Lox_Sample_2.1 | ecosystem: Environmental > Terrestrial > Soil > Wetlands | place: USA: Florida...
GCGTCGGCTCGGAACTGCGCAAACCGCTGGGCATCACGATCGTGGGCGGGCTGATCGTAAGCCAGGCGCTGACGTTGCTGACCACGCCGGTGGTGTACCTCTTCTTTGACCGGCTGCAGTGGAAGGTGATGAAGCTGCACAGAATCGGTTCGGAATTGGAAGGCGAAAGCGCGCATGGCGACTGAGGCGCGCCGCCAGGAGTTGTCGCGCAATCGAGTCTCACCCTGAGAATTGGGCGCCAGCGTCAGTGCACGTACTCGGGCTCTTCGACTTTGGCCGTTTCAATCAGCTTGACCGGATAATAGGCGTTCCGGGTGTACTGTTTCACCATGCGGTTGGTGTTGAAGTAGGAGCCATTGAAGGCCAGCGTCGTGCGCATGAGGCGGGCCCATTTTTCAGGGACATCCTTGTAGAGCGGAACCACCGAATTCTCAAGCTTGTTGTAAAGCGAGGCAGCTTCCTGCGCGTCGTCGGCGCCGTCTTCAACAGCCCAGCCGGTGACGCCTTCCGTGCACCCTTCAATCCACCATCCATCGAGAATGGAGAGGCTGGGGACTCCGTTGAGCGCGGCTTTCATGCCGCTGGTGCCGCTGGCCTCGTAGGGACGGCGCGGCGTGTTGACCCAGACATCGACGCCAGCGGTGAGAAGGGCGCCGAGGTCCCACGCGTAGTTCTCGAGATAGATGATGCGAAGCATATCGTTAGAGAGCCGTCGCGCAGTCTCAACCACATCGTGAATAAGAGCCTTGCCGGGGAAATCCTGGGGATGGGCCTTGCCGGCATACAGAATTTGCAGGCCGCCTGCCGCGTTGGCGATCCTGACGAGGCGGTCGGGATCGGTAAAAAGCAGGCTGGCGCGCTTGTAGGTGGCGGCGCGGCGAGCGAAGCCGAGTGTCAATACGTGCGGATTGAGCGCGATGCCGGTGCGAGTCTCAACTTCAGCGAAGAGGGCCTCTTTAGCGCGAGCGTGCGCTGCGAGGATTTCCTGCTCAGGGAGGTCGATTGCGTTGCGCAGGTAGAGATTGTCGCGGCGCCACGCGGGAAGATGCGCATCGAGCATCTCCTGTACGGGTTCTGAAACCCAGGTCGGCGCATGTACGCCGTTGGTGATGGCATCGATGGGATACTCGGGAAACATGCCGCGCGAGACTTTGCCGTGCTGCAGTGCGACTCCATTGGCATAGCGCGAAAAGCGTAAGGCCAGAAGCGTCATGTTGAGCAGGCCGTCTTTGAAACAGCCGAGCTTTTCAAGACGCGCCGTGCGGTCGCCGCCCAGAATACGGCTCGTCTGCTCGCTGGAGAAGCGGTCGTGGCCGGCGGGTACCGGCGTGTGGGTGGTGAAGACACATTTACGGCGCACCTGCGCGATGTCTGCTTCAGTGGCAGCGCCGAGAGGACCGCCGCCGAGCTCGCTTTCGAGCAGCCCAAGAGTGAGGAGGGCCGCGTGGCCCTCATTCATGTGGTAGACGTTTACAGTCAGACCGAGAGCATTGGCCATGCGCGCACCGCCCATGCCGAGGACGATCTCCTGTTGCAGGCGATAGTTCGTGTCGCCGCCGTAGAGATGATCGGTGAGGCCGCGATCCCATCCCGAGTTGCCGTCAAGATCCGTGTCGAGCAGATAGATGGGAACGATGTGGCCATAGCGGCCGGCAAGATCGTAGCGCCAGGCGCGAACGGTCACGACGCGGTCTTCCACAGACACAGTAACGCGGGCAGACTCTTCAGCGCAGAAATCGGCTGGATCCCAGGGCTGGATGTCCTCTGTCTGTTCGCCAGAGCCGTTCAGGTGCTGCTGGAAGTAGCCTTTGCGATGCGCAAGAGTGAACGCGACCAGCGGTACCCCCAGATCGGCGGCGGAGCGGAGCGTGTCTCCGGCCAGCATGCCCAGTCCGCCGGAGTAGGTGGGCATGGAGGGGTTGATCGCGATTTCCATCGAGAAGTAAGCGACCAGACCTGATGTGGGGAAGGATTCGTAGGAGAAAGGCTTGGTTGGGTTTTCCTGCATCGTTTGTCTCTCAGCGGCCCGGACAGGCACGAAGACTGCTGCCTGACAGAAAATCAAATTGCGCCGGCCGGCACAGACGTATCTGTCCCGATCATTCTCGGCAAAAACTTCTTACGATTCTAGCAAGGAAAGCAGGCCTGCGCCGCAATCGAAAGGCACCGGAGCCTGGTGGGAAAAAGTACTTTGATGTGCTCGCAAGTTGCGCAGAATGAGCAGATACGAGCATGAATCGTGGTGCGGTTGGTTACCCTGGTACCTCATGGCAATTTGTGTGCGCCATCGGAGGCATGGCAGATCATGATCTGCGGTACGATGCCGGTCTCTGTGGCGTATCGCGCGCCCAGAGCCTCGGAGAATGCCGCGGCTTCTTCGCGCTCCACCAGATTGATCGTGCATCCGCCGAATCCGCCGCCGGTGAGCCGCGCGCCGATGAGGCCGGGAAGATCCTGAGCGAGGGCGACCATCGTGTCGGCTTCTGCGCAACTGGCTTCGAAGTCCCTGCTGTAACTGGTATGCGCTTCGGCCATGAGGCGTCCGAGTTCTTTCAGATCGCCGCGCAGCAACGCTTCGGCGGCAGCCACGGTGCGGGTGTTCTCAGTAATCACATGGCGGGCGCGCTTGAGGGCATTGGGACTCATCTCCGATCCCCATCTTTTAAGGTCGTCGACGTTGGCGTCGCGCAGGAACTTGACCTCGGGCCGGTGGCGGGCGATGACCGCGGCAGCTTCTTCCACCTCGGCACGGCGGCTGGTGTATTCGCCACCGGCGACGGAGTGCTTGACCATGGTGTTGGCAATGACGAGAGCGACGTGCGCGGGTATGGGCGCGAGCTTGTAGCTCAAGTCGCGGCAGTCGAGGAGGAGCGCGTGGTTCTCGGCTCCGTTGGCAGAGATGAACTGATCCATGATGCCGCAGTTGGCGCCGACGAACTCATTCTCCGCACGCTGGCAGAGCCGCGCGAGGACTGCGCCGGGATAGGTGACACCGAGCAGCGATGTAACGGCAAGTGCAGTGGCGACTTCTACCGAGGCTGAACTGGATAGCCCGGAGCTCGGCGGCACATCACCCCAGAGCGAGAGGCTGAAGCCTGGAATCTTGTGCCCTTCGCCTTGGAGGATGGAGAGGACGCCAAGGGGATAGTCGGCCCAATGGCGCTGTGCCTGCGCGGGCAGGGCTGCGGCGTCGAAGCATCGCTCCTCAGAGAAGTTCTCGGAATAAAGAACGATTCTGCCGTCGCTGCGTGGCGAAATTGTGGCCAGCGTGGCGAAGTCGATGGCGGCAGGCATGACGAAGCCCTCGGCGTAGTCTGTGTGTTCGCCGATCAGGTTGACGCGGCCTGGCGCGATGAAGATTGCAGGCTCGGCCGTAAATCTGGCCTGGTGAAGGGAGCGCAAGTGTGCAGGGTCAAGCATAGTGAGAACCTAGATGATTTCAAGATCAACGTGCATGAGCCATTCGTAGGATTGGCCTGGAAATAAGGTGCGAGACCATGAACCGGTTTGTGCAAGTGAGTCAACAGGCGCGGTCGCGGGTTCAAGAGCGACGCAGGCCTGTTTGGGCCCCGGTTTATCTGGCCATCCACCGTAGCAGAGCCAGAGACCGAGGTAAGGCGTAGCCGCTGTGTCGAAGCTCACCTTGATGCGCACTCCGGCTTTGGGCCGCCGCAGCGCACACCAGCCATCTGAGGGTCCGAGCGGGCCGGCAAACAGCTTGTCGCCAAATCCGGATGCGGGCGGATAAACAACAGAGAGGTCGGAGAGCTTCCCATTCGTACCGGAAGCGAGCGGCCAGTGGACGGTGTTGCCGTTGGCGCCGAGTCGATTGGCGGCGGAACCCTCCACGCGAAGCGTTTGAATAGAAGATGGTAACTCGATGGAGTCGCCGGGCTCGGCCGAGAAAAGGGGATGCGCGGCCCACGACCAGGGCACTGGATAGCTGCCCGTGCTGGTCAGCGTGTAGTCGAGGTGCAGGCTGCAGCCGTTGTTCGTTTCAGCAAGAGTCAGCGCGCGACGCAGAGTTAATGGGAGCGAGAAGCACTCGGCGTTGAGCGTGAGAGATAACGCATCGGAGTCAACGGTTTCCCAGCTGACACGCCACAGGTCACCGTGATCTGGAATAGAGGCGGATCCACCAGGCGCCGCGATCGAGCACGCCGCGACAGAAGGGAGACATTCGTCCCAACCGCTGGCGTCGGCTTCGTCAAAGGCCATGGCCCGCGTGCGGGGAGCATAAGGAGCCAGAGGGGGCTGCAGAAGTTCAGAATCGCGCAGGCGAAGAGACCCGATCTTGCCGCCGAGACGGGGAAAGACGGTAACGGAAAAGTCTCCGGCCTGAATGAGAACGTTTTCTTTCTCGGTCACAATAACGCTGTTCCGCGCCATCGCTACCCCTTAAGGCTTATACGCAGGCTGCACTGAGTTTGTCGTAAATCCGATCGAGCCAATCCAAATGCTCCGGTTTCATCAGCACTGAGCGCAAGCATGTCACAGTCTGACCTGACTCCCCATCCTTTTGATTAGAGACGGGCAAAAAGCCAAACCAGGAATGCGGCAATTGTACAAGGGCAAGGTGCAGATCGTCCGCAGCACAGGCTGCAAAAGTTTCCCGGGCCCGGCGAGAGGAGTCCTCCAACGTTGTCCCGCGGAGGGCCCAGACGACGATGTCGAGTTCGGAGGGGCCGGCGGCGAAGGGTACAAAGCGAGGGTCAGCGCGGAGACGGTGGTCCAGCGCGAGCGCGGCCTGGCGGCCCCGGGCAAGGCCTTGGGCAAACTCGCCACCGGGCTCGAGGGGCAGGAGCTGGTGCGTGGCCCAAAGGGCGACGGCAGCTGCTCCGGCTCGGGAACACTCGAGGCTGATTTCTCCCAGGTGAAGCTGCTTTGAGGTGAAGTAGGTGTAGGGCGAGTCGTGCTTGTAGAAGCGGCCCATTGAGGGGTCGCGGAAGAGCACGCAGCCGCAGCCGTAGGGCTGCAGGCCATGCTTATGGGGGTCTACGACGATGGAGTCGGCCTGGTCAATCTGGGCAAAGGCCCGGCGGGCCGGCTCGTCAAGGATGTCGGCAATCAGCCGGAAGTAGCCTCCATAGGCTGCATCGGCGTGGATGCGGAAGCCATAACGCTCACGCAGGGCGAGAATTTCGGGCAGAGGATCGACGGCGCCGATTGCAGTCGTGCCCATCGTAACGACCACAGTACCGATGTGACCCTTGCGCAGCTCGTTCTCCAATGCATTTAGATCCATGCGCCCGCGGGAGTCGCTGGGGATCGAGGCAAAGTCGAGCCGGAGGACGGAGGAGATGCGGTGGTGGGTGTAGTGGGCCTGCTCTGAGGCGACGACGGTTTTGCCGGGAGCCACCTGACCGGCCACCCAGAGCGCCTCAAGATTGGCCATGGTGCCGCCCGAGGTAAGGTGGCCCAGAAACTGGTTCCAGCCGAACATGCGGGCGATGTCGGCCACGGCCTCGATCTCCATCTCCGAGCTGGCCCGTCCGCCATCACGCGCATGGTTATTGGGGTTGATGGCCATGGCAAGGGCGTAGGCGGCGCGCGCCAATGGATGTGGCGGCTTAAGCATCTGTCCGGCGTAGAGGGGGTGAAAGTAAGGATAGTTGTCGCCGAGACGGTGGGCGACGGTTTCAAGAACACGGGCCACGGCTGCCATATCGACCGCCGAGTGTGAAGCGGGGCCGAAGGGCGGCAGAGAACCGAACTCAGCTTCGAGGGTTTCAGTGGCGCGGGCAAGCAGCCCGGGAACGGGATCGTTGGGCATGGCGACCCTTCACGGTATCACAGCGGCGCCATTGCGCCGTAGTTGACTCATTCGATGGCAGTTTAGTGGCAGCTGGATCGGCGGGTGGAGCACGGTGCGCGAATCGGGGAGCCTCAATTTGGGAGGGATGGTACACTGAATGCAGCGTTAGAGCCGAACCGGGCGTGAGCAGTACTCGCCCAACCAAGCAAGATTCTGCCAGTGGTCGCTCCGATTCATCCAGCGCAATTCAATTCAGGAAACACAAGCAAAATGGAACAAGGTACCGTGAAGTGGTTCAATGACGCGAAGGGCTTCGGCTTCATCTCGCGTCAGAACGGCGAAGACGTCTTCGTGCACTACTCTGCAATCAACTCGAGTGGTTTCAAGAGCCTGCAAGAAGGTCAAGCCGTGCAGTTCAACGTGGTGAAGGGGCCCAAGGGGTGGCAGGCTGCGGACGTTCAGCCTCTCTAAGCCTTAAGCCGCCGGATTCCGGCAGAATCTAGCAAAGAACAAGCGAGGGCTGGGAGCGATCCCGGCCCTCGTTTTGTGTTGGTGGCGAATGTGAGGCGCGGGCAGACGCCAGGCCTGCCAAATTCGCTGCGCTTCGTTTCCACCGTGGTAGAAGAAGGAATGCGCAAACTTCCTCTGCTGCCTCTGCTGCTGGTTCCCTGTCTCACCTTTGCGCAAGCTGACAGACCCGCCACCCCGGAGACGACGCCAACGATCTCGGCGAAGATTGCCGGGATGAAGCACCTCGATGGGCTATTGCCGCTCGACTGGGACGCACACACGGGCAGGCTGTACCTGGAGATTCCGCATCTTACCCCCGACGGCGAGAGCCCGGATCTGCTGTACACGAATTCGTTGCCGTTCGGCACGGGCTCGAACGACCTGGGTCTCGACCGCGGACAGGTTTCGGAAGGGCGCATCGTCCGCTTTGAGCGCAGCGGGCCCAAGGTCCTGCTCGTTGAGCGCAACATGGCCTTTCGCGCATCGAGCCAAGATGCGGCGGAAAAGCTGGCCGTAACCCAGTCGTTTCCCGAGTCGGTGCTGTGGGGGTTTACAGTGGCTGCCGAGGATGCGGACGGGGCCGTGCTGATCGACGCGACCGATTTCTTTCTGCATGACGAACACGGCGTGCTCGACACGCTCGCCGCGACGAAGCAGGGGGCGTATCACATCGATGCGAGCCGGTCGACGATTGCACTCGACGATACGAAGGCGTTTCCGAAGAATACAGAGGTCGAAGCAGAGCTGACTTTTGTGACGGATGCGCCGCCCGAAGGCAAGTACGTGGCCGATGTGACACCCGATCCACACGCGATGACGGTGCGCGAGCGGACCTCGTTTGTGGAGCTTCCGCCGCCGGGTTTTGTGCCGCGGCGCTTCAATCCGAGAGCCGGGTACTTTCCGACCGGCTATCGCGACTACACGGCGCCGCTGGGCGAGCCGCTCGATCAACGCTTTATTCTGCGCCATCGGCTCATCAAGCGCGATCCCAATTGCACGTCGGATTGCGAAGCTGTGACGCCCATCCAGTACTACGTAGACCGCGGCGCGCCTGAGCCAATTCGCACGGCACTGCTGGAGGGTGCGCGCTGGTGGGACGAGGCGTTTCAGGCTGCGGGCTGGGCCAAGGGAACGTTTCGCGTGGACCTGTTGCCGCCGGGCGCCGATCCGATGGATGTGCGTTACAACATCATCCAATGGGTGCATCGGTACACCCGCGGCTGGAGCTATGGTGCGGCGATTGCCGATCCGCGCACCGGAGAGATTATCAAGGGCAACGTGACGCTGGGCTCGCTGCGCGCACGGCAGGATTACCTGATTGCCGAGGCGCTGCTGGCTCCGTATAAAGATGCGAAGCCGGGCGAATATGCGGATGCCGCGCACAACCCGATGCTGCAGATGGTGCTGGCGCGCATCCGCCAGCTGGCCGCTCATGAGACCGGGCACACGCTGGGGCTGGCGCACAACTTTGCCGCGTCGACAGTGTCACAGGGCGACAGCGTCATGGATTATCCGCAGCCGCTGGTGACCCTCGATGCTAACGGCCAGATCGATCTCAAGCACGCGTACGCAACCGGTATTGGCGCGTGGGATAAGGTGGCGATCGACTACGGCTATCGCCAGTTTGCGCCGGGCATTACTGCGGACCAGGAGCAGGCGGCGCTGCGCCAAATTCTCTCGGACGCGGATCACGCCGGGCAGGTGTATCTCACCGACGAGGACGCGCGTCCGTTTGGTTCGGCCAGCCCGCGGGCACATTTGTGGGATAACGGCAGCGATCCGGCAGCGGAGCTGAATCGCGTGCTGGCGGTGCGGGCCGCGGCGCTGAAGAACTTCGGCGAAGACGCGATCAGGCCGGGTACGCCGCTGGCTCAGTTAGAGCAAACCCTGGTGCCTCTGTATCTCTATCACCGCTACCAGACGGAGGCGGCGATCAAGGAGATCGGCGGTCTCGACTACCGCTACAACGAGCGCGGCGACGGCCTGCCCGATCCGGCTGTAGTCGATCCGGCAAAGCAGAAAGATGCGTTGGCGGCGGTGCTGAAGACGCTTACGCCGGAGACATTGACGCTGCCCGAGTCGATACTGCGCATTCTGCCGCCGGTGCCGCCGGGTTATCCGCGCACGGCCGAGTCGTTCCCTTCGCACACAGGTCTGGTCTTCGATCCGGTGGCGGCGGCTGAGTCGGCTGCCGACCTGACACTGCGTGTGCTGCTCGATCCGGCGCGCGCCAGCCGGATGCTGGAGTACCACATGCGCGTGCCAGGTTCGATGTCGCTGCGCGTGATGCTCGAGGCGATCTCGGCGACGGTGGCCGAGCGTCCGGAGGCAGGGCACAGCATGTCGTCGGAGGTGGAGCGTGCCGTGGAGTTTCGCGCGTTGGAGGCGATGCTGGCGCTGGCCGTGAATCCGAAGGCCTCAAGCCAGGCGCGGGCCATAGCGAACTATCACATCAAGGAACTGCTGAAGCAGTGGACGACTACGCCGATGCCGCAGGATCTGGCCGAGTCCATCCATCGGGCGGCGATGATCGATCGTCTGCAGAGCTTCGAGCGCGATCCTGAGAAGTTTGTGCCCGCGCCCCCGGTAGAGGCCCCACCGGGCATGCCTATCGGCGATGATGAAGAGAATTAACGAGGTAAGTACGAAGGAGGATTGACACGTTCATGCTGACCCGCTTGCACCATCCCTGGATCGTCCCATTGATTTTCGGCCTTGCCGTACCTGCAACCCTGGCGCAAAAGACGCCGGCGGATAAACCGGATGCCGCCAAGCCAGAGGCGGCGAACAGCGCGCCCGTCATGATCCCGCCGGATTCAGTCACCGAGGGCTCAGTGACTGCGGGTGGTCAGAAGATCGAGTATCGCGCAGTGGCCGGAACGCTGACCGTGGGCTCGTCGGACGCGCAAGACGCGATGATCGGATTCGACGGCAAGTATCTTCCCGATGCCGATGTGGATACACACGCGAAGATGGATGATCAGCCGGCCATTGCGCGGATGTTCTACACCGCGTACTTCGAGAAGAACGCCCCGAAGAACCGGCCGATCACCTTCCTCTATAACGGTGGTCCGGGCAGCGCCACAATGTATCTGCACATGGGCGCATTCGGCCCTGTGCGCGTCGTAGTTCCTCAGGACTCGCAGCGCCAGGAGGGCGCGCCGTACGAGATCGTGCCGAACGAAAACAGCCTGCTGGATGCCAGCGACCTGGTCTTCATCGACGCGCCGGGAACAGGCTACAGCCGCATCTACGGCAAGGACGCGGCGAAGGCGTTCTATGGTACCGACCAGGATGCGCACGCATTCGACCGCTTCATCCGGCGTTTCCTGTCAAAGTATGACCGCTGGAACTCGCCGAAGTACCTCTTTGGCGAGAGCTATGGCACCACGCGCACCGCGGTGCTGACCAATCTGCTGGAAGAGCACCTGGATGTGAATGGCTCCATTTTCCTCTCGCAGATTCTTAGCTTCGATGACAGCGCGGACGGGCCCCAGGGCAATCCAGGCACGGATAACCCATACTTTCTTTCGCTGCCTTCGATGGCTGCGACGGCATGGTTTCATCATCGCGTGCCGAATCAGCCGGCGGAGCTGGATCCGTTCCTGAAGCAGGTGGAGGATTTTGCGCTGGGTCCTTATGCCGCGGCGTTGCTGCAGGGGGCGGACCTTCCGGACGCGCAGAGGAAAGAGATTGCGGCGAAGCTTGAGAGCTTCACGGGCGTGCCCGCGGCCTATTGGATCAAGGCTGACCTGCGCGTGAGCGGCGGAGAGTTCTCAAAGGAACTGCAGGCAGAGATGGGCATCACCACGGGACGCCTGGATACGCGCTACCAAGGGCCGGATCTCGACCCGCTGAGCCAGGAGGCCCAGTATGACCCCTTTGATGAGGCGCTGACGTCTGCGTACAACACGGCGATCAACCAGTACACGCGCGACACGCTGAAGTATGGCGAAAACCTGACCTACAAGCCGGGCGCCTACGAGCCGGGCTGGCACTGGGACCTGAAACACGAGCCGCCAGGCGGCAGCGGATGGGAGTCCAGCGTGAATGTGATGCCGGACCTGGCGATGGCCATGAAGCGCAATCCCAAGCTCAAGATTATGCTGATGGGCGGCTACTATGATCTCGGCTGCACGTTCTTCGGTGCGATGTACGAGGACAAGCATCTGCAGATCCCGGAGTCGCTCGAGAAGAACATCAGCTATCACTTCTTTCAGACCGGACACATGGTCTATGTGACGACTGCGGCGCTGAAAGAACTGCATGACTACACAGCGAACTTCATTCGTGGGACTGAAAACGGACAGAAATAGCGAGGCAGTGCGGGCGGTACGAATAGCCGGGCCGGAGACAGCTCCGGCCCGCGTTCGCATAGGCAAATGCGATCCGGGGTGTAGCGTTCGGTGCTGGTTGCGGGCGTCTCCATAGCCCGATGAATTATGTTGATGAAGACATCGCGTGCGATGCCGCGGGAAGACTCTCCATGGACGTTCTAAAACAGCTCTTCGAAAAGCACTTTCGCGCGCCGGCTGAGCTGGTGAAGCCGTTACAGGGCCAGTTGGGTGGTTCGGGGCGTGTGATTGTCCGGCTGATTGGCGGTGGTCACAGCGCCATCGGCATTCTCTACACCGTGCGTGAGGAGAATGTCGCCTTTCTCGAGTTCACGAGGCACTTCCGCCATCACGGTCTGCCGGTGCCGGAGATCTATGAAGAGAACCTGAGTGAGGGAGCGTATCTCGAAGAAGACCTGGGCGACACCACGCTCTTTGAGTTCCTGAGCAACCACCGCTCGGGCGATGTGATCGAGCCGCCGGCGGCGGAGGCTTATCGAAGAGTCGTCGCCGAGCTGCCACGCTTTCAGGTGGAGGCGGGCCGCGACATCAATTACAAGGTCTGCTACCCGCGCGCCAGCTTCGATCGCCAGTCGATTGCCTGGGATCTGAACTACTTTAAGTATTACTTTCTCCGTCTCGCGGGCGTGCCGTTTAACGAGCAGGCGCTGGAGAACGACTTCAGCCGGCTGACGAAGTGCCTGTTGAGCGCGGACCACGACTATTTCCTTTACCGGGA
>Ga0335072_10014148_pt1 | contig 11337 bp, 10 predicted proteins | sample Lox_Sample_21_FD_206725 | JGI IMG/M metagenome (GOLD analysis project Ga0335072, IMG submission 206725) | Soil microbial communities from Loxahatchee National Wildlife Refuge, Florida, United States - Lox_Sample_2.1 | ecosystem: Environmental > Terrestrial > Soil > Wetlands | place: USA...
ACGCCCGCGCGGCGCCGATTCAGCAGACTCTGGGTCAGTAGCGGCGGCGGACGCCGAAGGACCAGCCGGGGGACTGGACGAGGCGGAAGACGCAGTCGTGGGATTTGAGGCCGCACCAGGCGGGGATGTCGGCGTACGCGGCGGGATCGTCGGCCAGCACGGCGATGACCGAGCCGACGGGGACGTCGCGGATCTGCGCGGCGAGCATGATGATCGGCAGCGGGCACTTGCGCCCGAGCGCGTCGATGGTGACCAGCGGCATCGCCCCGGCAGGGACGAAGGCCGGCAGCGACGCCGCGGAAGAGGCCACCGCCAGCCGGGCCTCGTCGGTCACCGGCGAGACGAGCGGTGCCGCAGGGAGCGGCGCGGGCCAGACGTCCGCCGCCGTCGGCGCGCCAAGCAGACGGGGCTCCGGTGCAGGTGTCCGCGTTCCCCCGGCCGGCGGCGCGGACTCGGGGGCGGGGACGGAACCAGGCCGGCCTCGCGCCCCCGCGGCGTGCCGCCCAACGGGACGATCCCTGCGACCGGGCCACGGCATTCTGCTCATCCGCTGACCCTTCGTCTCATCCTCGGGCACACACATCCATAGTGCCCCCTGCCCGCCCCGATTACGCAGGCGAATACGCAAAGAAGCGGCACGGCAGCGTTCGGTGTCCGGCTTGATGGCGAACTAACCCTAACGCCGGGGGTCCCCTGCGAGCGTCAGGCGGCGCGCGATACTGTTTGCACGACACGCTGTAGAAGACCGTAGACCGGCGCCTGAGGGAGATAAACAGGCTGCCGGGCGACGTTGTTGGGAAGGCGCTCCTTTGACTCTGATTCGCCGGCAGGCCGCGCCAGGCGGGCGCGGCTCCGCCACGCGTGGCACTGGAACACCCAGCGCTGGCCCGCGTGGCACTGGCCAGCGCACGCGAGCCCCGCGCAGACGCCGGGCTAACGTCGTTCGCGTCGGCGCGCTTGCCGTTTTGCTGCTCGCCCTCGCCGGGTGCTCGCCGAATGACACCTTCACCCGTATGGGCTTCCCGAACCCGGTGACCAAGCAGGGTGCGATCACGCTGTCCCTGTGGCAGGGCTCGTGGATCGCCGGCCTGGCTGTCGGCGCGGTTGTGTGGGGCCTGATCCTGTGGGCGGTGATCTTCCATCGCAAGCGCGGTGACAAGCTTCCGCCTCAGGTGCGCTACAACATGCCGATCGAGATTCTTTACACAGTTGTGCCGTTCGTGCTCATCGCGGTGCTCTTTTACTACACCGCGAAGGACGAGAACACGATCGACGCGATCCCCGCCCACCCTCAGGTCACGGTCAACGTGGTCGGCTTCCAGTGGTCATGGCAGTTCAACTACCCGCAGTACAACGTCACCACCGACGGCTACATGTGGGGCCAGGGGCCGTTGCCGCTGCTTGAGATCCCCGAGGGCGAGACGATCGAGTTCAACCTCACCTCGCCGGACGTGATCCACTCGTTCTGGGTGCCTGAGTTCCTGTTTAAGCGGGACGTCATCCCCGGCCACCCGAACCACTTCTCGATCACCGCCACGTCCACCGGCACGTTCACCGGGCACTGCAGCGAGTTGTGCGGCCTGTACCACAGCAGGATGCTGTTCACGCTGAAAATCGTGACTCCTGCGCAGTTCCAGACATGGATCAGCCAGCAGCAGGCGATCCAGAAGACGGCTTCAGGGAGCACCTCGTGACGACCCTAGAAAACCCGGCAGCGCTCCGGGCGGCGGCCCGCGCCGCGCGCACCGAGCGCAAGGGCTCGGTGCTGGCCGGCTGGCTCTCGTCCACGGACCACAAGATCATCGGGCACATGTACCTGATCACGTCGTTCGTGTTCTTCCTGGGCGCCGGGGTCATGGCACTGCTCATCCGCATTCAGCTACTGAGCCCCACCTCGACGTTCCTGTCGGACCAGATCTACAACGAGCTGTTCACCATGCACGGCACGATCATGCTGCTGTTCTTCGCGACTCCGCTGTTCGTCGGGTTCGCGAATGAACTGGTGCCGCTGCAGATCGGCGCTCCCGACGTGGCGTTCCCGCGGCTCAACCTGCTCAGCTACTACCTGTTCGCGTTCGGCGGGCTCATCCTGTTCTCGTCGTTCCTCGCCCCCGGCGGCTCCGCGGCGTTCGGCTGGTACGCGTACTCGCCGTTGACCAGCGCGACGAACTCGCCGGGCATCGGCGCCGACCTGTGGATCATGGGCCTCGCGCTGTCCGGCTTCGGCACCATCATGGGCGGCGTCAACTTCGTCACCACGATCTTCTGCATGCGCGCGCCGGGCATGACGATGTTCCGCATGCCGATCTTCACCTGGAACGCGCTGCTCACGTCGATGCTCGTGCTGCTCGCCTTCCCGGTGCTAGCCGCCGCGCTGCTCGTGCTGGAGATCGACCGCCGCCTCGGCGCCCAGGTCTTTTCCGCCCAGTCCGGAGGCGCGGTCCTCTGGCAGAACTTGTTCTGGTTCTTCGGCCATCCCGAGGTCTATATCCTGGCGTTGCCGTTCTTCGGCATCGCCACCGAGATCCTCCCCGTGTTCAGCCGCAAGCCGCTGTTCGGCTACAAGACCCTGATCGCCGCGACGATCGCCATCGCGGGCCTGTCGATGACCGTGTGGGCGCACCACATGTTCACCACCGGCGCGGTGCTGCTGCCGTTCTTCTCGTTCATGACGCTGCTGATCGCGGTGCCAACCGGGGTGAAGTTCTTCAACTGGGCCGGCACCATGTGGCGCGGCCAGCTGAGCTTCGAGCCGCCGATGCTCTACACGATCGGCTTCCTCATCGTGTTCCTGTTCGGCGGCATCACCGGCATCATCCTGGCGTCCCCGCCGATGGACTTCGCGGTCTCCGACTCCTACTTCGTGGTAGCGCACTTCCACTACGTGCTCGCGGGCACCGTGCTGTTTGAGATGTTCGCCGGCCTCTACTTCTGGTGGCCGAAGATGACCGGCAAGATGCTCAACAACACGATGGGCAAGGTCCAGTTCTGGCTTATGTTCATCGGCTTCAACATGACGTTCCTTGTCCAGCACTGGACCGGCGTGCAGGGCCAGGTCCGGCGCACCGCGAACTACCCGTTCCTGCCGGGCGACGTCACCACGCTGAACATCATCTCTACGGTCGGTTCGTGGATCCTCGCGTTCTCTGTGCTGATGTTCATCTGGAACGTCTACATCACCACCAGGTACGGCGTGAAGGTCACCGAGGACGACCCGTGGGGCTACTGCTCCTCGCTCGAGTGGGCCACTTCCTGCCCGCCGCCCCGGCACAACTTCTACCGCATCCCGCGCATCCGCTCCGAGCGCCCCGCCTTCGAGGCGCACTACCCGCACATCGTGGCGGGCGCGGCGTCGCGCGGCTTGGTGCAGGACATCCCGCCGATCAGCGCTGCTAAGAAGAAGTAGGGGCGTGAATCTCAGATGAGAGTCGAAGGCTGGCTTTTCCTCGGCTGTGGCGTCTTCTTCATCGGCGCGGACGTCGTGTACTGGTACACGTCGTATGACCCGACGGGCACCACGGCCCTGGCCCTCGCCGTCGGCCTGGCGCTGCTCGCCGGGTTCTACATCCTGTTCACCGGCCGTCGCCTTCCGCCGCGCCCGGAGGACGACAACGACGGCGAGATCGCCCAGGGCACCGGCGAGATCGGCTTCTTCAGCCCGCACAGCTGGTGGCCGTTCTGGGTCGGCCTGGCCGGCGCGGTGACGGCCGTGGGCTTCGCGGTCGGCTGGTGGCTGTTCCTGATCGGCGTCCTCGGCGTGATCTTCTCGTCCATCGGGCTCGTCTTCGAGTACTACCGGGGTCACTTCAGCCACTAGCACCAGCGGTATCCCGAACGAATCGTGCTCCGCTTCCCGGCCAGTCATTGCCGGGAAGCGGAGCTACGTGTTATCTGGGAATCCTTTGCCGGCCGCATTGACCATGGTCGGTGGGCGGTGCCCGGGCCCTGCGTCAAATCTCCAGCGGCCCGGTCACTCGCCAGAGGTAAGGGGCCGACGGAAGAGATTCGAGCCGAGCCGCGGGCAGCGGGGCCGGGTAGCCCGATTCCATCCTGTTCCCCGGTCTGCTTCTGGCAGCAGCCCATGGCAGCCGGGGCGGGCTTATTCCAGGCCTGAACCCGCGGCCAGGCCCGCCTGGTAGGCGATGATGACCAGCTGGACCCGGTCCCGGGCGTCGAGCTTGGTCAGCAGGTGCGCCACGTGGGTCTTCGCCGTCGCGGGTGAGATGCGCAGGTGGTCGGCTATCTCCCCGTTGGACATGCCCGCCGCGACGAGGCGGAGCACCTCGCACTCCCGGTCGGTGAGCAGCTCGGTGACCTTGCCCGCGCGGTGCGCGGGCAGCGCTCCCGCGGTTGCCGCGGTGCCTCCGCTCCGCCGTGCCTCGCCGCCGAAGGCCGGCAGCCCGGGTGCCGTCGGCCCCGGCGCGCCGAGCGCGGGCGTGCGGGCGAACTCGCTGATCAGGCGCCGGGTGACGCTCGGCGCGAGTAGTGCCTCGCCCGCCGCGACGACCCGGATGGCGGTGATCAGGTCCTCGGGGACGGTGTCCTTCAGCAGGAAGCCGCTGGCCCCGGCCCGCAGCGCGCCGAACACGTACTCGTCGAGGTCGAACGTGGTGAGGATGATCACCCGGACATCCGCGGACTCGGGAGCGGAGGTGATCTGCCTGGTGGCCGCGATGCCGTCAAGGACCGGCATCCGCACGTCCATCAGGAGCACATCGGGCCTCGCCGACCGGGCGACGGCGACGGCTTCCGCCCCGTTGGCGGCCTCGCCGACGACGGCGAACCCGTCGGTGGCCGCGACGATTCCGCAGAAGCCGACCCGGACCAGGGCCTGGTCGTCCGCCACCGCCACGGAGATGGTCATCCCCGGCCGCCGCCGCTCCCCGCGACGGTGGCCGTCACGCCGTCGGTGCCTATCACGATGTCGGCCCGCGCGCAGGGGCCGGAGCTTACCGCTGCGGCCGCGAGCCATTCGCCGGGATCGGCGCCGGCCGGGCGGCCCGCAGTGCGGAGGTCGGTCGCGGGCAGCGGCAGCGCCGCCATGACCTGGAACCCGCCGTCCGGCAGCGGCCCCGCGCCGAACGTGCCGCCGCACAGGTGTACCCGTTCGCGCATGCCGATGATCCCGTGCCCCGTTCCCGGGCCAGCCACGCTGATCGACGTGAGCGTCACCGGCAGACCGCCGTCGTCGGTCACCCGGATGACCAGGTCCGCGTCCGTGTAGGCGAGACTGACGACGCACCTGGCACCGGTGCCGGCATGCCGGACAACGTTCGTGAGCGCCTCCTGCACGATCCTGTACGCCGACAGGTCCACGCCGGCCGGCGCGGGCCGTGGGTGCCCGGAAACGTTGAGCGTGACCCCTACCCCGGCGCCGCTGGTGCGCTCGATGAGTTTGTCCAGGCCGGCCAGGCCCGGTGCCGGGGTGAGCGGCGCCCGCCCGGCCTGAGCACCGTCGCCGTCCCGCGCCTGGGCGCCGCCCTCCCCAGGCCGGCCGGGGGAGGTGCCGATCCGCGCAGGGATGGGCGACACGTCCTGCTGGCGGAGCACGCCGAGCATCCGGCGCATCTCCTCAAGGGCGTCCCTGCTTGTCGCCTGAATGGCGCCGAGCGCCTCCTTGGCGCCCTCTGGGCTCGCCTCGATCACGTACTGGCCGTAGCCGGCCTGAACGGCGATGACGGACATGCTGTGCGCCACGACGTCGTGCAGTTCGCGGGCGATCCGCAGCCGCTCCTCGGCCACCGCGCTGCTCGCCGCCTGCTGCTGCAGCGTCACCGCGTACAGCCGCCGCTGCCGCACCGAGTACCCGGTCATCCAGGCGATCACGTTGGCGAGCGCGACGGGGACGAGCACGCCGGACGCCTCGCCGCGCGGACGGGCACCGCCGCCCGCGGCGGCGAGGATCACCAAGACGACGAGGATCAGGCCGAGCGCGGCGGCGCCGGTCCGTTTGCGGCCCTCGACCGTCACCGTGTACAGCACGAACGCGGCGGCGAGGAAGATCACTCCGGGTATGACGGGCGGCATCCCTGACAGCAGCACGCCAGCGATGACGAGCGCGCCGAACGCGGTGGTCGGTGCCCGGCGGCGCAGTGCCACCGGGGTGAAGACCACCGCAAGGAACAGCAGCACGAACGGGAGCTTGCCCTCGCTCATTCGCAGGTGAGATCCGAACGCGGCCGCGCCGAAGACCGCGACGAAGGCGCCCACCACGCAATCGAGGGCCATCCAGTGCACGGGCCGCATCCGCTTCGTCAGCGGCGGGCGGGGAGGACGCGGATCGGCGGGCCCCGGGTACGCCGGATACATCCCGGGCTGGCGCTCGCCGACCGGGTACGACATGTCGCGTTCTGGGCCCACACCCCTACGGTAGTCGCCCGGCGGCGTGAGCGCCTCATCCCGGGGATGTAGCCCGCGATGCTGACCGGCCCCGCTCGGGCCGCCGCGATCTCACCGTGCGGGCGGACGCGCCCTTGGGCGCCTTCTGACACCGTATGCGGCATGAGAGCATCCCCTCCCGCGGGGCAGGCCGGCGCGGTCATCGAGGCTACCGTGCTGACCAAGGTCTACCCGGGCAACGTCACCGCCCTGGACGGCCTGACCGTCGCCTTCGCGCCCGGCGTCACCGGGCTCATCGGTGCCAACGGCGCGGGCAAGTCGACCCTGATCAAGATCCTCCTCGGCCTGCTTGAGCCCACCAAGGGCATGGCGAAGGTCCTCGGCCACGACTGCGCCAAGGACGGGATGAGCATCCGGCAGGTCGTCGGCTACATGCCCGAGCACGACTGCCTGCCGACCGACATCTCGGCGGCCGAGTTCGTCACCCACATGGGCCGCATGTCCGGCCTTCCCGCGACGGCCGCCAGGGAGCGCGCCGCCGAGGCGCTGCGCCACGTCGGCCTGCACGAGGAGCGCTACCGGCAGATCGGCACCTACTCCACCGGGATGAAGCAGCGGGTGAAGCTTGCCCAGGCGCTGGCCGGCGACCCGCGGCTGCTGCTGCTCGACGAGCCGACCAACGGCCTCGACCCGGCCGGCCGCAACGCCATGCTCGAACTGATCGCGCGGATCGGCGAAGAGTTCGGCATCTCCATCGTGGTCGCCAGCCACCTGCTCGGCGAGATCGAGCGGATCTGCGACCGCCTCGTCGCGATCGAGGCGGGCAGACTGCTGCGCGCGGACACGATCGACAGCTTCACCAGGGCCAGCCAGACGCTGCTGATCGAGGTCGAGGACGGTGCCGACGCGCTGCGCCGGGAACTCGAACGCCGTGGGCTGGCCGCCCAGCCCTACCAGCGGGCCCTGCTCGTCCCTATCACCGGCGACCACACCTACGACGCGGTGCGCGACACCGTCGCCGCGCTCGGGCTGCCGCTGAGCCGCCTTGAGCAGCGCCGCCACCAGGTCGAGGAGATCTTCCGTGACGACCAGCCCGGCCAGCCAGGCCGGCTCAGCGAGATGGAGGCCGCCGATGCCGTCTGAGACCAAGCCGGCGACCGCTACCGGGGTCATCCACGATCTCGGCTACCGCCGCTACGACGGTCCCCGCCTCGGCAGGTCGCGGATCGTCGCGGCGCTCGCCTGGCACAGCTTCCGGTCCGCGTTCGGCTTCGGGCGGGGCGCGAAGGCCAAGATCGTGCCGGTGATCGCCTTCATCGCGATGTGCCTGCCCGCCGTGGTCAACGCGTTCGCCATGTCAAGGGGCAACCCGCGCGTCGTCAACTACGACACCTACACCCCGGTGCTCCGCGACTTCATCATCACCATCTTCGTCGCGGTCCAGGCACCGGAGCTGGTCAGCCGCGACCTCCGCAGCCGGGTGCTGCCGCTGTACTTCTCCCGGCCGATCAGGCCCGGCGACTACCCGCTGGCCAAGTATCTCGGGTTCACCGCCGCCTGCCTGGTGATGCTCGAGGTGCCGCTGCTCCTGCTGTACGGGGGATCGATCGCGAACGTCCACGGCGGCGCGGCCGTCTGGGCGCAGACGAGGGCACTGATCCCCGGCTTGCTCGTGGGGCTCATGTGGGCCGTGTCGGTGGCCGCGATCAGCCTCTTCCTCGCCTCGCTGACGGGCCGGCGCGCCTTCGCGACGGGCACGGTGGCGATCTTCTTCCTGCTCACCTACGTCCTCTCGCAGATCCTGCTCCAGGTCGAGAGCCAGGCCGCCATGCAGGCGGGTCCCGCCCCCGGCCCGGCGGGGGCGTTTAAGTCGGCCCCGCCGCCACCATCGCTCGCGGAGAAGGTCTCCGGCCTGTTCAGCCCGTTCACCCTCTTCGACGGCGTGCGCAGGTGGCTCGGCGGCACCAACCTCGGCGACAACGTGCCCGCGGTTGGCGCCTTCGGCGCGGTCTACGCGCTCGTCCTGATCGTTCTCGTCGGCTTGTGCCTGTACGGCCTGGCCGCCCGCTACCAGAAGGCCCGCCTGTCATGAGCACCATCGAACTGCGCAACGTCAGCCGCTGGTACGGCAACGTGGTGGCGGTCAACGACATCACGATGGACATCGGCCCCGGCGTGACCGGCCTGCTCGGCCCGAACGGCGCGGGCAAGTCCACGATCCTGCACATGATCGCCGGCTTCCTTGAACCGTCCAAGGGCACACTCACTCTCGACGGCACCCCAACGTGGAAGAACCCGGGCGTCTACCGCCGCCTCGGCCTCGTTCCCGAGCGCGATTCCGTCTACGCCTTCCTCACCGGCGCCGAGTTCGTTACCGCCACCGCCAGGCTGCATAAGCTCACCGACCCGAAGCGGTCCGCCCGGTGGGCGATCGACCTGACCGAGATGTCCCAGGCGCAGGACCGCAAGATCGCCACGTACTCCAAGGGCATGCGCCAGCGCATCAAGGTCGCCGCCGCCCTCGTCCATGACCCGGAGATCCTGCTGCTCGACGAGCCGTTCAACGGCATGGATCCCAGGCAGCGCCTGCACATGATGGACCTGCTGACCCGGCTAGGCGAGGAGGGAAGATCGGTCCTGTTCTCCTCGCACATCCTCGAAGAGGTGGAACGCCTGTCCGGCACGATCCAGGTCATGGTCGCCGGCCGCCTCGCCGCGTCCGGAGACTTCCGTGCCATCCGTCGCCTGATGACGAGCCGCCCGCACGTGTTCCACGTCAAGACCACCGACGACAGGCGCCTGGCCGCCGCCCTTGTCGGCCGCGACTACACGCACGCGGTCGAACTGACCAGCAAGGGCCTGCAGGTAAGAACGTCCGACTTCGGGGCGTTCTGCGCGCAGATCGCCGTCATCACCCGCGATGAGAACATCCGGCTGACCGAACTGCTCCCCACCGACGAGTCGCTGGAAAGCGTCTTCGGCTACCTGATCGCGAACTAGGAGCCACCCCAGCATGTTCAACCCGACAGTAGCGGCCATCACGGCCCGCGCCACGCTCGGCCGCAGGCGCGCGGTCTTCCTCGCGCTTCCCGCGGTGATCCTCATCGCGCTCACGCTGGTGCTGCGCGCGTCCCACCCGGGCGACTCGTCCTGGCCGGCTAACGTCCTCGGCGACTTCGGCTTCTCCGTACTGCTGCCGCTCACCGCGCTGATCATCGGCACCGGCGTGCTCGGCGCCGAGATCGACGACGGCAGCGTCGTGCACCTGCTGGCCACCCCGGTGCGGCGCGCCGACGTGATCATCACGAAGTTCGCGGTCGCCGCCGGGCTGACCGCGCTCTTCGCCGCGCTGCCGGAACTGATCGCCGGCCTGATCGCGCCGCACTCCGCCAAGCTGGCCTGGGCCCTGTTTGCCGGTGCCCTGGTCGGCTCGGTGGTCTACTCGGCGGTCTTCGTCCTCGCCTCGGTGGTGACCACGCGCGCGATCGCGTTCGGGCTGCTGTACGTCGCCGTCTGGGAGGGCCTGCTGTCCAACCTCGTGGGCGGCGTCAGGATCCTCTCGATCGCCCATTACTCCCTGGGCGTGGCCAACGCGATCTACCCAGACCAGAACCTCCAGGCCGGCCTGGGTCTCGGCACATCGCTGGTCCTCGCCATCGTGATCACGATCGGCGGCCTCTCCCTGGCCACCCGCCGCCTCGAGACCTTCTCGCTCACGGGCGACCCCGCGTAACGCCAGCGGTTAACACAAAAGACCGGGTAGCGGATCCGGAACGGAATCAGCTTCCCCTGCTAGCCCTCAAGGCACACCCGCCACAGGCCGGCCACGTCGGCCGGGGGAAGGTCAGCCGCGGGGGCGGGGGGTGGACAGGCGGTTGCTGGTGTCGACCCAGCGGGCGAGCAGGGCCGAGGCGGCGCCTGAGTCGACGGCGGAGGCGGCGCGGGCCAGTCCCTCCGCCAGCGTCTTGGTCAGCGCCTCGCCCGTCGCGGACGCGGTGACGGCCGGGTCGGCCGACCTGGCGGCGGCCACAGCGGCGAGGCCCTCGGCGGCGGCCATCGCGGCGGCGGCGTTAAGCAGCACGATGTCCCGGACCGGGCCGGCGTCGCCCGCCAGCACGGAGCGCACCACGGATGCGTTGTGCGCGGGGTCGCCGCCGCGCAGGTCGCTCAGCGTGGCCCGGGGCAGTCCGAGCGACGCCGGGTCGAATGAGGTCTCCGACACCACGCCGTCGGCGACCACCCAGACCGTGGACGGCCCGGTCGTGCTGAGCTCGTCGAGCCCGCCGCCGTGGAACACGAGCGCCGCGTTGCCGCGCGCCGCGTACACGCCGGCCAGCACCGGTCCCATCAGCGGGTCGGCGATCCCGACCGCGAGCGAACGCGGCCGGGCGGGGTTGGTCAGCGGGCCCAGGTAGTTGAACGCGGTGGGCACGCCGAGCTGGCTGCGGACCGGGCCCGCGTGCCGCAGCGACGGGTGATAAAGCGCCGCGAACAGGAACGCCAGGCCGATCTCCGCGAACAGCACCTCTGTCGCCGGGGCGGGCAGGTCGATCACCACGCCGAGCGCCTCGAGCACGTCCGCCGCGCCGCACGCCGAGGACGCCGCCCGGTTGCCGTGCTTGACCATCGGCACCCCGGCGGAGGCGGCCACGATCGTCGCCATCGTGGACACGTTCACCGTGAGCGCGCCGTCGCCGCCGGTGCCGACCAGGTCGGTGACCGGCCCGGAGATCGAGATCGGCGTCGCGTGCGCCAGCATCGACGCGGCGAGGCCGGACATCTCCGCGGCGGTCTCGCCCTTGGCCCGCAGCGCCACACCGAACCCGGCGATCTGCGCCGGGGTCGCGGCGCCCTCCATGATCTCGTTCATGGCCCAGGCGGTCTGCTCCGCGGTCAGCGCCTGCCTGCCGATGAGCGCGCGGATCAACGCGGGCCAGCTCGGGGTGTCCATTTTTGTTACTGAGCTGTGATGGCGGCCGCGCGTGACCGCATGAGCGC
>Ga0335072_10014149_pt1 | contig 11337 bp, 12 predicted proteins | sample Lox_Sample_21_FD_206725 | JGI IMG/M metagenome (GOLD analysis project Ga0335072, IMG submission 206725) | Soil microbial communities from Loxahatchee National Wildlife Refuge, Florida, United States - Lox_Sample_2.1 | ecosystem: Environmental > Terrestrial > Soil > Wetlands | place: USA...
AACGGCATGCACTGCCACCAGTCGCTGTGGAAGGACGGCGCGCCGCTGTTCTACGACGAGGTCGGCTACGGCGGCCTGTCGGACGTCGGCCGCTGGTACGTGGGCGGGCTGCTCAAGCACGCGCCGTCGCTGCTGGCCTTCACCAACCCGACGGTGAACTCCTACCACCGCCTGGTGCCCGGCTTCGAGGCGCCGGTCAACCTGGTGTACTCGCAGCGCAACCGGTCCGCGTGCTGCCGCATCCCGATCACGGGGGCGAACCCGAAGGCGAAGCGGATCGAGTTCCGGGTGCCCGACCCGTCGTGCAACCCGTACCTCGCGTTCTCCGCGATGCTGATGGCGGGCCTGGACGGCATCAAGAACAAGATCGAGCCGCCGGAGCCGGTGGACAAGGACCTGTACGAGCTGCCGCCGGACGAGGCCGCCTCGATCCCGCAGGTCCCTGGCTCGCTGGAGGCCGTGCTCAACACCCTCGAGGCCGACCACGCTTACCTGACCGAGGGCGGCGTGTTCACCGAGGACCTCGTCGAGACCTGGATCGACTACAAGCGGACCAAGGAGCTGGACCCGATCCGGCTCCGCCCGACCCCGCACGAGTTCGAGCTGTACTTCGACGTGTGACGGCTTAACCCGCTCTGACCTGCTGTTTCATGGTTCCGTCGTAGCGCTGTTCCGCCGTTGTTCCGTCAGGTACGCGACGAGCATCGTGTCTACGGCGGCCCGAGTCGACTCATCGCGGTCGGGCCAAATATGGCCGTACGTGTCGAGGGTGGTCTTAGCACTGGCATGACGTAGCCGGGCCTGGACTGTCTTGACATCAGCACCGGAGGCAATGAGCAGGCTGGCGAAATAGTGCCGTAGGTCGTGGTAGCGAAAGCCCGCAGGGAGGCCCTAAACCTCACTGCGGGCTTTTCGCATGGCGCGCTCGATCGCCCACGTGGACAGCTGGCCCGCGTCCTCACCCGTCAGCAGAGTTTCGTACCCGGCCGTAACAGCGACCTGGACGGAGCACTGCTCGATCAGCGACACCGGGACTGGGACCGGCGTCCTCGACGTCCTGGTCTTCAGCGTCCGGGCTGGGTACTGGACCCTGGGATAGACGACCGCCCGCAAGAAGTCGACATCCCCAACTCGGAGGCCACATGCTTCAGCCAGGAGCAGGCCGACGAAGGCGCCGAGCACTACGGCCAGGCGCAGGCGCGCAGGAAACAATTCGTAGAGCTGCCAAACCTGATCCGTCGTCGCCACGTACACCCGTTGCTCACCAACGCTTGGGGCTGTTCGTCGTGAGCACGGAGACTTGACGATCAGGGCGTCATGGATGGCATCGCCCACCGGCTGGGCAACGGCTCAAGCTTGTCTCGGGCCACCATGTGCCGCCAGGTTGTGATCCGACGATTGACCTGCGACACGTTTCGCCAGTTGACGTGCGACAGGCCTAAGTTAGGAGCTGAGATGGAAGGGAGCGGACTGCGGAACTGTCTCATCAAAACACCGGAAGTAAACCATCTGACCTGTGGCCAGGTAGCGGGGTACGGTCAGCGGCGTGACGCATCCTCTGCTGAACCCCTTGGCCGTGGAAGCCGTGGAGAAGGCCGCGACCGAGCATCGCGGGCGCGCCTGGGGCCATAGCGGGTTCACCGACTTGAACCACCGCGCGACACACTCTTGCGGCATCTTCACCGGCACACCGTTCTCCGTTTTCGCCAAGCTCGACACCTCGCCGTCCGGGGAAGAGCAGTTCGCCGCTGAGCTCAGCGGGTTCAGCCTGATCCGCTCGCGCAGCGCCGTGGCCACCCCGGTCCCGATCGGCGACGGGCTCGTACGCACAGGCGCGGGGACGCTGCTGCTGTCTGAGGCGCTCCCAGAACGGGGCGCCGCCTCGGGGCAGGCGGCAGACGCCCGGGTGCCGGGCGACTACGCGGCGATCGGGCACGCCCTGGCGGCCCTGCATCAGGTACGCGGAGAGCCATTCGGGCTGGCGGACTTCGACGGATTCTTCGGGCCGCTGCCGCAATCCAACCAGCCGGTCAGCTCGGGAGCCTGGGCCGACTTCTACGCTGAGCGGCGGGTGCTGCCGATGCTACGGCTCGCGGTGGATTCCCGATACCTCCCGGCCGAGCTTGCCAGGGGCGTGGCACAGGTCGTGCTGCGTCTTCCCGCGCTGTGCGGGCCGGACCCGGTGCCGACCCTTCTGCACGGCGACGCCCAGCAGAACAACTTCGTTAGCACTGCGGACGGCGCGGTGGCAATCGACGTCGCCCCGTACTTCGGGCACCCCGAGGCCGACCTTGCACTCGTCGACAACTACTCCCCGGTCGACCCGGCGCTGTTCCGCGCGTACGCGGAGAGCGCGCCCATCGACCCCGGGTTCGCCGAGCGGCGCGAGCTGTGGCGGCTCCACTCCTACCTCGCGGCGATCGCGTTCCACGGCGCGAACGCAATCGACTCATTCCTCCCCCGCATCGACATCGCGGTACGCCAGTACGCGTAGCCGAGCGGGAACAGCCCACGACCAGGACCCTCTAGAGTGTCGCAGGTCAGTTGGCGGATGAGTGTCGCGCATCACCCGCCGGAGGACATCCGTAGTCCGGCCGCGTCTGACGCTCTTATTTCTGTCAAGTCGTTCAGACGCCTGGATCTGTGGTGCTCGGCGTCCACCCGGAGCGGGCGCTATCGTGCGGCAGGTGACCGATCGCGAACGTTACCCGCTGCTCTTCCTCGATGTCGACGGGCCACTGCTCCCGTTCGGTGGGAGCGGGCCGAGTGAGTGGGGGGCCACGAGTGATGCTCCGCATCTATCGCGACTTCGCGTGGATGTCGGGCCTCGCCTGGCTGCGCTGCCCTGCACCCTGGTATGGGCTACGACCTGGCTCGAAGATGCGAACACCGAGATAGCGCCCCGTCTCGGGCTGCCTGCCCTTCCGGTTGTGACGTGGCCTGAGCCGACCGAGGCGCAAGAACGCGAAGATCAGTGGCTCGGTCTTTGCTGGAAGACCAGGACCGTTGTGGAGTGGGCGGCCGGGCGTCCGTTCGCGTGGGTAGACGACGAGATCACTCGAGCCGACCGAGAGTGGGTCTCGAGCAATCAGCAAGCTCCCGCCATGCTGCGTAGCGTGGACGCTACCTACGGGCTCGCCGACCGCGACTTCGCGGTCCTGGGTGCGTGGCTCGGGCAGCTGACGTAGTTCCCGGGTCCGGACGACTACCCGGTCTGCCCTAGTCGTGACCGGACGGAACCTGTGCCGGGCGTGGCCGTGAGCAGGTGCGGGAAGACTTCGCGGGCGATGTAGCGCTTGAGGCAGCGCATGATCTCGGTCTTGGTCTTGCCCTCAGCGGTGCGGCGGGCGACGTACTCCTTCGTCGGCTGGTGGCAGCCCATGCGGACCAGGGCTATGCGCCACAAAGCGCTGTTGGCCTGCCGGTCACCGCCGCGGTGTAGCCGGTGCCGGTCAGTGCGACCGGAGGACACCGGGATCGGGGCGGCGCCGCAGAGCCGGGCGAAGGACGCCTCAGAGCGGAGCCGGTCGCGGTTGTCTCCTGCGGTGACCAGTAGCTGCCCGGCGGTCTCGACCCCGACGCCGGGCAGGGCAAGGAGTTCTGGCGCGGCGGCGGTGACCAGCGGGGTGAGCTGAATGTCGAGTTCGTCGATCTCGGCCTGCAGCGCCTGCCAGCGACGGGCCAGCGCCCGAAGTGCCGTCATAACGGCCGACGCCGGGTCGGACACCGAGCCAGGACGCGGGGCGGCGCACGCGCGGATCCGCTGCTTGGAGGTGAGCTTGCGCAGCGAGGCCCGGACAGGCTCGGGCGCGGTCAGGACCAGGGCGTCGAGCTGGGCCCCGGCCTGGATGCGGGCCTTCATCGCACCGCGTCGGGCGACCCGCAGCACCCGGATCATCTCGACCTGGGCGTCGCGGGACTTCGGGGTGCCGGTGGCGCGTCCGGACTGAACAGCACGGGCCGCAGACTCAGCATCCAGAGGATCGGACTTGCCGTTGCGGCGGCGGCCAGCCCGGTCCGGGCAGTCGACCTCGACCACCGTCAGCCCGTAGTCGGCCAGAAACCGCAGCAGCCCGGCACCGAAGCTGCCCGTGCCTTCCATCCCGACCTTGTCCACCAGGCCAAACGACTCAGCCCACATCGCCAGCTTCGCATAGCCGCGAGTCGTGGCCGGGAAGCTCGCCGTCTCCAGCAGGCGCCCCGCCGGGTCGAGCACCGCTGCCACATGCACGTCGGTGTGAGTGTCCACGCCGACCGTCACCATCATCTCGCCGTCCACCTGGCTCCTTTGCCGCTCGTAGTGCAAATCGAGGATTGACCGGATGGCGGCAGCGACGGACAGCACAGGGACGAGGGACCAACCCAGGCTCTTATCAGGTCACCACACCGCACCCACCCGGGCACAGCAGCGGTCCCGGACCGGCCGGACGACGGATCAGATTCAAGGCACGTAGCCGGTGAGAACTAGAGTCAGCCCAGTCAACCCGGGACCACCGTCTAACAGAATCCCTGTGAGAACTTCCTGTACAGGTTCAAGGCGGCCCCAGGGGCCGCTCGCGCCGCCGACGCGGCGCCCAGGCCGGCACTCTGCTAACGCGGCGCGCCGGCCGGGCCAACGCCGGTCGGCTGGCGCGAAAGGCGGATTCCGGGGGCCGCTGAAGACCAGGCAGTCACAAGGCCGCGGCGGATTTGACACGGGGCCTCCTCGCGGCGACCCTCATCGGGCAATCGCGGGCAGGCAGAAACCAGCCCGATCCGCGGACAAGCGTACGGGCCGCCGCCCCCGTGTAAAATCCGCCGCTCCGTCCGCGCGGAGCTGCGGCAAGCGTGTTCACTGGCGTTTAAGGTTGTGAATATTAAAAAAATAGGGAATTGCTATGCTGCAAAGCGGTAAGATAAGCACTGATAGCATGCTGATCATTATCGCAACGAATAGTCATATCTGACAGGCTGGAAACAGTGCCGCCGATGGCGAAGAGTGGATCACTTCCTGCGTAAAAAGTATTTGGCATCACCTGAAGTCGGTATATGAATTGCAAACCCATAGTAGACGCGTCACGGTATCGACGAGCCCGTTCTTTATCAACCAACCGCCTCGCAAGCGAAGCAGCGCAGATCATTGCTTCGGTGTAACTAGCGGTAGAAATACCTGGCCGTCGGCCATCTTGCGAATAACCGCCGATCAAATCCGGTTCAGATGCCGATTGTCTAATCTGGAACTGTAGTAGCCAATCCGTCATCTCATATACGAATTCAGTAGGTGCTGCGGAATAAGAGGACGTCGGTACTTGCATTCTAGCTGACCAACTTGCGTATGCCGTCCAAGCCATAATTTGCCATGACGCAAAGGCAGTCGTCGGATTTCGTCTGAATCGAAGTCGATACCAAGGAAGGGCTGCAATCATCGCGCGGTGGCATTCCTCCGAGCCCGACTGTACCTCGATCGCTAGGGCCAGAAGTGCCTCACCTGGATAGTAGTCCTGGCTGCTAGCGTCGTCGGTCACAGAAACACTGTCCGTCCTGCATCGAAACGAGCCGTCGGGACGTTGCCAGGACAAAATTTCATGAATGAGGCGGCTTTTCTCTGCGCTATAGAAAGTTGCTAGCGATTTGCTCTGTAGAGCAGCAAGCATTAGTGCAAGTGTTCCTAGTTTTCCTCGAACTGGCAATCCCTGCTTTGGCAAATCTGCAATGAAAAAATTTCCGGCATCTACGACTGCGCGATCAAGCAAGGCGTCAACCGTCATGCTAGCGCTCTTACAAAGACGGTTTCTTTGTTCCGGGTTCCCTGTCATTTCTGCAGCTCGACCGAGAACGTATGCGCATCCTGCCTGGCGAACCAAGTTTCCCGGGCCAGCCTTTACCAAGCCTTTGATTAGATGATATTTGTATAGAAAGTAACCATCAGATGCCTGAACGGTTAGAAGGCGATTTATAGCGAGGATAACCCTTTTACGAACCGTTGTTACCGCGGGTTCTTCCTGACTCACGAGTAGGTGTTAGTTGTCGTCATCGTCATCGTCATCGTCATCGTCATCGTCATCGTCGTCATCGCCGCCTTGAGGAATCGCCTCGAGGTCTAGAGTTAGCGCACCTACGTTGCCGCCAATAGTGAGATTGCGATCTCCGTCTACAGTGCTATTACCTCCGATAAAATAGCCACTACCGTGCCATCGACCATCAGTGGACGCGCGGACATGATCACCGTCGTTTTCGTCCGCCTGCCATATCCAGAAGACAGTGCCTCCTGCATCTGCTATTTCTATATGATGGCCGGCGAAGTCCCCTTCCGCAGGTGCCCACGGAATCCACATGTCATGCACCCAGGGCTTTCCTGGATCGACTTGGATACTTTTACCGTTACCACCGGTGTCGCCCGGATTCTCTATATTCCGGATGAAGATTGTCGTGCTAGAAGCATTTCGGCACATTTTAATATTTGTCACGCCCATAAGTGAGCTCCTTGCTAGACCGAGCAAAACTCGTCCATGATAGAACAAGGTTGAACCTAATCGTGCTGCCCTACCGCTCCAAACTAATACTTCCTCATAAACATCGAGTCGTCAAGACCAACTTTTACCATTGGCATAGAGAAGGGTAGTTCGTTACCCTAACAAAGAATCATGATGCAGATTGTCCCGTGCTACAGTCCGCAACGAAATCACGGAGAAGCTTCGGGTACGAGTTCACTGATCGGTCGAAGCGCAGTTAGGCGACGGCCCTATTTCCGTGAGTGACCGTGAGGCCCTGCGGTTCGCCGCCTGACCGTGCGCAACGGGTACACCATGAAGGAGCACGTTGCTGGCGAGCACCGAAGTGTAGCAGCCGGGCCGAGGTCCGTCTCTGTTCCGGCAGACGCCGATCAGCAACGGCAAACGACGCGAGCCGACGAGCAGTGAAATCGCAGGTCAGATTACATACCCGCAGGTATAGCGACCGCCGTCGGAAGTTCGAGCTGTACTTCGACTCGCCCGACGCTTAAGTCATGCTGGCCGAGATCCAGTCAAGCTGGAAGCCGCCGCTGTCACCGGCCTGGCCGAGGCCGAGCAGCCGAGGGATCCGCTGAGCCCGACGCACAGTAGACGCGCCAGCTCGTATCGTCGGCGGCCACTAATCGACCTAGGTAAGATAAGGGCATGGCTGGTCCGCCGAGGGTTACGAACCCGCTCCTCGACGTCCTCGAGGTCTTCATCGGCACCCTACACAGCGATGCCGACCTGCACGGCTGGGCGATCATGAAGACGACGAAGCGGTCTGGGCCGACCGTATACGGAGTACTTGACCGGCTTGAGGACATCGGTTGGATCACGGGGGAGTGGGAAATCCGAAACCCAGATCCCAGCAAGCCCCGCCGCCGGTTCTACCGGCTCACCCCAACAGGCCTGGCTGGTGCAACAGAGTTGCTGCGTGAGCGTCGCCCGCAATCGCTAAGGCCCGGCCGTCACGCCCAAGCCGGTCACGGACTTCCGAGCTGGCGCGATGGACTACCGCAGGGCGGTATTGCATGATCGCCGCTCTGATCAGCGTTGTCCTCGGACTGCTCGTGAACGAGTGTTGCGACGTTTCCCCCTGGTGCGCCGACAAGCTGGTCCAATGGTCGGCCTACCGGCGCTATATAGACCCGGTGCGCGCGGCTGAGAGGGCTGAGGAACTGGCCGCGCTCATCAAGGCCAGGCCCGGCAAGCTCCTGAAGCTATTCTCCGCCGTGGGCTTCGCAAGCAGTGCGATCCTCGTCGTATGCAGGCGGGAACTAGACCATCACCGCACACCACAGGAGCGGCAACTCAGAACGGGAGACAATGCCACGCTTCCATCGTGGGCCAGCCTGTTCCCAAGCGGGCGGAAGGTCTACTACGAAGGGAGCGACCCGGACGGCTTCCTAGCGCAGATTCAGGCTGAGTTCGGCTTCAACCCCGCGCGAGACCCCGGCTGGGCAGTTCTGCTGAACGACGACGACGAAGAGGAAGCCCCCTTTTTCTCCTACGGCTTTCACTGCCCAGCCGAGCACCTCGATGCCATCTACGGAAATGACAGGTTCCCGATGGGATCATGACCTCGCCGTGCGAGGCGACCGAACTACGGCGCAGTCAAGCCAAGGGTCAGCCCGCCGGGGCACATCGGGGGCACATCAGCGCGAGAACCGCCCGGAACCGCTGAGAACTGGTGAGATCTAAACAGCAGGTCAGACGGCATACCGAGTGTATCCACCGAGGTCAGACATACCCCGGCACTAGACCCGGCCTACAGGCCGAGTCGCCCCGATCTTGACGCTTAAGTGTCATCCGGCCTTCTCGTACCAGTCCCCGATCCTGGTGGCGTGACGCGCCGGGCACTCAACCCGCGTGAACGCTTGGTTCAGGGTGGGGGCTCACTACGCTGTGAAGATGAGCGACAAGGAGTTGCAGATCAACAAGGATCTGCTGACCAACGAAGACGGGCGCACACTAGCGGCGACCTTCATGCAGCTCGGCGTGGCGGAATGGCAGGTGCGAGCTGCATGGGCAGACCGGACGAGATTCCGGGCCGCCGCGAACCTGCCCTTGGACACACCCGAAGCCTGCGGCTGGTCAGTGCCCAAGGGGTGAGGAGTCGAACGGCAGCAGCCTCCACCTGTTCCGTCTCTGTTCCGGCCTGTCGCCGGTAGTGGCAGGCTCGGACGATGTATTGGTGGTGGCGTCGCCATCGTGACCAGTCCAGCTGGATTCGGGGTGCGGGTGGCTGCTGGTGCAGTCCGGTGATGAGGCGGCGGATCTCGTTGCGGGTCAGCGGGATCAGCTGGTCCTGGCCGGCGGGATCGCCGTCGTGCTGGCTGGCGGCCAGGACGGACAAGAATGCGCAAGCGAGCAAGGCCAAGATGGTCCACCGGTGCCAGGATGTCCAGCTGCGGACCTGGTGTTCGTCCAGCGCGGCGAGTTCCTTGCCGGCAGCGAAACCGTCCTCGATTTTCCACCGGGATCCGGCGACCTTCACCAGCTGGGCCAGCGGTACCGGGCCGGGGGCGCGGGCGCGGTAGAAGGCGTACTCGCCGTCGGCGATGCTACGGCGGATCAGCAGCCAGTGCGGGCCGTCGCCCTCGGTCACCGCCGGGTCGGCGGCGTCAATCAGGGCCCAGTCATACCAGCGGGGACCCTTGGCGCCGGTCCCGGCGGACATCCGCTGCCAGGCCCGGGCCGGCAGCCTCCGGGCCAGCTCGATCGCGGTGCGCGCGCCGATCCCGGTGATAATCAGGTGACGCTTGGGGATGGCCAGCACGTAGCCGAGCCCACGGCGGGCCAGTTCCGCGCGCAGCGCCGGGTCCTGGCCGCAGACCTCATCGGCGGTCACCCATGTCGCAGGGGTCCCGGCGTCCAGCGCCCGGGTGATCATCTGCCTGGCCAGCGCGGGCCTGGTGGCGAACGCGGCGTCTTCCGGGACCCCGGCTGCCCGGCACCGGGCCGGATCAGACGTCCAGGACCGGGGCAAGTACAACGCCCGGTCGAGGAACGCGGACCCGGCCCGGGCGGCATACGCCAGGTACACCGCGACCTGGGCGTTCTCGGTCCGCCCCGCGGTCCCGGTGTACTGCCGCTGCACGCCCACCGTGGCGGTGCCCTTCTTAAGATCGCCGGTTTCATCCACCACCAGGACCGCGCCAGGATCGGCGAAGTGCTCCAGCACGTAGCCGCGCAGGTCATCCCGCATCCCGGCCTCATCCCAGACCGCGGCCGACAGCAGCCGCTGCATCCCGCGCGGGCAGCCTTCCCCGGCATGCTCGGCAATCGTCCAGCAGTTCACCCGCGGCAGCCCCGCCAGCAGGCCGCGGACGAACGCCGCCATCCGCCTGCGCGGCTCCACACGGGCGAACCGTCCGCCCACCCGAAGCATCAGCTCATCAAATTCCCGCCGCCAGCGATCCAGGTCTACGCTGAGGCCAGCGGCCATCGCACGATCTTCTGTTGTCCACACACCTTCGGATCATCGGGCGGTGGCCGTGCCACGTCCACAGCCCCTACCGGCACGATCACAAAGTGTCGCTGGAGGATTAAGCGTCAGAGGGTGCAGCAGCAAAGTGCAGCAACCGCACTGACCAACACCGACGTTCATGACCCTGATTCGGCTCGCTGACCAGCCACAATGACCCGCATAGACCTGCCTGCCACTAGTTCGCATCGAGGTGGTCGCTCAGCTGCGCCTTGATCCGCCTGCTCTGCGGTCAGAGCTGGGAGTCTGCTCGGAGGAGGGCATGCTCGGGGGCGTCCGATCGTCTGTGTCAACGATCTTGGACGCTTCTCCGAGTAGTTTAGCTGGTGCGTTCGATACCAGCCGCGACCAGGGAGTTGTTGGTTTTCGGGACTCTGAGGGTCGGTGTAGGTCGGGATCCTTGCTCAATGATGACCGAGTCCACGATGGCCTTCGTCGACTCATCCTTGTCCGGCCACAGGTGACCGTACATGTCCAGCGTGGTCCTGGCGGACCCGTGCCGCGGCCGCGCCTGGACAGTCTTCACATCGGCCCCGTTGGCGATGAGCAGGCTCGCGAGGTAGTGCCGCAGGTCGTGTGATACCGGAATCCTTCGGGCAGGCCCGGAGTGCTGTCACCGCTGCCGCAGGCAGCGCACCTGAAAGGCCTGCCCGGCTGAACCTGGGTCTTATCGCATTGCGAGCACTTCCGGACCTTTGCCCGCGCGGAGCGTACTGCGCGCTCGAGCGCCCACGGACTCAACTGGCCGCTGTCGAGCCCGGTCAGCACCGTTTCGGCTGGCCACTCCCCCACGTGCGCGGGGCCCGGACGGCCCGCTCCCGCCTGACGCTAACTCACCGGTTCCCGGGCTGGCCAGGTGGTAGACCACGTGCGGCTTGAGAGGGCTGCTGTCGGGAATGCGGGGATGCCCGAAGCGTGTGGCCTCGGTCATGCCAATGCGGCGCATCACCGCCTGGGACGGCGTGTTGAGCACGGAGGTCATCGACCATAGCTCCGCCAGGCCCGCCCCGGTGAAGGCCACATCGCGGGCGGCGAGCGCAGCCTCGGTCGCGTAGCCCCGGTGCCAGGCATGCCTGGCAAGCCGCCAGCCGATCTCGGTGCCGCCAGCGCCCGGCACGTCCTCCGGCATCGGCGCGAGCCCGGTGAAGCCGATGAACTGCCCGGCCTCCCTGACCTCAAGCGCCCACAGCCCGTAGCCGTGTGCCTCGAACCCCGCCTCGATCCGGTCGACGAGCGCGTCGCTCTCAGCTCTCGTCAGCGTCGAGGGGAAGAACACCAGTGTCTGCGGGTCCCCGTTCAGCTCGGCGAACGGCTCCCGGTCCGCCTTCTGCCACCGCCGCAGCACCAGTCGCTTCGTCTCGATGATGTCGAACTTCG
>Ga0335072_10014150_pt1 | contig 11337 bp, 13 predicted proteins | sample Lox_Sample_21_FD_206725 | JGI IMG/M metagenome (GOLD analysis project Ga0335072, IMG submission 206725) | Soil microbial communities from Loxahatchee National Wildlife Refuge, Florida, United States - Lox_Sample_2.1 | ecosystem: Environmental > Terrestrial > Soil > Wetlands | place: USA...
CCCCGCAGCGGGGAGCGCGACGTTCGCCAGCATCTGTACAGGTACAACCGTACCCGCTTTGCGCCCCCGATGCCTACGCTGATCCCATCGTGCCGAGCCAGATTCCGCGCAGCCGGCCCACATCGGACATCCGGCGCTCGGCGAGGCGATCCGCGGCCACCGACGGGGGCACCCCGTCGGAGTCCGCGATCGACAGCACCTTCGCGGTGGTGACGAAGATCTGCTCGGTGGCGGCCCGGGCCCGATCGAAGCTGAACCCGCTCAGCTCGTCGGCGACCTGGATGACGCCGCCCGCGTTGACCACGTAGTCCGGCGCGTAGATGACGCCCCGGTCAGCGAGCAGTTTCTCGACGCCGTGGTGGGCGAGCTGGTTGTTCGCCCCGCCGCATACGATGCGCGCGGTCAGCCCGCTGGCGACCTGTTCGGTCAGGGTGCCGCCCAGCGCGCACGGCGCCAGGATGTCCGGGTCCGCGGCCAGGAGCCCCTCGATGCCGGGGACGACCCGGACTTCCGGATGGCGGGCCCGGACGGCCTCGGTGGCCTCGGTGCTCACGTCGCAGATGACCACGCTGGCCTCGGCCTCGACGAGGTGATCGACCAGCCGGTGACCGACCTTTCCGACCCCTTCCACGCCCACGGTCCGCCCGCGCAGGCTGGGGCTGCCCCAGGCGTGCCCGGCCGCCGCCTGCATCCCGTACAGGACGCCCAGGGCGGTCAGCACCGAGGAGTCCCCCGCGCCGCCGTGGGCGGTCGTGCGGCCCGTCACGTAGCGGCATTCGCGGGCGATGATGTCCATGTCCTCGCTGCGGGTGCCTACATCGCACGCGGTGATGTAGCGGCCGCCGAGGGAGGTGACGAAGCGGCCGTAGGCGCGCAGCAGCGCCTCGGTCTTCATCTGGGCGGGGTCACCGATGATGACCGCTTTCCCGCCGCCGTGGTCCAGGCCCGCCAGCGCGTTCTTGTACGCCATGGCCTTGGACAGCCGCAGCACGTCCGCGAGGGCCTCGCCTTCGCCGGCGTACGGGTAGAACCGGGTCCCGCCCAGCCCCGGGCCGAGCGCGGTGGAGTAGATGGCGATGATCGCCCGCAGGCCAGTAGGGGTGTCCTGGCAGAAGACGACCTGCTCGTGGTCCGCCTCGCCGGCGGAGCCGTTGTCCCTGTGGGACGTCGCGAACACGTTGGTCACGGTGGCGACTCTCCTCATCTCGTCCCGAGTCCTCATTGAACCGGGATCGGGAACAAGCGTATTGCCTGCGCGCGGCCGTCCGGGCGGAGGAGCCGGATGCTTTCCGTACTGGCTGGTAACTCACAGTATTGATGATCTCGTTACCTTGAGTGCCGTCTTTGCGGCGTTCCGGTATGTCACGATACGACAGTGATGTCTTACGCCGCGTATCTCCGCATCTATGAGCCAGTCGCGGTGTTCCGCGAGCCCGAGCGGTCCAGGTGGGCGGCCTACGCGGCCTCGCCAGCCCGGCCGGGGCGGCGCGACGCGCTCGCCGCCGAACAGGCCGAGGCCCTGTACCGGGTGATCGTGGCGGCCCGGATCGTGGTGCCCGACCAGGAGAGCCAGCACGCCAATGTCCGCCGCGCCGAGGGCGCGCGTTCGCGGAATACGAGACGGCGAACTGAGCACCGGGCCGAGCGGGCGGATAGTTCCCGGACACTATTTCCGAAACCGGTGTGATGCGACGATAAGTATCGTTAGACTCACCGTGAGTGACAGCAACCGGCGGAGCAACTGGGCATCCCGGTACGAAACTTTGCGCCTGGTGGTCGACGCGTCACGGCTGGTGATGGCAATATGGTCCCTGTCGGCCATATAGGACATCCCCGACAAGCTCCCCACGGAGCACTGCTCCCCATGGAGCACCAGGCATACAACAGATGCAGGATCGCAACACTGGTCCAGGAGGAGAGGCCACACACATGTCCGCACGTACACCAGAGGCCGAGCCACTGTTGACGCCCGCGGAGGTCGCCACGATGTTCCGTGTCGATCCCAAGACCGTCACACGGTGGGCGAAGGCCGGGAAACTGACCTCAATCCGCACGCTGGGGGGACACCGGCGCTACCGGGAGACCGAGGTTCGTGCCCTGCTCGCGGGTATTCCGCAGCAGCGCTCCGAGTGAGCTCCTGCCGTCTTCACGCGGCAGGAGCTCCGTGGATGCGGCAGCACTCGATCAATGGAATGGGGGGTCGGCCCCGGTGCGGCGCGCCACATCGACAGAGTTGCCCGGCAGGGCAGATCTGGACGGCATGCTTCCGGGGCCGGTCCGCTGTCGGGGGCGGGTCGCACGATGCGTGATCCAGAACTGGCCGCACATGCTCAGCGCGCCTGTGATGCGCCTGCGGCGCTACCGCTACTGATATCGCCCGTGCCTGCCCGGCCGCCACGGCGCGCTTGCAATCTCGTTGGTTAAGGCAGGTTCACAGCTGTGTCCTAGCGTCCATTAAGGTTCAAACGGCATGATCGTCTCTGACAGGGCTGAGGGTTTCTCGCCCTTTCGCGTCTGGGCTCGGGGTGGCCAGGCCCCGCTCCGAGCCCAGGCCACCCTCTTGCCGCGGCGGCGCTGATCTCCTGCCGCGTCCCAGACTGGTTCCGGATGCGGGAGATCCCCGGGCCGTGCTTCGTCGGCGGTACGTGGTGCCAGGCGGCGGCCAGGGTGGACAGCCGCACGCCGACGGCGGCGCTCAGGGCGAGCCCGAACCAGAACTTCCCCCAGCGGGCGACCACTGCCGTCGACAGGCCGAGGCAGATGCCGACGACGAAACCTGAGCCCAGAACGACGCCCAGGTGTGACCGGGCCCGGGTGAACGCCGGCCGGATCCGCGGGCGTCCGGGCGGGCTGATCGCGTATGCGGACACGGCGTTCAAGCAGAAGGCCGCCGCGGTGATCGCGGCGATGCCGAGCACGATCGGGATCGCGACCGCCGGTCCGGTCAGGACATGAAACCCCTTGTCGTGCCGGGGACAGGTGAAGCTTCAGGTCGTACATGGCGGCCCAGATCCACATCGCGGGCAGCACCTGGATAGCGGTACCACTGCCGCCGCCGGTCCAGCGCGATCACGAACAAGCCGTCCGCCTCGGCGCGGCGCAACCGGGCAGCCGCGGCCGGCGACCCCAGGACGGCCGCGCACAGCGGGCCCGAGAGCCGGCCGAGCACCGCCGTGCGCCGCAGGAACCGCTGAACGGCCTCCGGCTGCCCGGCCAGGACCTCCCGGTACAGGTAATCGGCCACGTCCCGGTCATCACCGGCGATGGCCCGGGCCCGGCCGCGGTCCTGCCGCTCCATCAGGGCGGCCAGGCACAAGCCAGCCGGCCAGCCCTCGGTCCGCCCGGCCACCGCCGCCGCCAGCAACGCGACCAGGACCGCGGGATCATCATCGAACCTGCCCACGCACACCCACGCCACCCGGCGAGTCTCGGCCGCCGCCCACTCCGCCAGGAACACCGACTTGCCGTAACCCGCCGGCGCCGTCACCGCGACCAGACGGCAACCGCTCGACCGGGCGGTCTCGATAAGACCGCCCCGGCTCACCGCGCCCGGGCCGGGCGGCGGGACGCGCAACCGGGCGTCCAGCAGCGGCCGGCCCAGCCCCGGAACCGGCAAACCCGCTTGGTGAAGGCCCGCGTCCACGCCCGGACCTTCACCTGCTCGTACATCAAGCCCACGCCCCGCCGCGGTATATACAGGCATCGCGTCCTCCCGCCAGGACACCTCCACGCACATCCCGGCCCCGGCGGTCACCAGCTGCCGTCCGCCGCCGCGACCGCCGCCGATCCGTGCCTGCCGACCCCCCATGATCCTCATCACGGCAGCCGGCCGCATACCCCACCGTGGGCTATTTGCCGGAAACGCCCGTAGACATAGCCCGGTCCGCTAACGACTGACCTGGGCCGCCCCACTCTTGAAGCTGACTTTCCTCCTCGACTGGTTCTCGTTCCAGGATCGGCTCATCTCCGGTGCGGTACTTCTCGGCGTTGAACAACATGAGGTGGCCGCACGCGGTGCATTCGATCCGGATGGCGAAGGTCAGATGATAATCGTCATCTCCGCCGAGGGGGAGATCGTCACTGTCAAGGGGAGGCCCGCCATCGAGCCAGAACGCGGGAAACCGCCCTATGCCGAGCGTGTCCGCCGAGCCGCAGATGGGACAAGCCCTCAAGCCGAGCTGCTGAAGTGCCAGCGAGACTTCGGTGATGAAACTCTGACGCCATCGCATGCGCCGCTATACCTCGATCCCGCCCGTGCCGAGGCCACACGCCGAAGCCAGTGCGCCAATACGCCAAGCTCCGCGCGAAGCAGGTGCAGCGTTGTCAGGCATGGCTATCTTCTCGCCTGATCAAAACCTGGGGCCCAGAACTCACGGGCGGCCGTTCCCCCGGCGGCCGCAGCGGTCCCGGTCGCTGCCGCCTCGCTCGTCCGGCACAGCCGGTAGCCGGGGCTGGCGACGTTGAAGACGGGGCAGGCTCTGGACCCTCGTTTCATCGTGCCGCGCCTCCTTTTCGCTTGAGGAGACCATACAGCTTGTCAAGTCCCTGTCAATATGTCTGACCACAGCCGGACCGGACGCAGGCGGCCCGTGTGTCGACCAGCGCGACCACGCGAGATTTACTGGTCTTGCATGCCCGTAGATTCCCGGCGCTGGGAGAAACCGATGCCCCCCTCACCACCAGGCTCGCGTGTGCAGCGGCGCGTGGCCCGCACCAAGGCGGCGATCGAGGACGCGTTTGTCCAGCTGGTCCTCGAGCGGGGGTATGAGCGGGTCTCCGTGGAAGACATCACCGACCGGGCCGACCTGGCCCGGGCCACCTTCTATGCCCACTATCCGAACAAGGAGGCCGTGCAGTTCTCGGTCTTCAACCGGCTCACCGAGGACCTGGTACAGCGGATCGCCGGCCAGGGCGGGCCGCCAGGCGCGGTCCACCGGGACGTCATCTCGGCCGCGTACAAACAGGCGGCCGACATGCCCGACCTGTACCGGGCCTGCCTGAGCGACGCCCGGACCCGCCAGGCCCACCTGTCCACCCTGAGCCGGTACGCCGAGCAGAACTTCCGTGACCGGCTCACCGCCCTTGGCAACCAGCCGCGCGTCCCCGTTCCGGTGATGGCACGAGCCTTTGTCGGGGCACACGTCGCCATCTTGGAAGCCTGGCTGGCCGGCGAGCTCGACGGTGACGTGGAAGAGCTCGCTAACCTGGCCCTCGACCTCCTCATCTGCGGCACAGCCTGGGCGCACGGCTTCCGCCTCGACGAGCTCGGATACTCACCCGGCCTCCCGGCAGATGCCCGCCCGCCCGCGTTACCCGCTGAATCCCGATGCGGCCGGCCAACCAGCGGATGAAGGTTCCGCCCACGCCGAATTGGCTCAGCGTCACGATCGCTGTCCCCCCTGCCCACTGCACCGGGTAGGCGTCAGACATGGCGGCGACCTGGGCAGGTGCTAGCAATGTGACGTCAGATTAGCTCAAGCTGCCTGGCCCGGCGGACGGCCTCGCTGCGGTGGGTGGCCGCCAGCTTGCGGTAAATGTGAGTGAGGTGCGTTTTGACGGTATTGGTGGTGATGTGCATTTCGCGGGCGATCTGAGGGCTGGTCAGCAAGCCTGAGACGTGCCGCAGCACCTCCCGCTCACGTTCGCTGAGCGACTCGACCACCACGACTGGGGCCTGATCCAGGATCTGCGGCGGAGCCGGAGGATGGTCGTGGCGCAGGACGGGTTCTAGCAGGCGCCGGTGAGCGTGGGCTAGGTCGGGGTCCCGCCGTAGCGCGGGCCGAATCCAGGCACGTTCCATGACGAACGGCAGCCTGAGCTGCTCCCGTTCAGCGAGCCGCAGCGCGGACGCGAGGCACCGGTGACCCCGTGCGGGGTCGCCGGTGCCGTAGCTGAGCCGGGCGTCGGCCAGCAGCGCTTGCAGGCGGACCCGTTCGGGCACCGCGCCACGGGCCGCGAGCGCGGGTTCCAGCGCTCGCCGTGCGCTCGTGGTGTCTCCGGCAGCTACCCACGCGTGCGCGAGCGTAGCCGCCGCTTCCAGCGAGCTGTCGCTGCCGGCTCGCTTGGCTGCGGCGAGCGCTGCCTCGATGTCACCGGCCGCCAGGCAGGCCCGGGACTCGGCCAGGCTCAGCCTGTGGTCAAGCCACGCCGGAACCGGCCATCCCGATCGTGCCCTGGCCACGAACCGAGCGGCCGCTTCGGGGTGTCCCGCCGCCAGGGCACTGTGCGCGGCGGCCAGGTAGGCGACCGCGCCGATCAGCTTGTCCGGGTTAACGCCGAGGGCGGCGTCCACCTGCCTGAGCCGGCTGTGCGCCTGGCGCAACTCGTTGTGCTCCAGGTGCACCCAGGCGAGCGCGGCGAGTGCCGCTGGGTTCGGGCGCTGGAGGCCTGGCCACTGCTCGTCGGCGGCAGGGGCCGCTGTCGCCTGGGTGGCCAGCTCTGCGGCGCGGCTCAGCCGGCCGCGCAAAGCTTCCACCAGGGCCAGATGCCCGAGGCAGCCGGCTCGTTCGTTCTCCGTGCCCGAAGTGGTTGCGGCGGCTGCCGCCGAGTCGAAGGCACGGGCTGCCTCATCGAGATGCCCGGCCCACAGCTCGACAGCCCCGCGACCCGACAGCAGCTGGGCGCCGATTTGCCGGTGCCGCGCAATCCTTTCGTCCGGGACCCTGTTGACCAGTACCTCTGCACGGGTAGCGGCGGCCGCGGCCGCCCCGGGGTCTCCAGTGCGAAGTGAAGCGGCGAGGCGGACCATCGCAGCGGCCAGCTGGCCCGCGGCTTGCTGGCCGGCGGGCAGGCGCTCAAGGATGCCTTCCGCGGCATCCAGCGCTGCGATACTGGATTCCGGGCGGCCCGTGGACAACGCGGCCGCGGCGGAGACTAGGTACGGCTCAGGCTCGGTCCAGGCTTGGCCGTGCGGCATGCTCGCGAACTCCTCGGCCAGGGACGGGCTGCCCGGTGGTTCGAGGATCTCGCTGATCGCCAGCCCGTCGATGACCATGCGGGCGGCGAGCGGCCAGTCGCCGGCCTGGGCGGCGTGCCGTACCGCGTCCGCCAGCTGCCCGCTCCGCTGGTACCACCGGGCAGCTCGGCGATGTAGCGGGGCTATCCGGTCTGGGTGCTCGCGCCTGAGCTTCAGGCGCAGCATCTCCGCGAACAACGTGTGGTAGCGGTACCAGCCGCGCCCGTCCGGCTGGACAAATGCGTTCGCGTGCGCCAAAGCCGACAGGATTGCGCCGGCCTGCTCATCGCCGGAGACTTCGCGGGCGGATTCGGCGCTGACGTGCTCCAGGATGGACGTGCTGAGCAGAACGTCCCGGACCCGCGCCGGCTGGGTGCTGAGGACCTCCTCCACCAGGTAGCCGGTCACGGCACTATCCTCTGCGGCCAGCTCGGTGACGAATTGCCCAGGGTCGGGATGGGTGTCCATGGAGATCGCCGCCAGGCGCAGGCCGGCTGCCCAGCCCTCGGTCTGCCGGGTGAGGCACTCCAGCGAGTCTGCCGGCAGCGTGCAGTCGTGCTGGGCCATCAGCTGGCCGGCTTCAGCGACGCTGAAAGCCAGGTCGCTGCGCCCGATCTCGGTCAGCTGGCCGGCCAGCCGGTAACGGTGCAGCCGCAGCGGCGGATCCATCTGCGAGGACACAACCAGGCGCAGCCCAGGTCCCGCGTTGCGCAGGATGAAATCAAGTCCAGCCAGCACTTGGGGGCTGGTCAGCAGATGGAGGTCGTCGAGGACGAGTGTCACCGGCGGGTTCTGGGCCGCCAGCGCCGACGCAAGCCGGACCAGGAACACATGACCGGCCGCCCGCCCCCGCGCGGTCGGCAGCAACGCCTTGGGCACAGCGACGCCGGCCCGGCGCAGTGCCGCGACGGCATGGGACCAGAAGACCCCCGGCCGGTTGTCGTAGCGGTCCAGGCCGACCCAGGCAACAGCTCCGGGTTCCGCCGCCGCCCACAACGCCAGGGCCGTCGTTTTACCCGCGCCAGGAGGGCCGGTCACGACAGTTAGCGGGCACGACCGGGCGATCAGCTCGGTGATCCGCGGGCGCGGCACGGCCCAGCCGGGCACCGCTGGCGCGGTGATCTTAGCGGCCAAGACCGGATGACCGGCCGAAACCGCCGGCCCTCTGGCACGGGCACCTGCCTGCTTGGCGACATGAACCGCCATCGGACCTCCCCGCTCTTTCCGGCCAGCCGCCCGATGCTCGCCAGTCATCGAAGATCACACGTTGGGATACCGGCCGGACCACCGGGCCGGTCGGCAGCGGCTATGAGGTAAAGGCCGCGGCCGGGGCCGTATCGCCTGCCGGGGCTGGAGACCAAGGGCTGGCTGGAGGTGAAGAACTGGCTGATGATGAGTAGCATCATGGACGCTAGGTCCGCGAACAGGCCCGCCAGGAAGACGCGTTTAGTGCCGAAACGCTGAGCTGGCCCGCCGCCCAGGAGGGAACCTGCGACGGCGGTTACGGCCTGCGGCAGGAACATGGTTCCGTACTGGGTGCTGGACAGGCCGTACTGACGGGGACTGGTGAAGATCGTGCTCGCGGCGCGAAAGGTGACCAGCGCTATGCCCCGGACGAGCCCGGCCGCGTATACGGCAGGCGCGGTGGGCGGCGGGCCTGGGAATGTCTCACCCGGGGTGTCACTTCTGGTTGCCATCGTCTAGTCCACTTTCCCTGTCAGCCGTCGGCGGTGAAGCGATCGGTCGAGGCGGAGGTGACCGGCTGGGGAGCGGTCAGTGACCGTTCGGTTCCTCCAGCGCGGCGTCGATGTCATAGTCGAGCGCGGTCGCCAGCTCAGGAGCGGCCGAGACGATCCGGCCGAGCCCGGCCACCGGGGCGATCGCCAGCAGCACGTCGGCGATCTCGTCCTTGGTCGCGCCCGCCGCCATCGCCCGGGCGGCGCTCCATTGCAGGCAGACCGCCGACGACCCGATGGCTACCGACACCGCTACCTGCAGCAACGCGACGGTCTTGGCATCCAGGGCCGATGCCTGGGTCAGGTCAAGCCCGAACCCCGTCTCGGCGAACCTTTCGTCGAAGATCGCCAGCCTGCGCAGGGTTTCCTGGAACCTCGCCGTCTGGTTCATGCGCCTCCCATGCCGTCCGGCACCATTCGACCTTGTGCCGGAGTGAGTTCCAACCCACGAATGGTGGTAAAGAGCGGTCGTTACCCTTCCAGGAGCCCTAGATCACGGGCTCGCGTGACCGCCTGATTCCGGGTGGAGGCGCCCAGCTTGCGGTAGATCGACTTCATCTCCGACTTGACGGTGTGCGGCGAGAGGAACAACTCCGCGGCGATCTCCGGGGACGACAGGTGAGTGGAGAGCATGGGCAGCAGGCGCAGCTCAGCAGCGGTCAGTGCCGACGCTCCGGGGACGCTCGAACCGCGCTCGTTTCCAAGCCGGGCCCGCAGCGTCCCGGCCGCGCCGACCAGGGTTCCGAGACCGGGCCGCCGCTGGAGCAGCTCATCGATCTCCCTCATCAGCGTCCTGGCCCCGGCCAGGTCGGCGAGGGCGAGGTGGACGTAGGTGAGCTCGATCCGGGCCTGAACGGCCAGATGGGGGAGCGCATAGGTCAGCAGATGCCGCAGCCGCTGAGCGGTGACGAGCTCCCGGCGCACCGCCGGGACATCTCCCTGGTGCAGCGCTGCGCGGGCTTGCACCGCGCAGACCAGGGGCGTGGCGTAGATGTCCTCGATCCCGGCCGCACGCAACACGGTGTGTGCCTGCCCGGCCAGGGCCCCGGCCCGAGTCCATTCACCGCGTGCCATCGCCACCAGCGATCGTTCGCACAGCGCGTCCGCGAGGATCTCGTGTGCGCCGGCATCCTCTGCGGCGCTGACCGCGTCCTCTAGGGACGCGTCGCCACCGTCGAGGTCCCCGCTAAGGACGCGCGCGATCCCTTGGAGGAGTGTGGCTACTGGGATCACGAGGTTCTCCGCTGCGAACCTTCGCACGGCCTCGTCAGCGTCGGCCCGCATCTGCTCGACCCCGCAGCGGCACAGCATAGCCCGGAGCACGGCGGCCCACGCCTCGGCGGCAGGGTCATCGGGCCGGGCCGCGTCCTGGTACTGCCAGCGATCGACCACGTCGGCCCAGCGCACGGCGTCGGCCGGTCGGCCGATCGTCTCGGCGACCAACGCGGCCTGCACAGCGAGCATCGGGTGTCCCTTGATCCCGCCCCGGTCTTCCAGCCACCGGAACCACCGCTGGAGGCTTGTGGTCCGGCCTTGCCGGTCGGCCGACAGCCAGAGTGTCTCCACCAGGCGAGCGGTCCCCTCGACGTCCCCGGCTGCCATGGAGTACTCCAGCGCTTCTTCGGGCAGGTCGTTTCGCAGGTACCAGCCGGCGGCGCGCCGCTGCAGGACCGGGATTAGGCCAGGCTCCCGACGGTGCAGCTGCGCGAGGAGTACGTCGCGGAACAGGTGGTGGTAGCGGTACCACTGTCCCCGCTGGTCCAGCGGCACCAGCAGCAGGTTGGACCGGGCCAGGTCCGCCAGGGACGCGGCGGAGCCGGGCAGGTCGAGCACCGCCTCGCAGAGCGGCCCGGACATCCGCTCTAGCACGGCAGTCTGGGTCAAGAAGGCCCGCTGCCGCTGGGAGATCCGGGCCAGGAACTCCGATTCCACATACTCACTTACGAACCGGTGGTCACCCCCGATGGAGATCGGCGCGGTCCCGAACGAGCCGCCTTCCCTGAGGCACAGCGCCGCGAGATACAGCCCGACCGGCCATCCCTCGGTGCGCCGGTGCAGCTCCGCCACGTCATCCTCGCCCAGCGCCACCTCAGCCGCGTGCAGCAGCGCAGATGCCTCCTCGCACGTCAGCGACAGGTCACCGGGGCCGATCTCCAGGACCCGGCCCTCGGCGCGCAGCCGCGCGATCCGCAGCGGCGGCTCGTTCCGCCCGGCGAGCGCCAGCCGCGACCCGCCCGGCACATGATCAGCGAGCACCGACAGCGCGGCCCGGCAGGTGGAGTCGTGCAGCGCGTGCACATCATCCAGGACGAGCACCACCGGCGTCGTCATCGACGAGAACGCCGCCGCCAGCCGCGGGGCAACCGAGCCGGGTACCGAACTGGCGGGTGACGCCAGCGCGTCGAACACCCGCCCGCTGACCGGCTGCACCGCATCGAGCGCTTCGGCTACATAGGTGAGCAGGACCTTCGGGTCGTTATCTGCCTCGTCGACCGACACCCACGCGAAGGCCTGCCCGTTGCGCTCGGCCCACTGCGACAACAGCGTCGTCTTCCCGTAGCCGGCCGGCGCGACCACCGACACAACCGGACCGCAGTCATCACGCGCCAGCCGCTCGACCAGCGACGACCGCGCGACCGTCCCGGG